>Ga0066903_100005682_pt1 | contig 10881 bp, 5 predicted proteins | sample PanSoiMetaGPlot1_FD_67491 | JGI IMG/M metagenome (GOLD analysis project Ga0066903, IMG submission 67491) | Tropical forest soil microbial communities from Panama analyzed to predict greenhouse gas emissions - Panama Soil - Plot 1 (version 2) | ecosystem: Environmental > Terrestrial > Soil >...
GCCGAGAACCGCTGAGGAAGGTCCAGCGTTGGTCCCCCGCACCAGGGGGAGAGGCCTGTGGACGCGCGCAGCGGCGCGGTCGATCGGGCTCACTCAGAGGTCGAAGAAGTACGACCACTTCACCTGGAAGGTGTCCACCGCCGGCCCGGGGCCGAGCCGGAGCGGGACGAGCCCCGAGGTGGGCTCCTGCTGGTGGAGGATCGCGCCGGTCGCGGGGTCGATCGTCTTGCTGAGCCCGAGGACGCTCTGGTTCCGGGAGTACACGAGGTAGAGCGTCGAGCCGAGCCGGTATTCCCAGCGCAGCACCACGTTCAGGTTGAACGCCGCATCGTGGAAGTCGGGGTTGTCTTCTCCGGCCGGCCGTTCACCGTTCGGACGGACGACGAGCTGGTCGATGTCGATGCGCTCCCCTGCCCTCGCCGACGCCTCGGCGAACTCGGAGTAGTGCGACCCTGCGCTGAAGAGCTGCGCGTAGACCTGCAGCGTCAGACGCGGGGCGAAGACGAAGGTCTGGCGGAGGGTGAGCGAAAAGATCTGCGGGTCCTGGCGCCCGAAGAGGAACGTGTTGCGGTACGAGTCGGCGACGCCCGCCGCCGCGCAGGAGTCCTTTCCCGTGTCGAGGCAATCGACGTACCGGTAGCCCTGCGGGTTGCGCTCGTAGTGGCCGATGAGCTGCGTCTCGGACCAGGCGACCGGACGGACGAAGAGGGTGAGGTCGGTGCCATAGGCGGTGAGAGGCGCGCCGGGACCTTGCTTGAAGCTGCGCGCGGCGAATACGACACCGCTCAGGACCACCGGGCGGTTGGGATCGGTGCTTCCGAAGATGGCAGAGGCCACGTCCCCGATGCGCTCCAAGGGCACCCCGTAGCCGTTGATCTCCCGGACGTCGTACCTCGGAATCTCGAGGTTCACGCCCCACCCGAGCTGCTGGTAGCCAGGGAGGATGGTGGAGATTTCGAAGTTGGCGTAGTTGCCGCGTGGGGTCCAGGCGCCGTCGGTCGTCCACCAGGTGCCAGCGCCGAGCTTGACTTGAAGCTCGTGGAACGAGCCGATCCCGACGCTCCGGTAGTAGGCGAGATTCCCCTGGATCGCCTGCTGGTTCTGGCTCTGCTGAAAACCGATCGCGTTGAGGTCGAGCTTCGGTGAGGCGTAGCGGCCGCTGGCGAAAGCGCGGAAGCCCTCGCCGCCGACCTTCCCCGCCACGAAATAACCGCCGGCTCCGAGGACGCCCGGATGCATCACCGTCCCGTCCCTGAGCACGTCGTCCTGGGGGCCGCCGATCCGCCGGCTTCCGACCACGGTGCCGAGAGCGACCCACTCGCCATTGCCCGAGCGGAGATTGAAGTCCAGCCCCGCAGTGGTTCCGCCGTAGCCGGCGCAGTCGTTCCCTTGGGCGTCCCAGCGGATGGGATCGGCGCTGTTCAGCCGGATCGCGTCTGGCAGCGCAGCCTGCATCTCCTGCGTGCGCAGGATGTCGGCCTGGGTGCAGCGAGCCTCGAGCGGGTTGACGGAGGTGACGGTGAGCCCGACGGAGGAGCTGCCGAAGAAGGTCTGCCGGGCCACCGTTGCGAAATAGTTTCGCGACACCGGCGGCTCACGGGGCAGCGCGCTGTTCAGCCCGAGATGGAGGGGTTGCTGGAGGTGGAACTGGAATCGCCGGTCCGGATTGCCCTCCACCTGGTGGATCCAGGCGTCGTCAGGGTCGGGGTCGTCGAGGTAGGCCACGTCCTTCTTCCCCGGGTCGCCGGCTCCCATCACCACCGCGTCCAGGATGCCGAGCTCAAGCCCTTTCCATCCCGTCCCAGTCACCTTGGCAGCGGCGAGGATGGGCGCGTCGAGGCCGACGCGCCGGCTGTAGAAGAGCTGCATCGGCGTCGGAGTGGAGAACTCGGCACCCACCGGCTGGAAGAGCTCGAGTCCCTGGGTAAAGAAGGGCCGCTTCTCCGGAAAGAAGAGCTCCTGGTTGCTCAGGTTGAGCACCACCTGGTCCGCTTCCACCTGTCCGAAGTCGGGGTTGATGGCGGCGTTCAGGGTGAGGTCCGAGGTCAGGCCGACGCGCAGATCCGCCCCGACGTCGGCCGACGGCTCGACCAGCCTGGGGGTGGGGTACGCCGGGTCCGAGTACTGCGGCCGGAATTGCAAGCGAGCGGTGGTGTAGGGAGTGAGCTGGAAGGCCCGATGGGGCACGAGGGCGTCCAGGCCGGTCAGCGTGCCGAAGCGAGAGACCAGCCCGTTCGCGCTCCTCGGAACCAGGTTCGAGTCGAAGACCTGGTGCGTCCGGTGGATGGTCCGCCGGACCAGGAAGCCCCACTCCTGGGTGGGCGCACGCGGAAAGCGAAAGATGTCGAGGGGGATCGCGATCTCGACGCTCCACCCGTCCGAGAGCTGGGCGACCGCCGCGTCCCACACCCCATCCCAGCTGTCCGCGAGATTGACGTCCCCGTAGAACAGGCCGTCGCGGAGCACTCCCGCCGCGTTCACTCCGAAGTAGTAGCCAGTGCGCCGGTCGTGGGTGGAGTCGATGCCGATCTCCACGACGTCCCCGATCAGCGGGGTGTCCCGTCGGCCGAGCTGTTGCTGGACCAGGTCGGGCTGCGGGTCGTGGCAGACCACCAGGATGAAGAGCGTCCGGTCGTCGTAGAGGACCCGGATCTCGGTTCGAAACTCGGGCGCGGGCACCCGCCCCTCGTCCGGGTACTGCTCCAGGAACTGGGTGTACGGCGGGGCGCGTTGCCAGACCGGATCGTCGGGACGCCCGTCGAGCTTGGGCGCCTCGGTGGTGCGCGCGGCGCGCACCGGCCCCTGCGGCAGCGGAGGCGGTGGCGCCGCGGCGAGGGCGAGCAAGAGAAGGGAGGCGAACGACACTCGGGCCGGACCGGGTGCGCGGGATAAGCCCCGGGGCACCTCGCGATTGCCTACCTGCAGCGAGTGGTCGTTTGGAAGCAAGGACGGGCGGTGAAAACGCGGCCTAGGCTTCGCCGCCATGCGCCACGCGCTGACCCTGCCCTCGTTGCTGACCGTCCTCGGCTGCGCCTCGACGCCTGCTCCGGCGCCACCGCCCCGTCACGTGACTCCCGCGGGGGCGAACGCTCGCGTCCCACCCCCACCGGAGGTTCCGATGGTTCCCTTGCCGGGTGGCGGCGCCGCTCCCGCCGCGAGCTCGGCCGGCCTGGTCGAGTCCCTGGTCCGCCTCCATGGCGAGGCCGTGCGGCCACGGGCCGAGCGCGGGGTGAAGCAGGTGACCGCCTTCTGGCGCGCAGAGGACGGGGATGCCGCCGCGCTGCAGAAGTTCGTCACGTCGGCCTTCATCGCCGACCCGGCGCTGCTCGCCCGCACCAGGGACCGGCTGGCCGAGGCCTTCGAGGCGGCGGACGGGCACCTCCTCGAGATTGGCCGCACCTGGCGGGCCGGCGCCGAACTGGAGCGCGGTCCCGAGCTGCCCGTCGACGCGCTACTCGCTGCCACTGACCCGAGCGCGCACCTCCAGGAGGACAGCTTCTCGTCGAAGATCGCCTTCACCGCGCTGCTCAACTGGCCGCTCGACTCGCTGGACGAGATGGTCTCCCAGGGCCCGGGCTGGTCTCGCACGCGCTGGGCCGAGGCCCGGCTCACGAGGCGCTTCGCCACCCGACCCTCTGGAGCGGCGCTGGCCGCCCGGGCCGAGGCCTCCGCTGCCGCCGAGGCGTACATCGCCGGGTACAACCTGTGGGTGCACCACCTGGTGGGGTCCGACGGTCAGCGCCCGTTCCCGAAGGGGAAGCGGCTCCTGAGCCACTGGAACCTCCGGGATCAGATCAAGGCCGATTACGCAGAAGGACAGGCAGGCCTCGCCCGGCAACGGCTCATTCGCGCGGCGATGGAGCACATCGTCGCCGAGGACATTCCCCGGGCGGTCCTCGACGATCCGCGGCTGGACTGGGACCCGGTCAAGAACACGGTGGCGGCGGCGCCGGCGTCCGAGGTCGAGGAGCGGCCCGCGGCCCAGACCGGCAAGGGCGTGGCCCCCCTGGTGGTCAGCACCGAGCGCGAGCCGGACACCCGTTACGCCCTCCTCCTCCGCAACTTCCAGGCGGCGCGCCGGACGGACCAGGACTCGCCCTTCGCTCCGACGGAGATGGATCGGCGCTTCCGCCTCGACAACGAGATTCCCGAAGCGCGATTCCGGGCGCTCCTCGAGTCGATCGTCTCGTCACCGCTGGTCCCGAAGGTCGCGGCGCTGATCCAGGAGCGACTCGGACGCCCGCTGGAGCCGCACGACCTCTGGTACGCCGGCTTCAGCGCACGGGCGCGCTTTCCGGAGGAGAAGCTCGACGCGATGACCCGCAAGCGCTACCCGACGCCCGAGGCATACGCGAAGGACATGCCGCGCCTGCTCCGGGGGCTGGGATTCACCCCGGCCAAGGCGAAGTGGCTCGCGGAGCGGATCGTCGTCGACCCGGCACGGGGCTCGGGCCACGCGCTCCAGTCCGCTCGCCGCGGCGATTACCCGCACCTGCGCACGCGGGTGGGCCCACAGGGCATGGACTACAAGGGCTACAACATCGCGATCCACGAGATGGGCCACAACGTGGAGCAGCTCTTCTCGCTCTACGAGGTGGACAGCACGCTGCTCGCTGGCGTCCCAGGCAATGGATTCACCGAGGCACTGGCCTTCACTTTCCAGGCCCGGGACCTCGAGCTGCTCGGCCTCGGCAAGCCGACCGCCCGCGACGAGCGGCTGAGGGTCCTCGACGATTTCTGGCAGACCTGGGAGATCGCCGGCGTCGCGCTCCTGGACATGAGCATCTGGCGCTGGATGTACGAGCACCCGGACGCCACCCCCGCACAGCTCCGGGAGGCGGCGCTGCGCTTCGCCCGTGCCCTCTGGAACCGGAACTACGCGCCGGTGCTCGGCGGGAAGGACTCGGCGCTGCTCGGCATCTACTCCCACATCATCGCGCCGTCGTTCCTCTACCTGCCGGCGTATCCGCTCGGGCATTTCATCGCCTTCCAGCTCGAGGAGAAGCTGAAGGGGCCGCAGTCGGGCGCCGAGTTCGAGCGCGTCGCCTCCTACGGGCGGGTGACGCCCGATCTCTGGATGGTGCATGCCACCGGCTCTCCGGTCTCCGCCGAGCCGCTGCTGCGGGCGACGGAGGCCGCACTCGCCGCCGAATCCGGGAGCAGCGCTCGACGCTGAGGACGGCCCGTTGTGGGTCCGGCTCGCCGGGCCGCTCGAGCCACGAGCTGCTCTGGGGTGAACAGTTCCACCCGCCCGCCGGGGCGGGGCGGCGGGGGGCTTCGTGTACAGCTTCGGACCATGATCCCCGAGCCGGAGCCCGCCCTGCCCGAACCTCGCTCCGGTGAGCCCTCGCTGGCCCGGGGACGGGAGGGCGGGCCCGGGACCGGCCCCCGAGCCGCCGCTGGCCCCACCACCCCCGACGTCGAACCAACCGGCACGGGCCCCGGCCGCGCGGCGAGCATGGTCATCGAGGCCGTCAGCCCCGAGCTGGACGGCGGACGCTCTCCCGTCAAGCGCATCGCGGGCGAGCCCCTCCACGTCGAGGCCGACGTCTTCAAGGAGGGCCACGACGTGCTCGCTGCGGTCGTGTGGTGGCGACAGGTCTCCCCCGACGCCGGACCGTGGCGCGCGGTTCCCATGCACCCGCTCGGGAACGACCGCTGGGCCGCGGAGGTGACGCTCGGTCCGCCCGGACGGGTGGTCTTCACCGTCGAGGCCTGGCCGGACCTGTACCGGAGCTGGGTCTCCGAGCTGGAGCGGAAGGTCGCCGTCGGCCGAGACGTGCGAAGCGAGCTGCTCGAGGGCGCGGCCCTGCTCCGGGCCTGTGCCGCCCGCGCCCACGCCGCCCATGCCGAGCACGACGCACATCTGCTCGAGGAGTCGGCCGACGCGCTCGCGGGATCTCCGATGGACGCCATCGCCCGGGCGACGGAGGACCGGGTGGTGGACGCCGCCGCCCGACATCCCGACCGGGCCATCGGCCGGCGCGACCCGGTGGAACGCCCAGTCCTGGTCGAGCGGGAGCGCGCCCGGAACGGCGCCTGGTACGAGCTCTTCCCTCGGAGCGCCGCCCATGCCGAACGCCACGGCACCTTCCGCGACGCCGAGGCCCTGCTCCCGGAGATCGAACGCCTCGGGTTCGACGTGGTCTACCTGCCGCCGATCCACCCCATCGGGCGCACCGCCCGCAAAGGAAAGAACAACGCGCCGAAGGCCGAAGCGAAGGACGTCGGAAGCCCCTGGGCCATCGGCGGACCCGAGGGTGGCCACACCGCGGTGCACCCCGACCTCGGCACGCTCGACGACTTCCGGCGCTTCGTCCGGCGAGCCGCGGAGCACGGCCTGGAAGTGGCGCTGGACCTCGCCTTCCAGACCTCGCCCGACCATCCCTGGCTCGCCGAGCACCCGGAGTGGTTCCAGCACCGCCCGGACGGGACCATCAAGACCGCCGAGAATCCGCCGAAGCGCTACGACGACATCGTGAACTTCGACCTCCTCGGGCCGGGGCGTGCCACCCTCTGGCCCGCGCTCCTCGAGCTGGTGCTGTTCTGGGCGAGACAGGGGGTGCGGATCTTCCGGGTCGACAACCCCCACACCAAGCCCCTGCCGTTCTGGGAGTGGCTCCTCCGCGAAGCGCGCGAGCGCGACCCGGGGCTGATCTTCCTCTCCGAGGCCTTCACCCGGCCGAAGCTGATGCGCGCGCTGGCCAAGCGCGGGTTCAGCCAGAGCTACACCTACTTCACCTGGCGGAACCACAAGCGCGAGCTCATCGACTACTTCCAGGAGCTCCGCCACCCCGAGTGGGCCGACGCGATGCGCCCTAACCTCTGGCCCAACACTCCGGACATCCTTCCCGAGTTCCTGCAGCGGGGCGGGCCGCCGGCCTTCCGGATCCGGGTGACGCTGGCGGCGACGCTGGGCGCCTCGTACGGCATCTACTCGGGCTACGAGTTCTGCGACGCCGCCGTGCTGCAGGGCGAGGAGTACCGGGACTCGGAGAAGTACCAGCTGGTCGACTGGCGGGCCCGGCGCTCCGGCGACATCCGGGACTGGATTGCCCGGCTGAACGAGCTCCGCCATGCCGAGCCGGCGCTCCAGCGCGACGAGGGCCTCGAATTCTTCGAGTGCGACGATCCCCAGGTGCTCTTCTACGGCAAGCGCACCGAGGACGGGACGAGCCAGGTGCTGGTGGCGGTGAGCCTCGACCCCTACCGCGTCCACACGGCGGAGCTGCGGCTGCCGCTGCGGCGGTACGGGCTCGCCGGGCGTGAGGTGGTAGAGGTGGAGGAATGGCTCGGGGGCGAGCGTCAGCTCTGGCGCGGAGCGACTGCTTCGGTGACGCTCACCCCGGAGCGGCCCGCGGCGGTGTGGACCGTGCGCGCGCCGGCCCGGACCGAACAAGCCTTCGACTACTTCTACTGACCTCAGGACAGCCCGGAATGACCCCCGACGATCCCCTGTGGTTCAAGTCGGCCATCATCTACGAGGTCCATGTCCGCGCCTTCTTCGACTCCAACGGCGACGGGAAGGGCGACATCCAGGGGCTGATCGCCAAGCTGCCCTACCTCCAGGACCTGGGCATCAACTGCCTGTGGCTGCTTCCGATGTATCCGAGCCCGCTCCGGGACGACGGCTACGACATCGCCGACTTCTACGCCATCCACCCGGACTACGGGACGCTGGAGGACTTCCAGCGCCTGGTGGACGCCGCGCACGCCCGCGGGATCCGCGTGCTCACCGAGCTGGTGGTGAACCACACCAGCGATCAGCATCCGTGGTTCCAGGAGGCGCGCAGCAGCGTGGAGAACCCTCGCCGCCACTGGTACCTGTGGAGCGACACCGACCAGAAGTACCAGGGCGCGCGAATCATCTTCACCGACACCGAGCGCTCGAACTGGACCTGGGACCCGGTGGCCAAGCAGTACTACTGGCACCGCTTCTTCAGCCACCAGCCCGACCTCAACTACGACAACCCCGAGGTCCAGGAGGAGATGCTGAACGTCATGCGCTTCTGGCTGCGCATCGGCGTGGACGGTTTCCGCTGCGACGCCGTGCCCTACCTCTTCGAGCGCGAGGGCACCAACTGCGAGAACCTCCCCGAGACCCACGCCTTCCTGAAGCGGCTGCGGGCCACCATCGACCGGGAGTTCCAGGGGCGGGTGCTGCTCGCCGAGGCCAACCAGTGGCCGGCTGACGTGCGCGTCTACTTCGGCGACGGCGACGAATTCCACATGGGGTTCCACTTTCCGGTGATGCCCCGGCTCTTCATGTCGATCCGGCGGGAGGAGCGCACACCGATCGTGGAGATCATGCAGCAGACACCGGAGATCCCGGAGACCTGCCAGTGGGCCATCTTCCTGCGCAACCACGACGAGCTGACGCTGGAGATGGTGACCGACGAGGACCGGGACTACATGTACCGTGAGTACGCGAAGGACCCGCGGATGAAGCTGAACCTCGGCATCCGCCGGCGCCTCGCACCGCTGATGGACAGCGGGCGCCGGCGGCTGGAGTTGATGCACTCGCTCCTCTTCAGCCTGCCCGGGACCCCGGTCATGTACTACGGGGACGAGATCGGCATGGGAGACAACATCTTTCTCGGCGACCGCAACGGGGTCCGAACCCCGATGCAGTGGACCCCGGACCGGAACGCCGGCTTCAGCCGCGCCGACTACGCCCGCCTGTTCCTGCCAGTCATCGCGGACACGGTGTACGGGTACCAGGCGTTGAACGTCGAGGCGCAGGAAGCGTCCACTGGCTCGCTCCTCAACTGGGTCCGGGAGCTCATCGGGGTCCGCAAGCGGCACCCGGCCCTGTGGATGGGCAAGCTCCGGTTCGTGAACCCGCCGAACCGGAAGGTCATGGCCTTCGTCCGCACCTCGCCCGAGGAGACGCTGCTCGTCGTCTGCAACCTCGCCCGCGGTGCGCAGCCCGCCGAGATCGACCTTTCCGAGTGGCAAGGATGGACCCCGGTGGAGCTGTTCGCTGAGACGGTCTTCCCCCCAATCACCGACCGTCCATACCAGCTCTCGCTCGGCGCGTACGGCTTCTACTGGTTCCGGCTCCAGCCGCCGGGGGGAGGAAGCGCCTCATGAACGTCTCCATCGAGGAGCTCACCAGCTGGCTCGGCCACCAGCGCTGGTTCGGCGGCAAGGGCGTTCCCATCTCGAAGGTCGAGGTGCTGGAGCGCATCCCCATGCAGTCGGCCCCGGACGCCGAGGCGAGCATCGTGCGGGTCAGCTACGTGCTCGGCACACCCGAGACCTACCTGGTCCTCTTGCAGCGAGCGGCGGACGGCTCGCTGCACGACGCGCTCGAGGACCCCGGCGTGGCCCGGGCGGTGCTGGCCTTTGCCCGCGAGGGACGCCAGGTCCCGGTGGGGACCAACACGGTTCGCAGCGAGATCATCGGCCGGGGCGCCGGGGCGCTCGCCGCGCTCCCGCCCGAGCCCCGGGTGCGGACCCTGGGGGTGGAGCAGAGCAACACCAGCGTCGTGCTGGACGATCAGGTGCTGCTGAAGATCCTCCGGAAGCTCGAGGTGGGCCTGTCCCCGGAGGTGGAGATGGGCCGCTTCCTCGCCCTCCACGGCTACCAGGGGACGCCGCAGCTGCTCGCGTCGCTGACCCTCGAGGGCCCGAGCGCGAGCGAGCTGGCGCTCCTCTACGTCTTCGTTCGCAACCAGGGCGACGGCTGGGCCTGGCTCAAGGACGCGCTGCGAAGGTCCGGCGATCCTGGTCCGGAGGTCCTCACGCGCCTGGAGCGGCTGGGTGTCCGCGTGGGCGAGCTGCACCGGGTCCTGGCCTCGGACCCGACCGACCCGGCGTTCGCCCCGGAGCCCGTCCATCTGGAGGACCTCCAGCGCTGGAGCAGCTCCATCGTGGGCGAGCTCGGGGTGACGCTTGCCCTGGCCGGGGAACGCTTTCCCGAGCTCTCCGAACGCCAGGAGGCGCTCACCGAGCGAGCGAAAGCGCTGGCCTCGCTCACCCCTTCCGGCCAGAAGATCCGCCAGCACGGAGACCTCCACCTCGGGCAGGCTCTCTGGACGGGGGATGACTGGATGATCATCGACTTCGAGGGAGAGCCGGCCCGTCCTTACGCCGCGCGCCGGGAGAAGCACACCCCGCTCCGCGACGTCGCCGGGATGCTGCGCTCCTTCGCCTACGCCGCCGCGGTCGCTGGGCTCGCTCCGGCCGTGCGGCGACGGGCGGTGGAGGCGATGCGGACGGCGTTCTTCCAGGGCTGGCGCGGGGCCGTCGAGGGGACGGATCTGCTTCCCACCACCCGGGCAGACACGAAGACGATGCTCGACGTCCTCGAGCTGGAGAAGACCCTCTACGAGCTGCGCTACGAGCTGCAGATGCGGCCGGACTGGGCCCACATCCCGGCCGAGGCGCTCGCATGACCACCGCCGCCTCGGCGGACCCCGGCCTCCGAGCGGCGCTCGACGCGGTCCGCGCGCTCCACCACCCCGAGCCGCACCAGGTGCTCGGCGCCCACCCCGAGCCGGGAGGAGGAACGGTGGTGCGTGCGTTCCGGCCGGAGGCCCAGGCCATCACCGTCGTCGCCGATGACGGAGCCGAGTGGCCGATGCGTTCCCTCGGGCTGGGGATGTTCGAGGCCCGCCTGCCACGTGCACCGGGCCCCTATCACCTCGCGGTCACCTACCCCGGCGGTCGCAGCTTCCTGCTCGGAGACCCGTACCGTTTCTGGCCCACGCTGGGCGAGCTGGACGTCTACCTGCTCAACGAGGGCAAGCACGAGCGGCCGTGGGAGCGGCTCGGGGCGCATCCGATGCTCCACGGGGGACGGCCGGGACGGCCTTCGCGGTCTGGGCCCCTACCGCCGCGGGGGTCTCGGTGGTTGGAGACTTCAACGGCTGGGAC
>Ga0066903_100005683_pt1 | contig 10881 bp, 8 predicted proteins | sample PanSoiMetaGPlot1_FD_67491 | JGI IMG/M metagenome (GOLD analysis project Ga0066903, IMG submission 67491) | Tropical forest soil microbial communities from Panama analyzed to predict greenhouse gas emissions - Panama Soil - Plot 1 (version 2) | ecosystem: Environmental > Terrestrial > Soil >...
CTCCTCCACAAGGAGCACACGCCCTACCGCGAGATTGGCCATCGGTCGGTCGCCTTTGTCCTCGACCGCGCCGGCATCGAATATACGATGGAGGACGTCCGGGATCTTGTCGCGCAGATTGAGAAGCTTCGGCCCTTCCCGGAGGTGCCCGCGGCGCTCGCACGTCTGCGGACGCGCTATAAGCTTGTCGTATTGTCGAATGGCGATCCTGACATGCTCGAAGCCGCTCAACAGTATCACCGGCTACCATTCGACCGCGTAATATCGGTGGCGGAGGCCAAATCCTTCAAACCGCACGTCGCAACCTATACGAAGGCCGCAGGGTTGCTCGATATGCGTTTGGACCAGGTGCTGTTCGTGGCCAACCATGCCTTCGACTGCATCGGTGCCAAGTCCGCCGGCATGCGCTCGGCATTCATCGATCGGCGCCGCCGCCCATTTGGTATAACGCCCCACCAGCCGGACATCACTGTTCACACGATGACGGAGCTCGCGGAGATCATGGCGTGACGCGTTGCGGCGTAGCGCTTCTTATCTCCGCCAGGTCCTTCGACAAACCGCAGGGAGCAATCTCCGTATTCGCAGCCGGAGGGTCGTGCGCTGCGATACCCCCCGCCCCACCGTGGCAAGCCCGGTCTCAGGAATTGAGCGCCTCTTGTGGTGTTCAGTAAGCGGCAAAGAAGCGCCAAGCGCGCCACGAGGATGGTTGGTCAGCCGCCCCGGGCGGACCAAAAGGCTGCCTCTTTGAGCACCGCTGCCCGCAGGTTCCGCGATGCGGGGCACTCTCTCGTCACGTCGCGGTAGGAGCAGGCCGCTGAGCGAATGCGACTTTTCGCGCGCGAGCACGATACGCCTCCACCAGCCGGTCAGCGCGCGGCAGGAAGAGATCGTGAGCGCGGTGGTCATAGAGTTCCAGGAGTCTATCCTCGATCTCGACCTGCGTCGCGACGCCGCCTCGGTCAAGAATGTGACTGACCCGAACGCCATTCTCGGACAGGGCCCGTCCCACGAGGAGACAACGGTGACAATTGAGCGGATCGTGCTCCGAGCACAAGAGCGCAACACGATAGCTCTTTGCGCCCTCAACAACACGGCTCAGTCCGTTGCTAAACTCTTTGGTCTTCGCCATCTTCTCGTAGTCAGCTACGCCGTTGCTGTAGAATTGGGGCTCCTTGGGACGCCCACCGAGCTCATAGCCAAGGAAAACATATAAAAGTCCGTCCCGACGCAGGGTCTCCCGTAATTCGTCGCGATTGAAATGCGGGTAGCGCCGGGAATAGGGCGAGGTGCGCACATCCGCCACCGCCGTTACACCGGAACCATGTAGGAGCGACGCGAAGCACTTCCATGAATGCGTCGAGTGCCCGATGGTCAAAACGCTCAACGGATCAGCCATTTGCATCAACTTGCTGCCAAAGACATCCATTGTCGTAACGCAAGTTCCGCGTAGAGTTCGCTCTTAAATTGCGACACGTTTTCCAACCATCAAAAGTGGCTCAGGCGAACTGCTCGCCCAACCTGATCACAGGTTTCGGATCGATCCACGGGGTCGCGAAACGGCCGACGGCCTCACGCCTCTGGCTGCCGCCTTCTGCGGGGCGCACCACGTCGCAGCGAGGGTGCCGGTCGCCGCAGTCGACGCAGCTGTTCGAGAAATGTCCGCTCAAGCCTCTGCAATCGCTCAGTAACTTCCCGATCATCAGTAAACGCAACGGGCGTGCCGCGCGCGATCAGGACCTCCCTGCCGGCAATTTCGGCGATTTCAATCTCACTGGGATCGCAATCGAATTCTGCCGCCACCTCTTCGCAGATCCAGGTCCAGCGATGGGCATAGTCGACGTCGGCCGTCGCAATCCGGCGGCGGTTGCCCAGTTCTCGAATTGTCGTCGGCATCAGGGTCTTGGTCTCCACGCGCTGTCTCGGTCGGCTAGATTCAACGTAGAGTCTATGTTCGGGTTCCTTTGGTCGCCGCCGGTCTCGGCCGAGGCGGTAAGTTGTCTGATCGCCCCACCCAGCACGGTGCCCATGGGTCATCAGGGTATGATTTTGTGCAATCTGGACCGCTTTGACGGTTTCGACGCGGGTAATCCTGGTGGAGGATAATAGCGCGGTTCGCTCTTTAGGAATGCCATAATGCGTCATGCTATCCAGTTTTTTCGCGGCGGGCGGCCGGTTCATCTCGAGCGCGCCGCGCCGACTCTGACGCTGCTCGACTACTTGCGTCTCGTTGAGGGGGTGACGGGTACCAAGGAGGGTTGCGCCGAGGGGGATTGCGGGGCCTGTACGGTGGTCCTGCGCCGCGTCATAGGCAAGGAACGGGTCTATCAACCGGTCAATGCCTGTATCATGCTGGCGGGTCAAGCCGACGGCTGCGAGATTATCACGGTTGAAGATCTTGCGGATCGCGGCGAACTCCATCCGGTCCAGCGCGCGCTGGTCGAGCATCACGGATCCCAATGCGGGTTCTGCACGCCTGGCTTTGTCATGGCGCTCTTCGCGTTGTTCCATTCGCCACAAGCGAAGTGGCTCGATCGAAACATTGTCAACGACGCCATTGCTGGCAATCTCTGTCGCTGCACGGGCTACCGACCCATCATTGACGCCGCATTGTCAGCTTGTACCGATTTCGATCCCGATGCCTACGCCAGGCAGGACGCGCTCGGTGTCCCCACGCAGAGCGAGGATCAAGAGGATTTGCTAGTAGGGACTGCGCAGCGCTTCTTTGCCGCTCCTGCCAGCGTGTCATCGCTTGCCGCGCTTTACGGCGAACACCCCGACGCCGTCCTCCTGGCCGGCGCCACCGATGTCGGCCTATGGATCACCAAGCAGTTGCGAGAGCTGCCAAAGATCATTTGGCTCGGCCGGGTCCATGACCTGGGTGAGGTAGAGAACGCCGACGGTTGGGTGCGGTTTGGCGCTACCGTAAGCCACGAAGTTGCACGGCCGTATCTTGCCGCCATCGACCGGGATCTTGGTGAGTTGATGCGGCGTTTTGCCAGCGTGCAGATACGGACAATCGCAACGATTGGCGGCAATATCGCCAATGGCTCACCGATCGCGGACACCCCACCCGCGCTGATCGCCTTGGGCAGCACGCTCACGCTCCAGGCCGGGACGGCGATCCGCGTCCTGCCACTTGAGGATTTCTTCATCGCCTATGGCAAACAAGATCGCAGGCCCGGAGAATTTGTGCGCGCCGTAACCGTCCCCAAGCTTGGTCCGGGCGAGCACTTTCGTTGTTATAAGATTTCTAAGCGTTTCGACCAGGACGTTTCGACGGTGATGGGCGCCTTCAAGCTCACCTTCACAGGCTCGCAGGTCGAGGCGGCTCGCGTCGCCTATGGGGGTATGGCGGCAACGCCGAAACGCGCGCGCCGCACGGAAGCGGCTCTGCGCGGGATCGCCCTTACGGATCCATCCACCTGGGAGGACGCCATCGCCGAGCTCGACGCCGATTTCTCGCCAATCTCAGATCTGCGCGCCAGCGCCGGCTATCGTCGCCAGGTGGCGCAAGGCCTGCTGCGCAAGGCGCTCATCGAAATCGCCGGAACGCCCAGCGACCGCACCCGTCTTGTCGGCATGAGGGAGAGGGCCGATGCGGCCTGTTGACCACCCCGCCAGAGCGGTCACGCCGCGCGTGGTGGGTGCCGCGCACCGGCACGATTCTGCGACCCGACACGTCAATGGCAGTGCGTCCTATGTGGACGACCTGCGCGAGCCTGCCGGCACCCTTCACGTGGCGGTCGGCGGAGCCCCGGTTGCTCGGGGCAGGATCACGGGCGTGGATCTGGCCAGCGTACGGGCCGCGCCCGGCGTGGTCGCGGTGCTGACTGCCGCCGACATCCCGGGCAAAAACGACGTCAGCCCCGTCAAGGGCGATGATCCGATGTTCGCGGAGTCTTACGTCGAGTTTCATGGTCAAGTGATTTTCGCGGTGGTTGCCCGCAGCCGCGACGCCGCCCGCCGTGCTGTGCGCTTGGCCCGGATCGAGATCGAACCGCAGGCGCCACTGATCACCGTCGACCAGGCGCTTGCGGCCGCCTCCCACATTCTTCCCGATTACACGTTTGCGCGCGGCGACAGCACCGCTGCGCTGGCCGCAAGCCGCCACCAGATCGCGGGCTCATTGCGGATCGGTGGTCAGGAACATTTCTATCTTGAGGGCCAAGTGGCGTTGGCGATTCCCGGAGAAGACCAGATGCTGGTCTATTCTTCGACCCAGCATCCAAGCGAATTGCAGCACATTGTCGCCCGGCTTCTTGGCCTGCCGGATGCCGCGGTGACCGTCGAGGTGCGGCGCCTGGGCGGCGCGTTCGGTGGCAAAGAGACTCAGGCGGCCCAATGGGCGGCTATTGCCGCGCTTGCGGCTCGCCTCCTTGGCTGCGCGTGTAAGTTGCGGCTCGACCGCGACGACGACATGATCATGACCGGTAAGCGTCACGACTTTCGCGCCGATTACCAGGTGGGATTCGACGCGGATGGCCGGATCACAGCCTATGATCTTTGTTTGGCTTCGCGCTGTGGCTACTCTGCGGATCTTTCCGGCGCCATCAATGACCGGGCGATGTTTCACGCCGACAACGCCTATTTCCTCCCCGCCGCCAAAATCGTCACCAAACGCATGAAGACCCATACGGTATCCAACACTGCGTTTCGCGGATTCGGCGGACCGCAGGGTATGATAGCAGCAGAGCGGGTCGTTGACGCGATTGCATGGACCTTGGGTCTGGATCCGCTAGATGTCCGCAAGCGCAATCTCTATGGCCCGGGCCGCGATCTCACACCCTATGGAATGCGGGTGAGTGACAACATTCTACCCGAACTTGTCGATGTGCTGGAGCGATCATCCCGATATCGGGCACGACGCCACCTCATAAGCGCGTTCAATGCCACGAGCCCGATCATCAAACGAGGCCTCGCGCTCACACCGGTCAAATTCGGGATCTCGTTCACCACCAGCCATCTCAATCAGGCGGGTGCCTTGGTTCACATCTATCAGGACGGTTCGGTGCATCTCAATCACGGCGGCACGGAGATGGGACAGGGCCTGTTCGTCAAGGTCGCGCAGGTCGTTGCGGAGGAATTTGGGATTGATCTCGATCGCGTGACCATCACCGCGACCACAACCGCGCAAGTCCCCAATACGTCGGCAACCGCCGCCTCATCCGGCTCAGACATTAACGGTATGGCGGCACGCGCGGCGGCTGCAGCCATCAAGCGAAGGCTCATCGCCTTTGCGGCCGAGCTCTTCGACGTGAACGCGAAGACGGTTGAACTGCGTGACAACCGGGTGGTCGCCGGCAACCACGCGATGGGGTTCTCAGAGCTGGTCAAAAGGGCGTATCTGGCAAGAATCTCCCTATCGTCGACCGGCTTCTACCGCACGCCAAAAATTCACTGGGATGCCGAGAAGGCTCGCGGTCGGCCGTTTTACTACTTTGCGTACGGCGCTGCCTGCGCGGAGGTTGCAATCGACACCCTGACGGGCGAGATGAAGGTGGCGCGGGTCGATATCCTACACGATGTTGGGCACTCGCTTAACCCCGCGATCGACATCGGTCAGATCGAGGGGGGTTTCGTGCAGGGAATGGGCTGGCTGACCAGCGAGGAATTGATCTTCGACGACGCCGGGCGGCTACTCACCCACGCGCCATCGACGTACAAAATCCCCTGCGCGTCGGACCTGCCCGCCGATTTCCGCGTCACGCTGTTCGACGGCGTTAACCGTGAGGAGACGATCTACCGGTCGAAGGCGGTGGGAGAGCCGCCGTTGATGTTGGCGATTGCGGTGTTCGCGGCGGTTGCCGACGCGGTTCACAGCGTGGCGCCGGGTCGGCTGGTTTCGCTTGACGCCCCCGCGACCCCGGAATCAATCTTGCATGCAATCCAGGCGGTCACCGATAGCGAGACCCAGCTTTGATGCTCGTTTGGCCAACGATTGAACGGTTGATTGCCGAGCACGGCGCGGCGGCGTTGGTGACCCTCGTCGAGACCCGCGGATCAAGCCCGCGCGACGCCGGGGCGCGGATGGTGGTGCGGCCCGATGGCGGATTCTTTGGCACGATCGGCGGAGGTGCACTCGAGTGGATGGCGCTGGCGGAAGCCCAGTCGCTCTTGGCGCATCTCGAGAATGGCCGACTGCGCCGGCTTGACAAAGCGCTCGGACCCGAACTCGGGCAATGTTGCGGCGGACGGGTCATCCTCACCGTGGAGGGTTTTGACGCCACCGACGGCGAGACGGTAACGGCATTTGCGGCCGCGGAGCGCGCCGGCGTGCTCGTTACGATTGCAGCGTCCGATGCGACCCGGCTGGTCCGCAGGCGGTTTGTTGGCCTTGAAGGACCTCGAGCGCCAGCATATGCCCGGTTGCCTGATGGGCAGGTTATCGAGCGCTTCGGCTCGGAAACAACCTGTCTTTATCTGTTTGGCGCTGGCCACGTCGGCCGCCACTTGGTGCTGGCGCTGGCACCGCTGCCGTTCACAGTGACCTGGGTCGACCCGCGTCCAAACGCGTTTCCCTCGCACGTGCCCGGCTCGACCACTTGCCTAACCGAGGCTCATCCGCTGCGTTTGCTCGAGCAGGCGCCAGACCGGGCCTTCGTGGCGATCATGACCCATAGCCACGCTCTCGATCTTGATCTTGTCGCCGCCGCGCTGCGCGCTGGACGCTTCGCGTATGTGGGCCTGATCGGCAGCAAGACCAAGCGGGCGCGTTTCGCCCGCGCGATGAGCAAAATCGGCATCGCGCGTGAGAGGATCGAGCGGCTGGTGTGTCCGATCGGCCTAACCGAGATTACCGACAAGGCCCCGGCAACCATTGCCGCCTCAGTTGCAGCGCAGCTTTTGATCGTCCGCGACCGCCTCGGGGCCGCCCTAGCCCCATCGGACGCCGGACAGGCTCGCCTGCTCGGTGATATCACCCATGCGTGATCCGTCCTCACGACCGCATGCCCCGGTGTCTGCGCCGCTGTTGCGCGCGCTTGGTATCACCAAATATTATGGAACGTTCTGCGCCAATGACGCCATCGATCTCGACCTCCGGGCGGCGGAAATACACGCTTTGCTCGGCGAAAACGGCGCAGGCAAATCGACGCTGGTCAAAATCTTCTATGGGTTGATGCAGCCGACCAGCGGTGAATTACAATGGCTCGGCAAGAAAATTGTGCTCTCCGGGCCATCCCAAGCGCGTGCGCTTGGCATCGGCATGGTGTTTCAGCATTTCTCCCTTTTCGACAACCTGACGGTTGCCGAAAACGTGGCGCTGGGGCTGCCGCCGAGCGAGTCCTTAGCAACAATCTCGGCCAGGCTGTCGCAGCTATCACAGGACTACGGTCTGCCGCTCGATCCCAAACGACAAGTCTGGCGGCTCTCGGTTGGTGAGCGCCAGCGCATCGAAATCGTTCGGGCGCTGATGCAGAATCCTAAGCTTTTGATCCTCGACGAGCCAACCGCTGTGCTCACGCCGCAAGAGGCCGAGCAATTGTTCGTCACCCTCAAACGGCTTAAGGACGAAGGACGGGCCATTCTCTATATCAGTCATAAACTCGAAGAAGTAAAACGGCTGTGTGATACGGCAACGATTTTGCGTGCCGGCAAGAAGGTTGCCACAAGCGATCCCCGCCAAGAGACCGCGGCCTCGCTGGCGCGCATGATGGTCGGTGCCGATATCGGCGAGGTCAAGGTCGCCTCCGGGCCACGCCCGAGCGTCCCGCGACTGGTGGTCCGCGACTTGAACCTTGAGCCGGACGACCCGCATGGTGTGCGCCTCAGCAATATCTCCTTTCAGGTCAGTGGTGGGCAGATCTTGGGAATCGCTGGCGTTGCCGGCAATGGCCAGGACGAATTGTTCGCCGGCTTGTCGGGTGAACGGTTGGCGCCGAATGCCGGTGCCGTGGTGATCGACGGAACGGCCGCGGGGCTTCTCTCCGTCACGCAACGGCGCCGTCTTGGCGCTGCCTTTATTCCCGAGGAACGACTTGGTCATGGCACCGCGCCGCAAATGCGATTGTCCGATAATGCCCTGCTGACCGGTCATGCCAGTGGCCCTATGGTCCACACGGGCTTCATCGACCGGAAAGCGATGCTGTCGGCGGTCGACGGCATCACCGCCGCGTTCGACGTCCGCAAGTCCAAACGCGATCCGGAGGCCGTCAGCCTCTCCGGCGGCAATCTTCAGAAGTTTATGGTCGGTCGCGAGGTTCTGCGCGAGCCGGTTGTGCTGGTGGCGAGCCAACCGACGTGGGGCGTCGATGCGGGCGCCGCGGCGACCATTCGCCAAGCTCTCATCGATCTTGCCGGGCACGGTGCCGCGGTGTTGGTGATCAGTCAGGATCTCGACGAACTCGCCGAGATCGCCGATCGGATCGCCGTCATGTTCCGCGGCCGGCTTTCAGACGCAATCGATGCGGCGGGGGCCACGCGTGAGCGCCTTGGCTTGTTGATGGGAGGGGGTGAAGCCGCTCACCAGGGGGTTACCCATGCGGTGGGTGCTTGAACGCCGGCTCGAGCGCTCGGCCGGCATCGCCCTTGCTTCGCCGTTGATTGCCATTGCGCTGACGCTCGTCACCATGGCCGTGCTGTTCACGCTGCTTGGCAAGAATCCACTCACGGCGCTGGCGGTGTATTTTGTCGATCCGCTCATGGACTCCTATTCCCTGCAGGAGATCGGGGTAAAGAGCACGCCATTGGTGATGATCGCCGTCGGCCTGTCGCTCTGTTACATCGCCAATGTGTGGAACATCGGCGCCGAAGGCCAATTTCTTATCGGCGCGGTGGCCGGAAGCTGGATTGCGGTCAGGACGCATGGCAGTGATGCCGGACTTTGGGTATTGCCCGCCATGCTGGCAACCGGCGCGGCCGCCGGCGCCGCCTATGCGCTGATCCCGGCGATTTGCAAAGTGCGGTTCGGCGCCAGTGAAATCCTCAGCAGCCTGATGCTGGTCTATGTCGCCGATCTGTTGCTCGACTATCTCGTGCGCGGTCCGTGGCGCGATCCCAACGGCTTGAATTTCCCGACCACCGCCGATTTCGACGCCGCCGCCACGGTGCCCACGCTCATCGAAGGCGGTCGGCTGCACATGGGGGCGCTGATCGCCCTTCTCGTGGTCGCCATTGCGACAATACTGCTCCGCAACACTCTCAAAGGCTTCGAGATTCGGCTCGTCGGTGCCGCCCCCAAGGCGGCGCGGTTCGCCGGGTTCAACGCCGATCAGATGGTGCTGTTTACTTTCGCGGTCTCCGGGGCGTTAGCGGGTCTTGCCGGTATCATCGAAGTGGCAGGTCCCATCGGTCACCTCCAGCCGGGCTTTTCGCCGGGCTACGGCTTTACCGCCATCATCGTTGCGTTCCTCGGGCGGCTGCATCCGGTTGGCATCTTGATTGCCGGGCTCTTCCTTGCTCTGACCTTTATCGGTGGCGAGGAGGCGCAGATTTCGTTGAAGGTTCCCCTTGACCTCACCAAGGTGTTTCAAGGCATCCTGTTATTCTATGTGCTCGCCTGTGATTCCCTGATCCTTTATCGCATCCGCTTCGTGAGCTCGCATCGGGGGCCGGCCGATGGGGTTGCTTGAAGCCATCATCCTTTCGGTGCTTGCAGCGTCTACCCCGCTGCTGCTCGCGGCCGCAGGCGAGCTCGTGACCGAGCGCGCCGGCGTGCTCAATCTCGGCGTTGAAGGCATGATGATTATGGGGGCCGCTTGCGGATTTGCCGGCGCGTACCTGACTGGATCGACGCTGCTCGGTGCGGGCGTGGGGATTGCCGCGGGAACGGCAACGTCCGCGATTTTCGCGGCCCTGACACTGGGGCTTGCGGTCAATCAGGTCGCGACTGGTCTGGCCCTCACGATCCTGGGAATCGGTCTCTCAGGCCTGATCGGCGCCGGTTTCGTCGGCGATCGAATCGTGGGCGCACCGCATCTGCATATTCCCCTCCTCACCGATACGCCGCTTATTGGCCGCGTGCTGTTTGGACAGGACGCGTTCGTCTACGCGTCGGTTGCGCTGGTGATCGCCATCTGGTGGTTTCTCCATCGCACCCGAGCGGGATTGATTCTGCGGGCGATCGGGGACAATCACGCCTCCGCCCATGCCTTGGGCTATCCGGTGCTCAAGATCAGAACCCTTGCGGTCTTGTTCGGCGGCGCGTGTGCGGGGCTGGGCGGTGCCTATCTGCCGCTCGCCTATACCCCGTTTTTCATTCCCGGGATGACCGCCGGCCGCGGCTGGATTGCGCTGGCGCTGGTGGTGTTTGCTTCATGGCGTCCCATGCGACTGGTCGTGGGGGCCTATTTGTTCGGTGCGGTGACAATCCTGCAACTCCATGCCCAGGGGGCTGGACTGGGCATTCCTTCGCAATTGATGTCGTCGCTGCCGTATCTGGCGACGGTTTTGGTGCTGGTCGTCATTTCGCGGGCGCGGGGGACAGCCGGGTCAGCCGCACCGGCATCATTGGGCGCCGCATTTGTGCCCGACCGTTGAGCTTCCTCGGAGCACGCGCGGACGGGCGGCCGCGCTGCGGGGAAATGTCGAGCAGCCCGTCAACAACCGGAGTTGATCATGCGAAAAGTGCTCATTGTCTTCGCGATCGCCGCGCTCGCGGTTATCGCGGGGGGCCTTAGCGCCTCAGCGGCGGATAAACTAAAAGTGGGGTTTATCTATCTCGGACCGGTCGGTGACTACGGATGGACCTACCAGCACGAAGTCGGCCGCCTCGAGCTCGTTAAAGCGCTCGGCGACAAGATTGAGACCACCTACTTGGAGAATGTTAACGAAGGACCGGATGCCGAACGCGCGATCGAGCAATTGGTGCGATCGGGCCATAAACTGATTTTTACGACCTCCTTCGGCTACATGGATGCCACCCTGAAGGTTGCCAGGAAATAT
>Ga0066903_100005684_pt1 | contig 10880 bp, 5 predicted proteins | sample PanSoiMetaGPlot1_FD_67491 | JGI IMG/M metagenome (GOLD analysis project Ga0066903, IMG submission 67491) | Tropical forest soil microbial communities from Panama analyzed to predict greenhouse gas emissions - Panama Soil - Plot 1 (version 2) | ecosystem: Environmental > Terrestrial > Soil >...
ACGACTGGGGTTTCAACGAGCTCGCAGGCGCATTTTTTCTCGGCGGCTGCGCGGCCGGACTTGTCGCCGGTGGCAGCGTTGCCCGCGTGCTGACCCTATATGTGCAAGGCATGCAGGCGCTGATCCCGGCAGCATTCATGGTGGGCGTGGCGCGCTCCATTTCCGTCGTGCTCGATGACGGGCGCGTCGTCGATACGATCCTGAACACATTCGCGAACGTGCTCGGCCGCATGCCCGGGGCTGTTCCCGCGTTTCTGATGATCCCGTTCCACGCGATGCTGCACGTCGTCGTGCCGAGTGTCAGCGGACAGGCGGTTGTGACGATGCCGATCATGACGCCGCTGGCGGATCTGCTGCACCTGCCGCGGCTGGTGGCGGTGCTCGCTTACGAAACCGGCGCCGGCTTGATGGAATTTCTCACGCCGACCAATGGCGCGCTCATGGGTGTGCTGCTCGCGGCCGGCGTGCCGTTCTCGAAGTGGGTTCGCTTTGCCGTTGTCGCTGTTCTCGTCGCCGCCGCGCTGAGCTGCGGAGCAATCCTGGTACTCGTTACTGCGGCGGGATAGCAGCGATCGCATCGGACAGCGGACCGTCGAGCTCTTCGTAGACCCGATGCAGGTACCAGTCAACGAGTTGCACCTTGAACGCCTGGTTGCGCGCCGGATCGTCGCCGGTGATCTTGACCATCGCGTCGTGCAGTGACGGGACGATCGCCTCTTTCGCCTGATCCGGGGTCAAGCCCTTTTCTTTCGCAATACGGCCCTCGCGCAGCACCATCCGCATCACGTCCATTGTCGCGCGCAGCAGCGCCTTGTCTTTCAGCGGCGCTCCATGACCGGTGACCATAATCGCGGTGTCGAGCGTATCGATCCGCTCGAGCACATGCAGCCATTCAGACGGGTAGCCGCTCAGAGCGAACGTTACGGGGTTGACGATCAGGTCGCCGAGCAGCAGGATGCGTTCCGCAGGCAGGTAGACGAAGGCGTCACCCGGTGTTACACCGCGGCCGTAGTTGAGCACTTCGATGTGCCGTTCGCCCATGTCGATATCCATGCGATCCGTGAAGGTGACATTCGGATACGCGAGTTGCACGCTCTGCTTCTGCTCGAGAAAAAACCGATCTTCGGCGAGCAGCGGTGCAAGCGACGGATCACTTGCGGCGCGGCGTTCGAGTCCGGATATGTAGGCGGGCAGTTGCGTTTCGACTCCCGGTCGGTTGAATTCGATGGCGGGACCGCTCATCAGCGCGCGTGTCTTTTCGTGGGCGACGATGCGAACGTCGGGAAACGCCTTCAGATATGTTTCTGTCCCGTACCAGTGATCCCAGTGCCAGTGTGAGTTGATCACGTAGCGGACAGGCTTGTCGGTCAGCTTGCGGATTTCGGCCAGGACGGCGGCTGATGCGGCCGGCGTGCCGTTGCTGTCGAAGACCAGAACGCCGGCGGATGACAGAACGGCAATGGAGTTTCCATCCAGGCCGACATCACCGTAGCTTTTCGTCGAAAAGAGGTGAACGCCGCGAGCGATCTCGGTGCGGGTCGGGGCTGTTCGCGTTTGCGCACTGACCGCATACGAACAAACGAGACACAGCCCAGAAACAACGACGCGGCGGATCGTCATGACATGCTTTGACGACCGCCGCGGGTTGTCAGTTGCAAGCTACCACTTCACATCGATACCGACCCTCATGATTCGTCCCTGGAGAATCACAGACGGCTGCAGGTACGTGGCCGCGCCGAACTGCGTCGAGCTGACCGCGTTGTAATCATCGGAGTTGAACGCGTTGAAGATATCGAACTTGGGCGTGAACGACGCGGTCCGCCAGCGGATGTTCTTGCTCAAGCCGAAATCCACCTGGTTTGTGCGCGGCGAAAACTCGGTGCCGGGCGCAATCAGCGGCACGTTGAACGAGGATGCCGTCAAGCCAGGAATCACGAGCGCGCCCGGCGTGCAGCTGCCCTTGCAGTTCGCCGGGTAGGTGGTTGTCCGGGTGACCAGTTGGAAAGTGCCCTGGCCGTTGAGCTGGCTGAAGCCAGTGCCCGCCGTGAACACTCCGAACTGGACGGGCGAAGTACCGAGCGGGAGCCCCGCCAGCGCCTGCAGCGATCCGCTCAGTGCGATGCCGTACCAGGGAAGCGGGTAGGTCCCGGCAAGTTTGAACGAGGTCTGCCACGGGATGTGGTTCTTCGAGCCGTCGCAGAAGATTGAAATGTTCGGATCGTTCGCCGCGGCACTGCACGAGTTGGTTTCCGTGATTTCGCTCGACGTGCCGCCGAAGATGCGCGCACCGTGGGGCAGACGGGCGTTGACGTTGAATTCGATGCCGTTATAGGTACGTTTGAGGTTCGGGTCGGTGCTGTCGACGTTCTGTACCTGATTCACCTTGGCGGCGCTGACGTTGTAGATCGTGATGGTGCTGCCGTCGATCGGACTGGCGACGTTGACGGGCGTGTAATCCGCGGCGGTTCGCGCGATGTTGTTGCGCGCGATCAGGTTCTTGAAATCGCTGTGGAACCACTCGGCGGTGACGGCAATGCCAGAGTGCACCTCGTGGGAGACGCCGAGGTTATAGGCAAGCTGATACGGACGGCGCAAATCCGCGTCGAACGTCGACAATGCGCGCACGCCGAAATTGACCGGCAGCGAGCTGAAGTCGATCTCGCAGCCAGGTGTCCGGTACACGCAGCCGCGTTCACCCTGCGCGATGTCGTCGCTGTTGAGATCGGTCCACGCCAGCGTTTGCGTGGTCAGTGCCGTTGGGTTGTAGATCTGCGCAAAACCCGTGGTCACGGCGGTCATGTACTTGTTCAGGCCGGCGCGAATGGCGGTCTTGCCGTTCCCGAAGACGTCGTAGACCGCCGACAGGCGCGGCGACCAGTCCTTCCATACCGGCAGGTAGATGTCGCCGTAGGGGAGAGACGATGCGAACCGTCCGGTTTGCGCCGGCTTGCCGACGACGTGCTGTTTGGCGTAATCCCAGCGCACGCCGTAGTTGAACGTGAATTTGTTGAGGCGCCACGAATCCTGGGCGTAGATGCCGAAGTTCGCGTCGAGATACTCGCCAGTGTCGATCGGCGTGTTCAACACGGTCACCTGGAACGGCGCGCCGGCGTTGTAGGTTTGATAGAGGTCTGCGTTCGCGGTGTTCCAGCGCTTGTACGGCCCCCACGAGTCCTGCAGGCCGATCTTCACGTTGTGCGAACCGGTGATGTACGAAACAGCCCCCATCACGTTGTAGCGATCGGGATAGTTGCCAAGCTGCGCGCTCGATGCGTTCCACAAGAGGCTGGTACTCGTGTCGTTGTGTCGCGCGCCCTTGTACCAGCCGGCGGTGCCGCGCGCCTGATCGATGCCTTCCTGGTACACGTTGTCGTAGCGCTCGCGATTGAACGAGAAACCGGTTTCCACGAGCAACCGAGACGATACCGTCGACGTCCATTTCGCGGATCCGGTGGCGAAGGTCGGGGTGTGCCACACCACCGAAGCGGTCGCAGGATCCGTGTTGGCGCCCATCGCGTGGCCGCGCAACCGCATCGCACGGTCGTTATAGACAGCGAACTTGTTCCGGGGCGACACCTGCCAGGTCAGGCGAACGACCGGATTGTCCATCTTTTCGTCGGAGATTCCCTGATCGCACGAGATCGCGCCGGTCCGGCATTGCTGGAACGCGACGGGCGTCGATGTGCCCGACGGCAGATCCCAGGTGTTGGCGATCGGCTTGTCATAATGCGCCCTGCGAAAAGCGCCGAAGAACCAGACCTTGTCCTTCTTGAGCGGGCCGCCTTCTTCGATGTTGAACTCGTAGAAGTTGTCGATCCGATCGACGCTGCCGACGCCCATCGCCTTCAATTCAGGCGTCAGATTGTTGCCCTGCCACGAGCTTGGCGACTTCGCATACTTCAGACCGCCCATGTAACGGTTGCCGCCGTCCTTCGGAACCAGATTGATGTTCAGTCCGCCGGTGATCGTTTCGGCGGTGCCGCCGGCGGTCAGGTAGACCATTTCCTGCGTCATCGCCTCGTTGTGATACGCCTGCACGCCGCCGTCTGCCATTGTGCCGTTCGTGATCAAGCCGTCGACCGTGACCATCGTTCCCGCAGCACCGACGCCGTGGACCGCGAAATAGGTCTGCTGCATCGCCCGCGAGCCGCCGACATCCGGCGAGCTCAGCGCGACTCCAACGACCAGTTGGCCCAGGCTCTGAATGGTCTTGGCGCTCGGCACCGAGTCGAGCACCTCACGCGGTAGCACCTGCGCCTTGACATTGGTCTGCACGTCGACAACCGGCGACGATCCCGTTACCGTCAACGCTTCCGCAATCGCACCGACTTTGAGTTCGGCATTCACCGTCGCGGTGAAGTTCGATGGCAGCTCGAGTCCTTCACGCTTGATCGTGCTGAAGCCTTCGAGTGTAAACGTGATGACGTAGGTGCCGGGGCGCAGGTCCACGATCTTGTAGTTGCCCTCGGCGTCGGTCACGACGGTCTTTGCTTTTTCGATCAGCACGGGGCTGGCCGCCTCGACGGTTACGCCGGGCAGTACCGCGCCCGTCGCATCCTTGACCGTGCCGCTGATCGCGCTTTGTGCATGGGCCGCAGCCGGCGCGAGCATCGCGATCAGTGCGGTAAAGGGAAGCACGCGCTTCCATGTCGTCATAAAGTTCTCCTCAACGGGAATCGGGGAGACGTGATTCTAAGGAAACAGATATGGATGGTTGTCACATTTGTCGTGACAACCCCTCCACATTTCCGACGGAGAGCGGTTCTACGGAAGTTTGAATGCGAGCAATTCTCCCGCGTAACTACCGCCGCTGATGGCGACGACGACGTACTGTTTGCCGTTGAGCATGTACGTCATTGGCGAACCCGTTTGCGGTGCGGGCATATAAACGGCGCCAGCGTCCTGTCCTGTCGCTTTGTCGTACGCGCGAAGCAGCGCTCCGCGCTGGCCGTTCGCTTGTGTGGCGAAGCCGCCTTCGCCCGCGATCACGAGTGTTTTGGTCGCCAGGACACCGATCCGGCCTGCGCGACCCGTTCGCGGAATGTTCAGTCCTTTGAGTGCCGGATGGCTCTTGATGTTGTCCGGAGTATCGCCGTGGGCGATCTGCCATGCGATGTCGCCCTTGTTCAGGTCGTACGCCGTAATCCGCCCGTATGGCGGCTTGATCAGCGGAAGTCCTTGAACGGAGAGTCCTCCGCCGCCTTCACCGGCCGCCGCAGCTCCGGCACCGCGGCCCGCTCCTGCGGCTCCGCCTCTTCCGGCTGCTGCGGCCGCTCCCGCACCTCCGGCCCTGCCCGTCCCTCCCGCGTCTCCCGCCCTTCCTGGCCCTGCCGCTTCGGACGACCCCGGCGGCCGTGCCTGGCCACGCACGTAGTTCATATCGGAGCGGCCCGCTTCCGGCGGAGACAGCGGCAGCGCCGACACCTGTGTCACGGAATAGATGTAGAGGAAGTTCGTCTGCGGGTCGAGTGCGCCGCCTTGCCAGTTTGCGCCGCCCGTCACCGATGGAAGGATCAACGTTGCAAGCGGTCCGGGATACTGGCTGACGATCGGCGGTGTGAAGATCGGACCGATCTTGTAGCGCGAGACAAACTTCTTCGCCTCTTCTCTTAATTCAGGCGTGAAGTCGATGAGATCGTCTTCCGACACGCCCTGGCGATCGAAAGCGGGCGGCTTGGTGACGAACGGCTGCGTCGGACTGTACCACTCGCCGGGGACGTCGCCTTTCGCAACCGGTCGCTCTTCGATCGGCCACACAGGCTTGCCGGTCAGCCGATCGAACACGTAGAGCCAGCCTTGCTTGGTGGGTTGCGCGACGGCTTTGATCGCTTTGCCATCGACAACGAGGTCGGCAAGGATCGGCGCGCACGGGATATCCATATCCCAGATGCCGTGGTGAACGAGCTGGTAGTGCCACTTGCGTTGTCCGGTTTTCAGGTCGAGCGCGACCAGACTTTCGCCGAACAACCCGTTACCCGGACGGTGTCCGCCATAGTAATCGCCGGTCGGCAACTCCACCGGCAGAAACACCGTGTTCGTTTCTTCGTCCACCGTCATCTGCGCCCAAACGCCGGCGTTGCCGGTATACGCCCACGAATCCTTCAGCCAGGTATCGTTTCCGAATTCTCCAGGCGACGGGATGGTGTGGAAGATCCACAGCCGCTTGCCGGTTTTGGCGTCGTAACCGCGGATGAATCCCTTTTCGTGGGTCTTGCTCTTCGGCGCGCCGCCCTCGAGGTGCGCCGCGCCGACGACGATGACGTCTTTTGCGATGATCGGCGTCGCGTGCAGGCCGATTTCCCCGGTGATCGGATCGACCGGCTGATCGTCGTCAGCTTTCAGATCAACGATGCCTTTGATTCCGAAGCCCGCGACCGGGATGCCGGTCTTGGCATCGAGCGCCACCAGTTGATAGCCTGGTGTCACGTAAACGATGCGTCGTTCTGTGCCGTTCGTCCAGTAAGCGAGGCCGCGGCCCGACAACAGGCGCGGCGCCGATTCGCCGCGCTTGCCTTCCTGCTCGCCGTGCATCCAGATCATCTCGCCGGTGGCGCCGTCGAGTGCGACAACCGCGCGGCGCGTTCCCGCGGTCGTGTAGACGATGCCATCAACCATCAGTGGCGTGGATTGAAAGTTGAACTCCTGCCGCGGTCCGAGCGAATCGGTCTTGAACCGCCATGCCACTTCAAGAGCGTTGAAGTTGTCTTTGGTGATCTGATCGAGTGGAGAATAACGGGTGCTGGCGAGATCGCCGCCGTAGGTCGTCCATTCGCCCGGCTTGTTGTGAGCTTTGTCCTGGCCGGCGACCGATACGTTCCACGCAGCGACAGCCACCGTTAAGAACAGTGCAAAAGGAAGAATTCTCCGCATAATGCGCGCCATCATAACGCGGTTCGCTCCAGCGCCAACCGGCTTTCTCCATCTCGGCCACGTCGTCAACATGATCTACGTGTGGGGTGTTGCGCGGCGGTTGGGCGGGCGTGTCTTGCTGCGGATCGAAAATCACGATCGGCAGCGCAGTCGCGCCTCGTACGAACGGGCAATTCTCGATGATCTCGGGTGGCTCGGATTCGCGGCCGATGAACCGCTCGTCCGACAGAGCGGACGCGATCAGATTTATCGACAGGCGCTCGAGCGGCTGCGTGCGCAGCGGCTGGTCTACGCATGCGATTGCGCGCGGGCGCAGCCGTATCCGGGAACCTGCCGCGCCCGTGCCGTCGCCGACGCCGATGGAATCAGCCTGCGCGTGCGTTTCGATCCGATGACGATCCGTTTCGACGATCGACGACACGGCCCGCAGCTGCAGCAGCCGGCTGCGCAATGCGGCGACATGGTGATTCGCGATCGCGAAGGAAACTGGACCTATCAGTTTGCCGTCACCGTCGACGATATGGAGCAGGGCATCACGCTGATCGTTCGCGGCGACGATCTGCTCGAGTCGACGGGGCGCCAGCTCCAGCTGGCGCGGCTGCTCGGCCGCCAGACGATGCCGATGTTTCTGCATCACTCGCTAATCATGAAGCGAGGCGTCTCCGCGACCGCGGCGGCGCAGAAACTGAGCAAATCCGATCGCGACACCGGCGTCCGCGATTTGCGCGCTGCCGGATGGAGCGCCGCCCGCGTGATCGGTCATGCCGCATTCAGCGCTGGATTGATACCGGAATCGCACGATGTCGGGGCCGACGAAGTCTCGTCTATCATTCCTACCAGCGAGGTCGATGTATGAAGACGCGCAAACTGTCGTGGTGTGCCGGTGTCATGTTGGCATGCTCGTACGGGGCATTCGAATTGGCGCTGTCGGCGCAAGGCACGGCTGAGAAATGTGCGGCGCTGCGGACGCTGAAGTTGCCCGATATTCGGATCACTGAGGCGACTGCCGTCGCAGCAGCGGCCACCGGCATTCGCGTCGCGCACTGCCGCGTCAGCGGCATCATTGCCACCGAGACGAGATTCACTCTGCTCTTGCCGAATGAATGGAACAAGAAATTCTTCATGGGCGGTGGCGGCGGTTTTGTCGGCACCGTGCAGAACATGGCGGTCGGGACCGTGAATCAGGGCTATGCGACCGTTGGCACCGACACGGGGCATTCGGGCGGCGGCGGGGACGCCAGCTGGGCCTACAACAATCTCGAACGGCGCGTGAACTTCGGCTATCTCGCTGTCCACCAAACCGCCGAAGCGGCGAAGGCGATCATCGCTCGCCATTACGGAAGCGAGGCCACGCGCAGCTACTTCTCCGGATGCTCGCGCGGTGGCGGCCAGGCGTTCATGGAGGCGCAGCGTTATCCGCTCGATTTCGACGGCATCGTCGCCGGCGCGCCCGCCTACGACTGGACCGGGATTGCCGCACAGTTCGTGCGCAACATCCAGATCCTGTTTCCCGAGCCCAGGAACCTGGCGCCGATGTTCACGCTCGACGAGCTGGCGATGATCGAATCGCGGATCGTCGAAGCGTGCGATGCCAAGGATGGTGTCACGGACGGCATCCTCAACGATCCGCGTCAGTGTGCCTTCGACGTCGCCACGCTGCCGCTGTCGGAGGCGAAGAAGGCGGCCTTGAAGGCGGTGTATGCGCCGACCGTGAATCGTGACGGCGAGATCTATCCGGGGCAGCCATTCGGCGGCGAAGGGCAACCTGAAGGGTGGCCTGCGTGGATTACTGGCAATGCGGCGCAGGCATCACCATCGACAAGCGGCCGGTTCGTCTTCGGCACCGGAATTTTCAAGTACCTGATCTTCAACGACCCCGATTGGGATTATTCGAAATACGAGCTGAACAATCTGAAGAAGGATTCAGTGCAGGCCGCCGCCTATCTGAACGCGACGGACCCAAATCTCGACCCATTCAAGGGGCACGGCGGCAAGTTGATTTTGTGGCACGGCTGGGCCGATCCGGCGCTGACGCCGCTTGGCAGCATTCGTTACGCCGATCAAGTGTTCGCGCGCGACCGGAATGCGGGCGATTATTTCCGAACCTTCCTGCTGCCGGGAGTGCTGCATTGCAGCGGTGGGGTCGGACCCGACTCGGTCGACTGGCCGGCGATCATTGCTGATTGGGTGGAGAGCGGCAAAGCGCCGTCGCGTGTTGTGGCGCGCAAGGTGGCGAACGGCGAAACCACCCGCAGCCGTCCACTCTGCGCGTATCCTCAGAAAGCGGAGTACACGGGTTCGGGAAGCATTGATGATGAGAAGAACTTCGTTTGTAAATAGCCTGGTTGCGCTGGTGGTTTCATGCGGTGCGGCGGCGATGCTTTACGGCGCCGGAGCGTCGCCGTTCGAAGCCGCCGATTCGGCCTGGCTGCGCGGCGACTACATCACTGCGCTCAATGGATACATCGCTGTTCTGAACGCGCCAGGTGGCGATGCATTTCTCGAGCGAATCGCACTCGAAACCGGCGAGCTGTATCGCACGCACGAGTTGACGGCCGACGGCCGATCCGGCCGCTTCAGCTCGGACGGTCGCTTCATCCTTCTGGAAACCGGCCTCGAGACGTCACGCCACACGCGGGTCCTGCGGAACGACGCCAGCCGCACACCGGTCGTCGATCTGCCGGGAGTGTCGGCAACCGTTTCCGCTGATGGCGCTCGCGTGGCCTACCTTCGAATCAACGAGTCCGATGACGTGCGCGCCGCGGCGGCGGCGCTCGATGCGGCAACGCTGACGGCGCCGAATCGAGGGGCGTTGATTCAGACACTGACGTGGCTGATCAGCCGCGACTCCACGATTGTCGTTCGCGATGTGACGAGCGGCAACGAAATCGAGTTGTCGTCCGATGGCCTGCTGAAGACCGGCCTGGCCTACGGGGCCGATGGCCGAACGCTGTTCTTTCTCGGCGCGCGAGAGGGCGACGAATCGCGGACGGATATCTATAAGGTGTCGGAGGGCACGGCGCCTCAACTGGCGGTTGATGCGGGCGGGTTGAAGTCAGCACCTCAACTCGATCCAAGCGGCCGAGCGTTGATTTACGTCGTGCCGAACGTCAGCCCGCTGCGTCGGCCGGGTGCAGCAGCCACAGGCGCCGGCAGGGGCGGAGGACCAGGAAGGGGCGGGCCCGGCGGTGGTCGCGGCTTCGGCGCGTTGGCGCAGCCGGCGTTCGCGATTGCCGATCTTGCCACCGGCAGAGCCACAGTCGTCGTCGGGACCGCGCCAGCGCTGTCGGCCGACGGGAAGACGCTCGCCTACGTGGCGCGCAATGGCGCGGTTTACGACCTGATGGTCGGCCCGACACTCGGTCTGCAGACAGCGGTGAAGAGCACGGCCGAGCGGGTCGATGCTCCGGCTTTGTCGGCTGATGGCCGCCGGCTGGCGTGGCAGATGATGCCGCGCGACGACTGGGAAATTTTTGCCGCGGATCTCGTCGGCGGCGCGCTCAAAAATGAACTCCGGGTCACCCGCGAGATCCAGCACGACGTGTTGCCGCAGTTCCTCGACGACACGCATCTAATCGCGATGATTGGTGAACCCCGCCACCGCCGGGCGTACCTTTATTCGCTCCCCGCGATCGTCCCTGTCACGGTGACCGGGAGCGTCCCTGTCACCATCGCGGGGAGCGTCCCCGGGACGGTGGCGGGGAGCGTCCTCGGGACGGTGGCGGGGAGCGTCGCCGGGACGGTGGCGGGGAGCGTCCCCGGGAGGGTGGCGGGGAGCATCCCAGGGACCATGGCGGGGACCATCGCGGGGACCGTGACGCGGACCCGGTTGTTTCATAACAACACCGTCCGGACGATTGCACCCGAGTATCAATGGGTTGCGAGCCCCGATGGGGCGAAACTCCTGATCGGCGCGGAACGCGACGGCGATACCGTGTCGCCCCAGCGCGGGGTCTATCTCGTCGATCTGCGCGAACAGGTCTCCAAGGCGGACCTGCTCGCACGGCTGC
>Ga0066903_100005685_pt1 | contig 10880 bp, 12 predicted proteins | sample PanSoiMetaGPlot1_FD_67491 | JGI IMG/M metagenome (GOLD analysis project Ga0066903, IMG submission 67491) | Tropical forest soil microbial communities from Panama analyzed to predict greenhouse gas emissions - Panama Soil - Plot 1 (version 2) | ecosystem: Environmental > Terrestrial > Soil >...
CCATCGGCAGACGGGACATTCAAACATTCGCCTTTCGTAACCGGGGTATTTTTCCTCGGTACACATGAGTGCCATTGGTGCGCTACACCTCATGCACACTGGAAGAATGAAACGGTCCTGAGGACCGGTTTGATGAGTTTGTGGCACCGCCGCCCTCCCACAAAGAACGACTGCCGTCGCCAAGATTGTGCACCGTACAGCCAGAGTAACAATTGCCCAGGATTAATGAAGTTCGGTATGACGCAAAAAATATCCAGAAGTAGGTCGGTCGGATATCCGACGTATCGCTGCGCAAAAGAGGAGCCGCGTATATCCCTGGAGAGTACGCGGCTCCGACTATTCGTAACCCCGCTGTTACGGGTCAGCGAACAGCCGCCAATTCAATACTGGTCGGCCGCCCCAGTTCCCTTGACGGCGCATTCATTCCGGAGAGCTGCCACTGGATCGCTTCGGGGCTGACGAAGTCCTTGGCGACATCGAGCAACGCTGCCGTTGCACAGCATGCGGATGGCGGCGCGCTGATGTTCGACCCGACTACCGTAAGCAGACAGACCAGTCCCAAAGTGTCGGCTGGATAATGCCGCCAAGGGCGTGAAATAAATTCACGTTGTCAGTCGTACCGATACGACGCGCCCAAGTTCGTGGAGCGTTAAAAAGCCGGCGTCGCTGGTTTGGAGGAGCAACGACGCAGGCCACCAAGGAGTGTCATGAGACGCGTCACGTACATGACCCGCAAAAAAGTTTACCCCACACGTGTCCGCGGGCGACACTGGATCTTTAATTCCAGAGTTCCACGAAACTTTGGAACGTTTCGGATGGTTGTAATCCGGGAGGAACGCCTCGGGGAGCAGCCTGAGGCTGGCGATTCCCCGGAAGGGACCGCTCCGTCCCCTAACCCCCGAAGGGTGGCCCTTTCGTCATTATTCCCTATATCTCGGCTATGATATGGCGTTCTCGTGGCCGACCGTTGAATGGGCCGGCTAATTTCATTCATCCCTGTCAGCCGACAGTCGCCAGCAATCCTCCATCGGGGCCTGGCTGGGCGCACGAGCTGAAGCATGATGGCTATAGATTGCAGATACATGTGCGCTCGAGCCGTGTTCGGCTTTACACAATGAATGGTGCCAATTGGACCTCCCGCTATCCGCTCATCGTTGATGAGGCCCGCAGACTGAAAGCAACGGTCATCCTTGATGCAGAGGTGGTGTGTGCAAACGAGGATGGAGTGCCGGATTTCAATCTCTTGCACAGCCGCATTCACGATCACACAGCGGTCGCCTGCGCTTTCGATCTTCTGGTGCTCAATGGCGACGACATGCGGCGCAAACCGTTTGTGGGACGCAAGGCCGCGTTAGCTAAACTCCTGTTGCGTGCGCGTGAGGGTGTCCAATACGTCGAATATGCCGAGGGACATGGCGACAGGATGTTCGCGGCTGCGTGTGATCTCGGCCTGGAAGGCATCGTTTCAAAGAAACTAAAGGCGCCTTATCGCTCAGGTCGGTCGAAGGCCTGGATCAAGGTCAAGAACCCAGACGCGCCTGCTGCAACTCGGGCGGTTGATGGGACGTTTTAGCCAGCAAAGCACACTACGAGGAATAGGAAAGCGATGGCCAGGAAGGCGACGCCTGAGCCTAGCTGTATCGCGCCTGAGTTTTCCTGGTAGCGGGTCATGGCCCAATCAAACGCGCTGCCTAAGGCCAGGTTCCCCGACGCGGACCATTATTTACGAAAGATATATTGTAGTAGGCGCGACAAGCGCAGCACCGGAGCGCAGTTCGGTGCCGACATGCGGCTGAGCGAGGAAATTGCGCAGTGTGAACGCCATGGAAAATGCATGACGCCCGCATGGTGCGCTACGTCGATCTGATACCGAAATGAAAGAGCCGCGCCACAAAACGCGGCTCCCATTTACGTTAGCGTGAGGCCTGGCAGGATACTGACGACACCGCTAATCGCGACAGCGCTTAATCCGCTTTGTCACGCCGCCTTCGTGAATGATCGTCATTCGGCAATCGCGGTCGCGCCGAATAACGACATCATCACGGTCGCGCGCGTAGTGATGCCGATAATCACGATCATGGTCTCTTACTCCGACGCCCACGCCAGCCGGACCAACGCCGATATACGCATCCTCTGCATGCACAGGAAGCGCGACCGCAATTCCGACGGCCGTAAGTAGTGCAATCGTCAACGCTCGCATTTGAATCCTCCTTGGGTTCTTTCTTAAATCCTTGGAGAATCCAACAGATCAAACCGTTGATGGTTCCGGCACCGCTGTGCAGGAACTTCCGAAGCCGGCGTCGGTTTTATTCCAGAGACATTAATGGGAGGCCATCATGGGCTTTGGACGCGGCGCGCTACTCTGGTTACTCGGCATTCCGCTGCCGATCATCATTTTGCTAGCTCTGTTCTGGCACCACTAGGCGCCAGCGCGACCAGCTGTCTCGGCTGCAACTCCCGTTCGTCCAATTCGTTAGGTCGACGAGGGGTAACAGCCAAGGAGAATACGCAGCGCCTATGTCAAATTTTAATTCAAATTTTGTGCCGCTCGACGATGACGCTGATTCTAGCGTCTTTTCTTTCGCGAGGCTCGATGAGTCTTTTTTCGCCTTTTTGGCGCCGCCCGCTGCCCGCGAGCCGTGTTCTCTCGAAAGGACCTCATAACCGCCTGGACCGCTGCCTCGGCAGCGGCAGTCGCCGCCTCTGTTGCGGCCTTGAGGGCCATATTCTGCATGCGAACGGCACTCGACTTGGCTGCGTCGAACATCGACCGTTGGCTTCCCCGCGCGGATCGTCTCTTCCTTTTTGCCATGCGTGAATCTCCCGACACAATTGTCGCGGGCTGGGAATGCGGCAGCTAAGGTTTTGTTCCTTCATTGCCCGGAAACATTCAGCCCGCGAGACGTTCTCGTCACAGCCAAAGGAGGACGTACATGGCGAAGAAGGAAGCCAAAAAACTCGACGTATTGTTTCACGATACGCTGAAGGACATCTATTTCGCGGAGAAGAAAATTCTCGCGACGCTACCGAAGATGGAGAAGGCCGCGCACGCGCCGGAGCTTAAGAGAGCCTTTTCCAAGCATAAGACGGAGACCGAAGGTCACGTTGTCCGGCTAGAAAAAGTGTTCACCGCAATCGACAAGAAGCCCCAGGGTAAAACGTGTGACGCAATCGTCGGCATCACCGACGAAGGGGCGGAAATCATGAAGGAATATAAGGGATCGCCCGCCCTCGATGCCGGCCTGCTCGCGGCCGCGCAGGCCGTCGAGCATTATGAAATTTCCCGCTATGGCACTCTCAAGACCTGGGCCAATGAACTGGGATTGAGCGAGGCGGTGCGGCTGCTCGACCAAACTCTCGCCGAAGAAAAGAAAACCGATGAAGCGTTGACCGAGATTGCAGAAAGTGCTGTCAACTTGGCCGCGGAAGCCGCATAGGTATGTGAGCTTAAATGAAAGAAGGCCCGTTAAACACCGGGCCTTCGAGTTGGCTACTGTGCGAATGCGCTAGTCGGAAGCAGACCTCGCCAATAATCGCGGTGATTATTTTTTTGCTGCTCGGCGCCTCATGTAAGGCTCCGACTCTCGCGATTGGTAAGATAGTCAACCCCCTGAGTAGCCACCACTACATTTGCCGATGTTTCACCCATTGGCCGCTTCGGACTGGGTTCCTTTTTGCAAGATTTTGTGTAATACGCGACGTCCGCCGAGGCTGCCTTTTGATCGTCGGCGGGATGCAAGCTCTTTCAGCCGACCTGTCTCGAAGGCATCGATGACCAAAGCGTGGACGTAACTGCGCTTGCACACTGTCGGCGTATTCGCGAGATCATTGGCAACTTCTCGCAGCGCCGATTTGATTTGTGCCCGCTTTCCACGCTCGCTCCGCTTTGGATTGAGTTTGGCGAGATGTTCTAGCGCCTGCGAGCATGCAGAAAGAGTTCTGAAATCTTTCAGGCTGATCTGGCTGCCAGCGATCTCGCAAAGAAATGCGTTCGCGTCACGCCTGCGAAGGCACACAACAGTGTTATCGTTTACGGCATACTGGAAGAGACGCCGCCCGGAAAGCTTTTGAAGGCGCCTGATTGCCTCAGCCAGTCGGCGAGATCTGCACGCCTTATTGATTTGCTTGCCGCCTTTTCCCTCAAAGCACAGAGAAATTTTATCCCCTTTGACTTGAACGTGCTTTTTTAGCAAGGTTGCCGCACCTCGGGTGCCGCGTTCCCGTGCGTAGGCTTCGCTGCCTGGCCTTATCGCGGTGCAGGCAACGAGGTCGATTAGGACGGCCGCGGCGAAATCCTGATTCGGTTTGTTTTGTTTAAGGTGCTTTGTAATGCACTTCCTTATCGCGGGCATTAAGTCGATGAGCTTTGCCAAGCGGCGCGCCTTGCGCAGTTCCCGCACACGCTCCCAGTCAGGATGGTAGCGGTATTGAAGGCGGCCGGCTGCGTCTCGCCCCACGGCTTGGAGGTGCGCTCGCGGATTTATGGAAAATAGGGTCTCGCGATAGGCCGGCGGCACTGCGAGCCGCTCCAGCCTTTTGATCGTCCTCCTGTCGCGGACATACAGGCCGTTCGTTTGTAGATATGCGAAGCCGCTGCCCCGCCGTACCCGTCGAATTTTGAGGTGTCCGGGTTCAGTGGCCTCAAGTCCAACCAGTTTAAGATCGGCAAACACAAACATTGAAGCAGCGAGAAGTGCTTTCGTTCCCAAAAGGTGCCGAAAGGCTCAAGAATGCTGAGCAATAGACGGCGCTAGTTTTTCGCTATACCCAACGGCTGGCGCTCGCCGGTGGAACTGCCTGATTTGCGTTGAGTTATGCCTCTGTTGAAATGGAGAACGCTCATGGCCCGAAAATATTCGCGGAGCGCAAGCAGAGAAGTAAAAAACGAGATGCACCGTTATAAGCGCGGCAAGGCGAAAAGTGGCAAAGGCGGACGGGTCAAGAGCCGAGAGCAGGCGATTGCGATCGCCCTTTCCAAGGCACGCAAGAAGGGCAAGAAAGTACCGAAGAAGAAAGCCTCATAAAAAATTTCACTTCGACCGGGTGCCATGATTGCAACTGGCGATGCCTGCTTTGGGCCATAAGCGGACAACTGCAGCGTACCTAATTCTGAGCGAACTCTAATGTAACAGGCGCAAGGCCAGAAAAGCCCAAGGCACGCGCCCCTGCCGGTGTCACGTCGATCACACGGCCCCGCACGAACGGACCGCGGTCATTGATCCGCACGGTGACACTGCGCCCGTTGCGCCGGTTGGTCACGCGCACATGTGTGCCGAATGCTAGCGTGCGATGTGCAGCGGTAAGTCCCGCAGGATTTGCGCGTTCGCCGCTTGCGGTTTTAGAGCCGGAATATGCATACACGGACGCAATTCCAGACTCGGCCATCGCACCATTTGAGCCGGTGACGAAAAGCGCAGCGGTGCTGCAAATTGTCATGGCGATCCCAATGATACGAACAATCCCGTCATTGGCATGATTGTCCGTGTAGCTCATACTCAGAACGCGGCGCTTCATTTGAAATACTTCACAAAAGCAAACAGCCGTAAGACGTAACCGTCGCGGCAGTACCACGACCCAGCGGCACGAGTCCCTTCTTTGAAGCTTCGTTCGCCGAGTGGCTGACCAAACAACTTTCCGGAAGGGCACTCGTTCCGTGCGACCGATTGTTGGCCAAAGAATCTTGCAAACTGAGATAGCCGACACCGATTTGATGTCCGCTCTAGGTCGCAAGCGGACATCCCGACAGCGAGACTGACCTGATTGCAAAAAGCTATTTGGCAAATGCAGACATTGGCACCGTTTTCCGGTGAGCGATTGCATTGGGAATATTACGATCTGGGTGGGCCGCGCGCGGCAGATCAGTCACTATCATTGAATTTGCCTGCCCCATAACCAGCGCGGAACTCTTCGGACGCGTTCGGTTTATGCCCGTGGTCGCTTCAATTGGGCCACTGCGCATGATCAAAGACCTTTGGTACAAAAACGCTGTCGTTTATTGCCTGTCCGTCGGGACTTACATGGACGCCAATGCCGACGGCATCGGCGATTTCCAGGGCCTGATGCGGCGTCTCGATTATCTGCATGGTCTGGGCATCACCGCGATCTGGCTGATGCCGTTTCAGCAATCACCCGGCAAGGACGACGGCTACGACATTTCCGACTATTACGCCGTCAATCCTGCTTTCGGCACGATGGGCGATTTCATCGAATTCACGCACGGCGCTAAGCAGCGCGGCATCCGCGTCATCATCGATCTCGTCGTTAATCACACCTCTAACGAACATCGCTGGTTTCAGGAAGCACGCCGCGATCCGGAATCCAAATATCGCGACTGGTACATATGGTCGAAAAAGCGCCCTTCGAATGCCGACAAGGGCATGGTGTTTCCTGGTGTACAGAAATCGACCTGGACCCATGATCCGGTGGCCAGGCAATGGTATTTCCATCGCTTCTATGACTTCCAGCCGGATCTCAACACGTCGCATCCCGCGGTGCAGGCCGAGATCCTGAAGATCATGGGATTCTGGATTCAGCTCGGAGTGTCCGGCTTTCGGATGGATGCCATACCCTTTGTGATCGGCACAAAGGGCCCGCATGTAAAAACACCCCGCGAGCAATACGACATGCTGCGCGATTTCCGGGAATTCCTCCAATGGCGCGTTGGCGATTCCATCATTCTTGCCGAGGCGAACGTCCTGCCGCGCACCGACATGCAGTATTTTGGCGACGACGGCGACCGCATGCACATGATGTTCAACTTCCAGGTCAATCAAAATCTTTTCTACGCGCTAGCGACAGCCGACACCCGGCCCCTGGCGAAGGCTGTGAACAAAACCGAAAAGCGACCGCCGAGCGGCCAGTGGGGAATTTTCCTTCGAAACCACGACGAGCTGGATCTTGGTCGCCTAACGAAGAAGCAGCGGCAAAAGGTGTTCCAGGCTTTCGGCCCCAATCCGGAGGATCAGTTGTACGACCGAGGCATCAGGCGGCGCCTGGCGCCGATGCTGGGCGGTGACCGCCGCCGGATGGAGCTAGCCTACAGCCTGATGTTCACGCTACCGGGCACCCCGGTGCTCCGCTATGGCGATGAGCTCGGCATGGGGGATGATCTGTCTTTGAAAGAACGGACCTGCTGCCGCACGCCCATGCAATGGTCGACCGAACCGAATGGCGGTTTCACAAAAAGCGACAGGCCGGTTGTTCCTGTCATCGGTGACGGGCCCTACGGCTATGAGCATATCAACGCTGCCGAGCAGCGGCGCGATCCAAATTCCATGCTGAACTGGACCGAACGCATTATCCGAATGCGAAAGGAAGTACCGGAAATCGGATGGGGCGAATTCGAGATCTTGAAAACTGGCGACTCGGCGGTCCTTGCGATCCGCTACGACTGGCGAAACAATTCTGTGCTCTTCCTCCACAACTTCGCAGAGGATCCGCGTGAATTTGAGTTTTTAACCGGCATGACGGGGAAGACGGGAGACCGACTGATCAACCTGTTGACCGCCGACCACAGCGTGGCCCGAGAAAACGGCAAGCACTGTGTGTGCCTGGAAGGTTACGGCTATCGCTGGTACCGCCTCGGCGGGCTGGACTATCTGCTCAAGCGGACCGAATTTTGAGCGTTGTGCTAGTCATCTTCAAAATAGTCAACGAACGTAACTCTCTGCCACTAATCAATGTCCGTTTGCGCTGCAACACGCCACGTCCGCTTTATTGCCGATCTGCAACTACAAAATTCAGCTCGGTGGTTCGTCTGAACGAGTAGCTTAGACTTAGCGCGCAGCTCATGGAACGTTCGCGCGTGCCTCCCGTTTGCTTGTCAGACATGCCCACGCTGGGCTAGAGCGTTAGGGAGGCTTGTATGAACAATATTATCTATTTGGTCGGACTGGTCGTCGTCGTTGTGGCGGTCCTTTCGTTCTTTGGATTGCATTAACGGTAGGACGAAACAACGAGAGCGGATCGTGCGTTCCTTCCACAATTCTGATTGGGGCGACAGCGGGAGCGACTTCGAATAGGTTCCTGCCGTGTTCGCCGATTTTCTTTCTGAACGCTCGTATGGCCGCGAAAATTAACGGCATGCGCAATTCCTTCTCCCAACCCAGAGACAACCCCATACCAAGAGTGGCGTTCGTTTGTGGGCACTTGAGAGCCGAGTCGCAGCGGTTTTACATGGAACGTGCTGACAACTGAGGCGTAAAAGCCCGACTCTGTTTGGCCAAAGGGAGAATCCCATGCGAACCAAATTATTCGTCTCAATGACAGCACTTGCGCTGGTGGCGCTTCCGTTCACCGCGCAAGCCCAAGGAACTGTCCGCGGCGCTCAAGAAGGCGCCGAAGCAGGCGGACGTGCCGCTGGGCCTCTCGGTGCTGTTGTGGGAGGCACTGTCGGTGCTGCCACCGGTACTGTTGGCGGAATATTAGGCGTAGAAGATCGTCCGCGTTTCCGCGAGTACGTTGTACGCGAGCATATTCCCTCATATCGCTACGAGCACGAACTTCGCGTCGGTGCAATTCTACCCGAGCAAGGCGTCACCTATTACGAGGTGCCGGCTGAGTACCACGTGACAGGTTACCGCTACACCTACGTGAACGAGCATCCCGTTCTGGTTGAGCCCCGCACTCGGCGTGTGGTGGAGATTATCGACTAGAGACGCGATTGATGATTGAAAAGGCCGCTCTTACCGAGCGATAATTCTCGGTAATTCTGCGCCATGGGCCAAGCGGACATTGTCGATACTCGAAAGCAGAGAACCCGGCCTAGGCGGCCGGGTTCTTGGTCTCGTGGCAACTAAAACAATCAATCGTAGTGATGATACCGGTTCTTCTTAACGACGACGACCTTGGCATTGTGATTGCGCCATCCATAGTGATGGCCGCGTGTCCACCCACGATGAAGGCCGCGATCGTGATCGCGGTCTTTCGTGACAATAACTGTTCGATCCTGCGCGCTTGCGGTAACGGTTGGCAGCGCAACTGCAGCCGCGCCTAAAGCAGTCAGGGTGATAAGAAGTGTGCGCACGTGTTCTCCTCCTCGACGATTACCCACCGTTTAGTGAACGAATAGGCAGATACGAAGTTCCATTTCTGTGTAACAAACGGATCATTTTAGGCGTTCTCTGGTTATCGAGCATGCGCAGGGTCCTACTTGTGGCATGCTTGCTAATGATGACGGCCTCAATTGCAGAGGCTCGGCATCGACATTGGCACGGATATTATGTTGGCGCGGCACCTTACGCGTATGGGTTCGCGCCCTCGCCGGACAATTTGCAGCGGCGACGGCCGTGGCGAGGAGCTGTCAATCCCGCCGATATGGTGCCCCCGAACTGGCAGCTCCAACCTCCTGATCCGAGCTGGCGGGGTAAACGATTTCTCTCTCCCGACGGTTCGTCTTGGCTCGCGGTCTACGCGTCTGCAACTACGACAGAACCGATTGCGACACACATGCAGTCGACCGCTTTTGCCGGAGGTGAGACGCTGACATATCTGCGCGGGGAGCGTGACTGGATTATTGCGTCGGGAACGAAGGACGACAGGATTTTTTATCGGAAGGCGATTATCGCCTGTGGTGGAAAAGTGTGGCACCACATCGCATTTGAATATCCGATGGCGTTCAAACGACAGATGGACCCGTTTGTGATGCGAGCTGCTGCGGTTATTGATCAAGCCGAAAACGATGGTTGCGAGGACGCGACGACCTCGGTCAATCCTGACCGCTAGTGCGGCGATTACCTAAGCATCAACAATTTGGTTCTCGTCGCGCCCGCTGGCGTCGGATGGATCATGCCGCCAAGGATCTGATGTCTGCTTTGCCCCTCAAAGCGGACATGTGCAGCGCAACAGGTCATGTCTGCTTTGGGCCAAAAGCGACATACGACAGAAATCGGATTTATACCCGTAGGATGATCTCGCAGAGGAGACCTTCTGCACGCCATCCGAAACTCGCTTTACCTCTGTGTTGGCCAGTCATTTGTTCAATAATCCGCCTGCCGAAACCTTTGCGCGTCGGTTTCTCCACTTTCGGACCACCCGTCTCCGTCCATCGCACGCTTAGCTGTCCCTTTGTCTCGTCCGACCAGTTCAAGTTGACGCGACCGTTGTTCACCGACAATGCACCATACTTGGCTGCATTGGTCGCTAACTCGTGCAGGATTACAGCAATGGTTTGCGCGGCGTTGGCATCTAACAAGACTGGCGGACCGTCTATGCACACGCGCTGTTGGCTGGTCTCGGCATAAGGAGCAAGTTCCTGTGTCGCGATTGTAGATAGATCGGCGCCAATCCAGCGCGTTTTGGCAAGCGTCGAATGGACATTCGCGAGCGCTTGAATGCGTCCGTCAACTGCCTTCTTTAGACCTTCAGGAGTATCCGCATGAGAGAGATGGACCGCTGCTTGCACTGTCGCAAGGAGGTTCTTACTCCGGTGCTCTGCTTCGCGCGCTAAGGTCGAAATCAAATCCTGATTTCGCTTTTGCTCCGTAATATCCCTCGCGATCTTCGATGCGCCGACGACCTTGCCATCGGGGCCTTTGACCGGCGAAACGGTCAGCGAAACGACGATTAAGTTACCGTTTTTGTGCCGTCGAAGTGTCTCGAAATGTTCGATACGTTCTCCACGTCTGATGCGCGTTAAAATTTCGCGCTCTTCGCTCTGCCGATCTGTGGGAATGACAATTGTGATGGGCTGACCAATCACTTCTTCGGCCGTGTAGCCGAAGACATGCTCTGCACCTTTATTCCAACTTGTGACAATGCCGTCGAGGTCCTTGCTCACGATTGCGTCGTCACTGGACTCCACGATAGACGCCAGCCAATTCTGTCCTTCTTGATTTTCGCGAAGCGCAGCTTCGATCTGTTTGATCACCGTAACATCGCGA
>Ga0066903_100005686_pt1 | contig 10880 bp, 11 predicted proteins | sample PanSoiMetaGPlot1_FD_67491 | JGI IMG/M metagenome (GOLD analysis project Ga0066903, IMG submission 67491) | Tropical forest soil microbial communities from Panama analyzed to predict greenhouse gas emissions - Panama Soil - Plot 1 (version 2) | ecosystem: Environmental > Terrestrial > Soil >...
GTCGTCATCGACCACGGCCGGGTCATCGCCGAGGGCACGTCGCGGGAGCTGAAGCGGGTGACCGGCGGCGCCAGCCTGGAGGTGACGCTCACGGGCCCGGCGCCGGCCGCGCTCGACGCCCTGCGACCGCTCGTCGACGGCCCCTTCCAGCTCGGCGAGGATGGACGGCGCCTGCGCGCGCCCGTTCGCGACACGACCGGCCTGTTGAAGCGGGCGGTCCGGGCGCTCGACGAGGCCGGCGTCGACCTGGACGACGTGGCGGTCCACCAGCCGACGCTCGACGACGTGTTCCTCAGGCTGACGGGCGCAGGAACCGAGCTCGCCGCCGAACGGGAGCTGCAGGAGGTGACCCGATGATCGCCGCGCTTCGCGACGTCCTGCTCATGACCAGGCGCAACCTGGTCCACATCGCGCGGGACCCCATGCAGCTCTCCGACGTGACCATCCAGCCCGTGCTGTTCACGCTGCTGTTCGTCTACGTCTTCGGCTCCGGCATCCCCGTGCCCGGGGGTACGTACGCGGCGTTCGCGGTCGCCGGCCTGCTGCTGCTGAACCTGACCACGTCGAGCATGGGCACGGCGGTCGGCCTGACCAGCGACCTCAGTACCGGCATCATCGACCGCTTCCGCACTCTGCCGATGTGGTCGCCTGCGGTGCTCATCGGTCGCTCGCTCACCGACCTGCTCACGGCGGCTCTCTGCACGCTGATCGTGCTGGGCAGCGGCCTGGTGGTCGGCTGGCGGCCGGAGACGGGCGTGGGGGAGACAGCGGCCGGGTTCGGTGTGGCCCTCCTCTTCGCGTACGCGCTGTCGTGGCTCGGGGGCTGCGTCGGCCTGTGGGCGAAGGGCGTGGAAACGGCGCAGAGCTTCGGCTTCCTCGTGCTGTTTCCGCTGTCGTTCGTCTCCAACGCCCTCGTGCCGACGCGCGGCATGCCCGAATGGCTGCGCACGATCGCCGACTGGAACCCGGTCAGCGCGGTGACCGCGGCCTGTCGGACGCTGTGGGGCAACCCCAACCCGTCGGCCGCCAGTGCTGCCTGGTCGATGCAGCACCCGGTGTGGACCGCGGTCGCGTGGTCCGTCGCGATCCTGGCCGTCTGCGTGCCGCTGGCCACGGCGCTCTACCGCCGCCGGACCACCAACTGATCGTCCGGCGGCGGCCACCCCCCGCCCGCCATCTCCTCGGCACCGGTGTCGACCGTAGGTGAACACCCAAGTGATCACAGCCGACGAGGGCGAAGGCAGCCCGCGCCGGCGCGGGCGTCAGCCCCTCCTGCTGGCCGGCGACCGCTCGACTTCGTACCCGTGATCCAGCCAGTCCACCATCCCGCCGAAGACGAGGACGGCCGGCCGGCCGTGGCGAAGGAGGATGGAGGCCACCAGCGAGCTGCGCACCTGGTCGCCGCAGACCACGGCGAGGGGCCTGTGGCCGCCCGTCGTCCCGGCCCGGCTCCATGCATCGCCGGGTGGCAGCGGCGCCGCGCCCGGAATGTGAGCGTGGCCGAACTCGTAATCCTCACGGGCATCGACCACCTCGTAGTCGGGCAGGTCGGCGTGGAGGAGCTCGACGTCGATGATTGGCAGCTCCTCGACGGAGCCGCCTGCCTCTCGCCAGGCCGTGAGTCCGCCGGCCAGCGAGCCCAGCACCGAGAAGCCGGCCTCGCGCAGGATCCGCTCGGCCGCGGTGGCGACCGGCTCCGGCTCGGCGTGGACGACGTACGACACCGCGATCGGAAGCACCATCTCGGCCCGATCGGCGAGGTCGGCGCGGTTGAACTGCAGGTTGACCGCACCCGGCAGGTGCCCGGCCGAGAACGGCCGGGGGGGCCGCATGTCGAGGACGACTGCGCCCTCGGCGAGCGCCGCCGACACCTCCCCGGGGTTCACCGGACCGCCTCGCCCTCGCCGAGGTTGATCGCCTTGATCCTCGCGTAGTCCGCGGGAAACGGCCTGGCCGTCTCGCGCAAGAACGCGGAGAATGCGGCGGATCCGGCCTGCCCCAGCGCGAGGTTGTGGTGCTTCTCGAACCAGATCGTCGACGAGGCCTTGCCGCTCATGTTGACGCCGCCGCAGGTCGATCCGCCGTAGTGGGAGGGGTACACCTCGACGTGGTCGGGCAGCGAGAACAGCCGTTCACGGATGGACCGCCACTGCGCCTCCGCACGCTCGCCCTGGTCCGTGACGTCGAGTCCGGCATCGCCGACCATGAGGTCCGGACGGCCGACGTCGCCGACGAGGAGCGAGTCGCCGGTGAGCACGCACCAGGGATCTTCGCCGCGGGCGCGGTCCGTGATCAGGTACGCGACGTGCTCCGGGGTGTGGCCCGGCGTGGCGATGACCTGGACGCGAACCTGCCCGAGCTCGAGCACGTGGCCGTCTGCCAGCGGCGTGAAGTCGTACCGGACGGAGCCCCGCGCCCGCTCGCCCAGGTAGTGCGGGCAGCCGTTCATCCCGGCCAGCCGGCGGGCGCACGAGATGAAGTCGGCGTGGACGTGCGTCTCCAGCACCCCGGTGATCGCCAGCCCCAGGTCGGCGGCCTCCAGCACATACGAGTCGGGGCCGAGGTCGGCGATGGGGTCGACGACGAACGCCTCCTTCGCCCTGACGCATCCCACCAGGTACGAGGCCTGCGACAGCGGTTCGCAGCGGAACTGCTTGAAGACCATCTCACTCCTCCTCGCCCTTTCGGAACCAGAAGGCCAGGCTCCCCTCCTCCTCGCGCCACTCCAGCAGGGCGTTGCCCGTGGCCTCGGCCCAGGCCGGGAAGTCGGCGATCGCCCCTCGATCGGTGGCGATCACCTTGAGCACCTGGCCCGGCGCCAGGCCCTTGATCTCCTTCGCCGCCTTGACGACGGGCATCGGGCACAGCAGCCCGCGCGCGTCGAGCAGTCGATCCTCGTTCACGTGTGCCATGCCTGGCGGTCCATACCTCCTAGATGAACAGGGTCACGTGCGCGCGCCGCGCCTCGTTGAGGAAGGCCGCGGCCCCGCCGAACTCGACGCCCTCGATGAAGTCCGAGGGCCGATAGCCGAAGACGTCCATCGTCATCTGGCAGGCGACGAGGCGGACGCCGGCGTCACGGGCAGCATCGATCAGCTCGCCGATGGACGCGACGTTCTTGCGCCGGAACATCGCGCGCATCATCGAGGTGGCCACCGCCTTCATCCCCGGCATGCCCGCGAAGACGTCGGCGACGGGGACCGGCATCGGCATGGCCGGGTTGCCGGTCGGCGACACCTTCGCCCTCCGCGCGTAGTCCTTCGTGATCAGGCTGAGGCCGTAGAACGTGAAGAACACGCTCGCATCCATCCCGGCGGCGGCCGCCGCCGCGCTCAGGATGAAGGGCGGGTACGCCCAGTCCAGCGTGCCCTTGGACGCGATGATGCAGGCCTTGCGAGCGGCCGGGTCGCGTTTCATCGCCCGCTCGATCTCCTCGCGGACGATCCGGCGCACCGACTCCTCGTCGAGGGGAGTGGCCTGCACCCGAGGCTCATCCAGCATCGACGAACACCTCCTTCGCCTCGCGCCCGAGGCGTGTCAACCTGGCCGAGGTGGCCTCGGCACGCGCCGCCCAGTGCTCCATGACCGGACGCCACACGGGGGGCGCGGCGCGATGGACGGCGGCCTGGCGGGCGGCCTCTCGCGCCAGCCAGTCGAGGACCGCCGCGGCGTCCTGGGCCAGCAGCGCGTCGAGGATGAACCGGCGCTCGCCCTGACGGAGGCCGAGACCCATCTCACGAGCCGCGCGAGCGAGGTCGGCCCGGGTGAGGACGACGCCACTTCGGACCGCGGCCAGGAGCGCCTCCACCGCGCCCGGCGGCGGGGCCAGCCGCAGGTGCAGCGGCGTCGCCGCCGGCGGCCCGAGGTCCTCGGCCTCGGCCATCAGGGCGGCCCGCAGCAGTGAGCCCCAGCCGGCGTACGCCGAGGGGGCGACCTCGTCGAGCCTCCCCAGCCACGCCGGGAGCCAGCTCAACAGGTGCTCCCACAGCAAGGCGTGGCGGGCGTGACGCGCGCGCGTGCCCGCCTCGCCGGCCAGGGCGGCGGAGAGGCCGAGCAGGGCGGCCAGGTGGTCCGGCTCCGCCGGCGGGGTCGCGCCCAGCGCGCGCCAGAAGCCGGCCACGCGATCGCGGGCCTCGCCGCCCAGGAGGCCCTCGGCGCCGGTGTAGATCGACGCGTACGGGTAGAGCTGGAACCCGTAGAGCTCGGTGTGCTCGGCAGCCGTGGGCAGCGGCAGCTCGAGCGCGTCGGCGACCGCCGGCGCGGGCGCCTCGCAGTACGCGGCCAGTGCCCGGAGCAGCTCCCTCACGGCGTCGTCCGGGCCAGCTCCCGCAGCCGGAACGCCTCCCGGACCGGCTTGAGGGGACGCAGGAGCCAGTGGGGCCTGCGGGTGCCGTCCGGCGAGACGGCATGCGCGCTCCGGGTCATCTCCAGCCAGCGCCGGTAGACCGCTCGCGACCGCTCGACGTCCACGCCGATGTCTCCCGGCGTCTCGCCTGGCTCCGCGCGCCGGACACGCACCGCCTGGTGCCAGCAGTGCATGCCGGAGACCGGGTCGGGGTGGACGCCGAAGGCCAGGTTCTGGTGGACGCCGACGTCGGCCCACCAGATGCGCCGAGTGTCGGGGTCCGGGGACGCGTACGGCGCCGCGCCGCGCCGCCGCGTCATGCTCCACCGGCTCCCCTCGTGGCGGAGGTCGACGGTCGCCATCAGCTGCCGCTGTCCGGCCCCCTCGGTCACGGGCTTCCAGCGGCCCATGTGGTGGCTGCACGCGACCACACCCGGCCGGATGCCCTCGGTGACCCACGCCTTCAGCACGAAGTGGCCGATCTCGGTGTCGACGCGGACCGCGTCGCCCGTCCGTATCCCGCCCCAGCGGCGGGCGTCGACCGGGTTGATCCAGAGCGGGTTGGTGTGCGCGATCTCGTCGAGCCACTTGGCGTTCGCGCTGCGGGTGTGGATCTGGACCGGTACGCGGAAGGTGGGGATCAGCACGACCTGGCCCTCCTCCAGGTTCGCCGGGTGCACGTGGCTCCGGATGTAGGTGGGCACGGCGTGCTCCGACCAGCCCCAGCCCGCGAGGGTGCTCGAATGGAACTCGAGCCGGCCGCTGGGGGTCGGAAAGCCGCGCAGGACGCGGCCGCCGACGTCCACGCCCACCGGCCGCCGGCCCTCGGCGTCGGGCTCGGGCGTGGGCAGCGGGACGGCGTTCGGGCTCGCGGGACCCGGCGCGCGCGTGAAGACGCGGCCGAAGGCGTCGACCGCCGTGTCCCGCAGCTCGCCGGCCGGCACCTCCTCCTCGTGCCGAGGCCCGACCCCACGGACCACCTCGAAGGCGCCGTAGCGGCGCATCCATTGCAGCGGCGTGAGCCCTTCGGCGGCCGCTCGCTCTGGCAGGCCCGGGACCGAGTGCTCGAAGATCCAGCCGTAGTACTCGTCCACTCCCAGCTTCGTTCCCGGCCGCTCGCGCGACTCGAAATGCCGCCGGATGCCCAGCGAGCCGTCGGGGTCGATGCGCCAGGACAGCTCGATCCAGAGCTCGTTCTCTTCCCAGACCTCGCCCGGGTTGACCTGGCGCGTGTCGTCGACGGCCTCGCCCAGGCGCTGCCGGGCGGCGCGCAGCACCGGCTGCCGGAAGCCCAGCCACTGCGCGTCGTGCGTCTCGTACGAGTGGAGGTCGTGGCGCTCGGAGCCCACGCCGACGGGCAGCACGTAGTCCGCGAAGAAGGCGGTCTCGCTCCACGTGGGCGTGAGGGCCACGTGGAGGCCGACCTTCCGTTCATCCGTCAGCATCTCGATCCAGCGGAACCCGTCGGGATTGGTCCAGACCGGGTTGTAGACGCGCGTGAAGTACACCTCGAGCCGCCCCCGCCCCTCGTCCAGGAAGTGCGGGAGCAGGAAGGACAGCTCGTTCATCGCCAGCGGGTACTCGACCGGCCAGGTCAGCTCGTTCCACTGCGGCGGGTGCGGCGGCACGTGCATGGGACGGGGCACGAACTTGTTCCATGCGTTCGGGAACACGCCGCCCTCGGTGGCGACGGCGCCCGTCAGCGCGTTGAGCAGGAACAGGCAGCGCGAGACCTGCCAGCCGCCCAGGTTGCCGGCCGCCGCGGACCGCCAGGTGTGCGTCGAGAGCCTGCTGCCGGCCGCGGCCACCAGGTCGGCGATCGTCCGCAGGGTCGCCTCGGGGACGCCCGACTCCGCCGCCGCGAACGCGAACGTGAACTCCCGGTACCGATCGAGGAACGCCCGCTCGAAGCTCGCGAAGCTGGGCTCCAGTTCCGGTCGCTCGCAGGCCAGGTACTCGCGCCAGTTCCACCACCGCTCGACGAACGCCCGGTCGTAGCGTCCACTGGCCACCAGCTCGCGAGCGATGGCGAGCAGGATCGCGGGCTCGGAGCCCGGCTGCGGCGAGACCCAGTGGTCGGCGTGCGTGGCGGTGTTGGAGAGACGCACGTCGAAGACGACCAGCTTCGCGCCGCGCTGCTTCGCCTCGACCACGCGCTGAGCGTGCGGGTTGAAGTAGTGGCCCGACTCCAGGTGGGCGCTGATGAGCAGGATCAGCTCGGCGTTGGCGTGGTCGGGGCTGGGCCGGTCCAGGCCCATCCAGTACTGGTAGCCGGCGCGCCCGCCCGAGGAGCAGATGTTGGTGTGCGAGTTGTGGCCGTCCACGCCCCAGGCTGCCAGCACTCGCTCCGTGAATCCGTCCTCGCCCGGCCGGCCGACGTGGTACATGACCTCGTTCGGCCGATCCTCGGTGATCGCCCTCCGGATGCGGACCGCGACGTCGTCGAGCGCCTCGTCCCAGCTCACCCGCTCCCAGTGGCCCTCGCCCCGTGCGCCCGCCCGTCTCAGGGGGTGGAGGATGCGGTCGGGGTCGGTGACCTGGTTCAGCGTCGCGGGGCCCTTGGCGCAGTTGCGGCCGCGGGAGCCGGGGTGCTCGGGGTTGCCTTCGAACTTGCGCACCTGGAGGGTGTCGCGATCCACGTACGCGAGGAGGCCGCAGGCCGACTCGCAGTTGAAGCACGTCGTGGGGACGAGCATGTAGCGCCGTTCGCGCCGGCGCGGCCAGGCGCGCGAGTCGAGCTCGACCCAGTCGTCCCAGCGCTCCTTCGGCGGGAAGGCGGCAAGGTGGACGCGGCTCGGCCCGGGATAGAACGTCTCGCCACGGGCCTCCGTCGCGGCCCGCGCCGCCGACACCCGGTCGTCGAGCCGGCGGAGCCGCTCGTCCATCGTCATGCCAGCGGCACCGACTGGCCGGCCTGGACGTACGCGTGCTCGTGGGCGAGGATCGCCGCCAGCGCCGGGATCGCGGCAACGGGGCCGATCCAGGGCGCCGCAGCCCCCAGCGCGGCCAGGGCGACGCCCGGCCAGAACCAGCGGGCGTACCGGCCGCCGGTCATCGCGTGGGCGGCGGCCCGCGCGTGCGCAGTCGGGTGGCCCATCGTGACCTCGCCGGCGAGCAGCAGGAGGTGCGCCCCGGCGGCCGCGGCCAGCAGCCAGGCCGCGCCGGCGACGCCCACCAGCAGCTGCACGGCGGCGCCCAGCACCAGCGCCTGGACCAGCATGTGGGGCGCCAGCAGCGGGCTCTGCCAGAGGTCTCGCCCGCGCGCCTGCGCAAAGAGGAACGCCGTATAGACGGCCGTCAGCGCCGCCAGCGGCGCGCCGCCGATCGCCAGCCATCGGGCTGCCTGCACCTGGCCGGCGAGCCCGAGCAGCAGATGGGCCGCAAGCACTAAGCCGTAGAGCGAGATGACCGCGGCTCCTCGGACCAGCCAGCTGCGCGGCTGCGGCCTGCGGAAGATGAGCACGAACCGCAGCGGGTGCTCCAGGTCGGCGATCAGGATGAGACCGGTGAGACCGAGGAAGGCCCCGCTCAGGAGCGGCGTCAGGACCGGCCAGCCGCTCCCCATCCCGAGGAGCAGCGCCGCCAGGTAGATGCCGGCGGCGAGGCCCTTGGTCCAGGTGTAGAGGCTGACCCGCCAGTCCCAGGGCATGCGATGGGACACGTCGTAGCTGACGACGGCCGCGGCGCTGGAGTTGGCCGGTGCGCCGCGGCTCCCTGTCCCGACCTCGGTGGGGCCCTGCGGCTGCTCGCTCCACATGTAGAGGCCGCCGTCCGGCCTCGCCGCCGCCAGGGGGTCGAGGGTCGCGGCGTGCGCGCCCTTGTAGAAGAGCTTGGGTCGAGTGGCCTTCTCCGGGCGCCGAACCTGGACGGCATCGCGGTCCACGTACGCGGCGACCCTCGAGGTGGGGTCGCGCAGGTCCCCGACCAGGATCGCCTCGGCCGGGCAGACGACGACGCAGGCCGGCTCCAGACCCGCGTCGAGCCGGTGGGCGCAGAAGTTGCACTTCTCCGCGGAATGGTCCTCGGGATTGATGAAGATCGCATCGTAGGGACAGGCGGCGATGCAGGCCTTGCAGCCGATGCAGACGGACTTGTCGAAGTCGACGATCCCGTCGGACCGCCGGTGCATGGCCGCCGTCGGGCACGCGTGGACGCAGGGCGGGTCGTCGCACTGGTTGCAGCGGGTGACCTGGAAGGCACGCCGCGCAGCGGGGTAGACGCCGACGTCGACCGACTTCACGTACGTGCGGGTGACCGAGAGTGGCACCTCGTTCTCCGACCGGCACGCGGTCGTGCAGGCGTGGCAGCCGATGCAGCGCGACTGGTCGACGACCTTGGCCCAGAGGGGAGGAGCGTCGTCCGGCGCGTGCCGGTCAGTGCTGAGCAAGGGATGCCGCTCGCTCGCGGACGCTCGCGCAGACGAGGTCGCAGAGGCTGGCGAGGGCCGGGTCGGAGATGGAGTAGTAGGCACGCGGGCCGTGCCGGCGACGCGTCACCAGGCCGGCCGCCATCAGGCGTGCGAGGTGCTGGGAGACGTTGGCCACGGCCAGTCCGGTCCTCTCCGCCAGGGCGCCCGTGCTCAGCTCACCTAGCTCGTGGAGCGCGCTCAGGAGGCGGAGGCGGTTGACGTCGCCGAGCAGGCTGAAGCGGTGAGCCGCCTCCTGCAGGAGCTGCTCGGGAACCATGCGGGGGAGTCTACGTTGAGTTGCGTAATTACGCAAATAATTGAATCTGGCGGTCGCCATTCGCGCCGATCGCCTCCGCCGCCGAGCAGCCGGCGATGTGCAACGCGCGATCGAACATCGCACGGTCGGGCTCGCGCCGGCGTGGCGACGATCGCGGCGTGGAGCGGCCGTCTCGAGCCGGGATGCCGATGGCAGATCCATTCCCATTCGTGGCCGTGGCCGCGCCAGTACGCCTGACGGCCAGGCCGGTTCCTGATCCGGTGGCCGCCGGGCCGGTTGGGTCCAGGCGCTGGCGCAGCTGCTCCAGGGGCCAGTCTGTGATGCCCGTCACGAATCGCCGGCGGCCCGCCACGCTACCTTCAGCGGATGGCGATCACCCGGGGTTCGGCCGAACCCGCGACCTGGTCGAGCTGGCGGGAGGCGACGCGCATCTGCCTCTCGGCGCGCAGCCTGCGCAGCACCATCGCGGTCGCGCTGATCGTGGGCACGGCGCTCTTCGCGATCAACCAGCTCGACGTGGTCGTGGCGGGCCGGGCCACGGGACGGGTGTGGCTGAAGACGGCGCTGACGTACGTCGTTCCCTTCCTGGTCGCCAACTACGGGCTGCTGGTCGGCACCCGACGAAAGGAGCGGGTCGGGCACCAGGCGTATCGCCGGAGGCGAGGAGGACGCAGACTGGACAGGGCGACTGACTTCGAGCTCCCCGATCCAGGAGCGCGCCGGTCAGCGCCGCGGGTCGCCGAGATCCTCGCAGATGCGCGCGTTCGCGCCGAGCGCAATGGGGCGGTCGGCATGGCCGCGGAACAAGCATCTGCGATCGGGCTCGGGACCCACTGGACTGGTGGTCGAACGGCTGTAGGGCCGAACCGTCAGTCGGGCCCCCGACGGCACCGGCCGGCGGCGCAGCTGGAGCACGCCGAGCACCACCAGCAGGAGCGGCAGCGCCAGCACGAAGTAGTTGACGCCGATTCCGACCCGCCAGACGCCGATCACGCGCCACCCGGCACCCTGGGCCCGCGTGGCCGACAAGAGGCCGAGGACGACGCAGCCCACGGTGGCAAGGACGAACTCGGCGACGATGAGCCGGCGGCGAATCCGGCTCCCTGCGAGCCCGTGCGTGTCGATGGCAGCGAGCCGCCGCACATCCAATGGCGTCACAGCCCAATCATGGCGTTGGCGCCCTCTGCTGGCCGACTCTAGATCGAGCTGGGAACATCGCGAGAAGCACGATCGGCCCGCCGTCGCTGCGGCGTCTCGGTTGCAGCCGCAACCCGCCTGACTCGCTCGACCTCCTCGCGCACGATCAGCACCTCGTCGCCCCGCCCACGAGCTGCCGCCACCCTGCCCTCCCGGGCGACTCCCCCGAGATGCGCACTCGCCTGATCGACCACGAAAGCCAAGGCGTCTGAGCGAGCATCAAGTGCAGGATCGCCGCGACTACGGTGCGATGCGGCCGCGGGCAGTTCATCGTGTCGCTTGTGTGCCGGGTGTCTGACCCAAGTACCTGCTGAGACCGCTCACTGGCAGGTCCGCTGATAGGGCAGCCCGACCAGACGTGCCCAATCGTCCCGGCCCAGTCCGGCGCCGGCCCGCGCGCAGGCGCGGGCGACCGCGTTCTGGCGCAGATCGTCCAGGCTGCTTGTATCCCAGAGGATCACCGCTCCGTCGGTGCCGCCGCTGACGAGGGTGTGGCGCGAGCCGAACGCCGCGGTGACCACCGGTCCGGCGTGTCCGGTCAGGGGCTGGCCCAGCCTGTGCGGCTGGCTGCGGTGTAGGTCCCAGAGGATGACGGTGCCGTCCGAACCGCCGGTGGCGAGCGTGCGGCTGTCGGGGCTGAACGCCAGGCTCGT
>Ga0066903_100005687_pt1 | contig 10879 bp, 13 predicted proteins | sample PanSoiMetaGPlot1_FD_67491 | JGI IMG/M metagenome (GOLD analysis project Ga0066903, IMG submission 67491) | Tropical forest soil microbial communities from Panama analyzed to predict greenhouse gas emissions - Panama Soil - Plot 1 (version 2) | ecosystem: Environmental > Terrestrial > Soil >...
GGATGGTGATAATGAAACCGCCCGGATCCTTTCCGGGCATTAGCAGCTTGGCGATCGCGCCGACGATTAGCCCAATAATAATGACCCCCAGCCAATGCATGGCAAATCTCCTTATTGTTTCTTGGCGGCCATCCAACGTAGGAGGGCCTGCGTTCTTTAAATGTGGTTTCGTAAGATGCCTTGGGTCCCGTACCGGTTTTCGACGCCAAGAGAGCTTCGGTTTTGTCACACAACCCATTGCTTCTTAGGAGGTTAACGGTACCGAAACTTTTTCTGCTGGGGAAACTCTAATCAGTACAAGCGAGAGTGACTGAAATTCAGGAGTTCAAATGCTGAAACCATCCTTTCGGGGCGTTCTGGCAGTATGCGTCGTTCTTGTGGGCATTTCGTGTACTCGCGGTCGCGCTGAGACCAATACCATTCCTGTCGCTACCGTTGACGCTACATTGGCGGCTGCCAAGGAGGAGCAAAAGGCGGTTTTTGCCGGCGGTTGTTTCTGGGGAATTCAGGCCGTTTTTCAGCATGTAAAGGGTGTTAAGAAGGCCACGTCCGGCTACTCCGGCGGGGCTGCCAAGACCGCTGAATATGAAGTTGTAAGTACCGGAGAAACGGGACACGCCGAGTCAGTCGAAGTCAGGTACGATCCTTCACAAATCACCTACGGACAACTGCTGCGCGTGTTTTTCTCGGTAGCGCACGATCCCACACAGCTCAACCGGCAAGGGCCTGATAGCGGAACTCAATATCGTTCCGAGGTCTTCTATGAGAACGATGAGCAGAAGCGTATTGCTGAGGCCTACATCCATCAGTTGGATCAAGCGAAGGTATTTGCCAAACCCATTGTCACGCAGGTGGTTCCGCTGACTGCATTTTATCCGGCGGAGGGCTATCACCAGAACTATGCGTCGCGGCATCCAGATGATCCTTATATCGTTTACAACGATGCCCCCAAAGTTGAAAACCTGAAACGATTTCTGCCCGAGATGTATCGTTAAGAAGGGACCATCATGTTCGAGTCGATAGTTACTGAGAAAAACACATCGGCAAAAGTAGGGCGGCGGGTGTTTCTAATCGCCTCGGCTGCTGCTGTGGTGGAGGCAATGCTTTGGTCAATGAAAGAGCCGAAGGCGTATGCGGCCTCCGCCAACGGGACGCCCGGTGAAGTGAACATCGTTAGGTTTTCAGATCAGGGGAAGCGTGGGGATAAAGTGAAAGTTCCCAAGGTCGTTAAGACGGAAGATGAGTGGCGCAAGCAGCTTTCTCCCGGAGCGTTTGCGATTGCCCGTCACGCCGACACCGAGATTGCGTTTACGGGGAAGTACTGGAATCTGCACGACAAGGGGCTGTACCGCTGTATTTGTTGCGACAATGCACTGTTCAGCTCAGATACGAAGTTTGAATCCGGAACAGGATGGCCCAGCTTTTGGGCTCCGATTGCAGCCGAAAACGTTCGTGTCTCTCGCGACACGACTTTCGGAATGGTTCGCGATGCGGTCGAATGCACCCAATGCGATGCTCACCTGGGGCATGTATTCGACGACGGGCCGGAGCCTACCCATCTTCGCTACTGCATGAATTCTGCTTCGTTGCGCTTTGTGAAGCGCTCCTGACCGCAGGTGAAATTCTGCTCGCGTCGAGGAATTTTCGCCACGCTTGTCTATCCTTTCAGTGACTTCCTGCAAGGCTGTTCAGGCGCGCAGGCTCGAATTCATCGCCTTTTTGCCAGCCTATGAGGTCGGGCTGAACAGCTGCCGTCCATCCCAGCGCGAGACCGAAGCGCGCAATGACTGCATCCGAGGTGAAGTCCATGTCCTCGCGATACTCGTCACTCGGCTGGTGGTAACGAGTGGCAGTGTATTCGTCCGCCTGTCTCGCGCCCCAGTTGGCATCGTGGCCCTTGTACTTCATACCCGCGCTTACCGAGAACGAAGGAACACCAACCCGTGCCATGCTGAAGTGATCGGATCGATAATAGTGCCCGGCCTGAGGAAAAGAATCAGGGCGCACCGTCAGCTGAAATTCACTTGCCATGGCCAACACCGTAGGTGAGAACGTAGTCCGCTCCGACCCTGAGACCTCCACTTCTTCCGGAGTTCCTAAAGGTGGAATGTCATCGAAATTAAGGTTGAGCGTGATCTTTCCTGCGGGAAGCGGTGGGTGCTTGCCCAAATACTCCGAGCCCAGCAATCCCTGCTCTTCAGCGGTAACCGCGGCGAAGACGATAGAGCGTTTCGGCTTCTGCGGAGCTTCACTGAAGGCGCGGGCTAGTTCCAGCAAAATCCCGCAGCCTGTGGCGTTGTCATTTGCCCCGTTATAGATATTGTCGCCAGGCATATCGGGACGAATTCCCAAGTGATCATAGTGTGCTGAATATAGAACCGCTTCTTCTTTCAGCGTGGGATCCGAGCCCTGCACCATGGCAAGCACATTGTTGCTTTCGAACGGACGCAGTTTGCTGACCATATGAGCTTTGAGTCGGGTTGGTAGCGTGACCGGGTGGAAGTTCGTGGACTGAGCATCGTTGAAGAGCTTGTTGAAGTCCACGCCGGAGCTGGCCATTAGATCCTTTGCGACCTTGAGCTGAATCCAAGATGCCACCTTCAACTTGGGAGTGCCGTCGAGCTTCAGATAAGATTTTTCGCCTGAGTTCGAGTTGCGCACAACATCCCATGGATAACTCGCCATGGTTGTTTCATGGATTAGAATCGCGCCGACCGCACCCTTACGCGCTGCTTCTTCGTACTTGTAGGTCCATCGGCCGTAGTACGTCAGCGCTTTGCCCTTGAAGAAGTTCACATCGCTCGACAGCGGCTCATTCACCAGCATCAAGAGGACTTTGCCTTTTACATCTGTGCCTTTGTAGTCGTCCCATTTATATTCAGGTGCTTCGACGCCGTAGCCGACGAAAACAATGTCCGCATCAACGTCCGATTTCAATTGCTGAGTTTGGTCGTAAGCCACGTATTGATCGAGCACTTTGAGGTCGGTTGATTTTCCCGACGTAACGAATGAAAACGTCGTGGCGCTATCGGGCGTCACTCCCATCATAGGAACTTTCTGCATATAGCTGCCGCTATCGCCGGCCGGTTTTAGTCCACTAAGGGCGAATTGCGTTGCCAAATATTGCGCGGCAATGTCACCTCCTCGCTGACCAGTGCCACGACCTTCCAGCAAGTCGCTCGCAAGGAATTTGACGTGCGCCCGTATGCGTTCCGGATCGATCTGCTGCAAAGCCTGGTTCACCTCGTTCGAGACCATTGAGCTGGGCTTCTGAGCTGAGGAGATACTTACTAGAATCACCAGAACACCGGTGACGACAACTTTACCTCTCATTATGAAGACTCCTGAAATCCCTGATATCTTACGCACCACAGAGAAGGCGCTTGAAACTGCAAATGATGCATGTCAAAAAACTGGCTGCCTGCCCTCTTTTGGCCCGCGACCGCGGACTAGTTCTTCGACCCTCAACCTGCACGGAACGCCTCGACATGCTCGTCGCGATGAAATAAGGGGGCGGGCTTCCGCTCAACTAACTCTGCCGCCTTTCGGTATATGTTCTCGATATCCTGCTTGTCCCAGCCTACGCTCGACATCTCAATCGTGCCGTCTTCCGCCACCCAGAAAATGGTGGGGACATTCGTCAGGCCATAAGCATTCGAGACCGGGTACTTCTTCGTGTCATCGAGGAGCACCGGAAAAGTTACGCCGTATTCCTTGATGAATGCGGCAGTATCTTTCTTGTCGTTTTGCGAGATGCCTATGATGCGGAACTCGCCTCCGAATGCCTTGTGGATACGCTCGAGGAACGGAAACGTATATTGGCACGTCGGACACGAGATCTTGAAAAATGCGAGCACCAACGGCACTTCAGCCAGGGCGTCGCGAAGAGAAAAAGTCTTTCCGTTCATGTCGTAGAGGCTAAAGTTGGGCGCAATCGTACCGCTGGAAAGTGCGGGCATAGATATAAGTATCTTATCAGCTTGGCAGCGACTGGATGGGGTTAGAGGATTTCCGCTTTCCGCAGAATTTTTCTCGTGAGACCCGTCAGCGGCACGCGCGAAATCTGAGTAGGTGACAACCAGCGTCCTCTCTTAGCAACAGTCGACTCGAGCGCTTTTGATTCGATCACGTGGACTGTGTAGTCGGTAACGGTGATGGAATGTCGCAGAGAAAAGGCTATGTCTGCGTTCGGTGCCTCCGCTTCGGGCAGTTCCCACATACCGGGCATCATTGACGCATCTTTGGGACGCCGCACCAGCAGTACTGAGTCATTGTTTCGAAACAGCGAATAGCGAATTTCTTGCTTTTTCTGACGACCCGATTTGTCGAGTGGCTGTAACGCACCGCGCGTGACGCAAAATCCAGACACGGGGCAAAGCATGCATTTTGGCTGACCCGGAACACAGACTGTTGCACCCAACTCCATCATCGCCTGGTTGAAGTCCCCCGCGCGATCAGTTCCGATCAGGGACTGTGCGCGTTGGCGTGCCTCCTTGAGTTCCAGTTGCTCCCCAAATATTCGCGAGAGCACCCGCTCGACATTGCCATCTACTACGGCAACCGCCTCTCCAAAACAAATGCTGGCGACAGCGGCAGCCGTGTAAGGTCCGATGCCGGGGATCTCCCGCAAACCTTCCGCCCGATCGGGAAAAGCACCATCATGCTTCCCGACAATCTGCTTTGCTGCCGCATGCATCATCCGTGCCCTGCGGTAATACCCGAGGCCGCTCCAAGCAGCAAGCACCGACGCTTCACGGGCAGATGCGAGTTTTCGGACCGTCGGAAAACGTTGAAGAAATTTCTTGTAGTGGTCAATGACAGCAGCAACTCGCGTTTGCTGCAGCATGATTTCCGATATCCATACCCGGTATGGATCACGATCGCTGCGCCACGGGAGATCGCGGCGATTGCCGTCATACCACGTCAGTAGCAGGTCAGAAAAGTGCCTTCGGCTTGTACTGCTTTTGAGGTTGCTTTCCTGCTTCACATCGGAGATTGTAAGACCTATGTTGCTGACTGCAAGCGTCCAAGTCTTCAGAGGCGCCTTGGTTGCTACGGCTTCCCGTTACAACCCTGTTCCTGAACTCCGGCATCAGACCATGCAAACAAAGAGGTACATGTGATATCTCGCAAGCGGCTCGCAGTGCTCTTGCCGATCCTCCTTGTCTTTCTCCCTGGCTGCGGAGGAGGTTCCAGTTCATCTGGTGGTGGAATGGTCGGAGGAGGAGGCGGCGGCACGTTAAACGCCGCAATTCCTGTCGATGTCACAGCCGGACTTGATACCGCCGGCGTCGACATCACAGCCGTGTCACCCGTTTCGAATCCACCACCAAACGCGACTAGCATTGGACTTGGAACGAGCGCCGCCAATACCGGTACCACGATCTCGCGGGGAAGCACGCAGACCGTGCTTCTGTTTGGCCCAGGCCTTTCCGGAGGCATGCAGGTCAGCATTACCGGGCCTGCTGATATCGCCATCAGCAACATTCAGGGTATTACCGCCACCGATAACACGCCAGGAGTTTCGTTCACTGCGGCTGTCGACGGCAATGCAGCTCTCGGCGCCCGCACCGTAATTCTGCAGAACAGCAACAACGACGTGACCACGTTCAGTGGCGGACTGGAAGTCATCCAGTGAAGCGACGAATCACTCTCATCTGTCTGTTCGCGTGCGCGTGCATGGTTTCAGCCACCACGATCATTCCCGTTTCCGTCGAACGGCTAACCTCCGAGTCGAGTCAGGTCGTAGAGGCACGTGCTCTCTCAGCGTGGTCGCAGTGGAATCCGCAGCATTCGCATATCTATACCTACACGCGCTTTCAAGTGCAGCGCTCGCTTAAGGGCCACGCGCCGGCAGTCGTCGTGGTCAAGCAGATCGGTGGTTCCGCTGAGGGATATACACAGCGAGTCGCTGGTGTTCGCCACTGGCGCGTGGGTGAGCAAGCTGTGCTTTTCCTTCGACCGACCCAGACGGCTGATCAAACCTATGAGGTCACTGGGCTGATGCAAGGGAACTTTCTGGTTCGGCAAGAAACCGACGGTTCTTCGACAGTCAGCAATGGCGTCACTGGAGTCACCTCTTTCGATCCGTCGTCTCACCAGACCGCTTCTTATCAAGGCAGCAGGATGAAGCTCGAGGATCTGGAGTCGCGTGTCAGAAAGGCGGCCGGACAATGAGGCCTTTCAATCCATACATTCTCGTTATGCCTCTGATCGTTGCGGCCCTGTTTCTGGCGCGTCCTGGATTCTCCTTTGTGCCACTGATCACGGCAGGGAACGCGGACGCGTGGAGCCTTACTTCGTTCCCGATTCAGTGGAATATCAATCCTACTGTCGGGTCTAATGTCACAGGCGCAACTGATGTAACAACGGTGATCACGAACTCATTCGCAACTTGGACGAGCGCTCCGAATACCTCACTTCCCGTGGGCCGTGGTCCCGACTCCAACGCGACGCAGGAGGGCACTTCACCGAGCGATATCAACCTGATCTGCTTCGTCTGCAATGACGTCTCATTTGGTGGCGCAGAGACGCTGGCCGAAACCATCTCAACGACGGCCGATGCAGTCGGACAAGATGACTTTCACGGTGGGACTACGCAGTTCGCCGGACAGATCATCAAGGCCGACATTGCCTTCAATCCTGCGGTCCAGTTCGATACCGGTGGAGGTACTGGGCAGGACTTGCAAACTGTTGCAACGCATGAGATCGGTCACTTCTTTGGACTCGATCATTCCGGTGTGGCGCGGGCCGTCATGTTTCCCTTTGCACCGAGTGTGCTGGTAACACTGAGTTACGACGATGTCGCTGGAATCTCGACTCTGTATCCGAAATCCACGCCGGATGTCTTAACCGGTTCACTTAGCGGCACGGTTCTGATGAACGGCAGCGCGGTATTTGGGGCACATGTGTTCGCCAACTCCACGACTTCCGCAAGTCCCTTCAGCGGGTTCACGAGCATCCGCAAGTCGCCGATCGGCACACTTACATTCACGGATGGAACGTACACGATCAACGCGGTTCCGCCTGATACGTACGTGGTGATTGCCGAACCGCTTGATCTTCCCGTAAGCGATTCCGATGTGAGCTGGGCGTCAGCATTCGGACAAAGTGCGGTACAGACGAACTTTACAACTCGCTGGCACTGAGACGTATTCCGGTGATGCGCAACCTACTCGGGTACGCCTTCACTCGCTGCATGCGCGATCATCATCCATCCCGCCTTTTGCTGCTGCCAGACCGACATCATGCGAACGGGTTGCGAGGTCAGCGGATGTCCCGCGAAATTCCCGTGCGCACTCCACGCATAGGTGACCACAAGAGTGTTGCCATTCAATTCGACCTCGAAGTCGCCAAGGGAATAATCATCGAGTTGCAATTGCTGGAAGCGCTGCAATGCGCCGGAGCGATCGAAGCGCCCATGCGGTGTTACTGCCATGTAAGTTCCGCCGATGTGCCGCTCGAGTTCGTTCCAGTTCTTGTCGTGGATCTCCTTCCAGAGACTGCGTTCCAGGCTCTCGCCTCCAGTAGTCTGCGACCACGAATTGACCGTAGATTTTTCATGCCATATCGTGCAGGCTGCAAGCGAGATCAAGAAAAAGAAAAGGCAACACGAGGCGACCAGTCGATTCATGCAGGGATTCTATCGTGAAAGTCGACGGCCGGCTCCCCGCATGCGCTCCTTGGGGGGCGCTGGTTTGGCGCACCGATGTTCATTCCATCCGGTACCAACAGGATTCGCCTGCCTTGACCATCCCCGCTGGGCGGGAAATAATAATCGGGCCTGGCACCCGCAACTGGCGCGTGAAATCTTCCGCGTTCGCTGCTATCGAGGACTGTCATGACGGACTTCAACCACAAGGTGGAGGATGCCTCCGCTCGCGTCAACAAGTCGGTCGCGGACGCGGCCGAACGCCTGGAACAGGAAACGGCCGAATTCATTCAATATTTAAACAACGAAGTGGTGCCGGCAGTCCGCCAGCACTCGACTCGAGCTCTGCGGATCGCATCGCAGAAGCTGGCGCAAATGGCAGATTATATGGACCAGCACAAGCATCCGCAGTAATAGTCCTTTTCTCTGTTGTCCTTCTTCTGTCGGGCTGTGGAGGAAAAAAGCAGGCCAAGGTATCGGTTCCACCTCCGCCATCGATCACGGAACCTGCTCCCGAGGTCGACCAATCCGAAACCGAAGAGTCCTCAGAAGCCGAAGACAAGACCAGTGACCAGCTTTCGGTTCCAGCGAACGCCAAGCCTGTCTTTAGTCAGACCGGCACCGCCAGTTGGTACGGGCCTCCATATCACAATCGCCGCGGCTCGAACGGTGAGGTCTACAACATGAACGCCATGACGGCGGCTCATCGTACCCTGCCCCTGGGGTCGATCGTCCGCGTGACAAACGTGAAGACCGGACACTCCGCGCTCGTGCGCATTACCGATCGCGGTCCTTTCATAGAAGGGCGCATTCTCGATCTTTCGCTCGCCGCGGCAAAGAAACTGGATGTCTGGGTTCCGGGGACTGCGACGGTTCGAGTGGACGTCCTGCAGACTCCAGCTTCGCTCGATAGCGGCGGACGCTGGGCCGTTCAGATCGGCGCCTTCGACAAAGAGCGTGCTGCGCTCGACCTCGCCGATCACCTTTCGCGCCGCTACCATACTGCCAAAGTTCTGCACTTCGGCAGCCCGATTGGAGACTGGTGGGTGCGCGTGCGCGTGTTGGATGACGACCGCAAGCGCGCCGAAGAGGTAGCCCGCGACACTAGGACCAACGAGGGTTCAATCTTTCTGGTAAGGCTGGATTGAGATCGAAGATTTTGATCCCCTGCTATCGTTGGGCGCTTCGCGATGTCGCTGGATGGGGGCACCCCCTCCCCCTATGCTCCTAATAGAATCAGTGTTGTAGCCAGTTTTTCTTTGCAAAATCTTCCAAACACAAGACTTATAGGCAAAATCTTCAAAACAAAGTACTTAGTCGATGATCAGTGGTCGTTAGCCCCTTGGCCTGTAGCTTCCAGTCATCAGTCGTTAGTCGTCCGCTAGCCCTCAGGCATGAGCTGCGAGCTATATTTTTTCAAAGAAACAAGTTCGGCTCCCGTTGGGGGAGCCGAGGGGCGTGCCAAAACTTCTGAGGAACACTACTTCAATGCTAAGGATGGCAGGGCAAAGCGGAATGTGTCAGTGACCATCGCCACTTTATTTGTTCGCTCGATTCAAGTTGGGAATGCAGGCCACTGTAAAACGTGGACCTGAATTCCGTAGGTTCGAGCCCGCCCGTGAACATGCCGTGGGTTTTGATTCGATCGCCTCAACGGGGACCTTCTTCTCTCCTCGGTGTAGACTTCTGCAGAACAGTGTCAACCCTGGGAATCGCAGACCGCCAGGAGGCGTTATGAAGCGCATAGCTGCCTGGGTTAGCATCTTCTTCTGCGTGGGATTAATTCTGGCTTGTTCCAAGAATTCCGACCGCCCTGCCGAGACGGCGCAGGCAAGCGATACAAGTAAGTCCTCTACTCAAGTCGGGCAGTCAAGTACGCCAGAAGGAACATCATCGCCAGCCGGTAATCGAACTGGCGTATTCATCAACGGCCGGGAAATCGGATCAGATCAATTAGCGGCGTTGGCCGCCGCCTATCACGCTGCTCCACCCGCGGGGAAATATTGGTACGACACTCGAAGCGGGGCGTGGGGCGTCGAAGGACGAGAACCTCTGGGATTCATTCTGCCGGGACACGACTTCGGGCCTCTCGCCGCCGATGCCTCCGCCGGCAACACCGGCGTGTTCATCAATGGTCGTGAAATCAACATGGTCGAAGCTGCCAACCTGCAGCGTATCTTTGGCACCGTCTATCGAGGAAATTGGTGGCTGGATGGGAGGACCGGCAACTTTGGAGTCGAGGGAAATCCTATGCCTGTGGGCAATCTCATCGCAGCGATTCGAGGCGCCCAAAGCGGGGGCGGCAATGGGGACAATTTCTGGTCCAGCGCTACGGCCCGAGGGAACTCGAGCGGAGGATGCTCCTACGTAAGCGTTGACGGCGCGACCGCTACCAGCGGCTGCGACTGAGGGTTGCACATAGAAGAGTCACGGCTCGCCTGGCGAAGCATGGTCTTGTATCAAGTCGATGAGCGCTACCGCCTGTCGTCGCGAACTGGGCAGCGAAGCTTACCTGCGGTGCGGTTCCTTCCGGGGATTCTCAACAGACTATTGAAGGAGGGTCCGTATGAGGCGAACACTGGTTATAGCCGCTCTGGTCCTTACAGCAACCTCTATCGCGCTGGGGCAAAACCAGAGTGCAAGCAGAGATCACAGAAGCAGCGTCGAGCAAGCGATAAGGCAACTGGATGGTGAGCGCATCCAAGCGCAGATCGGTGCCGATACCGTGGCCCTTGATCGCATCTACGCGGATGATTTTATCGGCGTAGGACCAAGCGGCACAGTGAGAACCAAGCCACAGGTGATTTCGGATTTCACCTCGGGGGATCTGAAGTTTCAGTCTATTACCACCGACGAGGTTCAAGTACGCGTCTATGAAAATGCGGCGGTGGAGACTGGCCTCTCAACAATGGTTGGGCAAGACAAAGGCAAAACCGTTCCGCGAGACACTCGGTTTACCAGAGTATGGGTAAAGCAGCAAGGGCGCTGGCGGTTGGTTGCCAACCACTACTCATTAAGGGTCAGCCAGTAAGTTTCGCTGCTAGCGAGTGGTAAATCCCGTTGCGCCTCTTGGCCTCCCGTTTTGCGCCGAAACGTCAATGAGTGTAAACGCCTGTTTACAACAATCGACTCATTTCTTAACCAGCATGAACGACTGAATGTCGTGCACAGATTTCTTCGAAGGTGGCCTCGTTTTCTTTGCGGTCATGCTCTCCCGTTACACTCCAG
>Ga0066903_100005689_pt1 | contig 10879 bp, 11 predicted proteins | sample PanSoiMetaGPlot1_FD_67491 | JGI IMG/M metagenome (GOLD analysis project Ga0066903, IMG submission 67491) | Tropical forest soil microbial communities from Panama analyzed to predict greenhouse gas emissions - Panama Soil - Plot 1 (version 2) | ecosystem: Environmental > Terrestrial > Soil >...
GGGAAACGGTGGCCGTCGATGGACAGTTCCAGGTGAAAATCCGGCGGCTCCCGGTCGATGTGACCGACAATGGCGTGAACACCGTCGCGATAGCGCTCGTCCACCTTGTCAGTAAACGAAGCATAGGCGGCGATGTTGCCATGGCAATGGATGTCGCCCACCAGCAGGTGCCGAGCAGGCAACGGAGTCGGCACCGTGTAACTCACGTCGAGCGGCGACCGGCTGCCCAGCGATTCCGAAACCGTCGCCAGCTGCTCCGGAACCCAGAGCCTGTAATGCCCCCGATCCATGTTCCAGAGAAGCAGCACGACCGATTCGGAATGGTGCAGCCGATAAACGCGATCGAAAAAGCCCACGATGTACTCCAGGGCTGGCGCGCTGAGCCGCGGATAGCGCGACACGCACTGAGGCTCATGTTCGGCGAGGGCCCGAGGGGCACGCCGGGCCGGCACATCGCTCTCAAAGAACGGATGATTGCGGCACAGGAACAGCCCGTCCTGGGTCATCCAGTAGAATTCCGGATCAAGAGGCCGGCCCATTTGCCTCGCGGTTTTTAGGTAAATCGGGATCGCCATGGCGCTCTCCAAGTGATTTTTCGAGTAGGGTGCGTTCCCTTTTCGGGCCTGCACAGATGTGAAATGGAACCATTGACTGTGTTGGCCCGAAGAGGGAACGCACGCTACTGATGCTGCTGTGCATAGTTCAAAAACCGCTGCACCAAGCTCGGCTTTTTCTTGGCTGGTTGACGGCCGGCGGCAATGGCCAGTCCCGCATGGTGCTCTTCCAGCATGATGTCCATCAGCTCGCCGACGGTGTGCGGCGATTTTTTCCAGGACAAACCCAGGGCGAATGCATCGTTGGCCTTGGAGGCGGCTTCCCACTTCTCTACCGGATGCAAATCCGCGTGGACGCCCTTGGATTCGCCGTACCAGCTGGCCCCTTCATGGTCCTCGCTGGACAGGTTGAAGCCGCCGTTCCAGGTGTGATCCAGCAGAGCATGCAGTTGCCTGGTCCAGTCGGCGTCCGGCGCCCAGCGCAGATACTGGGTGCAAATCCATGCGCGATCACGTTTCGGCGTCTTGATGCGTGAAATGTTCAGCAATGCAGGAAAGCACAAGTTGTCATCGCGGCTGCGCAGCGGTTCGTTGCGGAAATACAGCTCATTGCCGCCGCCGATGAACAAGCTCGTTCCCTGATGACAGAAAATCGCGAAGGTGATGCTGTAGGGAATGCTCAGGCGGACCTTGCGATATTTGGTGCCGGGCCCAAAGCGCTTGGGCGAATCGTTGGCAATCCAGCGCATTTGCCGCACGTGCGGCGGTGTTTGATGAACCACCAGAAGAAACGGATCGCGCCATTCGTGAAACTTGATGCCGTCCGGAAAAGCCGTTCTGTTCAGCGGCGGCAGATACTCGTGACGCAGCATATCCAAAAGGAGGGTTTCGGAGCGTTCCAGCTTCCGGCCCTCTTCGGTGGTGAGGGACACCTTGCCGTTGTGAATCAGGATTTGGTCGGACATTTTCGGGTTCCTCTGGGCGATCACAAAAGTAGTGAGTGAATGGCGAGCGTCGAGGCGTCAGCCCGACGTGCTTCTACATGCTCCACGTCGGGCTTACGCCTCGACGCTCGCCAAGAGTTCTTTACGCTGCCAGGCCCTTTTCACCGGCCGGCTTAACGAAGTTGAGGACCTGACCTTCTTGCAGGACGGTGTCCTCGTTGGCTTCGATGCCATCGACCACGGCTAGGGCATCGGGATCGATGTTCATCCGCTCTTCCAGTTCCAGCCGGGCCTGACGAACGGTCATGCCGGCCAGGGGAAGGCTGTGGGCGTAAACGCCGTGAATAACATCGACCCGCCCCGTGGCGGTAGCCGTTGCCGTGCCAAAGTCGTCGCTGAACGGCTCCGGACCGGTGGCAAAAGTTTCTGGACGCGTGCGCTCGGTTCGCATGGGAAGCTCCTTTCGATTGCATGAGAATCACGATGCGGCTGCGAAGTTAAAGACCCATCGTGAAGGTTGTTGGTTCGTCAAATGATGAACGATGAAGGATGAAAAAAATGCCTCCGACTGTTGAGACATCCTTTGTCGTTCATCCTTCATCCTTCCTCCTCGTGGTTGTCATTGTCGACCAAATGAAAAACATCGTCCGGGCCGATGCATTGCCGATCCGCCCAGACCGCATGATTGAGGACAGCATCGAGCAGGCCGAGGGCGGCGGCCGGATTGGCCCCGGGTCTCCGGCTGGACAAAGCCAGAATCGTGGGCACGACTTCGGCCGCCAGTTCGCGCCCTTTCGCGAGCGGATGTCCCTTCAGGTGTTGTTCGATCAAGTGGCACAATTCCGGCGCCTCCGGCTGATCGACATACACCAGCTCGACGCGCCGCTCCAGGGAACAACCTGCCGCTAACCACTCCGGCGTGAACTCCGGTCTGGCCACACCGATGATCCGCAGACCCCGATCCAGGCCATCGGCAAAAAGAGCGTGAGCGATCTCGGAACGCATCAGGGCCAGGTCCGCTTGTTCCAGGATGACCAGGGTTTTCTTGTGGCCCAGGAGCAAATCCAGAATCTGTCGCAGGCGCTCGTCACGTTCCGGCCAGATCATGGCACCGGCGCACAGGGAAGCGGCACGGACTTCCAGGACCGCCGACACCTTTCCTTTTCGCACCAAACGTGAGGCAGCCCAGCGTGCGACCCGCGTTTTGCCGCAACCCGATGTCCCCCACAAGATCGGGCTCAGATGGGTGAACTTGCGTGTGACAATCTCCGCGGTTCGCAAGACCGCCTCGGCCTGGCTTGCCAGCGGTTCCAGAAATGGCTCGCCCAGTTCCTCCTCGGTGAGAAAGCGTGCGTGCCGATCCAGAGCGGGCTCCAGCTCGCTGGGCCGGCTCAGCACCGGCGCCTTTTGCACCAGCGAAAGCTGATTGCACATCGGGCTGTCCAGCCAGGCCAGGACGCGGACGATGGCCTCATTGATGTCGTCCGGCAACGGCGCCGCCGGTGTCAGGGCCAGCCAGCGGCGCTGCCCTGCCCCACTGAAAAGCCTGACCTTTTCGGCATCGCGGCCGGCGTAAGCCAGATCTTCATCAACGAACGCATCCCAGGTGTTCTGCTCGGTTCGCCGCCGCAATAGAACATTGCTGCACGTCTTGTTGAAATCCAGGCCGACCGGCACGGCGGCCAGCTGGATCAGATGACTGCGCGGCTGGACCACCTGGACCTGGTTGTCTGACAGCACCTGGCTGAGAACCGGGGTTATGGGACTGGGCATCATGGTTTACTCCTCGGCGATCAAGTTGGCGAGCGTGCCGGTCGGGTTCCGCAAGCGGCGCAGGCTGGCCACCTGCACATTCTCCGGCAGATCCATATAGTCGTTGACATTGTGGGCCGTCAGGTTGTCCGCCAGGCCGTCGATGTGCCGTTGCATCGCTTCGATGATGCCCGGCGCCGCCAGGCCGACTTCCGGGCAGGCGTCTTCTTCCGCAGCGAACACCGTCTGGTCGATGGCATTGGCAACGGCTTGTTCGACAATCGAGCCGGTCAAGAAATCGCGGCGATGCTTGACCGACTTCTTGCCGTCGCGGAAAGTGATCTCCACCAGGCCGTTGTCTTGCCCGTTGGGGCTGAACAGGAAACCGACGACCTGGTCGATGACCTTGCGGCGAAGTTGATCCGCCGAGTAGCCGTTGCGCGAGGCATACGGATAGTGCGGCTTCAGTTTCTTGTCGAGCACGGCGGCAAGCCCCTCACGATCCAGCCGGCGGTAGATGGCCCGCACTCCGGCCAGCCGTCGCCACATTGCGGAATCGATCAAGTCCGGCCGATTCGAGGTTGTGATCAAGATGAGCGGCAGCTTGCCCAGGTCGGCTGTGGTGTCGTCCAGCCGTTGCAAGAGCGTGCCGATGATGCGGTCATAGACACCGGCCTCCTGCTCACCGCGGCGGCGGGCGATGCCTTCGACTTCCTCCAGGATCACCACCACGGGCAACAACATCTCCTCGCCGCTTGCGGTTTCCACGGGTACGGAGGCGATGGATTGGATATCATCAAAAAGTTCCTCGATGTTCTTGTCGCTGCGGCCCAGCCATTCGGAGAGAAGCTCGGAGACTTTGACGCGGATAACCCGGCTGCCGATGTCGTGCCGGCCGGTGCGCTCCTCCATCAACCGGTCGAATTCGCGCAGAAAGGCCTTGATGGTGAGTGTCTTGCCGCAGCCGGTGGGACCGGTCATGAGGACCGAAAAGCGTGGCCGCAGATCGAAGCGCTCCAGCAAGTCCGGCCGGAACAGCAGAATGCGTGTGCGCTGGATCATGTAGCCCAGCACCCAGTGCGGTTTGCCGATGTCCCGGCTAGCGATGACATCAGGAACACTGCTGCGATCGAGGAAACGATGGCGGCGATCTTTTTCCGCAGGCACCGCCTTGAAGGCAAACTGCCGGCGCGGACACAAGAGCAGCCGGTCGCCTTTCTTCAGCTCACCGGCCTCGACGGAATCCTGCACCGACTTCGAGCCGTACAGCATGAGCCGTTCGTCGCGGATGCTGGCCTCGACGACACCGTCATCCATACGGCGCAGGAACGTTCCTTCCTGGCCCACGGTGGGCAAGGAATCGTCCACACCGAGGACGATCGATCCTTTGGGATCCAGGAACACGTTCATACCCGGAACCAAATCATCCGGCTTGATGTTGGGATGAAGCAGCGGAAAGCGTTCATTGCCGTCCGGGGTGGTAACGTGGACCTTGGGCTTGGGACCGGGCAGGCCGTTGCCGACCATGCCGATGAAGGTACCCGGGCGCACCGGTCCATTTTCCAGGTCGGCCAGCGTTTGCTGGAGCAGCTCCTTGAGCTGGACCACTTCCGCAGCCGGCACATCGCTCGCGATCTTTTGAAACAGCGCGGTCAGAAGCGCCTGGTGGAAGACCGGCTGGTTGTTCGCGTGCAGGACATCGGCCAACATCTTGGCCCGGACTTCCGGAGTCTTCTTCGGATCGAGCATCAAGTTAATCAGGTTATTCTGGTCATTGCCCAGGATTTGCTGACATTGATCCAGAAGAGTCGCCATGTTTTTGTCCTTTCTGATCCTGGTCTTGGTGGCCTTCGTCAATCGAGTCGGTTTCCTCTTGTTTTGCATTGGAACCTCTCACCTACTTGAGCAAACGAATGCCGCGCGGGTTCAGCGTGCCCTCACACAGTCCATACAGTCTCCAGTCGGGCTGCTCGCGGGCATTGAAGCCCCAGATAAGCATGATGGCCCAAGGCTGAGCCGTGAACACGGAGCGATGCCAGTCGAGGTCGGCCGGGCTGGCGATGGCGGTGGTCCGGGTGCAGAATTTCGCGGTCGCACAGAGTTCGCACATGCGCCGGCCCTTGTCATCCGCTTCGGGCTTGAAGGGATGCCCGTGCACCGAGCCCAGAATTCTCTCGTGCGGCCGATTTAGCCGTTTCCTGCGAACTTCCAGAACCTCTCTCACCCGGCCCCAGGTCTCGCCGGAAAAAGTCACTGCCAGTTTTTCTTCGATGGCATGCTCCGCTTCGAGGCAGGCATCCAGAACGAGGAAGATCTCCGGCGAGGCGGTATCGCGGAAGAGCCGACCGGTCCAGACCGCAGCCGATTCTTGCTCGCCTCCTCGCCGTGCCTGGCTCTGGCCTTCTTCCCAGACCTCCCTGGGCACAAACGCCGGCATGAAATTATCTTCGTCTTCTTCCGAAGCCCAGGCGCCAAACATTGGCTCGCTCTGGGCCAGATGCTCTGCCAACGACGCCGATTCAAACACCGGAACGGTTGACCGATGCTTGACCTTGCCGGCAACGCCGTTGCCTTCGGCTTCCGCCTTTTGCTCCGGGCGCACGGCGCTCAGGTAATAAGCAAACGTATCCTTATCCTGGAGCGCCTCTTTCTTGACAAGTTCCACGGCAGCGCGGTGGGCAACATGCGACAGGCTGCTCACCGTAAAGTGACGCCTAAATGTGCGATCGCCGTCCTTGAGCTCGACAAAGTAGCCGACCAGTTGATCCGGGCCCTTGTTTTCGCCGGCCAGCACCGACAGCGATTGAACCGACAGGTCCGGTCCGAGAACGCCGGCCCTCATGCCCCGGCACCAAGTTTCATCGCGAGCCAGGGTCAGGTCGCGCAGTCCTACCGGGGCGCGGGCCAGCAAGCGCTCGCTCTCATCGTTCTTCGCGATCAGGCTGACCATGAGGTCTTCGCCGGAGGTCGTTTGCACAGCTTTCATGACACACTCCTAGTCCCTTCAAGTAGCGGGTGAAGCGACTGATCGGACTCTCAGAACGCGAAACGATAAATCAGAACCCGATTCATCGTTTCGCGCTCGGCATATCCCCACCATTCACCACACACCACTCACTACTCACCACTCACTACTCACCAAATGGAGTGGGCGGCTGGGCGCACCGCCCACCGTGGGCGATCTAGTTCGTCCCCAAATGGCTCTTCGGGATGACGACCAACTTGGCCCCTGGATTAACCTGGCTTCCCAGAGGGGAAGCGGGTTCGAGCATCCGTGCGTGCTCATCGTCCCTGAGGGCCCAGGGAGTGTTGAGGGGCAACTCCATCGCCTCGGCCACGCTCATGGCAATGTCCCCGGCATTTCGGTAGCCGTCGACTGCCGAAAATTCGAGTACATTCGTGCCCGTGACATCGGTGGCGGTAAACGAAATCGGATCAACCACCGTTGCCTCCGGGAGTGCGTTTTCTAAACGCATCGCACACCTCCTTTCAAAAAGAGTGAAGCAAATCGACCAGCTCACGATTGCCCGGCTCGGCGAGCAGGGGCAGCTCCAAACCCAGCTGGCGCAGTGCCAGCTCCATGCCGGCCACCGACACGGCCAGCATGGACCGCCACATGCGCTCGCGGCCTGGCTCCGTGGGCTCGGGTAGTTCGGTCAAATCAATCTGCGCTTCGCAGCGCCGTTCATGGTTGTCGGCGATCCAGACAATTCGCACCAGCCGACATCGAGCATTGGCCAGAGTCGCCAGGCGAAGGATTGCGCTTTCGGCTTCCGGATCGAGTTTCTGCCAGCGGCCCAGCGGAAGTGTCAGCCGCAATTGTCCCGGACCACGGATAATCTTGACCTGGCCGTCGCAACCACGCCGCTTGTGGGTGAAACGCAAGTTCTTGTCCTGATCGACGGCACACTCCATGCCCGCATCGGCGATCCAGCCGGCCAGGACCTCCGCGGTCGGAGGTTGCCAGTTTGGATTTTTTTCGCCCGGATTTTGAAACCAGGTCACCTGTTGGACGTCTTCCACGAGAGCCAGAGTATCCAGGGCAGCCTCCTCATCGAGCCGTTCCAGGTTGTTGCCGGGAAGTACTTCAATGCGCTGCTCAAGCCGGCCATGATTGCTCACCAGCTTGATCGGTCCGGCCCAGGCACCGTGCAGCGACAGACTGTTCTGCTCCTCTTCCTGGAACGGGCGCTTCCAGGTCAGCCAGCCGCCGGGATTGCGCCCAAACTCCCAGCCGAGCGACTCGCGTGCGCTTGTTTCTCGCCTCAAGCCGCGTTTCTCTTGCATGAGAACGGTCATGCTGCTTCTCCTTCCCAGGGATCAAAAAGGCCGGCCTTGGTCAAAGGCAGGTATTCCGGATGATTGCGGTAGTATTCACACGCCTGGATATTCATGACACCGTGCGGGTCGGCCTCGTTCAGGACAAAATCCTGGAGCGTCAGCGTGTAATAGCCGAGCATGACGATCTCGGTGAGCTTGCAACCCGGCTGGATGGTGCCCAGACAGATGGCCCCGCGCAGCGATGGCCGGCAGTTCGGATGGAAAATATCTTTTGGCTCCCACAAGCCCAGCGGCAGCCAGCCGGGCGGGCTCGTCCAGCGCCACTCTTCCTGGTAATGCAGATCGTAGACGGCGGCATGACCGATCAACAGACGATCCCCTTCGGGCCAGCGCGGCACCGGCATCCTGATGCCGTAGGTGAAATGCGCGTCGCCCGTCAGATCGATGCTGAACAATTCCATGCGCGGTGTTTTGGCGGCGAAGTCAACAAGTTCCACGGCGCCGGCAACTTTCCAGCCACGCCAGTCGCGGCAGCCACCGTTGGATGCCCGCGCTTTATCGAGCAAATCCTGATGCCGGGCCAGGCGATCGGTGATGATAGTTGATTGAGTCATCGTTCATTCCTTCATTTACCCCGAAGGCTCGAAGACGCGCCTTCGGGCTTGAAACCGCAAGGTTCGCCCGGCAGAAAGAAATAGGTCCAATCGTCTTCGTGTCCGAAGCCGATGGCCGCACCTTCGCCCAAACCCAGTTCCGGCAAGGGTACTGCCAAACATTGCGAAAGTTCGGAACTGGGAATCACGGAACAGGATCCCAGCGGAGTAGCCTTCAATTCCTGGCCGCATGGGCAACGTCCCATCTCCGAACCGAAAGCCGCAAAACGGCGAACCGGGTTGGGTCGATCACAGGCGGGACAGACAACAAACCGAATCCAGGGATTTTCAGCTCGAACCTGAAAGCCGCCGGCCAATCCCGCCTGCTTCGCCAGATTGGCCAAGGTGGTTGCTTCCGTATCGAGATCCACCAGTTGCCAGCGGCGATGCGGACAACGACACAGCTTCTTCCGCGGCAGAGTGGTCCGAAACTGGCGATAGGTTTGTAGGCACAAGGCCAATTCCTCACCGCGCAAGGCCTGATGCGATTTCCCTTCCAGCCATTTCAGGACTTCCGCTGTCGCAAGATCGGCAGCGGTGCTGCACACGGTCGGCAATGTGCGCGTCGGTTCCAGACCTTGAGCACGGGCGGTTTGCGGATCACAGCCGAAGCGGCTGGCCTGGCCGGCCCATTCGCGCTGCCCCAGAGCACAGGCGGGGCAAACATTGTCCGCATCGGTCAAGTCGTAGGCCCGGATCAGTGCGGTGTGCGACTCGCCGTGTACCGCCCCCTGGATGAGCGGCTTGCCCAGAGTAGCAGCCATGGCACCGGCCCACACGACCACTTCGAGGTTGTCCCCCGCGGCCACGAACACGTCGGCCCGGCGGAGCACTTTCAATGACGCCTCCTGAGCGAAACCACACCCCGCCAGCACCTCAATTGCGGGGTTAGTGCGATGGGCCTCTTCCCCCAGCGCCCAGGCCTTGGGTCCGATGGCTCCGAAATAAGCCGGTTGCGTTTGCCAGGAATCCGGGCCATAGCTGTCCGGATCAATTCCAATCAAGGTGCCGGCGCCGAGCCGGGCCAGCATGAGCAAACACCTGCCACCAACCGCACCCAGACCAAAGATCGCCACCATACGGTCATTGAGGTGGGCCTGTTGTGCCTTGAGCAACTGCGGCAATTCGGCCCGGTCGGCATCCGGTTGCCAGGTGCGCCACTTGAGGTGGACGGGATCGGCATCCCGCGGAACAGAATTGTGGAGCAATGTGTTCATAGGGTTGCGGGATCCCAAACCAGGGTTTCTTCCTTGCTGAGCTGCCGGCCACACGACAGGCAGTTCTGGATTTTCTCAAAGCAGCGAAGGCGATCATTTTCAGGGGTGTTGGGATGGCTCTCGGCCGTTTCCCAGTGATAAGCGGCGCCGCACATGCAGGTCACAACGCGGGTGATTGAATCGGTGGCCAGGCGACAAAATGGGCATTTTTGCTTCTGCTGTTCGTCGCTGGGAGGGCCCACATGCGGTTTGATGCGTTCCGTGATATAGCACAGGCAGCCGGGGCCGAAAGTGAGCGAATCCTTGGGCGCAAGCATGGACAGGGGCAAGGCAGGCAAGCCATTAACCAAGATGTCGTCCGCCCGGGAAATCATGGCCAGGGCGTTTCCCAGGCGGCCACGCTGGACCATGCGGAAGACAGCCAGGGCCTGTGCGACTTGATCGACTACCTTGGGTTGGCCGGTTTCCTGGTCAACCGAGACGAACACGGTATCACCAGGGCGCACAATCAAAGGGGTAAAAGGTGTTTGTTCTGGCGAGCCGGTGGCGCGAGCCACCGGTGGCTGACGCCACCGGCTCGCCGTCGTTGTTTCCGAACCGGCATGGATTTCAAAAGTGCTGTTCATGGTTTTGTTCCGATCTTGAAGGGTCCTTTGGTAAGGACAGTCGAATAATGGCCTGGTTCGCTTTTCTTCCCAGCCCACGGATCACAATCCGTGGGCCTGCTTTGCAAAAAAAAACGAGGCCGGCCTTGAACCGTTCTCCTTCGATTGGGTAAGAAGGAGTAGGTCGAGGCCGACCTCGCATTGCCTGCGCGGGTCGTGCACTCATGTTCTTTGCAAGCCCCAGGGTGGTCATCGAGCCCTGGGGATAATCGCTAACGATTCAGCTATACACGCGCCTTGTTGGGGCCACGTGCCGGTGCGGGGCGAAACACCAGACCCATGTATCCCTTCTCCTCAGGAAGGGACAGAATCGTAAAAAAAGTCTTCTTGATTTTGCACTGGTCGATTTCGATCTTCACGCGGCCGAAATCGAATTTCAGCTTCAGAGTTTTCCGCAGCCGCTGCTGAAAAAGCTCGGTCAGCTCGTCGAGAGAAAACTGACACGGGCGAACGACGGGAATGGGCTTCTTCGGAGCCAAGAGCTTGAGTTCAACGGCAGCGACCTGGCCATGATAAATGTTGGCTTTGAGCCAGCCGCGCAGAAAACCGACACGGGCCAGGAGGCGATTCAGATAATCGATGAAGTCATCGATGTAGGTGTGGGGAGAACGAGCTTTCATGTTCCTGCCCTCGGGGAGGAGGGGGGCGATAGGTGTAGCATAAGCAATGGAGGAAAGCGAAGTCAAGAAAATTCTTTCGTCAATGTGAAAATACCCGCCGCAGGTAAATCCGGAATCGCGGAGGCAACAACTGCACCCAAAGACAAAACTCCATCGCAGAACGCGGGGACGGGCGCAACCCAGCGAAAGTTGG
>Ga0066903_100005690_pt1 | contig 10878 bp, 9 predicted proteins | sample PanSoiMetaGPlot1_FD_67491 | JGI IMG/M metagenome (GOLD analysis project Ga0066903, IMG submission 67491) | Tropical forest soil microbial communities from Panama analyzed to predict greenhouse gas emissions - Panama Soil - Plot 1 (version 2) | ecosystem: Environmental > Terrestrial > Soil >...
GGCGGGATTTTCTCAAGCTCGCAGCGCTGGGCGGTTCAGGGTCCCCGTAATGCTCTCCGGTCTCCGGTACTGGATGCGACGACGGCAGCCGCCTTGCGTCGCGCTCGATGAACTCGCGTTCCTTTTTGTCCAGATCTTGAGCTTCCGCCGGAGGTATTCGTTTTCTGCCCTGATTTTTGAAATCGGCAGATAACCCCCCTACTTTGCCAACACTCAGCGCCGGAATTGTGGGATGACCCTGGTGGCAAAACGCTCCATCGAGGCACGCAGATCCTTGTGCGGCAGACCGCCAAGATCCATGTATACCCAGAAATGGGTGACACCGTACTGCTCTTGCATCAGCGAGACGCGATCGACGCATTGTTGCGCGTCACCGCACATGACCTGTTCCGGATACATCCGCTTCCAGGTCACACGTTGCAACGCCTCGGAAGATCGCCGCCACGCTTTGTAATCTTCGCTGGTGTACTCGTTGGGATTGATCAGACCGTTCACGAAATGGAGGTAACGCATGTAGTGATCGGCCCACTTGCGTTCCGCCAGTGCGGGATTTTCATCGATGAAGCTGTGGTAACCCGACACGATTTCAGGCCGTTCGGACGGAAAACCGGAATTCTTGAGCGTCTCCCTGTAGAGCGCGACGTTATCCTTGAGTCGCTCGCGCGATTGGAAGAATGGTGCGAGCATCAGCGAATGACCCCGCTTGCCGGCCGCGACAAATGATTCCTCGCTCGCCGCGGCCGCCATGAAGATTGGCGGTGCGGGTTTCTGCAACGGTCGCGGCAGAATCGTGATGTTGTTCGCCTTGTAGAACTTCCCCGAATAGGAAAATTTCGGTTGTGCCCACGAGCCCTCGATAATATCGAGGCATTCGTCGAAGCGACCGCGGCTCTCGTCCATCGATTGATTGAAGCCGTCGTACGTCGACTTGATAAACCCGCGGCCGACGCCGAGATCGAGGCGCCCGCCACTGATGAGATCGACCAGCGCGTAGTCCTCAGCCAAACGGATCGGATCGTGATGCGGCAGCAGCACGATCGCGGTGCCGATACGCATTTTCCGGGTGCGTTGCGCGAGCGCTCCCGCGATGACCTGTGGCGCGGGGCAGATATAGCGGCAGAAGTGATGTTCTCCGATCCAGATCGAATCGAAACCGAGCTCTTCTGCGTAGCTGACTTCGTCGAAGAAGTTCTGGTAGTACTGCTCCTCGGTGCATTCCTCGGCGTATTGATCGAAGAGGGTCAGCAGACCGAATTTCATCGCGGCTCCTCCAACCTTAGGCCCGGGGCTCGACCACGGTGGTGCACTCGCTCACGAATAGCGCCAATTTTAAGCGACGCGGACGATAGGGCAGAAGACCAATGGAGTCAACTGTCGCCTGCTTGTTCCGGGCACCGTACCCTCGGACCCCCGCCCAAGGAAATCCTTTTCGCCGTGGATCTTTCAGTCACACTCAGAGCTTGGTGAAGCCATCCGCGCTCCACAGTTCTGAACCAACTCCATTGTGGACGAAGAACAGTCCGTCGGGATCGTATTTCTGCTTAATCTTGGCCAGGCGAGGATAGTTGCTGCCCCAGTAGGCTTGTTGAAATTCATGCTCAAAGTAGTTGCTCTCGCTTACGTACGCTCCCCCGTTCGGCACAATGGCGCGGAGGTGATCCACGCACTGGCGAACGCGAGCAGCCGCCTCCCGACCGCGGTCCAGAGATGGCTCGAATCCGGGAATGCCAGGATAGGCATGCCCTTGCGCATCGGCTGCGATGGCGAGGGCAAAGGCGCTCAGCACCTCTGGGTTCGTCGCGGTATCTTTCGCAGCGGCGAGCGCCTCGGGTGGCGCTCCCGCAAGCCCCTTATTGAAGTGCAGCTCGAAATATGAGTTTCTGGAGGCCGCGTACAACGCGTTGGCAAGATCCTGCTGCTGCGCGTCAGTGGCGAGCAGCGAAGCCGGTAGCCATAGCGACTCGATACTCCAAATGAACCAGCCGCATTGCCCGGCATCTCCTTTCCACCACGCATTGATCGGCGCGGCGCCGGGCCGATCATCGAAGTTCAAGGTGGGCTGAAACACGTGCGCCAGGGCGTAGTCGAATAGTCCGATCAGCGGATTGGTCTTCGGAAAACCGATTTCGGGCCACTGCTCCTTCCACCATCTCACGTCCCAATAGTGTCGCGCGGGCATGGTTCCGATAATCACCCGTCCCTTGATCGAATAGTCCTGGGACGATCGCCCTACCCAGTCGAGAAACGGCCGCCAGACCTTTTTCATCTGGTCAGCGTCTAATCCCTGAGACATCATGCTGATTTCGAGCGTGTTGTCGGGATGAAAATGTGCCTGCTCTCCCCAGTGTTCGTTGAGGAGATGCTCCGCGTAGAAGCTGACGAACTGGCGCACCAGCCGCCGGTACGCATCATCGGATGCCGCCTGGACTTTGAAGTTTGTGGGGCCGAAGTACTCGGGAAGATCGTGGAGGCGCACGGTCACCTTGCTCACCACCGCGAAGCTGCCGCCTCCTCCCCCTTTCAGCGCCCAGAACAGATCGGGATTGGTGCACGCATTCGCTATGCGGATCTGGCCGTCGGCCGTCACGACTTCGGCTTCGAGCAGGCTCCCCGCGGCGGTCCCGTAGCGCTTCGAATGACTTCCGAACCCGCCACTCTGGATGAGTCCGGCCACCCCTACGGTCGTGCAGCCTCCGCCCTGGACGTATCTCCCGCCCCTGGTAGTGACCGCGTCGTATGCCTGCATCCAGATTGTCCCCGCACCCAAGGTCACCGCCGATTGCGGCTTAAGCACATTGGCACAACCCTGCGGAACGAAATCACCATGCATCGCGATGTCGTGCATATGCCGCGTCCAGATAAGGAGCGAATCAGGTGCATTCGAGGTTCCCTGGTAGCTGTGCCCACCGCCCTTGACCACCAGCCGCAAATTGTTCTGGCGCGCAAAATTTACCGCCGCCGCGATGTCCTGGGCATTTCTTGCCGCGACCGCGTACACACTGGGTTTGCTGGCCCAGGCATCGATCCATCCCAAAGTCTGGGTGAGGCCCGGCTGATCGCCGATGTAGTACGGATTCTTCAGATTTGCCCGAAGACTCTTTGCCGCGGTGCTGTCCGGATCTGTTTTGAGAATCGAAAGCGGGAACTCGACGGGAATCAAATTTCCACCGACCGTCTCATTGAGTTGCTTCCACGCGGACTCGGACGGCCACGTCGAATCGGAAGGGCGGCTGCGACGGAACCCGGTACCTGCCAGCAGGTTGTGCTGCAACATCGGCGAGAGCGCCGCCGCCGATCCGATCGCCTTGAGGAATTCTCTTCTATTCACTGAATTCCCACCCCTCTGCCGGAGAAGCTAGTCTGCCGGGCCGAGCAAAAGAGAGACTGCGAGCTTCTCTCTTCCGCTCAGAACGAGGAATCTCCGCCCGAGCTGAACAAGATCCCGGTGCGGGTCAGTTGTTCGATTCTTTCTTTGGAGTAATTCAGAACTTCACGCAGGACCCATTCATTGTCCGCGCCAAGCGCCGGGGCGGGTCCGGTTACCTCGACGCTTGAATCCGAGAATCGAAACGGCGCTTTCGGCAACTTGAGAGTACCAACGCCCGGCTGTTCGATCTCCTGCAGCGTGTTCCGCGCGGCGTTGTGCGGATCGTCCATAACTCCCTCAGTATCAAGCACTGGCGTGCAGAGGATATGCGCTTTCTGGATCAAGGCGATGGGCTCGTCGCGGGTGGAGAAGGATTGCAGCCACTCCTCCACGATCCGGATCAGCTCAACGCGATTGGCATTGCGACGCTCAGAGGTGTCGAAGCGCGGATCGGTCCCGAGCTCCGGCTTGCCCATCAGCTTCGCGAACGTATCGAATTGATGAATCAGCACCGTGAGTGCGACGTAACCGTCGCGCGCTTTGAAGATGCCGCATGGGGTCAGGCTGACAAGATGAGCCCCCGTACGAACGGGGTGATACCGTGGGCCAAGATAGCTGCGGGTCGTGATGAGCGAGCTGGTGAGGTGGATCAACGTATCGGTCAGTGCGAGGTCGATATACTGTCCCCGCCCGGTGCGTTCGCGATGATAGAGCGCGGCCGAGACCCCGGCGAAGATGTGGACTCCGCCAATGCTGTCGGCAAGGGTTCCGCCCCCCGGATAGAGCGGTGAGTCATCGGGGTATCCGACCATATTGAGAAGGCCGCTGGCCGCCAGAGCGATAAGATCGTTGCCCTGCTTGTCGGCGTTCGGCCCTGTCTGACCAAAGCCCGAAAGCGAGCACATGATGAGGCGCGGATTGACCTGATGCAGGGTCTCGTAGCTGACACCGTACTTGGCCAGAACGCCGGGGGTCCAATTCTCGACGAGGATATCGGCGCCGCGCACGAGATCACGCATCAGCTCGGTGCCTTCCGGCCGTTTGAGGTCGAAGCAGAGGCTGCGCTTGCCGCGGTTTTCGTCGAGAAAGACGGTACACTGCCCTTCCGGCGGTCCGTAATAGCGCATCATGTCACCGCGGGGAGCGAGTTCGAGCTTTATTACCTCTGCGCCGAGATCCGACATCAACTTGCACGCCAGCGGCCCGGCAACATACTGGGTGAGGTCGAGGACGCGGAGACCCGAAAAGATTCCATCCTTCGACGAATCAGCCATCGGCTATTCTCCTCCGAAGCGAAGGCTACCACGCCGTCTAGCATGAGCTCGCCGGCGCCTCAAAGGGGCGACCCGGATTCGCGTGTTCGGTCGGAGGCTATACTTCTTCGATCGTAAAAGTGGTCGTGTAAAATTGCCGCAACGCGACCAGCGGCGCTTGGGGAAAGGAGGGAGGGATCAGCCGAAGAGAGGATTGCCAAGTGCCTTTGGCTCAAGCCCGACCTGGTCGCCGGGATCTAATCCGCCAAGAGGGACCGAAGAGGATCATTGCGCTCACCCGCCACCAGTAGCGATGAAAGACCCGAAAAGGTAGTTGGGAACCCAGGCGCAAGAGTAGGTGGACCAGATCCTGCGAGGCTTCACAATGACGGAGCCATCTCAAACAGGGTGACGCGGGTTTCGCGTGACACATACCGAGGAACTAAAGGCCGCGTCGTTTGAGACCAAGGGGGCTTCAACCCGCTCGGCTTCGGTGCGGCTCAAATCATGCGAGTTCGTCAGCCCTGCAACTTGCACACGCTACGATCAGGCGATCGAATGAATAAAAAAAAGACTTCCGCTCTTGCTCGCGTGATCGCTACGACGACAATGCGGCTCGCGGCGATGATGGTTGCACTTACGATTTCGGCTTCGGTTGGCGCCCGCGCCGACTGTGGCGGGCCGACGGATCTGAAAGACGGGTGGCGAATAGCGACGCCCGAAAGCGTCGATCTATCCAGCGCGACGCTCTGCTCGATGGTTAAGTCTATTGATGAATCGAAGCAGAACAATGTGCACGCAGTGCTCGTAGTTCGCCACGGTCAGCTGGTATTCGAGCAGTATTTTACAGGTAGCGACTATCATCTGGGCCAGGCCGTGGGCAGGGTAAAGTTCGGCCCCGAGATAAAGCACGATGACCGCTCCATGACCAAGAGCGTCACGGCCCTGATCCTGGGCATCGCGATTGACCGCGGCTGGATAAAGAACCTCGACCAACCTGTCATGTCGTTCTTTCCGCAATACGCCGACCTGCGAACCGCGGAGAAGGATCGCATCACGCTCGCCGATTTGTTGACGATGTCTTCCGGCCTGGAATGGCATGAGTTCGGCGTTCCTTACACGAGCAAAGCCAACAGTGAAATCGCGATGGACACGTCGGCCGATCCCTATAGATACGCGCTGCAGCAGAAGGTCGTCGCTCCGCCCGGCCAGGTCTGGAACTACAGCTCGGGATCGGCTGAGCTGATCGCCGCGGCCCTAAAAAAGGCTACCGGGAAGCCGTTGGACCAGCTCGCGCGCGAGGTGCTCTTCGAGCCCCTCGGGATCACCGATGCCGAATGGTACAAGTACGCGCAGGGCAACGTCAGCGCCGCGGCGGGATTGCGTCTGCGCCCGCGCGACCTGGCGAAAATCGGGCAATTGATGCTGCAGCTAGGCACCTGGAATGGCAAGCAGGTAGTTCCGGCTTCATGGATTCGTTCAGCGACTTCGCCTCACATCCAGGCGATCGAACTCTATTTCTATGGCTACCAGTTCTGGCTGGGCCGCTCGTTGTTCGACCAGCGCGAGTTGATATGGGCATCAGCGATCGGCAATGGCGGAGAGCGGCTGTTTATCGTACCCGAGCTGGACCTGGTTATGGTGATGAATGCCGGCTTGTATGACAGCCCGCTGCAGGGATCGCTACCGATAGAGATCTTCAACGGCTATGTACTGCGGGCGATTGAAACGCAGCGACAACAGGGCCGATGAGGCCCGGAAGTGAGATATCATGCGTTGCGGGAGTGGTAGATGCTTTATGCGATCCGTGATCCTGATGGCGGCCGGCGGCTGTCTGATAACTCTCGTGATGGCACTGAGCGCGTTCGATGGTTCGATTGCGTGGGGCTATCCGGGCGGACCCTTGGAAGACGTAACCGACGCGGCACCCTATTGTGCCGGGTGCCATTCATCGATGGACGCCCATCAACTTCGCGACATGCCGGGACAACGTGCGCAGGAGATGCTCGCTGCGAGTCACATAGCCGCCATAAAGGCGGGCGAGAATGCATACTCGAAACTCACGCCTGAGCAGCGAGCCCAACTGGCAGCCGACGTCGAAAAGGTCGATGCGAACGCACAGATTTCGCTCGAGGTTCCGACCACGCTACAGCGCGGTGCAAGCTTCGCGGCCAAGGTCAGTACTCAGGGCGGTTCGGGTCCGGTGATTGGGGTGATGCTGCTCGACCAGGACTTGCGCAACCAGGCTCGGGAGATCGAGGCCGAGGGCTTTGAAATTGTCGGCGCACCCAATGTCATTGGTCCTGATGGCAAGCGGCAAGAGCAGTGGCTGGCTCGTCGCTACGACGATCTCGCACGCAATCTCAACTTCCTGGTTGTATTCGGAGTCAACGCTGACCTCGCCACGAGCCAGTTTTCGAGCACGAAAGTCATCTACAACCTGGCCGCTCCGTCGAAACCGGGTAAGTACACCATCTGCGCGGCGTTCCTGTATGGCACCGAGAAAGCGTCGCCCCTTGGACGAGTCGAAGCGCACGGTCACACCCAACCGCTGGGCGGTTTCGCGGGCAGATCAGGACGAATCAAGTTCAGCGAGCTCAAGAGCATCGAGGTCCGTTGATCGCGCGGGCGCGTCGCTTCGTCATTAATTTGATTAGGCACTGGAGTTATCGCGATCAACGGCGTGCGCAAACGGTCGCACGCCGGGATGGATCAGGTGTCGCTCCGCTTGTATGTCACATCTAGCCGCCAAGACGAGAACTCTGTTCTTCCGCAGTGAACTTTCACGCGACCCGATGATGGATCGGATTATCCACCTGACGCGCTGCCAGAGCTCCGGCGCTCGGGGATGCAAACAAGGTTACCTCCGCAAGGGAATTACCGACGACGCTGCGGAGCGGATTCATTCAAGTCCTGAAGGACTTCCTCCGTGGCCGAGTGAGTAACAGGATCGTGATGACGGTTTGCAGAGTTGAAGCGGAGAGCAACGATGTCAAGGCTTACCGAGAACTTCGCGCCAAGCTGTGGCCGATATCTTCCGACGAGAACTGCCGCGAGACCTCACAGCAACTCGCAGTCCCGGGAAAGTGGGCAGTGTTTCTGGCGCGCGATAATCAAGGAAAACCGCTCGGCTTCCTGGAAGTGCGGCTGCGAGAATATGCAGAAGGCGCATCTTCATCACCGGTCGGCTTTCTGGAGGGCTGGTACGTCGTGGAGGGAATGAGGAAGCAGGGTGTGGGTCGAAAGCTGGTTGAAGCCGGCGAAGGCTGGGCGCGGTCGATGGGTTGCGCCGAGATGGGCTCCAACACAGAGATTTGGAGGACGGGTAGCATAGAAGCACATTTAAGGCTCGGATATACGGAAGTGGAACGTGACGTGAGCTTCCTGAAAAGACTGACGTAGGGCAGCACTCACCGCTACTCTTTGTCGAAAACCACGAAGTTGAGCCATGGAACGGCGCGAACAGAGTCCTGCTTTTGAATACCGATGAGCGCACCGAGAAGCCGAGATGCGGTAGCGCGCCTGCTCGTTTGCGCTGATGGCATCGAACACTCGACGTTCGAAGGCAGCAATACGGCCATTGAACTGATTCACGATCGAATGCTTGTGATTATGAAGCCGCACTGTCCAGCACTGTGGTACTCCACACCTCACTCTTCCTGCTGCTTCTTCTCCGCGACCGCTGCGTGATAGTCATCGAACTGCGCACCGCGGCCCGTTTTGTATGCAGACATGCGTGTCGCCGAGTGTTCGTCCATGGCGCAGAAGCGAGCGTAGCTCGGCGCCTTGGGTATTTCAGGCTTTTTCACTTTCACCTGTGAAGTCGCCGACGGGTTACCAATCGCGAAGGTCGACGGTAGGCGCACCGCCGGCGCGGCGCAGCGCGGGCACGGTCTTCCGCGATCGGCTTCGCGCCACGAGATCACTTCCTGGAACTGGTAACCGCAATCACAGCGCCATTCGTATATCGGCATCGTACGCTACTCGATGATATGGGGAATTTCTGACCAGTCCTGGGGGTCGTGGGTGATCCACAGGGTTGCGTCATACATCTCGCGTATCGCTTTGAGGCGCCGAATCGAATGCGTTGACTGATTCGGGTCGGTGTCCAGCGGCATCGTGGCTTCCCGGTCAATGGCTTCGCGCAGGTGCACGGTGTCGCCGGTTAAAAGCACGTTGCGGTTAGAGAGCCTTACCATAAGCGAGCATTCGCCGGGCGTATGACCCGGAGTGAGTAGGAACTGCAGGCCGCCATCGCCAAAGAGATCGAAGTCGCATCCGAGTTCCAGCCAGTCGTAGCCGCGCGTTGGAAGGTAGTCCTCGAGCACGAATACCCAGCGCCGGTCTGGATCGGGCCAGTAGGCGTAGCGCAGTTCGTTGGTTCCGACGATAAACTTTGCTTTGGGAAAGTAGCTGAGTCCGCCGACGTGATCGAAATGGCTATGCGATACGACTACATACTTGATGTCCGATGGCTGATAACCGACCTGGCGGATTTGCCGATCCAGGGTTTCGGTCTTGCTCCATTCCAGCGGCAGATTGCGCGCGTGCTCGCCCAAGTATCCGATTGGATCATCGATCATGCGCGGGTTGCATCCCGTGTCGAACAGCACCAGACCCTTCGGATGTTCCATCAGAAACGAGGGACACGGCAGCTTGACCATGGTGGCGTCACCGCCCTGAACCAGCAGCGAGCGTGGTGCGGAAAGCTGCGCTCCGGGTAGCGCCCACATCTTCCGGACTCTGCCATTAGTCATGATAAATTTCTCTCCTGATTTGTCGGCTGACCGCGCCGCAGTTTCGAGAATTAAACCGAGGCTACCTGCTTAGGGCCGCTTGTTCTGAGGGTTGGGTTATGCGTCCCTTTCCGGTTTCGGGAACCATGTAGAAACCGCCGATCGCTATCAACCCAAAGACGAGCGAAGACAACATCACCTTCTGCAGGCCGAATTGTCCCGCCAGCGAGCCGCCTACCACCGGCGACAAAAATGCGCCCAAATAAGCGGCACACCACACCACTCCAAGTCCGCTTCCGGCCCTGATCGGCGTCATTCCGGGCAGTTCCATCACCATGGTCACCAGTGTCGGCAACAGCGCCGACGATCCGACACCGATGAGGATGAGCGAGAGTCGGAGCGCGGGCAGACTGGTGAGAGTCACAGCTCCCAGGCATCCGAGTGCAAACAGGATCTGCATCGGATAGGTAAACGGACGGCGCAATCCGATCGCGGCCGTCATCACACCCGCACCGGCGGCGGCGAAAATCCCCGCAAATGGAATCAGCGCGGTCAGGGTCCCGGCCTGCTCCAGGGTGAAGCCCCGGACCGACTGAAAGAATTCCGGCAAAAAGGCGCTGTAGAGCTGAAATACCCACATTCCTGAGGCTAGCGCCACCGAGATCACGCGAATATCGCGCATCTGGAGTACCGCTCGCATCGCGCCCGCATCCGCCGTGTGCGCGCTGCCCGCGGATTGATGCGAAGGATGCGTCCGCCCAAGCAGCGTCCACAGTACCGCGATTGTCGTCACTGCCAATCCGTATGCGAGTAGCGCGGTGCGCCATCGCCCACCCAGCGCGATGTATACTGGCGCCGTGAGCGCGAACGCCGCCGTGAGCCCGATGAACGGCGCGACCGCGTTGATCGTGTTGATATACGCCCACTGTGATTCATCGAACCACTGCATGACGAGCGTGGCAGGCGGGGCGATCATCATGCCGAAGCCGATTCCTTCGATCACGCGGCAGGCCAGCAGGGTGGCAAAACCGGGAGCGAAACCGCTGCCGACGGCGCCGATCGCCAGCAACCAGGTCCCGATGGTGAACGAGCGCAGTGCGCCGATCCGTTCCGCCACCATCGCCCCGGCAAGTGCGAAAATCGCGATACATAACGAGATGATCGAGATGATAAGCCCGGCATCACCTAAATGAATGTGCAGGTCCTTGATGATCGGGCTCAACAACGGCGCCGGCGCGAGCCAGGTCAAGGTCTGACTGGCCAGCGCGAGGACCAGCAGAACTTCGATCACCCATCGATAGGAAGACTGTTTTTCGCTGCTCGCCATGGTAGCGATTCCTCCTGCAAACCTGTCGTATTGTTACCCAAGGGTTCCGGGATGAGCAGAATCCGGAAGTCCTCCATCGCGACGAACCGGGCCCCCTTGGGGGACGCATCCTGATTGCCCTCACGATCCGGGGTAGTAAACATGCTGAGTTGGTGAGAGCGCCTTATGAATCGCTCTACGTTGAGTTCGCTTAAT
>Ga0066903_100005691_pt1 | contig 10878 bp, 13 predicted proteins | sample PanSoiMetaGPlot1_FD_67491 | JGI IMG/M metagenome (GOLD analysis project Ga0066903, IMG submission 67491) | Tropical forest soil microbial communities from Panama analyzed to predict greenhouse gas emissions - Panama Soil - Plot 1 (version 2) | ecosystem: Environmental > Terrestrial > Soil >...
GTGAACAACTAATTGACGCCTTACACGCGGATCAGGACCTGCGCGGAACACCCTTATACGCTGCAAGGCCCTAGACTAGGAGGGTCGACGGGATTGAGCCTCACGCCAACCCTCCATTTGACGAACCCGATCTCCATCGGGAAACTAAACTCCAAAACGATTCGATTGGAGATCCAGGTGCCGCTCGCTAGTACCCTCGGCAAACTTCACGATATCTGCGGCAATTGCCCCGGCCTTCCTCGCCTAACTCTTCCTTACGGAGGCAAGCCTCTCGCAATTCTCTACAGTCGGCGCCGTATCCGTAGTGGCGATGATATGGATGTATTCTGACACCGCCCGGCCCAAATTCAACCGCCTGCGAGAATGCTGAAGTGGGTAGGGCAAAGAAAGCCGCACCAAGACGTAAGTGCGCATGATCTTCTCCCATTACACATTGTTTCCTGAACAACTTCAGGGGGCCCTGAATTGTTCCTGCCTCGTCATTGGGGCACCCCGCCATTTCAAGGCGCACGGCGCTTGCGTAGAGCCGCGAATTCCGACGCTCCACGAAACGAGTGAGCCATTCCCATAACGCGGACCCGATCAAACTACTGTCCGATCGATTGAGAGGTTGAGTCAGCGGGTCGGTCTCCCTGTGGTGCTCATCCTCCTGAACGGGGAACCGGGTCAGGTCTAGTGCGCCGCAGATTCGATCCGCATCGATCAACGCGCGATCCGCAAAACGCTCGCGGATAGCACTCTTCGAGCGCTCGACGTGCCAAGGCGCTAGGACCGCCCACGCTACGCCAGCAACCACGTGATCCGGGGCCGATCCGCAACCGTATTTTTGCGCCCCACAGGCGCCGCACACTTCAGCGACGGCCTAACTGCATGGCGCTCGTCGCCTCGGTTGGCCCAGGTGGAGCGGAAGTCCGAATGTCACACCAGCGCGCAACTCATTCACAGGCTCGCCATTTACCAGCGCATGTGGCGCAAGCCCACATCGAAGGCGAGTACCTGCCAGATGGCACCGACCAGCGCAGAAATACGTTTGTTCCAGGCCGAAGAAACTATCGGAGTACACCTCGAAAACCGAATTTCACGGACCAACCTGGCGAACTACTTCTCGACGTCATCGTTGAGGGCCCGCACAAATTGACGGTCCGACCTCGATGCACGCACGCCGTCTCGCCTGGCTGTAGAATCCGTCCGCCTGGTAATCTTGTCGGCCTCGAGACCTTTACCCAAACGTAGTCCATGCGCTGTGCGACGATCAGCACCGGATTCCGCGTGCCGTCGGCTAGCCGCACGTGACCGCTACAGCGCAATACGCGCTTGATCGGGGTCGTGGCCATCAGAAGATAGCAAGGCCTTAGCGTCAGATGCGACAGCTGCGCGCAGTGCACGTAGGTCCCGGGCCTGTTGCTTTCCCACTAATTGTCAACCCTTTGTTCTGGGCGACCAGGTGAGACGGAGCCATGGCGGACGTGGCCTTCAGGCTTGTCGCGCGGATTGCCTAAGCTTAGGAAGATTCAGGCTTGGGCAGCGCTGCCAGGGCTGGTGTTTGCATAGCAATTCCGGGTCGTCGCTATACCTGTGTTCGCCCGGGGAAACTCTGACACGCAGGCGACATTCAGAACACTTGGCTTCTATTTCGGACAATTCGCTCGAACGGGCGATCATGGGGATGCGACCCTCGTGCTGGGAGCACCGCGCCTCCTATGCACGGTTCGACGGAGCCATGCAATTCAGGAATCGCTGCTATGCACCGAAGATGTGCAAACGGCGTTCCTCGTGGCGACAGGGCGGCTTCGCACATGGCCTGACGAAAACCCGTCTTTCCGTAAGCCCGTCAGGTTGCCTGGTTTTTGGTCATTCTGATGGGTCAGTGCGCTTTCCCCGGATCAACACGAATTGGCAGGGCACCTTGAACGGTGCCGGGGCCTATCTCGCGATCGATTAGCTGACAGGCAGCCAGCCATCAGCTTAGGAAACCGCTTTTCGCCATGATTGGGGCGCTTGCCGGTATAGCGTTCGACGCAGTCGACCATCATGAAAATGAAATGGCGCTCGACCGAGGTGTGCCGTAACTGACCGAACGTCGGACCATCCCTCCCAGAGTATCGCGGGGACGCATAGTCTTGAGGCCCCGCTTGCGGGCCATCACCATGCCATGACGATTAAAGCAGTCAGCGAAATAGCGGGCGAGAATGGCAGCCTGTTGTGGATTCCAATTCGCCTTGATGCGCTCTCGGGCGGCCGTGGCCTCAAAATGCCTTGCAACGATTTTCTCAAATCGGCACGGGCGTGATCGGGTAGGCCCAAGTGATCTTGTGTCCGCGCCCAAATCCGAGGCGATAGCGCAGTTCCCGGCGACGAAGCCGACTTGCGTTCGTGAAGTATTTTGCGGCCCTACCCCCGCGCCCTACTGAAAGACACGCGCAGTCCCGAGTAGGGGGTTTCGGCTGGTCCGGCCTAACCGCGCGCGTCGCTATCTCCTTCATCAGGAGATTCTCCCTTGGACTTGGGCTGAGCCTTCGGGTTGCTGGAGGCTCTGTTTTGTTAAGTGGAATTATTTATACTAAACGGGATGTTATAGAGGTTCGACGGAAGCTACGACAAGCCGTGGCCCCCGTTAGACTGACAGCATGAAGTTTCGAACGCCTCGGCATCGATCGGTGACACAGTTTGTTGTAGCTCAACGAGTTATTGATTTATGCGGTCAGCACGATCGAGGAGGACGCTCTTGGGGCCCCATGGCCTCGCCAATTCCAGCCTGCGGCGCCCATCCGGGATAAACGCCGCAAGGCCCCAAGGGGTCGACGGGACCGGTCTATCCGAAGTCGCCCTTTATCTCGTCTTCAAAGACAGTCGAACAGTCTTTAGCGTGGCGCGCCCAATCGCTTGGGGTGACGCAACTCCTATCGGGTCTCATTAATTAATAGCTGATTGTTCGCGGGTGTTGCCCTAAGGCAACACTAAACATGATATAGTTGGCAGCAATAAACAAGATAACAAAAAGGAACATTCGACAGTAACGTTGACTCATCCGACTTTTGGAAACTGCGGTTCTGTTGATCATAACCTGAAGCGGGAAGCTTCCACCCGCGTCCGAGGTGGCAACGGGCGAGCGTTCAAGGCGCTACAAGGCACGGTTCCGGTTCCCGCTCCAGGGGGTCACGTAAGCGACAGACCCTTCGTATGCCGGTGAAACTGCGCAAGCCACCATTGGTCCGTCGAGCTTGAAAATGAATGGCTGCAATGGCACCCGAGCAGAAGCGAGCCTTCACGTCCAAAATGCTTCTTGGCACGGTGGTCCGCTGTAGAAATAAGAGAAATTTGGCGGGCGGTGCGCGTCGCAATGATAGTCGGCCTAAACGGAGAAGAATGGGAACTGGCATGTCGCATGTAAAAAATGCTGCTCGGCTTAGAGCACTTAAGAAAACGGTAGAACAGATGAACAGGGATCGTGTGTGCTACATGACGGCCGTTCCGCGGAAGGAACTCCGGGAAGGTCGAGTGTTAGTGCATAACGACGCTACGCCACAACCTAAAATTCGTAGACACGGGTTTCGGGCTTGGACGCAACAGAAGACCGATCGGCTCATTGAGTGCCACTGTGATTGGGCAGGGGTGGATCTTCACGGACTGCCGCACTACCGGGTGATAGGCTGAGAGAGGATCAAATAGCTAACCATCGTATTGGCTGCTTGGGACAAAAAATATAACACCATGAGATCCCCTACCCTGTCCCGACGTCCGGCGCTGCTGTGACCGAAAGGCAACGGCCGAAGTTAAGCTTCGTCACGGCGTTGACGTGGTATCCGGGCTCGCCACCTGCGATCGCTGATGTGGTGTTTGTTTGAAGCTTACCACGGGGACGTCTGATGCGTAAGGAACAAGCCTACACTGGCCCGGAGGACGAAATTTACCACAGGCTGGCAGAACTATGGGCGGACGTTGCTGACCATTGGGTTTGGGTCGATCGAGAAAAGTGGAGTGATATCATAGATGTGAAAGAGGAGATTCATGGGGCTACGGGGCAGCGGAAGGAGGAGCTTGTTTTCCTGACCATGCTTTCCGAATTGACGATACTCGCGGCGGGGCGGTTTGCTGATGATCCGCGAGGGCTTTCCCCGGATAGTGATCGAGTGCGGCATTTGATTTGCCGGGAACTGCGCATTCCTACTCGACCGAAGAGGACAAGGCGGCGGTTGAGGGTTGTGAAAATTGCTCCTGAGATAGTCAAATAGTTATTGTCACGGAAGGTGATGGCGCGGGGCATGATAGTGCTTCACAATCCTCGCGGGATAGTGGGCGGCAGCAATTTCATCAGCGGCGTGGAACCAGCAGATAGAAGTTCCACCTGGATGTCGAATCACATAAGGCTTTATGGCTTTCGAGGCATGTCGAAGGCTCCAAGACGTCGGACAACGCACCCGTCCACACATTGGGGACGGCAATTCGAGCGCTCCCCCTTTTAGTGTCCTCGGATGAATCATAGCAGTGCGCTGCGGCAGGTCGCCCACTCCGCTGTCGGATGGGCGGTTAGCGCGACGTGCAGGATTTCTCGGATTAGCCACGTAATTGCCGGTCAGCGTGACCGCGTATTCCTGGTCTCCAAGGTGGAGACCAATCTCGTGACCGGAGATGGCGTCGCGCGTGCTTGTGAGGCGAGCCTCGCCCGCCTCGGCGCTGACTATCTCGATCTCTATTTGCTGCATTAACCGGTTCCGAACGCCGAATTTTCCTGGGGTCGTAGCAAAGTCTACGCAGCGCGGGGAAGATACGCGCCTGGGACGTGTCAAACTTCACAGTGCGTCAAATGGAAGATTTGTTTCAAATCCCACAAGGCGATCGCTGCGCGACCAATCAGGTCCCTTACAACCTCGACGACCGCGGCATTGAACATGAACTGCTGCCATGGTGAAAGCGGCACGGCATGTCTGTGATGGCCTATTCGCCACTCGGCGGCCCCGGCGCCAACGTGCTGCGGGATCCCACCTTGTACACATTGGCGAAGCACACGGTTCGGCATCTGCCGTTGCGCTGGCCTGGACCATCCGCAGCGGCAACGTCATTGCAATTGCCGAGTCCAGTTCCCTACCGCATGTAAAGGAGAACGCCGCCGCGCTCGCATTGACACTGACACCGCGGGAGCTTCAAACACTGGAGGCAGCGCACCCACCGCCAAGCCGCTGAGGTATTGTTTGAATTGGCACTGAAATGGCCGCGTGCGAAATTGCACCTCTCGATCGCCTATTCACCTCAACGCGGCTGGAGAGCTGTCCCCCGGAGTTCTCAGCGGTTCCGAGTTGTGCCAAAAGATCCTTAGCTCTGCGACGCTTGATGGCACTCCTTCACAGGCTGACCTGCGTCGCGGCTTTCCCGATGAGCTGCGGTGTGAGACCGATAGCGGAGGTGGTCCCTTCGCCAGCAGACAAAATTTCGGGCTGGTGCTCATGAAGAACGACGCTAAAATCTTTATTTTCTGCCAGAATCAGGCCCTCCACGTTGCTCTTAACTGACCTGCCCGTGCTTGTTCTGCCGTATCCATACGGTGCCTGTGGCAGCGACTAAAGATCATGGCGGTCCACTAGGCGGTACGCATGCGCGACACGGCGCTCTCCAATTGATCGATAGCCATTCCAGATCGACCTTGATGTCGCGCGGCGCAACAATCATTTGCATAGCATCCGTGGTGCCGGCCTGGATCGGCTTCCGGCAAAAATTGAACAGCTGATGTCCAATACTGGCCGTACTCACCCACGCGCTACGAACCCAGACGCCGACCGTCCGAGACCGTAACTGAGGCCGAGCGCCCGTAACATTGTGTAACACAGTGTGTTGCGCTTCCACACCACCGCCACAACCCCGTCACAACCGTGTTGATAGTAATGTAAGGTCGAGCCCCACTGTCCCTCTGACGGCGCTGGAGGATTGAGCCAATGGTATTCGTCCTAAAGCGGACACCAGCTTTCCAACTCTTTGGTCCGTTCCAAGACCGGTCGGAGGCTCTAGACTGGGTCAAGCAACACGCTAATGAGAGGCGTTATGCCTGCTGCATTCTGGAACCCGTCGACCCGCCTGACGGAGAGGTTAAGCGCGGTAGCTCACAGAGGCACCCCGTGAAACGCCGATTGATGCTGCGGCACTTAGTCAATCGGGAAAGCAAAGGCAAAGCGACGAATGGGTAAGTTCGCCACGAGAAGCGCCAGCACCGTACGCCGCTCGGGTGAAATTATCTCAGCACTTCCTGAGATAATAACCGAAGAAACACGCTTGTATCGTGTTGAGGCACTTTTGTTGCTGGTGATTAATGAAATGTCGTTTTTATGTGACGGCTTAATAAAAGAATATATATATCGAAGGGCACCAAGTCGCCTGTCGCGAGTCGATTGAATCAAATAGAGAAGCTAAAAGGACTTCAAGCGCTGACCCATGGTTTCCGTGTGCCAATGCGATTGGCAGCTAGAAGGTGGACGAGTAGGGTCATGTCCATGGTTGGGATGCATAGCCGAACAATACCCTACACACTGCAGGAGTCTGCTCACCCATTACCTTAGACAACCGTGCAGGAGGCAAAGTAACTACGGATTGGGCTTTGCCGAAAAGAAGCTGTCCCTTCTCGAAACCTCGTCCGACGTCGAAATGCTGGCGGATTGTGCCGGTTAGCCATAGGCTTTGCCAAATGATTAGATTCTGCCGCCACGTCATTAAAATTGTCTTGGCAGATCATCGTGCTCACCGAGCATTGGTTTGGGAATGCGTTGCACTGCGACATCAATTGGCGGTGCTCAGACGCAGCGGGACGCGGCGCCCGCGTTTTCGCCCCTTCGATCGGCTGTTCTGGGTGGGTGGAAATATCGATCACGTGGTCGCTGGCGAGGCGGACGCCCGCGGATCCCCCTCGAGACCCGCCAACTGATCCGCGAGATGGCTCGCGTCAATTTTCTTTGGGGTGTACCACGCATCCACGGCGAGCTGGTGAAACTCGGCATCACGGTCTCGCAGGCCACAGTATCGCGATATATGCCGACGTCGCGAAAAGACCGTCGCTCACCGGCGTGGCGGACTTTTATAAGGAACCACGCGATCACTATCGTGCAAAGCCACAGTTTCAACAGCCACAATTGGGCTCGTGATCGCGCATCGTCACGTATCACCTTTCAGCATTTGTCATTGTACCGGTCACGGGTCCACCGTGTTTGGTTGTTTGGCATACGGTCCATCCACTCCTTGTTGCCGTAGCTCATCCGCGTGTTCAGTTTACCAGAATTCCAACTCTGACTACCAAATCTACGGCCTTGACGCATCGATGCCCGCCGGCGTCTCGCAAGGTCGATCTTTTGACGATAGATCGAATTCGAGGCCCGCCCGCCGCACAACAGCTGAAGCGCCACGGGGACCCCTCATTAATGCGCTCACCTGGCAAGCGCTTGCCTTTACGCGTCCAACTCAGCGCCATAGTACCAGGTCCTCGACAAATTGCCCGTATTCCCAAACTGCAGTCGGCGCATTGGAATGCCACCCCAGACCAGGCTCCTGATCCTATATTCGCGCCACGTTTTCGAGGCCCTATCTATGCGGTTCATGTTTTGAGCAACCACGGGACAGGGTCGGATCTTGTCGATTATTGGTTTGCTATATTACCGTTGCGGGTCGCTTTTCCGTGTGAGCCATTGCGGCCGCTCTCAGGCCAAGGGCGCCACTGGTCGCCAAGAACATGTACCTGCGGCACCAGTTTGGAAGAATTTTGGGAAACTCAATCATCTCAACGCAAGTTGCAACTTTTTCGGTGCAGGAAACGGGTCAAAATACCCGGAAAGTTGCAACTCTCCTGAGCTCATATCCAACGCCGCGTTTAGTCCGAAACCAAGACTTGTAGTCCGCTGTGTAGCGGCGCCCGGATGCTCCGTTCGACTCTCCGCGCCTCGAAGCTATTCGGACAGGAATCCAGCGATACCGACTGCGCTTTGTCGCCCGCGCACACCAACTTGGCTTATCGCCCCTCCCCCTTCGGCAACGTTCTCCAGTCCGACGGGGCTGACGCGCTTCGTCAATGCCGGCGGTGGTGGTAGTAGTGATGATTATGATATCTGTACTGGTGTATCCCCAACACGCCTTGTACACCGCCAACTACGCCACCGGTCACGCCGCCGACAGCACCGCCCACGACCCCGCCGACCGGTCCGGCTGCATAATAGCCGGTGCGGGCTCCTTGCCGCGCTCCCTCTCCGATGCCTTGAGCATGCGCCGAAAGAGGTATTGTAAAAAGAGCTACCATCCCAGCGGTCATCACCGAACGCGTATTCATGACACCTCCATTTTGGGCTCGCTCTTTCCGCGCTTCTGGCATTGTCCGTCTTCCCGGCCCTGTCAATGCTCTGTTGAATCTTGCCCCAAACGCTACACAGCTTTCGGGTACCGGGCGCCGCACTGGTCATAGTTCCGCGCTTGCTTCCGAGGCAGTCGGCCGTGATCTCGTCGGACGAGTCGAAGGGCTTGGCGCCAATGCCATAGCGTTCGATCAGTCGACGGAGGTGATAGCGACCCCTACGGTCGCGCTTATCGCACTCGATGTTGAACACGTCGAGCTTGCTGACCAGGTCGCGGAAGATGATCGCGCCATCACGCGGCATCACAGCCACCCCTCAACCCGCAACGCGCGCTCCATCTGGGCAGCCGCTGTCCCAACATGTCTCCTTTTTCCGGTCTCGGCGACTCTCAGAAGCAACTCAGCTGCAAAATCCCAATGCGGTCCCTGGCGCCAGGACCTTAGCAGACCAACAAAACGCGCCGCGTCTTCCAATGTCGCCAGCTCACCACCAAGTCCACCGGTCGGCCCGATTGTGACTTGAGGGCGGGGCAACGGTCGGCAACGAACTCGGAGACCTGACGCGATGACGCACTCCATCGCCGGGCTTGCGAGCTTTCCCACGACCCCCGCAGGCTTGGGGTGGGTCGACCGGAGTGCTCACCGGTCGGCCCTCCAACGTCGCAATTCCAGCTCGCGGCGCCCATCCGCGATAAAACGCCGCAAGGCCCAAGGGGGTCGACGGAATTGGCCCCCTCCACCCGACGCAACACGCGAGGCGGTGATCGATCTTCTACCATTTCGCTGCCATCGAGCCACCATCCGCCGTTATTTAGACAAAGAGCAATGGCCGCATCCGCATGTGGGAGCATATAATTAGCGGGGTATAATGTTGACGCTCACTGACGATCCGCTCGAGCTGGAGCGCGAGTTGCCCGGCCTTGAACAGTTGCGCGGCCGCATCATCGAATCGCTTTCCGCTCGCTGCCGCACTAACTACGTGCAAGGTTATCGACCGAAGCTGGGCTTATCGGGTCCCAGGTTCCGCGGAATGATCAGGCTCTACGCCTGCCCTTGCCCATTTCCTCGGCGTTCGGACGCCAGTTCTCGTTGACGATCCTTGGCGATATCAGTGCATTAGCCCGCTATCCCAGCAGCCTATATCAATCCCTTGTTCGCTGCCCGCGGCAGCGCCCCTTGAAAATCCCCCGCCCCGCTGGCACGCGCAGCGGCAGGCAAGGCACCTTTGCCGATAGGCGCCCAGGGCCCCAACAAAGAAGACACGCGTACCGATCAAAGCGGAGCCGCAGGCCAATCGGGCCCGCCGGCAATCGAACCGCAATGACGCGTTGTTGACGAACGGCGATATGGTCCGGACCGCGTGACTATTCGCGAGCGCGCTTACCAGAAGCTCAGGCGCAGCTACAGCCGCGCAACGTCCGAGTTGTGCCCGTTGCTGCATTGCGGCCTTTCTCATCAGGTGTTGAATTTCGAGCTTTACCTTCGGTTCCAAATAGATTAATATTTGATTGCTTCGTCACTTGGAAAGATTTCGAGGGGCGCAGTATATGATTAATCTTGGAAGATTCTCGGTGGCGATGCTCGTGGCAGCGCTGCTGTTTTGCGCATTCGCTGTAGCAAGCCAAGACAAAAACGCCCCCTCTAACGTGGAAAAAAATCCCCCCTCTAACGTGGTCCTCGAGGACCATTTTGAAAAGCTTCAAGCCGATTTTCTTAAAATTAAACAAGAATTAGAGCAGAAGCTCGATACCACAAATCGGAGGCTCGATAGCATTGATCAGTTGATACTATCTGTTAGAAGGGGAACAGTTGACGAATCGTCCGTCTTGCCACCAGCTTCCAGTGCATTACCGGCATTGTCTGATGGTCGATCTGATTATAATGATTTGCAACCGTGTTGCAGGCGCATCAATTACCACGTAGCGTGCTGTAGGTATGTTTATCATCACGAACCATGTTGCAGAGACGCTTATCATCGCGTTAAGCATGTCTATCATCCCAGACGGATCTATCATCCCCAGCCGTGCTGTAGGTACGCCTATCGCGAGTTGGATTAGCGCGGACGGAGCCCAGATAGGGGCGTCCGCGATGATTGAGCCGGTCATTGCCATCCCTCTTCAATCGGCAGAACCGCATGGCCGCTCGCCGAATCCTTTTTGGCGCGCTTCTTTGATTTCTTTCGAGCCATTGCGCCCCGTCATGGCAGCACACCGACCCCGCTGTAAATGGTGAAAAGAATGAAAGTGCACATTACGAGCGTTGCTGCCCGTTATGCGACCGCGCGGTACGAGCGATGAGGATATCCGCTAGCTTGGGGTCATAATGGCCGGTGCCTCTTCGCCCGTAGTCGCGGCGACGAGCACCAGCTCTGCCGCGTAATCCCAATGCGGCCGTGTCTGCCTCCAGGGCCGCATGTGCCCCATGAACCGGGCAGCGTCATCCAGAGTCGCCACCTCGACCCCAGGCCCTCCAGTCGGCTCGATCACTCGCGTCAGCGCGAGCTTGAAACCGTAAGCCGGCAGCATCCCCGCATTATGGCCGATCTGAACGCCGAAACGGGG
>Ga0066903_100005692_pt1 | contig 10878 bp, 4 predicted proteins | sample PanSoiMetaGPlot1_FD_67491 | JGI IMG/M metagenome (GOLD analysis project Ga0066903, IMG submission 67491) | Tropical forest soil microbial communities from Panama analyzed to predict greenhouse gas emissions - Panama Soil - Plot 1 (version 2) | ecosystem: Environmental > Terrestrial > Soil >...
GACCTTTGCCTCAGTCGCCAACTCGCGGAGATAGATGTCGCTCACTGCTGGGGCCAACCGTTCCGCCACAGCTTTCAACTCTGCAGCCGTCTCTTCAAGGCGTGGCAACCCCATAATAAGCTTGCTAAAGTCCACACCCTTACCTTGGTAGGTTGCGTTCTTCCCCTTTGCGGTCGATGTTTTGCTGCTTGCCGTACCAAAAATTGGGTCTCCGAACCCAACCATCGCGTTCGGCGCTTTTTCAGCGCTGGCAAACTGGCGCAGCGAGATTAAGCTAGATACGGATGGTAGGATACTTATTGCGCGGCGCTTTATCAGCCAATCCGCGTCACGATAAATTGCGAAGTCCCTTTCGCTTTTGATCGCTGGTGGAGCAACACCTGGAACTTTGGTTATCAACAAGTGAAATGGGAGAGCTGCAAGAGCTCCAGACGGAACAAGCAATAGATGATCCTTATTGGCAATGCCCTTTTCGAACGGGGCCACCAACATGTTGTAGAGCTCGTGTGACTTCACGATGTCGAACAACACGTGGGTATCTATGCTTGCTTTTCGAGCCAGCGACCGCTCAACGGCCTCGAGGGCCTTTACATCTAACCCTCTACGAAAGTCTGCAACTTTCGTTGCCAAGGCTGCGTCTGCCAAGGGGATGCGGTTCGTTTCGAACACCTCACGCGTCAGGAGAAATGCATAGCTTTGATTGTCTGCCGTGTAATACACAAGCATGGCCTCGTCCGGGGCCAAAAGCTTCTGAATATCAGGCGGTGTGACAACTTTTGGTCGAACCAGCTCGTTGTATCGGGGGAACTCGGCTGCTAGGCGGGCATTGAGCGCTCCAATTCGACCTTCGGTATCGGAAATCTTCCGTCGCAGTGTCTCGAGACGTTTTTGATCGGGCCGTCCTCCCGAACTGACGAGCTCCGCGAAAAGGCTCTTGTCGAGAGCGCGACGTTCTGCTGATGCATCCTGTTGATCCCGGACGACGTTCGCCAACGTCCCTGAAGCTGCTCCAAAGCGGGCCGCCATTTGCGTGACCGCTGCAGCCGCCGCCGAATGGCTCGCCCGCTGCACGATGTCAAATCTCTCCGCCGCCGCTTCCGGACCAACCGTCCGCTCGTCAGTGGCCCGGTCCAGGACTTCCAGCCGTTGGTCGAAATTGCGACGCAGGAGGGACAGCTCGGCAGGCGAGTCGCGATTGGCCTTAGCCATGGCCTCAGTCGTGATCTCGACCGCCCGGCGTGAGAACTCGAGCGCCCCGCGCGTATCCCCCATCGCCAACCGCAATGTGCTAAGATCGCGCAGTGTTATTGCCACGTCAGGATGGCGATCCCCGAACACTTTTTGCCGAACAGATAAGGCTTTCTGGTAAAGAGGTTCGGCATCGGAAAATTGCTTGGTGAGCTGAGTATAGGTATTGGCGAGGGCGACTTGCGTTGCAGCCACCAACGGATGACCCTCTCCATAGACGTTCTGGACGATTTCTAGCGCCCGCTCCGAGTGCGCCTTGGCTTCGGCGGTACGTCCCAGCTTTCTGTATGCGACACCCAAATTATTAAGTGTTTGGGCCAAATCCGGGTTGTCTCCACCCAGCAGCTTTTGCTGCAGGTTGAAGGCAGTCAATAAGTGTGCTTCAGCCTCACGATCACGATTTTGCTTGAGAAAAACGGTCGCCAAATTGTTGAGGTAGGTGGCTTTGGTCGGAGAGTCCTGACTTAGGTCAATGGCGCGTTGGTAAAGGGACTCTGCCTCGGCATACTGAGCGGTATCGTAGGCAATGCTGCCTAACGCGTTGAGCGCCCATGCAATTTTGACGCGATGATCACCAGCTGCGGCTTGCCACAGCTCAAGCGCACGCCGAAGCAGCGGACTCGCTTCTCGATTGCGACCAGCCCGCCGATACGCTTCGCCAAGTAAGCCTGTAGCCCACGGCACGTTTTCGATAGAGCCCGGTAAGCGCTCAAGAATTCGCAATGCTTCTTTGAAGCTTTGTTGGGCGTCATCGTAGTACCCAAGCGCCATCTGAGCTTCGCCGAGCAGCTCCAAGACCTCCGCGTAGTAGCTTGGTTGGGTCGCCGCATGGACCTTCGCCAACCTCTCAAGCTGCTCCCCTTCTTTGAGGGCTTCGCGGAAGTTGCCGACGTGCTGCGCCGCCCGGTAGCGTTCGTAGATGACTTTCTGTTCTGTTGGTTGCGCCGAGGCGCACGTGAGGGTGGCAAGAACCAGGAAGGAGGCTGCCAGACAACCCGCAACGTTGCTCTGCATAGCTCAAGCCTGCTGTGTGCAGCCCGACGGCTAGCACAAGTTGAGGACTTGAACAATGAACGGTGTGGGGCCTGCTGCCGATCAAGCGGAGCTTTGCCAATGGATGAAGAAAGAACGGGGCGACGCGAGCCGTCTGCGCTACCGCTTCTGGAGCCTGTCACCGAGGATGAAGTGAAGGGACGTTCGAAAGTGGTAACTTGCGAATGTAGCCAATTGCCCCGCTGCCATAGCCGACGGCGCCACCTGCCGTGTGGAGATCCTCCCGAATGATGGAGGAATGGCGGTCTGCCGGTGGGTTGCGCCGGTTTCGTCACCACGCCACACCCCTGCCTGGCAGCTTTCGAGGGTTTTGTGAAGTTCGGTATTCCCAGTTGTATCGGCGCGGGATCGACCGCAAGGGCCGTCCAAGTACGACGTTTGAGCAGAAAAAGCGGTGCCCGTGGGTCGGGGATCCCCTAGGCTGCCCCCCTCTTCGCGCCGGCTTATCCTTCGCAACGAATGATCATGGTGCGTGGCGCTGCGCCTGGCGAGCGAGTGCCGTTATGGGAAGGCTCGCAGGAGGGGTCGCTATCATCACCCGGGCCTCGGGAGAACGCCGCCGCAGCGGCGCAGCCCATTGCAAGCCAAGGGGGCATCGCTGGCGGACAGTTTGCCCGATGGCCGGATATTGGATAGCTTGCTCGTCATCGGACGCCAGCTAAGCGTGTTGCTGACGGATGGTCGGCATATCGGCATGCAGCGGCGCAGGGAGCAAGTTCCAATGAAAGAGGATGCTGATGTAACGCAATGCTAGGTCCGGCGTCCCGGCTGAGGGTGTAAAGTGGTGCAGGGTACCATCAGTACGGATCAGGTCGAGCGCCGACAGCTTACCATATTGTTCTGCGACCTGGTCGGCTCGACATTGTTGGCCGCGCGCTTGGATCCAGAAGACCTGCGCGAGGTCATTGGTAGTTTTCTCAATTGCTGCAGAGAGGTGATCCATCGCCACAACGGCTATGTGGCACGCTATTTTGGCGATGGGATATTGGCCTACTTCGGCTACCCGGAGGCAAACGAGCACGACACAGAGTATGCGGTTCTTGCCGGGCTCGACATACTATCCGAAGTCGCAGCGCTTCACCCACGCGAAGATCTGACATTGCAGTCGCGGGTCGGCATTGCCACCGGCGAGGTGGTGGTGGGGGAGAGACTGGGCAATGAGCGTGCCGCCGTCGGAGAAACCCCAAATCTCGCGGCACGGCTGCAAACTCTGGCTCAACCCAATACCGTCGTGGTGGCGGAGGCAACACAGCGGTTGACGTCAGGTTTTTTTGAATGGGGCGACCTTGGTTGCATGTCCGTCAAAGGGTTTGCCGAGCCGATCCGAGCCTGGCGAGCCCTGCGGGAGCGACCACTAGCCAGTCGCTTCCAAGAGATCGAGAGGCTCCAAGCGCGACCGCCCCTCGTCGATCGATGTGAAGAGCAGGCGCTGCTTCGTCGCTGCTGGGGGCAAGTGGGGGACGGCGAAGGCCAAGTCGTCCTCCTGACCGGTGAGCCCGGCATTGGCAAGTCGCGCATGATCGGGGAGTTGCTGAGATGGCTGGCCGACGCGTCCTTGTTGGTCCTGCGGTATTATTGTTCTCCGCACCATCAGAGTACGGCCCTCTATCCAATCATCAAACAGATCGAGCACGCTGCCGGACTATCGCACGCTGACGGACCTCAGGAAAGGCTGGACAAGCTCGAGGCCCTGCTTGTCCAAACCGGCCTCTGCGCAGACGAGGTGACGCCACTCATCGCTTTTCTGCTTTCGATTCCCACGACAGGACGCTATGCGCCGCTCGATCTGACGGCCCATCAGCTCAAACTGCGCACCCAGAACGTGCTCGAGGGTTGGCTCGACCACCTCGCGGCCAAGCAGCGGCTGGTGGTGGCCGTCGAGGACTTCCAGTGGGCCGATCCCTCGACACAGGAGCTTGTCCAGCATCTCGTGCAGCGCGTGCACAAGCTACCTATTCTCTTGCTGATCACGTCGCGGTCGCAGCCTGTTCCACCTTGGGCGGACAGCCCCCATGTGGAGAAGCTCGGACTTCAGCGTCTGCCGCGATCCGAGTGCATTCAATTGGTTGAAGGCGTCCTAGGTGCCGGCCGCATGCCGCACGCGGTCTTGGATCGGATCTTGGTCCACGGCGATGGCGTCCCGCTGTTCTTGGAGGAGTTGACAAGGTCGGTGGTGCAGGCCGGCGGTCACAGGGAGGAATCGCGGACGGCGTTGCATCGAACCGCATCTTTTCGAGTGCCGGCGACGCTGCAGGATGCATTGATGGCACGCCTGGATCGCCTCGGCCGATGGAAGGAGGTGGCACAGATCGGGGCCCTGCTCGGTCGGCGTTTCTCCTACAAGATGCTTGCGGTCGTCGTACAAAACGAGAAGGGGGTGGCGGAGGCCCTGGAGCACCTGGTCTCGGCTGACATTGTCACGTGTGAAGGCTCGCCGCCGGATGCCGCCTACACCTTCAAACACGCGCTCGTCCAGGACGTCGCCGTCGCCAACCTGCTGCGCTCCGCGCGGCAGTCGTTACATGCCCGCATAGCGTGCACGCTCGAAAGCGCCTTCCCCGAGATGGCGTCGAGGGAGCCAGAGCTGCTGGCCTGGCACTACATGAGTGCTGGCCTTGCCGAACCTGCCGTCAACTACTGCCTGAAAGCTGCGGAGCGCGCATTACAGCGCTCTGCCAACGTCGAAGCCATCGATCATCTGGAAACAGGGCTGGAGCTCGTCAAGACCCATCCGGCTGGCCCCGAGCGCGATCGCCGCGAGCTGGAACTCGTCACGCGCCTCGGCGCGGCCCTGACGGCGGCTAAAGGTTTTGCGGCCCCTGAGGTACGGGCTGCCTACGCACGCGCGCGTGCGATTTGTGAGCGCGTGGAAGATCCAATAGCGCTATTCCCGGTTTTGCGCGGGCTGTGGGTGTATGACCTCGTGCGGGCGGAGTGGCGGACGGCGCAGGAGCTTTCCAAGCAGATGTTGGCGCTCGGCAGTGACCCCGGCTATCGCCTGGAGGGTCACCGCGCGCTTGGTATGACGCTGCTCTGGCGCGGTGAACTGCGGCGGGCATGCAAGCATTTCGAGCAGGCTCTCGATCTGTACGATCCCCAACGGCACCATCGGCATGCTGTCCTCTACGGCAACGATCCGGGCGTAGCTTCCCTCGTCCACCACGCCTACGTGCTGTGGATGTTCGGCTATCCGGATCGGGCGCTCGCACGCAGCCAGGAAGCCGAGTCGCTTGCCCGCCGCTTGAAGCATCCCTTCAGTCTGACCCAATCGTTGATCTATCGCGGCTTCGTCCACAAGCTTCGCCGGGAGGTGGATCAAGCATTGTGCTACGCGGAGGAGACATTGCGGCTGGCCGGCGAACACGGGTTTCCTTTTTGGCTGGCCGAAGCCAAGCTGGTGAAGGGCTGGGCCCTTTCCGCGCAAGGTGAGACGGCAGCCGGCCTCGCCACGGTGCAGCAGGGGCTGGCCGAGTTCGGGGCAACCGGAGCACTCATGGATCGACCGCGGTGGTATTCGGTGCTCGTCGAAACGCTGCACCGAACCGGTCAGGTAGGTGCGGCGCTCGCTGCGGTTTCACAGGCGCTGACTGTGGTGGAGGCGACTGGCGAGCGGCTCTATGAGGCCAAACTTCTAATCTTGAAGGGCGATCTGCTGCTCGAAGGCGATCAAGGCATGGCTGGCGAAAGCGAAGCGTGTCTGCGGCGTGCGCTGACGGTCGCCCGCGACCAAGCTGCCAAGTCGTGGGAGCTGCGCGCCGCGAGCAGTCTGGCACGAGCGTGGACTCGACAAGGCCGGATCCGAGAGGCCATCGAGCTTTTATCACCCGTGTACGAATGGTTCGCCGAGGGCTTCAGCACACCCGATTTGTCGATGGCCAAGAATCAGTTGTCGAGGTTGCGCAGCGGCTAGCTGCAGGCATTACCCGCCATTTGCAACGGCAACGAAGCCAATCCGTCTTTCACAGCGCGCCATCGACCGCCTCTAGGACGGCGCACTTGCCGCTCGGGCGCGAATAACGGCGCGACAAGGAGGCGAACTGGCAAATAGCATCACACGGGAGGCGCATACACCTTCTGAAACGATGCTTAATTTTCAATCTGCCAGGAAGCCAAGGCAACTTCTGTCATCCTGTTTCCCGCATTTCACGGACGTCTCGATACCTGCGAGAACCCGCGACCGCGTTTCGAGCGGACCGGCAATACCTGGCGCCAATTGACAATGCCTACCATTCGGCCGACGTTGGCAGCTCTACTTCGGCTCGCGGCGTTCGTGCGCTGGGATCAATAGCCGATAGGAGCCACTCATGGTTAAGGAAACGCGCATCGGGCGCCGCACACCCGGCAAAGCGCATAAGATTATTCAAAATCGGACGTACCGCATCTTCGTCCATCTGCCCCCCGGCAAGACATTGCGCGAACTCAGTGAATTTCCCCTCGATCATTGCTGCATGCCCCACCACCGCGATGAGAAAACGGGCGCGCAGCGTTTGATGGCCTACGCCAAGGGCGCCCATGTCGAGGCAATGCGCACGGCCGGCCACAAAATCGAAGTGCTGGCCGATGCCGATAAGGAAGGCAAGCGGCTCCAGAAGCTGATCAGCAAGAAAGACCGGTTCCACGGTGGCAAGAGCGGTCCCAGCGGCGTCGGCACTCTGTTCTAGCGTTTTTTTGCGGGTCCTACCCCAATGGCAATATTGATGAGTACTGTAGAGATTGCGTCGGCGCTGGTCTGGCTCGAGAGGACTTTTCCTGATCTTTGCCTGCGCATCGAGTTGCCCGAGCCGACCCACGAGAAACGAGCCTGCCACGCTCTCCGGATTGCCAAGGGAAACTCAACCCAGCGGCCGGCCGTCCTCATTATCGCCGGCGTGCACGCGCGCGAGTGGGGCGGCCCCGATATCGTCGTTAATTTCGTGGTTGATTTGCTCAAGGCCTACCGCGCCGGCAAGGGACTGCGGTACGGGGCAAAGTCGTTCGAGGCGGGCGAGATAAGGTGGATTCTCGAAACGCTGTCGCTCGTTGTGTTTCCCTGCGTCAATCCGGACGGCGTGGAGTTCAGCCACAAGCGCTCGGCCTATTGGCGCAAGAACCGCAATCCCAAGTCATTCGACGGCAACCCCGACTCCATCGGTGTGGACATCAACCGCAACTACGATTTCCTGTGGGATTTCCGGCGCTATTTTCATCCTGAGGCGCTCAAGAACACCTCATTGGCATCCGACGACCCGAAATTGGTGACCTTCCACGGGCTCAGCGCTTTTTCCGAACCGGAAACGCGTAACGTGCGCTGGCTGATGGACGCTTTGCCCAGGCTCTCGCTATTCCTTGATCTGCATTCCTACTCAGGCAGCGTTTTTCACAGCTGGGGCGACGACCAGGATCAGAGCTCTGATCCTGAAAAGAATTTTCGCAACCCTGCTTACGACGGCCTGCGTGGGGTGAAGGATGACGGCTACTGCGAGTACCTGAGCCCGCCCGACAAGGCGATCTGCCAGTCCGTAGCACACGACGTTGCCAGTGCCATGCGGGCCGTCCGGCAGCGGCCCTACAAGGCCGAACCAGGCTACAATCTCTATGCCACTTCGGGAACGAGCGACGACTATGCGTTCAGTCGGCATCTGTGCCTGCCCGGCCGCTCGAAGGTTTTCGCCTACACGCTTGAATTCAATTTCGCGAGCGATGCCCCAGGCGATGAACCGTTCATCATTGCCGGCGACCCGGCGATCCTCGACAGCACCATGCGCGACGTCATCCCCGGATTGATGGCGCTGTGCCTGGCGGCGTCCTTGACAGGGTGCTTGGAGCCGCAGCGCCTGGCGTGTGCGGAGCAGCCGACGCGCCGCTTCGGCGTCGATCCGGCGACCAGCCAAGTCCGTTATGTCACCGGCAGCGGGGCGCAGCATGCACCGGCTCTGCCCGATTCCCACACCAACCCAGCGGCGCGCGATCTCGCCAAGCTGTTGTTCGCCTTCGATGTGGCGTGCACAATCAAAAGCCGAGAGGGGGAGGCGGTTCGCGCCAGCATTCTCCAGCAGATCGAGAAGATCGCCGCCGCCGCCCGCAAGCAGCACCTTTGAGGTTAGGGGCCGAGGTCGGCGCTGGACGGCAGCCAGCACGGCCGGACCAACCCGAAGTAGTCCTGCAGCACGTGCTCGGCGGTCTGCAGGGCGCCTTCGACCCAACCCTGGTTGTTGGAATATGCCTCGCCGACCACGAAGACATGCTCGCCATCTACCGGCCTACGCATCTTTCGCATCTCATCGAAATACTTGAAGCCGGCCTTCCACTCGTGCCAGCCCCCGCCGTAGGGGTCTTCGCCCCATTCGTGATAGATCGCGGCGTAGGGTTGCGGCAGCTCGAACTGACCATGCACCTGCGCCACCTGCCGCTGTGCCATCCTCACCATCTGCTTTGAGGCCTGATAGGGCAGCCGCTCGGCGGTATATTCGTCCTCTTCGGCATATCGTTTTGGTCGGGGTTTGCTGTCCTCGTAGCGCCGATGAAACAAGTCGTCGGGGTGGACGGGTTCGAGGCCCTTCCAAAAGGGCACGTCACCAAGATCGCTGTAGGAGGCCATCAGCACGGCGTTGTTCTGGAATTCGGGATTGGCGTTGGGATCGTTGCGGGCTTCCTCACCCTCGACGCCGAAGTAGTAGATCTGGCGTACCGGCATATTCGTGATCGAGCGGCCGGCGACCAGCCCGAGCGCCCGCCACCACGGGTTGGGATACGCGAGGAACAGCTTGAACGCCTTCTGGATCAGCACTGACTTGACCACTCGCGCGATCTCCGGCTCCCGCAGCGGTGCCCAGTCGATCAGCTCAATCGAACGACGCGGCATGGCCAATATGACCTGGTCGGCGTGGACGACGCGCCTGGTGTTGGATTCCTTGGTACGATCATCGCTGTCGGTATGGGTCCTGCAAAAGGTGAGTTCGTAGCGCCCCGATGCGTCGCTGCGATCGATCCGTGCCAGTCGATGATTGCGGTGAACGCCGCCGCCGGCCTTCTCAAACCGCTCGACCATGCGTATTGGCAGCGCCTGATAGCCGTCGCGCAGCTTCAAGAAGACCGTCTCATTACTGTATTCGGTGGCGGGCAGCTGCAGAACTGCGCTGGCGTTGGCCACATTGGCTTCGTAGCCGCACGCGTCCTTCATGAATTGGTAGGCCTCACTGCTCAGCACCCGATAGAGCAGGTTCCAATAGCCGTATTTGTATAATTCCTGACCGAACACTTTGACATCGAACCAAGCCTCGGGTTGCAGGTTGTCGGCATCGGGCACCAGCATCTTGATGAGGCGGCGCTGCAGCTCGTCGGGACTGAGACCGCGCTCACTCCAGGCTAGGTTGTAGGGCACTTTCGCGGGGTCGTTGAGCTCGCGCACCAGCAGGTGCGTGTCGCGCAGATACATGAAGTTGTTGGCGGCTCCTATCGGCTTGCCGTCCAATCCCGGCGTCGGGTCTCCCATGAGGAATGGCGCCGTTGCCAGCTTGAGCTCGCCAACCAGCGATTGCACGATCAGGTGTTGGTCCTTTACGAAGCGCATTCCGCCCAGCTCGCAATTGACGTGCGGAGCACCGGGCAAATGCGCGGTGAACAGGCGACCGCCAACGCGCTTGCCATACTCGAATAAGCCGACTTTGAAGGGCCTCTCGGCCAAGCGCCAGGCGCAATAAGCGCCCGCGACGCCGGCCCCGATCACAGCGACATCGACCTTGAGCGCTTGACCGCCTGCCATGTCCCACATGCCCCCACCGCCCGTTGATTTCGCCAATAGCGTACCGCCTACGGCGAGCAGCAGGACGTTCCACCCATGGTTTCAGCGTAGCAACGACCAGTCCCAGTCACAATCGACATTATGGTTAATCCGCATCCGCCGTGAATCGCACAGCCGTCCATCGCCGATGCCAAGATGCAAGTTTCGCATTTCAGCGATCATGTGACATGTGATAGGCTCATCGGTGTCAATTGATCGCTTTTGCGTGATTGTTCGACATTGGGGGGCGCATGCGCGTTGAGGAATTCCCCTTCAGCAGAGTCCACACGTGCGAGATCCACCCGGGCATCGGCATTGCCCGAGTCGGCAACAGTTCTGGCGATCACTTCATCGGTCCCGAGGTGCCCGGATTAGACCCGGTTGCGGACCGCGGCTACAAGGACAGCGAGGGCCGCGTGCGCCGCCAAGCGGCGCGTTTTCGCATCTACGCCTTCGATGCGGAGGGTAAGAACCTCGGTGAGCTGCCGATTGCATGTGGCTCAAGCCGAGCTCCCGGCGCAACGGTCGTTTGGACGGTCCATGTCGCCAACAAGAAAGCGGCCGCCCATGAGTTCGCGTATTATGAGCCACACCCCAACTTGCGGCGCAATCCGGCGGTCGAGGACGGACATCGCAGCTCGCTGATCATCAACCCAGATCCCAAGGTCATCAGTGGGTGCAACCTCTTTGGTCCGCACTACCAATTCAGTGGTGGCCGTTTTCTTGGCAAAGAGGTGCCGCTGGGGGAGATAAGGACTGACGAGGCGGGACGCCTGCTCGTGCTGGGCGGCGTCGGCAGTTCGGGGCCGGTCGTGCCG
>Ga0066903_100005693_pt1 | contig 10878 bp, 4 predicted proteins | sample PanSoiMetaGPlot1_FD_67491 | JGI IMG/M metagenome (GOLD analysis project Ga0066903, IMG submission 67491) | Tropical forest soil microbial communities from Panama analyzed to predict greenhouse gas emissions - Panama Soil - Plot 1 (version 2) | ecosystem: Environmental > Terrestrial > Soil >...
TCCCCAGCACGAACAGTCCGAGGACTTTCAACAGGACGGCGAACGAGAGCGAGCCCATGTAGGCCAGACAGGCGACTACAACCGCGATATTTATACAAATGACCGGAATGATATTGATAACATTGGTAATGGCCTGGATGTCCTCGGCAAACACGCTCAGGAGTTTGTGATCGCCTATCTCCTCAAGTTTGCGGAGCGGAACCGCCAGGATATTGCCGCTCAGTTTCATTCTGAGATCGAATAGCGCCCCTTGCCCGAGACGCAGCAACAACAGCTCTGAAGCCACCCTCGACAGGGCCAATGTAATACAGAGCGCGGCGAACCCGATTATCAGCCTGAACCCGCGTCCATCTTTCAACCCGGCGTTAATCAGCGTCAGGAGCCCTGTATTGGCAATGCCGCTGATGATCCCTGCAATGATCGCCAGAATGACAAACTTGCGCGAGTAGCGAAGAAGGAGCGAGATCAGTCTCATAAATCGTCAGTCGGTTCGATCTGTCGAAATACAGGGCGATCGATTAATCGCGTTTTGGGAAACACTCTATCGGGCGAGCAGGCAGTAATGATTTATCTCGGCTATTCAATGCTGAGTGAAAAAGTGGACGGCGCCGCCATGTCAATTTGCGGTCATCTGCTGCGGTATCAGGTCAAGATCGTCTGGGACTTTAAAGCCCAATTTGTGCGAGCAGAAGTCCTTCCATTCTTCAGTGACCTGCTGAAAGATGACGCCCTCGTTACTCCACATCGATTCGGTGACGGAAAAGTCCTGGTGCAAATAAACGACCCTGTCCCCCTCGAGTTCACTGGCCGGTTCATCTCCTTCCGCCTTTTGCCGTTGCCCTTTCGAGATGGTTCCTGACTCCGTCCAGGCGTGAAACTCTCTCAGTTCTTTCAGGTGATAGGCCTTACAATACTTGCGCTCGGGCCATTGCGACCGCGATTTTTCGGGATCGACTCTCTCTCCGACTTCCCGAAGGTACTTCGCGACCTCAACCCTGCCGGCGGCTAGGGCGATTAGGTAAGGAGTTCTGTGGTCGCTGGCCGCTCTGAATACGTCAGCTCCGTTTTCTAGAAGGAGCCGGACCAGGTCGAGATCGCCGTTGCCGGATGCATAACTCAATGGCGTCCACCCCTGGTCGTCGGCAGAGTTGACGTCTGCGCCCGAAGTAATAAACTTTTGGCTACTCAGCAGGTCCCGCGACTTTACCGCGTCAATAAGGTTTTTCCTGTTTTCCATAATTTATCCTCCACACCCCTGTTTTACGGGGCGGCTAAACCAAGTTTTTTTTGCCTGTGGCTACACATACATATCGGAGTGACGCCTTCTCGAGACGTGAAAGCATCACACATCGACAGTCTCAAATCTGAATAAATAATGATAAGGCGGCGCTTCATGGCATGACTCGCCTGACCTGTCCTGCCAGACACGGGCCTGAACCCGCTCATGCTATCTTCTCTCGGTCCATGGCTCTGGAATGAATGATTCGACGAAAAGGCCTTCCCCGCGCTGTATTCCCGCGTCGCGCGCCATCCCCGCGATGGCCAGGTCCAATATGCCTAGCCCGAACGGGCTGAAGACAACTACTTTATCCTCACTCTCCCGGCCGGGCGCTTTATTCAAGAGAATCTCTCCGAGAGTGCATCTGATGAAATCCCTGTCGCCTGTCAGCTGCTCGGCCAGATGTATCGACGTCTGCGCCCTGCAAACATGGTCAACATCATCGACAACATTATCGCCGGACAGTATCGCCTCAGGAGATAAATCTCTTAACGAGATGTGCAGGATTGTAGCGCCCGCCATACACACACTTAAATCATCAATGTGCGGCCTGCTCGCCGTCGTTGCTATCGAAACCAGGTGTTTCCCGGCGAGGGCATCGACCATCCGGGCCGCCAGACGTAGTTCAGCGCGCGGCAAAATTTCTTCACACTTGTGTTGGAAACGTTTGGCCCGATCCGAATCCAGGTCGTAAATCCAGACGGAGTTTATACATGGACAAGCGACGGAGAGGAAGCGTATCGTCTCGTAATTGATGAACCCGCTCCCGATAACCCCCACATCGATACTATCAGCAGGCCTTAAGAGACGCCGGGCGGCGAGGGCGGCGCTGGCCGCCGTCCTTTTCGCACTGATGAGAGAGCCCTCCAGAATGGCTTCCGGCCTGCCCGTCAGTGACGAACTCAAAATCACAACCGCCGAAGCCCTATCGACTCCCTTATGAATATTCTCCGGGAAGGAAGAAACCCATTTCACGCCCGCGGCGTTGAATTCGCCGCCCAGGTAAGCCGGCAAAGCGATGATTCTATTCTTGGGCTCACCGGGGAAGGTGAGAAAGAGGGAATGGGGAAGCGAGGTCGCGCCGAGAGTGTGAGATTCATAAGCTTTTTGCACGGCCTGGAGAATCTCGTCCTCCTTTCTCTCGAGCAGTAATGCGATTTGATCGCCAGTAAGAATTAAGATCCTATTGTCCATGATCTGCTCCGTGTTACCTTAGCCTATTGTTGGCGGTGATTGCCGGGATGTTCTGAGAGCATTATCCATGCGCGTCTGGCGCATTCCGCCACCGGTACTCTATGTCGCCGAAATTCTCTTTGACCCATTTGTCGGAATAAATGGTGTCGATGTAGCGCTCGCCTCTGTCGGGGCAAATGAGCACACAGCGTGCGCCGACAGGAATGCGATCCTTCAGGCGTTCTACGGCCATGACGAGGCCACCGGACGAGCCGCCGGCAAGAATGCCCTCGCGCAGAATGAGCCTGCGACAGCCCACTACGCAATCCGCGTCTGTCACGTGTACGCACTCATCAACTAACTCGCGGCGGCAGAGGGGAGGGACAATTGCGGCCCCCAGGCCTGGGATCAGGCGCTTCTTTCTCTCCCCCCCGAAGATCACGCTACCCACTGTATCGACGGCGATGACCTTGGTTTTCATGTTGTTCTCTACTATGTATTCCGCGCAACCGCGTATCGTCCCGCACGTGCTGGTTGCGCAAAACAGGTAGTCGAGTTGTCCGGCCATTGCTGTCGCTATCTCACGCATCGTCGTATGGTAATGGGCGGATGAATTGTTCTCATTTGCATACTGGTTGGGCCAGAAACTGTCATCGGTCAACTGCATCAGAAATTTGACCCTGTCGATTCGGGCCTGTAACAGATCGCCCGTGACCGGGTCCGGTTCTGAAACGACATCGACTTCGGCCCCATACGCGCGTAGTATATTGATATTCTGCGCCGTTGTGCGTTTATCTACCACGCAGATGAATCGAAGGCCGAGATAGGCGCAGGCCATCGCCAGGCCGATCCCCATATTGCCTGAACTAGATTCAATGACCGTCGATCGCGGCCCAATCTCGCCGCTTTCTAAAGCCTTCTTGATGATATTGAAGGCGGCGCGGTCCTTGACGCTCCCCCCCGGGTTGGCCGACTCCAGTTTGGCTAAGAGACTGAATTTCAGGGCCCCATGAACCCGTGTCAGCCTTACCAGAGGCGTATTGCCAATTGCTGTTAGTACCCCTCCATCCATATTCAGTAATTAATTAACGGTTGCTGTCTACCGCCTCCATGAGCAAGGTGAGTTGCCCGGCGAGCGAGTTGACATGTGGTTCTCTTATAAGCGTTGCATGATTGCCGGGGACGACGAAGACTTTTACCGGCTCGGCTGAGAGCGCCTGCCAGCCGAGCGTTGCGTCAATAACCTCGCCCTCAGCCTCGAGAACTCTTTCCTCGGCGCGTAGCAGTGTGATCGGCCCACAATACACCTGAGGCGCGTAATGCTTGCCCGATTCTATTCTGCTCTCGAAAAGTTCCAAACACCTCTGAAGATATCGATCGGCGTATGGCGGGATAACCAGCGAGTCGTTATGCGCTCTGATGTAGTCCACGACGTGCTTAACCTGGCGCCCCCTATCGGAAAGGCGCCTCAGATCTTCCACGAGCGCCCGCGGATCGATCCCCTCGCCTGAGGCCATCTCCATAGCCAGTATCGACAGGATTTGCGCCGTATCAGCCGACGCGAACCTTCTAAGTTGACGCGCGGGCGCCGGCGCATCAATGATCACGAGCAGGTCGGTCTGTTGCCCCTGTTTCCTTAACTGCTGTGCCATCTCGAAGGCGGCCAGGCCTCCGAAGGACCATCCGCCTAACAGATATGGGCCTTCTGGCTGTACCTCACGAATAGCTTTGACGTAGCTCGAAGCAATATCTTCGATAGTCACATCCACACCACCTTCTCCGAACAGCTTGGGATCCTGCAATCCATAGAACGGACGGCCCGCCCCGAACTGATGCGCCAAGCGGATGTACCCGAATATATTCCCCGTGGCCGGATGAATGCAGAAGAACGGCCGTTTGGAGCCGGACGGCTGGAGCGCGACGAGCGGGGAGACCGAATCAGATTCCAACCGCTCGCTCATAACACTTGCAAGTTGCTCGATGGTGGGGCCCTGGAACAAAACCGACAGCGGCAAGTCCTGCCCGAACCACTGGTGAATGCGATCCATCAGACGGACGGCAAGAAGAGAATGCCCGCCGACATCGAAGAAGCTGTCCCTGACCCCGATCGGGCGAACTTCCAGCACCTCCTCCCAGAGCACTGCCAGCCGCCCCTCGAGGACGTTCCTGGGAGCGATGAATTCTTTTGTAGCCGATCCCTGCTCCAGGGCCAGCTGTAACAGACCGTTCTGGTTCATCTTGTCGCTCAACCCCAGTAAGGCCTTTCGGTCCACTTTGCCATTCGCTGTCAACGGAATCTCACCCAACGTGATGATGGCCGATGGGGCCATATAATCCGCGAGCCTCTTTTGGAGATGCTCGCGCAGTTCGGAGGCGATGATCTCCTCCCCGGCCTTAGGAACGACATAGGCGACGAGACGCTTTTCACCCGGCTCGCTCCCCCACGCCAGCACGACTGCGTCTTTGACACTGGCGTGTTTGTGAAGTTCGGCCTCAATCTCACCCATCTCGATCCTGAACCCGCGGATCTTAACCTGATGGTCGCGTCTCCCTAAAAACTCCAGCTCCCCATCCCTCCGATAACGAACTATGTCGCCGGTGCGATACAAGCGGGCGCCCCTCTCCCCCGAAAACGGGTCGCTGACAAAGACTGCGCCGGTCGATTCCGGTTTGCGAAGATAGCCGCGCCCGACCCCTGCTCCGCCGACGTATAACTCTCCCGGCGCCCCGGTTGGCACAGGCATCATCGCCCCATCCAGAACATACAACCTCGTGTTGGCAATCGCCTTGCCTATTGGGGCCTCCTGCCCTTCCCCCGATGGCGCCTGATTGATCACGCCGTGAGTTACGTCATCTGAGCACTCTGTAGGTCCGTATGCGTTCATCAGAGGAGTATCAGGGTATGCGGCGAACCACTCCCTGCATAAGTTCGGACGCAGGGCCTCACCGGTGACGATCATCCATCGCATTGCTTCCAGGCGCGGAATGTGGCCGGCCGGCTTTTGGATCTCGCGCAGCATCGCCTGCAGCAGAGAGGGGACGGTCTCGAAAACGGTAATCGATTCGCGCCCCAATAGTTCCAGCAGCAATTTCGGGTCGCGCGCGACGCCATCCTGGACAATATGAACTCGGCCGCCGACAAGTAGAGCGGCCAGGAACTGCCAAACCGAAATATCGAAGCACTGATTTGCGGTCTGTGCTACCAGGTCGGTCTCTGAAAGGTTGAGGTCCGCCAGCTTTGCGTACAAATGATTGATCATCCCTCTCTGTTCCACCATCGCCCCCTTAGGACTCCCGGTCGACCCCGACGTAAAGATCACGTAAGCAAGATTCCCGGGGAGGGCGCGCGTCGTGAGCCTTTCCGCATCCGGCTCGGCCTTCCAGAGTTCCTCGATGGTCAAGATCCCTGGGCCCTCATCCGACGTCGCTGTTTCGACGTACTCGTGCATTTCCATGAAGGCTTCAAAGGCGTCCATCGCCAGCTCGCTGGCCACCAGAATGATCGAGCTTTTGCTTTGCGCGAGCGCGTCGCAAATACGTTGTTTCGGCGACGACGGGTCGAGCGGCAGGTAAGCCGCGCCAGCTTTGAATACCCCCAGTATCGAAACTATGAATTCGATTCCGCGATTCGCAAAGATCGATACGATTTTTTCAGGGCCGCCGCCCGCCGCACTTATATGCCGGGCCATCCGGCTGGAAAGGAAATCTAGTCGGGCATAGGTCATCGCCGTCGATTCGGAGATTACGGCGATACGGTCAGGGGTCCTCTCCGCCTGGGCGGCAAACACTTCCGCGAAAGAAACGGCGCCAGGGAAACCCCTCTCGGTCCGATTGAGTTCCACCAGCAGCCGGCGCTTCTCTTCCTGTGTCACGATGTCGAACGCTTCAAGCTGGCGGCTGCTGTCATCCAAGAATGATTCGAGCACTTGCAGAAAATGGCGGAATGCTTCCGGACGGCGCCGCTCATCAAAGACGTCATGATGGAGTTCAAGGTCGATGGTGAATTCTCCGGAGGAATCCAGGTCGTGGACGTGCAACCCCAGATTTTCCGCCCCATGCCCATTATGTACCCAGCAAGATTCGACCGGGGCCCCTCGGAAATCGCGATACTTCGCCGTAATGTAATTAAAGACGGCGTCGAAAGGCTGCTGTTGTCTTGAAGAGGTTGTACCGCACCCGCAATGCCTGAGAGAAGCCATCAGTTGAGTACTGATCTTTTTGACGAGGACTGGAAATTTATCCGCCGGGTCAATCTCAATCTGGAAGGGAATGAATTCCATAAACAGGCCGCTCGTCTCCTTGAATTTGCGCGTGCGCCGGTTATGAATTGCCAGGCCGACGGAGAGTAGGCGGTTCCCGCTGATCTTGTAGAGGTATGTACAAAGCAGCCCCAGAAAAATATTGGACAGCGCGGCGTTAAGTGACATGGTAGAGAAGCTCTCACTTTTCGCCGCCTCGATGATCCGCTTCCCCACGCTGACCGGCAGTTCATGGCGCAATCTCTCGACACGAGAAGTAAGCATCTGTCGCCTCTCTCCGTAGAACTGCGCGGGCTCCGCGTCCGAGACGAGTCTTTCATTCCAGTACGCTCTTCCCTCCTGATAGCGATTGGACGAGTGATACTCCCGCTCATGCCTGACGTAATCGACAAAGGCGGGATAGCGCGGAGCGGCAGCCAACATTTTCTCGGCGGCCAGATCATAAAGTTCGACCATGTGATCGAGGGCCAGGCCGCTCGACCAGGCGTCCATAATCAGATGGTGCTGGTTCAAATACCAAACGAACTCTTGCGGCCGCAGTTTGATGAGCGCCGAATCGAAAAGGCGAGACTTAAGGTCAAAGTTGCACAGGGCGCGTTCCTTGACCCAGGCGTCGAGTTGCGCTAACGGGTCCGTGAAGTCCGAAAAATCTAAGACGGTCATCTCAAACGGTAAACTCTCAAGCTGCTTTTGATATGGCACTCCTTCCGTCTCCTCGAATACGGTCCGGAACGAGTCACAAGAGTTGACCAGATACTGAAAGGCTTGCTGAAAATGTAAAGGGTCAATTGTACGGTGAATCAGGAAGTACTCGGCCATGTTGAAGAGCGGCGATTTCGGCCGCATCTTTTGGCCGATCCAAAACAGGAGTTGGTTCATGGTCAGATTGGACCGCTGATAGAGGTCTTCCATAGGATCGGCGTGGGAGACCGATGGCGCCCGCAATGACAATAGCTGGCCTGGCTGGGGCGGCGTCATCATGACCTGCCGCTCCGGATTCGCGGCGACGCCCTGCAAGAAGGCGATAAAATGATCGCTCATCCGAGCGATTGAGCTTTCATCGTAGAGATCCCTGTTATACTCAATTGATCCGGCGAGATTGCCGCCTTCTTCCCACATCAAAACGACCAGGTCGGCGCGCCCCTTCTCTCTCCTAACGCCCAGCGATTTGAGTTTCAGGTCGCCGGAATTCTTCAGAGGAGTAGCGACTGCTGTACTTTGAAAACTAAAGACCACCTGCCCGATTGAAAGTTGATTCTGTCGCCGGTTGGGCTGAAGCTCTTCGACCAGCCGTTCGAACGGTAAATCCTGATTGGCAAAGGCGCCGAGTACAACATCGCGAACATGAGCCAGTAATTCCCTGAAGGTCTGACTCCCGGTAACTTTGGCGCGCAGAATCAGCACGTTAATAAAGAAGCCGATCATTCGCTCGGTCTCGACGCGGTTGCGCCCCGCCACCTGCGTCCCTATGAGGATGTCTTCCTGGCGCGTATATTTGTGGAGCAGCGCCATAAACGCCGCCACCAGAATCATAAATAATGTGACGTCGTCACGTCGGCTCAACTCTTTGACGGACGCTGATAAATCGGACGATAAGACGAATGAATGAAGAGAAGTTTCGAAGGAAGCTCGCTGCGTCCTCGGCCTATCGGTCGGAAGGTTGAGAGGCGGTAAAGAACCGGCGAGGCGCCGCTTCCAGTATTCGAGCTGAGTTTGCATCAGTTCTCGGTTCAGCCACTGTCGCTGCCAGTGGGCAAAATCGACATACTGAAATTTCAGCTCCTGGAGCGGAGAGACTGCGCCCTTCGAAAAGGCGTCGTGAAGGGACGAAAGCTCACTGACCAGTATCGAGCCTGACCAGAGGTCACTGGCGATGTGATGCATCGACAGAAAGACCGCGTACTCTTCGTCCCTCAGCCTTAACAGCCGCGCGCGCAGCAGCGTGTCCCCGGCCAGATCGAACGGGCGATTTATCTCTTCGTGAGCAAGTCGCAGCAATTCAATTTCCTGTTCCTCATCACCCAGCCCCGTCAGGTCGAGTAATGGAAGCTCCAGGGCTGTTGCCGGATTGATCCGCGCCACGGGCGCTCCGTCGAGTGTCGAGAATGTGGAACGCAGGACTTCATGGCGCCGAAAAATCTCGCTGAGGACCTGTTGCAGGGTCGCCGGGTTGAGTCGGCCGGAAGCTCGAACCCCCTGGAAGATGTTGTAGGCGACGTTGCCTGGCTCTAACTGTTCGATGAACCACAGACGTTGCTGAGCGAAAGAGAGCGGCGACGCGCCTCCCGTGGGGATCTTCACTAACTGCGGAGCCGGCGCCGATGACGTGACTCGAATGCCGCGCAGAAAGGAAATTATCTCGGAAGCGCGCCCGTTGACCTCATCGAGCAGCTCGGGCGACATGACGCCCTCGGCGCCGCTGAAGCGCAGACGCTCGTCTTCCAACCAGAGTTTGACATCCAATCTTCGAAGAGTTGACAGTAGCTCGACGGTAGTCAAAGGAAACCTCCTCAGCCGCTAGATTGTTACCTTGGATTTCTGAATATTTCTGGTTTCGGCGGGCGGAGCGCTAGAGGAATAGCTCTTTAGACCCGAATAGGCGCTCCGAAATGATTCCTCGCCCTCTGCACAATTCCACCAGCTTATCCGATTCGATAATGGGCTTGGACTCTTTCGTGTAATGGAGGCTGGTGAGATAACCGAGCCAGGGTTCCATCCCCATCGCGTAGACGTAGACGTGCTTGCAATTAAAGGACTCTACAATGCGCATGCCCTGTTCACAGTCTGACCCGGTTAATCTCCGGGTCTGATCCATCTCTCTGGCGACCGGTTTGCCCAGCAGCGGGCCATACAGCCACGACAGCGGGGCGCCGTCGCATTCCATTCCCAGGTATAAGACATCGACGTCGCCCGTTATTTCGTGGACCTTATCATAGAGATCGAAAGATACATTTCTGGAGTCGGCGGCGCATAATATTGACTTGTCGCCCAGGCGCACGAGGTATGCGGTTTTGCTCCTGACGTTAAGATCCGCATGCTCTCCCAAGAATGGAATGCCAGTAATGACGCCGCCTTTGACCGGAAGCGATTCCATATCGTCTATCTCTATCACGTTCTTGAACCCGACATGTTGCAGCATCAGCTTCAGCGAAGGGTCTTCGAGCGTCCCGCCGTTGTTGCGCGGGACCACTATAGTTTCAATCTTATGCCTGATCTGAAGCAGCGTCTCCAGCATAAGATGATCGCCGTGGCCATGAGTGATCAACACATAGTTTATAACTTCAGGCAAGTCCGAGAACGTGTAACGAGGTATCTCGCTATCGTAGTCATAGCTAATGACAGGGTCGGTTAAGATACTCACGTCCCTCGTCTGTATCAAGAGGCAGGCATGATTCAGGTATAGCGCCCTTACGGAGTCCCCGTCATACTTGGGCGGCTTGCGCGGCGGCTGTGTGGCCAAGAAGGACCTGAATTTTTCATCGTACCTGTCTTCAAGGCCCAGCATTTCCTTGATGTAACCGAATGTTCGCGGAGTCTGTCTCATCTTGAACAACTCGTCCATGCCCACGTGGTGGAAAGGCATCTTTACAGGCACAGTCTGGTCTCCCTCTAACCTCGGCGTCGCGAGGACAAATGGCCTGTCGTCGGACGTGATCAAGGAGAGGTTGATGGACTGCAAGGATGTGTCGTAGTACGGGCTTTTATAGAGCAGTGGCTCAATCAATCGCGCCGTCGGAAAGTGGTTCACATCATACGCCAGCTCAACATATCCTCTGAGAAGCGCCGGCATGCTTTGGTACAGCGGCTCGATCGAGAGGCCCCTCGCCTCGGTCGCGAGCATCTGGCTGAACTCTTTAATCGCCTCGGCAAACTTGATCATGTGCGCCTGTTCGGTGAGCGTCCGGTCGAGCAACGCCTTCACTTCAGGCGCGCGGGCGGGTGTGAGGTCTAGAAATGGCCCGCCGCGCAGAGATATATTCTTCAGCGCCTGCACATGAATTTGTGGCGCCCTAATAAATGAATTCATTACCTTGACGTGCGAGTTGGCTATCATCATACAAGCCGTCGCAGGCGGTATCAGCAGCGGCCAGACACACCACTGGTTGAACAGCGGCTCCATTTGAACATTCGGTCTCAGGTAATATTCTTGATCACTCATCAATTCCT
>Ga0066903_100005694_pt1 | contig 10878 bp, 6 predicted proteins | sample PanSoiMetaGPlot1_FD_67491 | JGI IMG/M metagenome (GOLD analysis project Ga0066903, IMG submission 67491) | Tropical forest soil microbial communities from Panama analyzed to predict greenhouse gas emissions - Panama Soil - Plot 1 (version 2) | ecosystem: Environmental > Terrestrial > Soil >...
TGGAGCCAGGATGTGTCCTTCACGAGCTCGATGGCCTCGCGGGCGAGCTGCTCAGCCTGCTGCGTCTCACCTCGGCGCGCGAGCGCGGATGCCTTCGCCACGCGCCAGTAGGCCTGAGGCTCGAAGTCGTCGGCAGCAGCAACTCGCTCCACGAATGCGGCGACCTCGAGGGCTTCCTCGTCTCGACGCCGCTGGGCAACGAGAGCCATCGCGAGGTGAGCGGCCACACTCGACAGGTACCCGATCTCATCAACTGCCTGGAGTGCCTCGTAGGCCTCGCGGAGCTGCTGTTCGGCGGCTTCGGGGTTGCTAGCGATCAGCTCGACCTCCGCCGCAGCCAACGCCGTTCCTCCCCAGTCGAGCCGATAGCCACGCTCAGCCAGTAGCCCCCGCGCCTGGGCCACGAGTTCGCGACCCTCCTCGAATCTGCCCACCATTGCGAGCAGGACACCGCGCGCGATATCCGCGCTGAGCACCTCCCGGCCGAATTCCGCGTGACCCTGCTGCTTGATCTCTTCACAGCGTGCGATCGCAGCCAGCACGGGCATCGGCCCGAACCACGTGTCGAGTCCCAACCATTCCAGGGAGCTAATCGCGACGCTGACGTCGCCGGCCCGCCGCGCACTCTCGAGTGCTCGAGAGTAAGCCTCCGCAGCTCGCGGGCTGTCACCGAACCACGACAGCAATCGTCCCAGCAGGAACGAACCGGCGGCGACAGTCTGCTCGTCCCCCAGCGCCGCGGCCTCCACCACGAGCTCCTCACATCGCCTCAGGGCTTCGATCATCCCGACGCGGCCCGGCTCCTTCGCCGTCCATAGGTCGAGCAGGGCAAGCTCGGCCCTCACCTCGAGCTGCCGGCTTGCGCCCGCGCGCCCCTCCGCAGCCCCGTCCTGGAGCATTCCCTCTGCGCTGCCGAGCTCTCCCGCCGCGCGAAGAGCCTCCCCGAGCCGGACGAGCAGCTCCCCATGAATCGGATCGCCAGGCGGGCACAGCGGCACGGCCCTCTCCAGCAACGCGACCGCCGCACGGACGTCCTGGCGGCCCAGCGCTCGCAGCGCTCCGGCGGCCAGCCGCATCGATCCCTGCCGCCCCAGCGCGCTGATCCTTTCGTCCGACGGGTCGAGCTCCGCTCGGTAGTTGCACGCCTGCTCGAGGTGGTAGCCGACGATCTCATCCAGCTCAACCAAGTCCGGCCCGCGCTCCTCGAGCCAGACCGCGAAGCGCTCGTGCAGATCGGCCCGCGTGGACTTGGGCAGAGCGTCATAGGCGGCGTCGCGGATGAGGAGGTGCCGGAAGCGGAAGGCGTCGTCGCCCGGTAGCTGGGCCTTATCCGGCCGGACAAGCTCCTTGCGCACGAGAGACTGCAGACGCGCCGTCACCTGTGGCTCCTCAGGCGCAAGGGCCTCGACGGCGCTGCGGTGGAAGATCCAGCCTTCCACCGCTCCCCGTTCGAGCACTGTCCGCTCGGGAGCTTGGAGCTGGTCGAGCCGAGCCGCGAGCAGCGCCTGGATCGTGGGCGGCACGACCACGTCCCCGTCGGGCGCCTCCCGCACCATGGCGAGCATCTCCTCAACAAAGAGCGGGTTGCCCTCCGCAGCCTCGCGGATGCGCACCCGCAACGCCTCCTCGATCTCTTGGTCGGTGAGCAGACGCTCGATCAGCTCGTCGGTCTCTGCTGACGAAAGTGGCTCGAGCAGGACGCTAGTGGCGTTCAGCTTGCCGCCGGCCCAGCCCGGCCGGCCGTCTAGCAGCTCGGGTCGCGCCAGGCAGAGAAGCAGAATCGGCGCGTCCCGCGAGACGTCGGCCACGTGCTCGACGAGGTCGAGAAAGGCGGGCTCTCCCCAGTGCAGGTCATCGAACACACAAACGAGCGGGCGCTCGAACGCCGCCTGCTCGAGCGTCTTGCGGATGGCCCAGGCCACCTCGTCCGGCGTGGTAGGCGCATCGGTCTCGCCGAGCAGCGTCGCGACAGCGGCTGCAGCGGTCTCATCTGCGGGGCGTACCTGGAGCTGCTTCAGCGCCTCCACCACCGGCCAGTAGGTAATGCCCTCGCCATAGGAGAGGCAGCGGCCCCGCACGACCGTCGCCCCCTCGACCGTCGCCAAGAACTCTGCTGCGAGCCGCGATTTGCCCACTCCGGCCGCGCCGAGAATGGTAAACAGCTGGCACGAACGATCGCCTTCGGCCTGATCGAAGGCACCTCGCAGGCGGTCGAGCTCGCGCGCCCGGCCGACCATCGTCACCTCGTGCGAGCGGCCGACTTCGCCGGAGAGGGACAGGATGCGGTAGGCCCGGATCGGCTCCGATTTGCCCTTGAGCGCGAGAGCCTCGACAGCCTCGAACTCGATAGCCCCGCGGACGAGCGCCAACATCGCCTCGCCGATCAGCACGTCCCCGGCCCGCGCAGCCTGCTCCAGCCGAGCCGCCACGTTCACCGCATCCCCCGTCGCCAACCGCTCCTCCGTTCCCGTCACCACCTCCCCCGTGGTAATGCCGATCCGGCCCTCGATCCCCAGCTCCGGGAACGCCGCCCGCATCTCCACCGCCGACCGTACCGCTCGCAGCGCGTCGTCCTCGTGCACCACCGGCACCCCGAACACCGCCATCACCGCATCCCCGATGAACTTCTCCACCGAACCGCCGTGTCGCTCCACGATCTCCTTCATGCGCTCGAAGTAGCGCGCTAGCAGCGCCCTGAGCGCTTCGGGGTCGGTCGACTCCCCGAGCGACGTCGACCCGACCACGTCGCAGAACAGCACCGTCACCGTCTTGCGCTGCTCACGCGGCAGCGCTGCCGGCACGAGCGGGGCGGCACACTCGTTGCAGAACTTCGCTCCCTCCGGATTCACTGTTCCGCACTGCGCACAGACCAGCATGCGCCGAGTGTACGACCGACTTAGGCTCGAGTTCGAGCCGGGGCTGGTTTTGCCGATCCCGACCCGAGCCTGTCCATCACGACCTCGAGCGTGCCTGAGCAGCCAAGAGGGCATACTGAGGGCAGCGCCGTGACTACTAGCCGCCGACGAACGTCCGGATCTGCGTGACGAGTTTGTCTCGATCTCCAGGTTCCAGGCCATCTCGGCCACATCGACAACGAGAAATAGCGGCGACACGGCAAGACCTCAGCCGCGGTAACGCCGAGATGCTCCAGCCACCTGCCGATCCCGGTCTTGATGGTGAAGGCCGCTGAGTCCGATGACACACGCCCGGCCGATACCACCCTGAGTCCCCGGGATAGTTCAGGGCTTACGCCGGGGTCCCGCGCTCCCGGCTAGTCGCGCAAACAGGCGCAGAACCGCAGGCGCATGGCGAGCGACGTTCACGAGGGCCCGGTCGAAGTTGCTCATATGCTCGCGTGGGCCAGTCAGACGAGTCTCTGAGGAGGATGCGTCTTCGGCGGCGAAGAGCTGCCACGGCTCGTCGATCCCGCGTAGCCGATGCGTCCCGCGGTCCGCGAACTTCAGGCCCGAGCCGGAGACGAGATCCCGGACGGTTCGGGAAACGAGAACTTCACCGCTGCGCGCTGTCGCTGCGATCCGTGCGCCGACATGAACCGCGACGCCGCCGAGCTTGTCGCCGATCCGCTCACATTCACCGGTGTGCAGTCCAGCTCGAATCTCGATGTCGATGTCGCGCAGCGATCGAACCACGGCACACGCACAGCGCACGGCCGCTCCCGGACCTTCGAAGCTCGCAAAGAACCCGTCTCCGGCCGTGTCGAGCTCGCGGCCGCCAAACTGTTCCAGTAACTGGCGCACGCGCGCATCGTGCTCGTCGAGAAGTTCGTGCCAGCCGTGGTCGCCGAGCTCGCTCGCACGCTCAGTCGAGCGAACGATGTCCGTGAACAGAACCGTCGCAAGGAGACGGTCGGCCGACGGCGAGCTCCGGGTGCCGGTCAGGAGCTCCTCGATCTCCGCGAGCACTGGCTCGCTGTCTCCCACCCAGAAAGCATGATCATTGCCCGGCAGCTCGACAAAACGGGCACCCGGAATCCCACGCGCAAAGTAACGCCCGCCAGCGAGGGGGAACACGTCGCCGGTTCTATGGAGAACGAGCGTCGGTGCTTGGATCGTTGGCAGCAGGGCCGTCACGTCCGTCCGCATCGTCGCCTCGACCAGGGCGCGTGCCATAGCTGGACTCGCACCCGCGCGCTCGAAGATCGCCCAGAAGCGTCGCTGAAGCTCACCCCCGGCACTTGGCGCGACCAGTCGCCCCAGTCGCCCCTCGCCCCAGTGGGCGAGGACATCGGCGAATCCAGACACGACCCGGTCGTGCTCCTCACGCGTACCGCCGGCAGCGTCGAGCTGCTTGGCGCTCCATCGCCCTCGCGTGAACGAGCCGTAGACCACAAGCGCGCTCGTCCGCTCCGGCCAGGTGGCTGCGAACAGAACGCATGTGGGACCACCTTCAGAAAAGCCAAGCAGAGCGATCCGCTCCGAGCCGACCGCGTCGAGCACCGCTCTGATGTCCGCGATCCTCTCTTCAAGCGTCGGCACGTGCCCGATTGGATCTGAAAGGCCGGTACCGGGCTTGTCGAACATGATCAAGCGGGTGAAGGAGGCGAGCCGCTCGAGGAAGCGACTGAAGCCCAGGTCCGTCCACTGCAGATCGAGATGCGAGATGAAACCGGGAACGATGATCAAATCCGGCCCGCGATCTCCAACGACCTGGTAGGCGATGCTTATCTCGCCTCGCTGGACATACCGCGTCTGCGGGTGCTGCACAGGGAGAGCTTAGGGACGTGACCCACGAAAGCCTCCAGCGGCCGCATGCACAAGGCCTCCTGCGGTGTGAAGCGCTGGACGTGAAGACCCTGCAGGACCGGCCCGGCTCCTACCCGTCCAGAACACGACCATCCGCTACCTCGTCACCCGTCCAGCGCCGGCATCGCTCCCGTACGCGCGGCTCCCTTTCGAGCGGCACATCTTCCGCGTCACCGCGGCCGTGATCCTGGTGCGGCACGAGGCCGACGACGACTTCCACCTTGTGCTGAGTGACGGAGTGCGGACGATGATCGCCGAATCGCCCGCCCCGTCCTGTACGGGCGGGGCAACACCGACTCGTCGGAGACAGATGGCGGTAGCGCGAGCCGCTGTGCGCGTCTGCTCAAAGGCCCGGGTGACCGGCGTGGCGTTCTTCGACTTCTTCCACGGTCAGACTGGCGCCGAACGCGATCGAGCTGCACCCGATCCTCGCGTTCCGCTTGCCTGAGCAGGTGAGAGCCAGGTCGGGATCGGCGCTTGCACTCCGCGTTTTCCCTCTGTGAGCGAGGCAAGACAACTAGCAGCCGGACGGCGCAGTGGCCGCGCACCAGTCATGCCGCCGCTGCGTCTCCGGCGCATATAGGCGCGCTCGTCGCGAACGTATGTTCGTAAGAGCGGCAAGTGCCTTCGGCTGGTCCGGCCAGAGCATCGAGGCTAAAGCCTGGAGGCGAGGTATCCGACAAGAGGTCACCGCACTGCGGCCCGGGTGAGCCACGGACGCTGTCGCGGGACCAGTCCACGAGGCCGATCCGCCCACGTGCCTCAAGATGGGCTCCTAGCCACTTATTCGACCCAAGCGCCTGATCTCGGCAAGTGACTGGAAGCCATCGCTCGCCACCTCTGCGTTCGAACGGTACTAAGCCACACTAAGGGTTAAGAGTGGAGGTCTTCCTCGGGGTTTGTTCTGGAGCGTTACACGCGGCTCGCCCACAAAGGCGAAGCCGGGTTAACGCGATGCTCAGCGATCTTGTCTAGGTTCGCACGCAGGTTCTCGCGGATCGCTTGCGCGGTAGCCCTCAGTTCTCGAGTCTCACAGACCAGCTGGGCAGCCCAGACCCGGGCTAACTCTGCTCGCTCACGGAGCTGGCGAGTCTCCGACTGGCTAAGCACGTTCGGAACGTAAGGGCCGCGTTCGGCCCGGTAATCAGGGAAATGCTACACAGGCGTTTCAGAACGTACAGCCGAGACGCCGCTCAGGCGTCAACTATAAGCACGGCGCAGAAATCCTGCCCATCGTCCCCGTTCGGCTCGAGCACTTCCAGCACGTTGATCAGACGGTAACGGAACACATGTTCGTACGATACTGGATGCCGTACCGGGGGGTCAGCCAAACGCGCGGCTGGCGTATCGCTGACCTACGTTCCGGAAAGCGAGCTGCTCTCGAGGATGATCTCTGCCACGCGATCGGGTTGCTCGAGGGCGGCGAAGTGCCCTGTGTCCGGCAGCGAGATCGATCGCGCGCCGCGAAGCAGGGCGAGGTTGGCCTCACGTTCTTGCCCGGTGGACCAGTCGTGCTCGCCGTAGATCAGGGTCACGGGGGCGGTAACGCGGGCATAGAGCGCTCGGGCGGCCATCATGCTGTCCACGTTTCGGAATACCTCACGCGCGACGTTCGGGTAGCCGCGACGGCGACCGACCCGGCGTAGCTCGGCGAGGTAGTGATCCGGCAGGTTGCTCCCGTCGTGCAGACCGCCCCGCAGGACAAGGCCCAGGACCGGCTTGTTCTCCATCCTCGTGACCGCTTTGCCGACGGCCGAAAGGCGCGCGGCGCCGACATAGATGGATGCGACGCGATTGGCTCGACCGACGCCTGTCGGATAGTCGTACGGGTTGCAGGCGACGACACTGCGCACCCGACCGTCGAGCTCGGTCGAGGCCGTCAACGACACCGTCGCCCCCATCGACTCGCCTGCCAGGACGAGATCGGTGATGTCGAGCGCCTTGACGAACTGGAGCAGCGCGCGCCGGAGCGCCGGCTCGGTGTAACGGCCGCCGGGCGTGATTTCGGACCAGCCCATGCCGGGCAGGTCGACCGCGTACACGGTGAAGGCTTCCAGGAGCTCCGGGATCACGAGCTGGAAGTGATCGAGCTGCGTGCGAACCGTGTGCACAAGGACCAGCCCCGTCGGGCCGGATCCCGTCCTCAGGTACCGCAGCCGCGTCCCGTCCTCTAGCGTCGCCCACTCGACCTCCCCGGACGGAGACCATGTGCGGGTGTACTCGCTATCCGGTCGCGAATCCGTTCCCATCGCCTCGTCCGCCCTCAGCCGCCGGCCAGTTCGCAAGCTGGATCATGCTTCGGCGCGTTCGGCCAGCGCGGCGAGTACCTGCGGGAAGTCGCCGCTGATCTCGGGCCGATCTGGGGACCGAGGGTGTCGGCGTCCGGGCCGCTGATCTCCATCCGGTAGGTGACGCGTGCACGTCCCTGGTCGAGCCGCTCGACGCGATGGATCGTGCGCACGTGCGCCCGGTGGAGCGCGCCGGAGCGGGCTCCTCCCAGTGGAGCTCGATGTTCGAGAAGGAGCCGGGCGTCCACACAAGGTCGAACGGCCCCTCGCCGACGACCTGGTAGGCGATCGAGACGTCGCCCGACCTGGCGTAGCGCGTCTCCGGAGCGGCCACCCCGTTAGTGTCGGATCGACAGGCGCCAGCCGCAAGGCCCGCTGCGCTCCGGATCCCCACCTCAGGCGTGAAGTCTCTTAGGAAAAACGGGCGCGGCGGAGGATTGTGAGCCGGCTCGTTCGGCGCTCTCAGGACGTGCCACTCAGCCGGTCCGTGAAGGCCACGGGCCTCTCGCTCCGCTACGGCTCGCAGATCAGGCGCGGCGGGAGGGTGTCCACGCGCGGCACTGGCAGGCCTCCGGCCTGGCAGTCGTGAGTTTCTGCTAAGCGCGCTGTTCGCGTAGTAGTGTGCTCAGGCGTCGAGAAGGGGCCAGCCGTTGCGCATTCCGGCACTGAGCGTTCTGGTGTCGATGCTTCTGCTCTCCGGCAGTGTCGGCGGAGAAGGCGCTGTCGGCGGCGGTTCCGCGGCGGGCGGCGAGATCGCCTTCTCGAGCAGCCGGGGCGCTAACTGGGACATCTATGTGATGGACGCCAACGGCAGCGGGGTACGGAGGCTGACGCGGAATCCGGCGGAAGACGATAGGCCTGCTTGGTCGGCGGACGGGAGGAAGATCGCTTTCGTTAGTGGGCGGGCTGGTGATGGGATCTATCTGATGAAAGCCGATGGCAGTGGTCTGCGGCGATTGCTGCGCGATGCGGCCTTCCCGGCCTGGTCGCCGGACGGGAAAGAGATCGCCTTCTTGAGCGACCGAGGCGGCAACTACGACATCTACGTCATGGGCGCCAACGGCGGCAGCGTGCGGGACCTGACACGGAACCCGGCCGGCTACCAGGCGATCGGCCGTCCGGCCTGGTCGCCCGACGGGAGCAAGCTCGCATTCGACAGAGGGCGCCTGCACGGGGGCGATGAGCACATCTATCTCATGAACGCCGACGGCAGCGGGCAGCGCGAACTGACTCGCACAGCGGGGACCTCCAGGGATCTTGCCTGGTCGCCCCGGGGAGGAGCGATCGCCTACGCCAGCGACTTGCGCGGCAACTTCGACATCTACCTGCTGACCCTCGACGGCCATTTTGTGCGTAGGCTGACTTCGAGGCAGGCAGAGGACACGGCACCCACCTGGTCGCCCGACGGCAGGAGGATCGCCTTCTCCCGCGGCTCCTCGGTCACGGCCATCTACGTCATGAACGCTGACGGCAGTGGCCAGCGCAAGCTGATGAACGCCGCTACCAACCCCGCTTGGCAGCCGGCCGCGAGACCGAGGCGGTAGTGCCGCTTCCCGGCCTCGGAGGCAGGGAGCAAGATCCAAGCCGGGATCAGGACGCGGGGGCTATCAGGGCCGCTGAGGGCCGCCGCCAGCCAGGCGAGGCAGGGTAGCCCGGCGTCTGTGCGAGATGGACACGCCAGGCGGATGCGTCTCCCTTCTCGTCGTCTCCGCCTTGCCACCAGAACCACAGCCCAAAACCCGCTAGACACAGCGCCAGGATCAACACGTCTTACTTCGGAGGCGATGCGGCCGCGCAATCCACAAAGGAACCGCCGTTGGCGCGTGCAAAACGAGCTAACGGGCGCAGCATACGAGGTGGTGCCCGGAGCCAATGATGGCGTCGCCAGCCAGATGTTCGACGCGCCGTTTGGACGCGGCGATGTATGGGCGTTAATTCGACGGCCAGGAGAAAACTCGGATGGAGTCAATTTCGGGTGTCGCTCGGATGCAGATGCGAACATCGATCAGTTCAACCAAGGCGCGTCGCTAAGTGGAGACGTCGTGATCTGGTACGGAGCGCATGTGCTCCATGACCCAGCCAACGATCCACCTGGCAAGTCTGGTGAATGGGTCGGGCCAGTGCTCCAGCCGGTCAGTTGGCCCCCAGGCGCGCCACCTCCACCCCCGCCTAACTGACCGGGCGAAGACGACCCGAAATTAGCCAGCCCGAAAACCAGCCAATGACCCGGCGAATTCACGTCGTGCGGACCGCTTTTCCAATCGTGCTCAACACGACTTTTGCGGCCGCTCGGCTCCCGGCCGGCCCGCTTCTATCAAGCCCACACGGAGATCTATCCGTGTTTGGTCGATCCCCAAAACCGCCTAAAACGGTCAGCACGTAGAGCGAGCTCAGATCGGGGCTCGTTCGGGAGCCTGTCTCTTAACCCGTCAGCCGACTAGGGGGAGAGGAGATAAGGCCTTTGAAAACTGCACTGCCCGCGGGACGGCATCGCCGTGCCCCACGGCCCGCTCGGGTTGTCCGCCCGTCAGGGGGTCCCGATCGCTGAGAGGAGATAAGGGGTTCTGAAACTGCACTAGCCGTGACCGGCCACTCAGGGATAAGGCCCCTGAAACTGGGTCAGTGCGTCACGGTCCGGGCTTGTAGGCCTTGAGGGTGGCGCCGCGGGCGCCGAACTTGGCGGCCTTACGTCGAGTGTCCTCGAACTTCGACCGAGCATAGGTATCGACAAGCTGACCGGTCTCGATCCGTTCGAAGCCGTGGCTCTCCAAAAGCTTGGCGTACGCTGCTTCCAGCAGCGCACCGGCAATTCAGCCGGTCCAAAGGTCGATGTTACGGCGCCCTTCTGCGCTGACCGGGTTCTGGATCGTTACATCTGCGATCTGGATCCGCCCTCCAGGCACGAGCACGCGGAAGAGCTCCGAGAAGACTGCGTCCTTGTCGGGGATTAGGTCGATGACGCCGTTCGAGATCGCGACGTCGAAGCGCTCGTCGGGGAAGGGCAGCCGCTCAGCCTCGCCCTCAACGAACTCGACGTTCGCAGCACCCATAGCCTCCGCGGCCGCCCGCGCCTTGCTGAGCATCTCCGATGTCATGTCAATGCCGGTCACGTGTCCTCGTTCCCCGACCATCTGGACCGCCACAAGCGAGTCGGTCCCTGCGCCCGAACCAAGATCGAGCACTCGCTCGCCCGGCTTGAGCCGGCCCAGCTGCCAGGGGTTGGCAACGCCGGCGAAGGACTCAACCGCCTCCTCGGGAACGTTCGCCAGCTCCGGTGGGTAGTCGAGGTCCTCTGCCCAGACGCGGCCGGTCGGGAAGATGAAGTCACGCTCCGGTTCCTCGCTAACCGACGCGTAGGTCCTCTTGATCTCACTCTTCAGCAGCTCGACATCAATCTCGACATCAACCGCCATGCAGGCGCCTCCTCGAGGTCATAGGAAGTCTGCCCCCGAAGCGCTTGTTCGCGAGCCGGGCAGACTAACGATCACGAGGCCGAGGACTGGACCGGCGGTCCACCAGGGGAGTGCCGAGTCGAGGGTGGTTTGCATGTCTGTCCCTCCTTTCTCCAGCTAGGAGACCGGGGCGGGTCGGAGCGCGGGCCGTGTCTGCCAGGAGGTCGCGATGACGACCAGGCCGCTCAGTGCGGTGAGAACGGCGACGATCGCAATCGCGGTCGCAGGTGAGGTGGCGTCGGCAGCGAGTCCGGCGATCAGCGCGCCGAGGACGAAGCCAAAGTCTCGCCAGAAGCGATAGACGCCGACGATGCGGGCCCGGTCACGCGGCTCGCTTGCATCAGAGACGGCCGCGATCAGCGTCGGGTAGACCAT
>Ga0066903_100005696_pt1 | contig 10876 bp, 10 predicted proteins | sample PanSoiMetaGPlot1_FD_67491 | JGI IMG/M metagenome (GOLD analysis project Ga0066903, IMG submission 67491) | Tropical forest soil microbial communities from Panama analyzed to predict greenhouse gas emissions - Panama Soil - Plot 1 (version 2) | ecosystem: Environmental > Terrestrial > Soil >...
AGCATCCCGGACAGAGGGGGGGTTCCGGAAGGGGGGGCCTGCCCCCACTTGCCTACGCCTGCTGGTGGGTGCAGCGGCAGGCCGAGGAGGCGGTCCATGCCCAGTGAGGCGAACGTGGACCCGAACGGCGCCGGCGCCCCGCTGCTCGAGGTGACGGAGCTGACCCGGACCTTCGGGTCGGGTGCCCGGTCGGTGGCGGCCGTCGACCGCGTCTCGTTCTCCATCCAGTCCGGCGAGATCGTCTCCCTGGTGGGCGAGAGCGGGAGCGGCAAGTCGACCCTCGCCCGCCTGCTGCTGCGGCTCCTCGAATCGACCGGCGGCTCGTTCAGCCTCGCCGGGAAGGACGTCACCCGCCTCCGGGGGTCGGGCCTCAAGCCGTACTGGCGACAGGTGCAGGCGGTGTTCCAGGACCCCTTCAGCTCGTTCAACCAGTTCTTCCCCACCCGCCGGCTGCTGCAGGGCGCCCTTCCGCTCCTCCAGCACCCGCCGCGCGGCGCCGAGCGCGACGCCCGCATCGAGGAGGCGATCCGCCAGGTGGGGCTGGGGCCCGACCTGCTCGACAAGTGGCCGCACCAGCTCTCGGGCGGCCAGCGCCAGCGCATCATGCTGGCGCGGGCGCTCCTGCTCCGGCCCCGGCTGCTGATCGCCGACGAGCCCACGTCGATGCTCGACGCGTCGCTCCGGGTCACGATCCTGAACCTGCTCCGCGAGCTGCGGGAGCAGCACGGCATGACCGTCCTGTTCATCACCCACGACCTGGGCCAGGCCAGCTACCTCAGCGACCGCGTGCTGGTCATGAGCAAGGGCGAGCTGGTGGAGAGCGGGCCGACAGACGACGTCCTCTGGAGCCCGAAGCACGAGTACACGCGGAAGCTGCTGGCCGACGTGCCGACGCTGCACCCGAACGGCTCCGCCGTCTCGTGATCGACCGGCCGGCCCCCGGGCTGACCACGCCTGACGGCGCCCCGCTCACCTGGGTCGGCGTCAACTTCTGGTCTCGCGCCGGCGGGCCGCGGATGTGGTCCGACGCGTTCGACGCCGGCGTGGTGCGCGAGGAGCTCCGGGTCCTGGCCGAGCACGGGCTGAACGTGACCAGGTCGTTCTTCTCCCTGCCGGACTTCATGCCGACGCCCTATGCGATCGACGAAGCGTGCGTCGAGCGGTTCGCGCGCTTCCTGGACCTCTCCGCCGAGGCGGGCATCGGCACCGTCCCCACGTTCGTGGTCGGCCACATGTCGGGCGAGAACTGGGACGTCGACTGGCGCCGGGGCCGGGACCTGTACGCCGACGGATGGATGCTCGCCCGTCAGGCGTTCTTCGCCCGCTCGATGGCCGAGCGCTTCGGCCGCCACCCGGCCGTCGCCGGCTGGCTGCTCTCCAACGAGATGCCGCTGTACGGCGGCCAGACGGCGGCGGAGTACGGCCGGAGCTGGACCGAGCTGCTGGTCCAGGCGATCCGGGCAGGCGGCGCCGCCCAGCCGATCTCGACCGGCGACGGCGCCTGGGGGCTGGAGGTCACCGGCCACGACAACGGCTTTCGGCTCCGCGACCTGGCGCCGTCCCTCGACTTCCTGGGGCCGCACGTCTACCCGATGTCGGACGACGCCGTCCGGCAGCACCTGGCGGCCGCCTTCACGTGCGAGCTGTGCCAGCTCGGACGGCCGGTCGTCCTCGAGGAGTTCGGCTGCACCACCGACTTCGCGTCCGGCGAGCACGCCGCCGACTACTACCGCCAGGTGCTCCACACCTCGCTGCTGGGCGGCGCCGTGGGCTGGATGGCGTGGAACAACACCGACTTCGACCTCCCCGCGCAGGACCCGTACCGGCACCACCCGTTCGAGCTCCACTTCGGCGTGACCGGGGTGGACGGGACCCCGAAGCCGCCCCTGCGGGAGCTGCGGCGGTTCCGCCGGCTGCTCGACCTGGTCGACCTGCCCGGCTGCCGGCGGGCGCCGACCGACACGGCGATCGTGGTCTCGTCCTACCTCGAGACGGACTACCCGTTCTTCCCCGAGGCGGAGCGGCGCGCGGTCCATGCCAACACCTTCCAGGCGTACATCGCCGCGCACGAGGCGGGGCTCCACCCCGCCCTCGCCCGCGAGGTCGACGGCCTGCCCGACGCGCGGCTGCTGATCGTCCCGTCGGTCAAGGCGCTGACGGCGCCCACGTGGGGGGCGCTGGAGGCCAGGGCGCGTGCCGGCGCGACCGTGTACGTCTCGTTCTTCCCCGGGCTGTCGGGCGAGCAGCGGGGGCCGTGGTGGCCGAGCCTGGACCGGCTGTTCGGCGTCGAGCACCGGCTCCGCTACGGGCTGCTGGACCGCGTGGACGAGGAGGTCGTGACCTGGCGGCTCGACGGCCGGCTGGGGGACCTGGAGGCGGGCGCGGAGCTGTCGTTCCGCGCGGCAGGCACCGCGCACAGCCGCGCCGTGCTCCCCGTGTCCGTGACCGGCGACGCCGGGGCGAGGGTCGCCGCGCGCGACGGCCGCGGCCGGCCGGCGCTGGTCGTCCGCCCCGTCGGGGAGGGGGCGCTGGTCCTGGCCACGTATCCGATCGAGCACTTCGCGTCCGCCCTCCGCGACGCCAATCCGGAGGCGACGTGGCGGCTCTACCGCGCGCTCGCCGCGCACGCGGGCGTGGAGACGCCGGCCCGGTCCGACCTGCCCGAGGTGCTGGTCGACCGGCTGCTGCACCGGTCCGGCGCATGCTATGTGTGGGCCATCAACACGGCTGGCGAGGAGCGGTCGCCGGAGATCGCGCTGTGCGGGGACGGCAGGCTGGAGGATGTCGAGACCGGCGAACGGGTGGAGGCCGGGGTGGTGCTGGCACCGTACGGGGTGCGTGTCTTCCGTCGGGTGACTTGAAAGGGGTGTCGCGATGAGGGTGGGCGTGATCGGCTGCGGGACCGTGAGCGAGCCGTACCTCCGGAACATGACCGAATCGCCGGTGCTCGACGTGGTGGCCTGCTCGGACCTGGACATGGAGCGGGCGCGAGCGCGCGCCGCGCAGTTCGGCGTGCCGGGGGTGTGCCGGCCGGCCGAGCTGCTCGCGGATCCGGACGTCGAGCTGGTGGTGAACCTGACGGTGCCGCAGGCGCACTACGAGGTCAACCTGGCCGCGCTCGAGGCGGGCAAGCACGTGTGGTCGGAGAAGCCCCTGGCGATCGAGCGCTCGCAGGCGTCGAGCCTGCTCCAGGTGGCCTCCGACCGCGGCCTCCAGCTCGGCTGCGCGCCGGACACCGTGCTCGGGGCCGGGCTGCAGACCTGCCGCAGACTGATCGACGAGGGGGCGATCGGCCAGCCGCTGGCCGGCGCCGCGTTCTTCCTCTACGCGGGGCCGGAGGAGTGGCACCCCGACCCGGTCTTCCTGTACCAGCCTGGCGCCGGGCCGCTCTTCGACGTCGGCGTCTACTACATCTCCGCGCTGGTCAACCTGCTGGGCCCCGTCGAGTCGGTGACCGCCTTCGGCCGGGTGCTGTTCCCGACGCGGGTCATCGGCTCCGGGCCTCGCGCGGGCGAGGTGTTCGACGTCGGCACCGACACGTACGTGACGTCCATCCTGCGCTTCGAGAACGAGGCCCTCGTCAACGTGGTCGCCTCCTTCGGCGTGTGGGGCGCAGACGTGCCGAAGCTGCAGGTCTTCGGCAGCGGCGGCGTCCTGGAGGTGCCGGACCCGAACACGTTCGGCGGCCCGGTGCGCATCAACCGGCACGAGGAGGGCGACTGGCGCGAGGTCCCGCTGGCGTACGAGCACACCGCAAACTGCCGGAACTGCCGCGGCCTGGGCGTGGCCGAGCTCGCCGGGGCCATCTGCGACGGGCGGCCGCCGCGCGCGTCGGGGACGATCGCCAACCACGTGCTCGACGTCATGCAGTCGATCGCGGAGTCGGCCAGCATTGGCCGGCACGTCGAGGTGGCCAGCACGTGCGAGCGCCCGGCGCCCATGCCCCTGGACATGGCCCCGGCCGGGAGGGAGGGATGATCGCCGCCGAGCTCTACACGCTGCGGGCGCACCTGCGCGACGAGGCCGCCATCGCCGCCGGCCTCCGGCGGGTGCGCGACATGGGCTACGAGGGGGTGGAGCTGGCCGGGCTGGGGCCGATCGCGCCGGCCCGCCTCGCCGAGCTGCTCCGGGAGACGGGCCTGTCCGCGTGCTCCGCCCACGTCCCGTGGGAGCGGCTGCGGGACCAGACCGACGCCGTGGTCGAGGACTGCCGGGCCTGGGGATGCACCCACGTGGCGGTCCCGTTCCTGGCGCCGGAGCACCGGTCGGCGGCCGGCTACGCGCGCTTCGCCGGTGACGCATCGGCGGTCGCCGCCCGCCTGCGCGAGGCGGGCATCCGGCTCGCGTACCACAACCACGCGTTCGAGCTGGAGCGCTACGGGCACGAGAGCGGCCTCGAGATCATCTACCGGACGGGCGACCCGGCCCTCCTGCACGGCCAGCTCGACGTCTACTGGGTCCAGTACGGCGGGGGCAGCCCGGCGGGTTGGATCCGCCGCCTGCGCGGCCGGGCCCCGACGGTGCACGTCAAGGACATGGACGTGAGCGACGGCGAGCCGGTGATGGCCGAGGTCGGCGAGGGCAACCTGGACTGGAGCGACGTGCTGGCCGCCTGCCGCGAGGCGGGCGTCGACTGGCTCATCGTGGAGCAGGACGTCTGCCGGCGCGACCCGTTCGAGAGCCTGGCGATCAGCCGCCGGAACCTGCAGGCGATGGGGGCCGGGTAGGGGACCGGACTTCCCCTGCGCCGTGGGGCGGCCGGTCCGGGTGCACAATCGATCCTGGGACAGTGATCTGGTTGGAGGGTGCGCGGATAGGCAGCGGCGAGAGATTTGTCGTCCAGGTGGTCCAGATCCGGGGGCGGCGCCGAGGACCGCAGGGAGCGCGCACGGAGTACTCGTGACCGAGGACCGCAGAAGCCGACCCCGGAGATGGGCCGCATGGGCGGCAAAGATCCGTCGTGGCCTATTCGCGCACCCTCTCAAGCCCGCGGGAGCGGCGCTCGCCCTGGCGGCCGTCCTCGCCGGACTGGCCGCGTGCGGGAGCGAGGAAGCGATGACGGCCAGCGCGACCGCGCCGGCGACGGCGACCGCGTCGGCGGCGCGGCAGCACAGCCCCCGGCCCACCCCGAGCCAGCCCCCGGCGCCGACCCCCCGGCCGGCCCCGACCGCCACCCCCCTGGTGCCACACCCCGCGGTGACGCCGGGCTGGGTGGGCCCGATCTACGCGCCGGGCCTCCACGGGTACGACGTGTCCTACCCCCAGTGCCCGGGCCGCTTCGCGCCGGCGGGTGCCGCGATCTCGATCATCGGCGCCAACAACGGGAAGACGTTCTCGGTGAACCCCTGCCTGCGGACGGAGTGGCTGACCGCCCGTGGGGTCCGTGCGGTGTACTTCAACTCCGGCTACGACCCCGGCAACGCGGGCAGGGTCACGCCCGACTGCGGCGGGCGGTCCCGGTACCAGGAGGGCGGGGCGGAGCGGCAGCTCGCGTACGCGATCGGCTGCTCGGAGGCGGTCTTCGCGGTGAACACGCTGACGGCGGCCGGCGCGACCCGGGCGGTGATGATCTGGCTCGACGTCGAGCGGTCGAACAGCTGGGACCAGACCGACCTGGACCTCAACCGGACGGCGCTGCAGGCGGAGATCGACGAGCTGGCTGCGTTCGGGCGCATCGTCGGCCTGTACAGCACCTCGCTGCAGTGGCGGGAGATCATGGGCGACTGGTCGCCCGCGGGCGTGGTGGCCGACTGGGTCGCCGGCCAGACCATGGAGGCCGCCTGCGGCCGCCCGGGCTTCTCCGGTCACCCGGTCTGGATCGTCCAGGAGCTGGACACCTGGGACGGCGTCGACTCCGACTGGACCTGCTGAGACCGCCTCAGTTCGCGAAGTCGGCGAGGTCGACGTCGGCGCGGTACACGCGCTGGGCCGGGCCGGCCTGGACCAGCTCGCCGGTGGGCTGCTGGCGGATGGCGAGCGAGCCGCCCGGCATCTCCACCCGCAGCGTGTCCTCGGTCAGCTCCATGTGGATGAGGACGGCCGCCACGGCGCTGGCGCTGGTCCCCGACGCGAGCGTGTAGCCGGCGCCGCGCTCCCAGATCTCGATTCGCGCGTGGCCGCGGTCCAGGACCTCGGCGAGCTGCACGTTCGTGCGGCCGGGGAACCGGGGATGGCGCTCCAGCAGCGGACCGAGCTCCCGGCAGCGCTCGCGGGTCACGGGCTCGCCGAACACGACGCAGTGCGGGTTGCCCACGTCCGCGAGCCGGCAGCGGGCCCGGCCGGCCGGCGTGTCGATGAAGACCCAGCCGTCCGGCTCGAAGGTCGGCCTGCCGATGTCCAGCTCGCTGACCACACGGGAGCCGCTCACCTCCACGATCCGCACCGGGTTGGCCCGGGCGACCGTGTTGATCTCGAACTGCGTGTCGGCCCCGTGCCGGAGGACGGCGTGGCACGCGGCGATCCGGAGCCCGTTGCCGCTCTTCTCCGCCTCCGATCCGTCCGGGTTGAAGATTCGGACGAACAGCTCGGTTGGATCGAACGCGAGAAGCCCGTCCGCCCCCAGGCCCCGGTGCCGGTCGCACAGCCGCGGGAGCAGCGGCACCACCAGGTCCAGGTCGGCCGGGAGGTCGAGGACGAGATAGTCGTTGCTGAGCGCCTGGTACTTGGTGAGCTCCAGGATCGACACCTCTCACATGATCGCAGCCGGGCCCCCGAGGGGGGCGGCGCGGGGTGGATACAATGCAGGTGATGCGACCACGGTTCGCATTCCCGGCGCAGAGATTGGTTCACTCTCCCGCCTGCTTCTGTAGCTAGGCCGGCGCTACACCGACGCCCACGCACGCAGGCGTGAGGTGTGCGTGCACGCGACCAACCCCCCATTCGGAGGATTTCTCTATGGCTGAGTCTGACGGCTACGCGAACGGCGATGCGCTCGTCAGCACCGAGTGGCTGGCCGGGCACCTGGCGGACCCGGGCCACCGGCTGATCGAGGTCGACGTCAACCCGGCGCTGTACGGCGGCGGCCACATCGATGGCGCGGTCGGCTGGGACTGGAAGACGGACCTGCAGGACCAGACGGTCCGCGACCTGGCCTCCCGCGAGGCGCTGGAGCGGAAGCTGAGCGAGAGCGGCGTCACGCCCGACACGACGATCCTGCTCTACGGCGACAACAACAACTGGTTCGCGGCATACGCCTACTGGGCGCTGAAGTACTACGGCCACGACAAGGTCAAGCTCGTCAACGGCGGCCGCGTCAAGTGGGAGGCCGAGGGCCGGCCGTACACGACCGACGTCCCGCAGGTCACGCCGACGGAGTACCACTTCACCGGCGACTCGCGCGAGGAGCTCCGCGCCTACCGCGACCAGGTGCGGGACGCCATCGGCAGGGCCGGCCTGGTCGACGTCCGCTCGCCGGGCGAGTACTCCGGCGCGCTGCTGGCCCCGGAGAACCTCCCCCAGGAGGGCGCCCAGCGCGGCGGCCACATCCCGACCGCGGTCAACGTGCCATGGGCCACGGCGGTGAAGGAGGACGGCACGTTCAAGGACGCCGCCGCCCTCCGCGACCTGTACGGCGGCAAGGGGATCACCGCCGACCGCGAGATCATCGCGTACTGCCGCATCGGCGAGCGCTCCGCGCACACGTGGTTCGTGCTGAACGAGCTGCTCGGCTACGCCGACGTTCGCAACTACGACGGCTCGTGGACCGAGTGGGGCAGCGCCATCCGGGTCCCGATCGAGAAGTAGCGCGACCCATCCGCCCGGATGGAAGGGAGGGGCTGCTCGCGCGGCGCGCGCGGGCAGCCCCTCAGCGCCTCGGCGCCGAGGGCGGCCAGCTGGCCGGCGACGACCACCGTCACCAGCGTCCGCGGCGGCCGTCCCGCGAGGCCCCAGGCGATGACGGCCATCTGCGCCACCCCGGCCGCCCGCTGCCACGGACGCTGCGGGCCGGCGATGCCCGCCACGAGGGGGTAGCGCAGCGCGGGAGGCAGCAGGCAGGCCCCGGGCAGGCCGCCCAGCCGGAACGCCGCGGCCGCGCCCCACAGGGTCAGCCAGCTGTCGGCCTCCAGGTCCAGCGCCGCGCCCAGTGCCGTCGGGCCCCGGCGCCGGGCGAGCGGTCCGTCCAGCCAGTCGCAGAGCGTGCAGCCGAGCAGCAGCGCGGCGAGCGTGGTCCGCCTGCCGGCGCCTGAGAACGCGGTCCCGCAGGCCATCGCGGCGGCGCCGGCCCGGCTCAGCGTGAGCAGGTTGGGCGGGGTGAGCACCGGCCCGCCCAGGCGCCGGGCCCCCAGCGCGGTGAAGACCCCCGCCGCGCCCAGGCAGGCCGCCGCGGCCAGCGCGTAGCGCAGACGCCGCCGCGGGCGCGGGCGGCTGGTCAGGCTTCGAGCGACCGCTGGACCAGCGTGATGTCCATCCAGCGGCTGAACTTGTACGCGGCGTTGGCCAGCGTGCCCACCACCTCGAAGCCGAGGCTCTGGTGGAGCCGCAGGCCGGCGGCGTTGTCCGCGGCCACCGACGCCACGATCGTCCGGCACTCCGTCTCGCGGGCGGCCTCGATCAGCCGGCCGAGCAGCTCCCGGCCGACCCCGTGCTTCTGGTACAGGGGATCGACGTACACCAGGTCCTCGACGATCTCGAAGCCCCGCTGGCGCCAGGGCAGCAGCCGGGCCCAGCCGATCACGTCGCCGTCCTCGTCGGCGACGAGCGTGATCGTGCGCTGCCGGGCGTGGGCGTCCCACCACTCGGCGGCCTCCTCGGCCGAGAGCGGCTCGGAGTCGATGGTCGCGAACGTCTGGTTGATCGCCCAGTTGTAGATCCCCACGACCGCAGGCATGTCCTCGCGGGTCGCGGGGCGAACGGTGAAGGTGCGATCGGGGCTGCTGCTCATGCGTCCATGTTGCTACATGGGGCCGGGGGTGCCGCTGGGCGCGACGCCCAGCGGCACCAGGTGACGAGGCGCTACCCGAGCTTGGCTGCTTCGTGCGCCTCCGCGGTCTCGTAACGGGAACCGACCGCGCGTGCCACGTGCGGGGTGCGCGATCGCACGAGGAAGTACCAGACGAGCCCGATCGCGGCCCAGACGAAGAACAGGTAGGGGAGCACGGCGTAGACCCCGGCCAGTGGCGGGAACTGGATGACGGGAATGGTGCTCGGCAGCCAGCTGGCGTAGAACACCACGATCATCGCCACGAGGCCGATCATGCCCAGGATCCACACCGCGAGGCGGGGCTGGCCGATCCGCCGCAGGAAGAGGGGCGCGCCCAGCGAGACGAGCCCGTAGGCGAGCATGAACCCGAACGTCGCGAGCGTCCCGGCCCAGCCGGTCCCGTCGACGGGGCTCTGCTTCAGCAGGATGGCGATCACCGGGACGAGGAGCATGGGGACGGCGACGACCCAGATCGCCACGTTCGGCGTCTTCCGGGTCGCGTGCGTTCTGGTCAGCGCCGTCACCCCCATCCCGTCGTGCGCCATGGTGAGCGCGATCCGCGCGGAGGCGTTGATGCAGGCCAGCGTGCACGCGAACACGCTGATCGTGATCCCGATGTCGATGACGAGGGAGAGCCAGCCCAGGCCGATCAGGTTGGCCAGGTCGGGCATCGGGGCCGAGCTCTTGGCGAAGCCGCCGTTGGTGGGCTGGAAGCCCAGCGTCTGCGAGTACGAGACGAGGACGTAGAAGGTGCCGACGAAGATGGCGCTGACGACGATCGCGCGGCCGACGTTCCTGTACGGGTTCTTCGCCTCCATGCCGAGGGAGCCGGCGCTCTCGAACCCGACGAAGGCGAAGATCGCGAGCACGATGCCGATCACGACGCCGCCGGGCACGACGCCCTGGAAGCTGAACTGCGCGGTGTCGATGGGGCCCCGAACCACCCAGATCGACACGCACAGGGTGATGATCGCCAGGACGGAGATCGACTCCAGGGTCAGGGACGTGCGCGCCGACAGGTTGATGTCGTAGATGGCGACGCTCACCGCCAGGATGAAGTCGACGGCGAAGAGGACGATCAGCAGCACCGGGTTCAGCGGGTCGATCGCCGGGAAGATACGGTGCAGGAGGTCGCCGCCGAAGATGCCGAACCCGAAGACGGTGGCGACGCCCGTCGCGATGTAGCCGAGCTGGAGCCCCCAGCCCGCGGAGTGGCCGGCGCCCGGGCCCAGCGCCTGCGTGACCCAGACGTAGAACGAGCCGGCCGAGTTCATGCGCTTGGCGAACTGCGCCGCGCAGTAGCCGACGCAGACCATCAACACGACCGCGATGACGAACGCGAGCCAGCTGCCGTTGCCCGCGTTCAGGAACACGAGCAGCGGGAGGAGGGCCATGGCGGCGCTCGGCGCGGCGTTGGCGACCGACTGCGCCAGCACCTCCGGCAGCGTCAGCGTGTTGCGTTTGAGCGTCGTCTCACCCGCGATGCCGATGCCGGGAGCCGGTGAGGCCTCCCCGGCGGCCGGCTGCAGCCCCTCGCCAGGTGTCGTGATCTCTGCCACTTCGTTTCGCTCTCCTCTCCTTTCCTGTCCGTCAGTGGGTGCCGTTGGGGTGGCAGTGGTCGGCCAGCGGCACGTCCAGCGCCGGGTTGCCGTCGAAGAAGCCGACGGGCTTGAGATGGAAGCCGATGTGGTGCGCGGGCATCACCGGCCAGTCCTCCGGCCGCACGATGTGGTGCGCGCCGAACACGTACCAGACGACCACGTCCGTGTTCTCCAGCGGGCGGTCGGCCGCCGTGTACGCGGGCAGGCCGTCGCCGCCGGCGTGCTGGTTCGGGTAGTCGCCGGCCGGGAACCGCTGGTCCCGGTCGTACGGGGTGACCCACAGGTGGCGCGTCGTGAACGCGGCCCGCTGGATCGCGTGCGCGTCCGGCTGGTAGAAGGGCAGCACGTTGTCGCC
>Ga0066903_100005697_pt1 | contig 10876 bp, 8 predicted proteins | sample PanSoiMetaGPlot1_FD_67491 | JGI IMG/M metagenome (GOLD analysis project Ga0066903, IMG submission 67491) | Tropical forest soil microbial communities from Panama analyzed to predict greenhouse gas emissions - Panama Soil - Plot 1 (version 2) | ecosystem: Environmental > Terrestrial > Soil >...
GCCTGGAACACGGCGCGGCATCTCGAAGCCTGGTACGGCATTCTCGGGATCGGCGCGATCTATCACACGGTCAATCCCCGCTTGTTCGCGGACCAGATCGTCTGGATCATCAATCATGCGGAAGACCGCATGCTGATGACCGACCTCACCTTCGTGCCATTGCTGGAAAAGCTCGCCGACAAGCTTCCGACCATCGAACGCTACGTCGTTCTGACCGACGCGGCGCACATGCCGGTCACCTCGCTGAAAAACGCCGTGCCCTACGAGCAATGGATCGCCGAGGTGGACGAGGACTTCGCCTGGAAGTCTTTCGACGAGAACACCGCCGCGGGCATGTGTTACACGTCCGGCACCACCGGAAACCCGAAGGGCGTCGTCTATTCGCATCGCTCCAACGTGTTGCACGCGATGACGTCGAGCGGCGCCGATGTGCTGGGAATTGCATCGCGCGACGTGATCATGCCGGTCGTGCCGCTGTTCCACGCCAATGGATGGTCGCTCGCCTTTGCCTCGCCGATGGCGGGCGCGAGCATGGTCATGCCCGGCATGAAGCTCGATGGGCCGTCCGTCTACGAGCTGCTCAACGAGTTCAAGGTGACCTGCACCGCGGCGGTGCCGACGGTGTGGCTCGCGCTGCTGCAGCATCTCGACGCCAACGGCGGTAAGCTTCCCCATCTCAAGCGCGTCGTCATTGGCGGCTCCGCCTGCCCGCGCGCCGTGACCAAGGCATTCCAGGACATTTACGGCGTCGAGGTCATCCATGCCTGGGGCATGACCGAGATGAGCCCGCTCGGCACGACCTGCACGCTGTTGCCGGAATACGCCGCGCTCGAGGGCGACGCGCGTCTTGATATCCAACAGAAGCAGGGTCATCCGCCCTTCACCGTGGAAATGAAGCTCACCGACGATGCTGGACGCACCTTGCCGTGGGACGGCAAGACCTTTGGACGGCTCAAGGTACGCGGTCCCGCGGTCGCCAGATCCTACTTCAAGGGCGACGGAGGAGACCTGCTGGACGAAGAAGGATTCTTCGACACTGGCGACGTGTCGACCATGGACCGTTTCGGCTACATGCAGATCACCGATCGCGCCAAGGACGTCATCAAATCGGGCGGAGAATGGATTTCCTCGATCGAGCTTGAAAATCTCGCGGTTGGACACCCCGCGGTCGCCGAAGCTGCCGTCATTGGGATCGCCCATCCGAAGTGGGACGAACGGCCGTTATTGGTGATCGTGTTGAAGAAAGGGCAAAGCGCCAACAAGGAACAGATCATCACGTTCATGCAGGGCAAGGTTGCTAAATGGTGGATTCCTGACGATGTCATCTTCGTCGACGAAATCCCGCACACCGCGACCGGAAAGATTCAAAAAACCACACTGCGAGAGCGCTTTAAGAACTACGCCATGCCCAATGTCTCGGCGGCGGAATAATGGGGCATGCTCCTCATCTCGCGCGGAAGCAAAATGTAAAGATCATGTGGTAATGCCCGCTTCCTCGGTTGTTTATGACGGAGCCGCACATTATCCATGGCTGCGAGTTTTTGCGGCCCATTGCTGAACCGTCACCGACCGCCGACGCACTAATACGCGACGAATCCTCGGAGGTCTTCAGAGGGCATCATGAGCGTTCCCAGCGTTTCGACGTCTGCATCCCCGATTGAGGGCAACAAGATCGCTCATTTCGTTGGCGACACTGGCGACTATTGGCGACTGCTGATCCGGGGCAATGTCCTCGTCGCGGTGACGCTCGGCATCTATCGCTTCTGGCTCTCAACCGACATGCGTCGGTTTCTCTGGTCTCATACGCAGATCGGCGGCGAGACCCTCGAATATACCGGCCGCGGCATTGAGCTTTTTCTCGGGTTTCTGATCGCTATCGCGGTGCTGGTTCCGATTTACGTGGGCGTCATTGGGGTCTCATTTGCTGTTCCCGGTTGGCAAGACTTCGCCACCTCGATCCTGTTCCTGGTTCTGTTCGTGCTTGGACAATTCGCCGTCTATCGCGCCCGCCGCTACCGGCTGACCCGCACCGTTTTTCGCGGAGTGCGGCTGCATCAGAGCGGATCAGCCTGGATCTATGCGTTTCGCGCCATCGCATGGTGGATACCCGTTTTCCTGACATTGGGGCTTGCCTATCCGTGGGCGCAGGCCAATCTCGAGCGCTACAAGATGCGTCACACGTACTTCGGCGACATGCCGGGCCGATTTGACGGCACCGGCACATCGCTGTTCCTCCGCTACATCGTGTTGTGGCTCATTCTGGTCGTACCCGCGGTGCTCATCCTTGCCCGCGTCTCCGCCGCGGACTGGTCGTTGCTCGCGACCCAGATTGCGCAAAGCGTGCGCAGCGGAACCAAAGTGCCGCCGCAGTCGTCTGCGGTCCTGGCCCTGGTGTTTGCGCCGCTTTGGATCTTCTTCGTCGGCATGGTGCTGGCTCCGGCGTACGAAGCGATCATCATGCGCTGGTGGCTCTCCGGGGTGCGGTTCGGCGAGATCGCGCTTACGAGCAATCTTCGCAAACGCAGCGTCTATGGCATCTATCTGCGATTCCTGCTGGGAATGTTCTTGCTCTCCATCGCGGGCGGCATTGTCGGTGGGGTCATCGCAGGCTTTGTCGCGACCACGGCAATTTCCTTGAAAGGCTCCGGCGCCGCCGCCGTCGCCGCGCAGATACTCGGAACCATATTCGGCGTCGTCCTCTATGTCGCCTATTTGCTCGCGATCTCGACGATTTACCAAGTCGTGGTCAAACTCGCGTTGTGGCGCCTGGCGGTGGAATCCCTTGACGTCTCCAATTTCCATCTGGTTGAGCTGGTCAAGGCGGAGGGACAGCAGAGCTCTCCCTTTGGCGAAGGGCTCGCCGATGCGCTCAATGTCGGAAGTTTTTGAGCATGCCTCTGGCCCGCAACACCCGCCGTCGTTCAGCCGACGCGCATTGGACGCTCGAAGCCAAACCAGTGCCGACACTCAAGGCCCACCAGCGTCCCTTTGATCCGCCGTTCGGATCATGATATCCGGCAGACGCTCGCGGGCTTCGCGAACAAGGGTAACGCGCGATGGCAGTCTCCGGCGCCGGGATCTTCTTCGACGGGGTCACCTCGACCCGCCGAGAGGTTACGATCGACCTGGCTCCCGCGGCCCTGCGCATCCTGTCTTCGGACGGCGGTGTGCTCGCCGAATGGCCGTATACCGAGATCGAGCGCCTGTCGGCACCGACGGACCTGTTGCGTCTCGGCCGCAAGGGCAGCGGGGTATTGGCGCGGCTCGAGATCCGCAGTCCGGAGCTGATCGTGGCGATCGGCGACCATTCAGGCGCGATCGACAAAAGCGGCGCTTCAGAAGGATATGAACGCAGGCGGGTGGTCGCCTGGAGCCTTGCGGCCGTGGTGTCACTGGTGCTCGTCGGCGCGTTCGGCGTGCCTTTTCTCGCCGCCCGCGCAACGCCGTTCATTCCGCCCGTTCTCGAGCGGCATCTCGGCGACGCGGTGGATGCAGAGCTGCGGTCGCTGCTCGACAAGGACAACGCCGGAGCGCGCTTCGAATGCGGCAAGGGTGCGAACGAAACCGCCGGACAGGCCGCCTTTGACAAGCTCGTCCACAGGCTCGAGGCCAAAGCCGACCTCAAGTTTCCCATCAACGCCATCGTGCTGCGGCGTTCGGAGGCCAACGCGATGGCGCTTCCCGGCGGCCGCGTGTATGTCTTCCGTGGTCTGATCGTGAAGTCCGAGAACCCCGACGAGCTGGCCGGCGTGATCGCCCACGAGATCGGTCACGTCAGTCACCGCGACGGGACGCGGATGACCCTGGAATCGGCTGGATTGTCACTGCTATTTGGCATGCTCCTTGGCGACTTCAGCGGAGGCGGCGCCGTGGTCTTGGCGACCAAGATGGTGCTGCAGTCGGCCTATTCGCGCGAGGTCGAAGGGGCGGCTGATGCCTACGGCGTTGATTTGATGTCCAGGGTCGGCGGCAATCCGCGCGCGCTCGGCGCGATCCTTGCGCGGATCGGCGGCGCCACCGAGCCGGCCATGAAGATCCTGCTCGATCACCCCGAGACCAAGGCACGCGTCGCCGCGATCAACGCCATGGCTGGCGCATCCGACGGGGCCCCATTGCTGGACGCCGCGGAATGGGCCGCGGTCAAACGCATCTGTTCCGGAAACTGAGGTCATGGTGCGCCGTCGCATCGTCGAAGAGCCGACCTCGCAACTTGCGATCTGGGCGCGTCGGTTTGCGGTGTTCTCGCTGCCCGTAGCGATGATCGCGATCATCATCGGTCGATCGGGCCTGCTCGAATTCACCCCGGTGCTGGTGACTTTCGGCGCCGCATTGGTCCTTGCCGTCATTGGAATCTTGTTGGCGTTCGCGGCATTCATTGTCATTTGGCGAGATGGCCTCAACGGATTGGGCTATGCCTTGTTTGCCATGGTCGTCGGATTGCTGCTGCTCGGCTATCCCGCCTATCTCGGTGTCAAAGGCTATCGTCTGCCCCCTATTGCCGACATCACGACCGACCCGATCGATCCGCCGCGCTTCGAAACGATCGCGCGCGTGCGCACGCGCGACGCCAACCCGGTCACCTATGCCGGCCTGTATGCGGCGGAGTTGCAGCACGCCGCTTACCCGGACGTCGAGCCGCTCTTCACCGACGTCAACGCGCAAGCGGCCTACGACGCAACGATGACGGTGCTGACCAAGCGGCGAAAATGGCGCGTCATTGATCAGCGCCCGCCGCTGTCCGGTCGCCGTGAGGGCCACATCGAAGCCGTTGCCCGCACCGCGATCATGGGATTTCCTGAGGACGTCGTCGTGCGCATACGCGCCGACGGTGAGGGCGCACGGGTGGATGCTCGCTCCGCGTCGCGTTACGGACGCTACGATTTCGGAGCCAATGCGTCGCGGATCAAAAGTCTGCTCGATGACATCGATGAGGTCGCCAGCGCCGACAAGGAAAAATCCGAACGACCTCAGAAGCCGGCGCAGAAGCCCGGCGGCGCCAATAACACCCGTCAGACCGGCAAGCGATAGGTGCCGGAGATCGAGGGCGGCCCCTCGGTCGCGACGGCGCCGCGGACGACAAGATCCTCCAAATGCGCAAGAACTGACAGTCCTGCCGCCCCGACGAGTCGCGGGTCGATGCCGATATAGATTGCGCGCACAAGCGTCGGTATGTCGGCCGGACCCTTGCCGAGGCGATGCAGGATCGACGCTTCGCGGCCCTCGCGGTGACGGATGTAACTCTGGACAAAGCGCGGCGCGTCACGAACCGCCCCGCCATGGCCGGGAAAATAAGTGCCCTCGGTTCGACGCGCGAGTTTCGCGAGAGACGTCATGTAGTCGCTCATGGCGCCGTCCGGCGGCGCCACAATCGAGGTCGACCACGCCATGACGTGGTCGCCGGAAAACAGGACATCGGCGTTCTTGAGTGCGAAAGCCATGTGATTGGCGGTGTGGCCGGGCGTCGTGATCGCTTCGATCGTCCATCCCTCACCGGAAACAACGTCACCGTCGGCGAGCCTGCGATCGGGACGAAAGTCGAGATCGTTGCTCGCCTCCAGCCTCGGAGTTTCGCCGACGTGCAGCGGCCGCGCCGGCCGATGTGGTCCTTCCGCCAGCACCTCGGCGCCGGTCGCCGCCTTGATCGCCGGAACGGCGGGAGAATGATCACGGTGGGTATGGGTCACGAAAATATGCGTGACGGTCTCTCCCCGCACGGCGTCGAGCAGAGCCGCGATATGACGCGCATCGTCGGGACCAGGATCGATGATCGCGACGCGTCCGCGACCGACGATGTAGCTTACCGTCCCTTTGAAGGTGAACGGCCCGGGGTTGTCGGCGACGATCCGTCTCACCCCCGGCGCAGCTTCGTCCACACGACCCGCGGCGAGGTCGAAACGCTTGTCGAATGCGATGTCTTCGGTCACGCGCTGCTCGCTCTTTGCTTTCGGCGACGGCCCCTTGCTTTGTGAATTTCCAGATCTTGCTTGCGTCGCAGCAAGCTCCGCTCAAGATGTTGGAAGCCGCTGATCAACAATTCATAGATGGGTTTCTTGCGGGTGCACGGCAGATTTGTTTTGCCCAATACTTTCCAATCTTGAAATTAAAGGTCACCGCCGATGGATGTTCGCATGCGCACAACCGGGCGGCAGCCCTCACTTTGGAGGTGCGACATGTTAGACATACACTTCCAGCGCTTTTCAGGTTTCAATACGCTTGCCGGAGATTCTTAATGGATTTCCGGGTGCTGGACCATCAGGCAAACTTCAAAGCCACATTTCTTATGGTGCAGGGGGAAGCTAGACCGGACACCGTTGCCCTGGCATAAAAACACTATAAAAACACTCGGGATGAAACGCGGAACTGGACTGATCTTGCGGACGTGAGGCAAATTCCGAACAAGGGTCGCCTCGGCATCCGGCGAGAGTAGAGTGGCTGGGAGGAGTGACGTCGTTGCTGCGCACGCTCATCTATAAGCGGGACTTCTATGCCGGCCTCCTGATGATCCTCATGGGGTGCGGCGTCGTTGTGCAGGCGCGCAGCTATAATGCCGGCACTCTCATGCACATGGGTCCGGGCTTTTTCCCCACGGTGTTGGGGGTGATCCTGACATTTCTCGGCTTGCTGATCCTGGGGACCGAAGTTGTCACCGGCGGACCGGAACGTGAGCGCATCCTCCCGGAGCAACCGGAATGGTGGGCCTGGGCCTGCATCCTCGCGAGCCCGCTGATGTTCATATTCTTTGGGCTCCATGGTGGCTTGGCTCCGGCAACGTTTACCTGCGTTTTCGTTGCAGCCCTTGGCGACCGCACCGCGACATTGAAGGGCTCGTTCCTGCTGGCCGCGGGCGTGACGATCGTTGGTTCGTTTCTGTTCTCCGTCGTCCTCAAAGTTCCGTTTCAGATCTTTCGCTCCGACATCCTTGAGTGGTCCAACTGGTTTGGCTGGGTGCAACGGTGGATGTAATCTCAACAGCACTAACCGACCTCTGGTACGGCTTCGGGGTCGCCTTTGAGCCGCAAAACATATTGTGGTGCTTCATCGGCGTGCTCATCGGAAACATGGTCGGCGTACTGCCGGGCATGGGTCCGCTTGCCACCATCTCGATCCTGCTGCCCCTCACCTTCGGCATGAAGCCGGTCGCCGCGATCCTCATGATCGCCGGGGTCTATTATGGCGCGCAGTACGGTGGGGCGATCTGCTCCATCCTGCTGAACCTGCCCTGCCATCCCCCGCACGCGGTCACCTGTCTCGACGGATTTCCGCTCACGCAGCAGGGCAAAGGGGGTACTGCGCTCGGAATCACCGTGATCGCGTCCTTCGTGGGCGCATCATGGGGCATTACCGAAATGATCTTCCTCTCGCCGCTGCTGGTGAGGGCGGCGCTGCAATTCGGCCCGGCGGAGGTGTGCTCGCTCATGCTGTTGGGCCTGTTGGCGGGCTCAACGCTGGCAAGAGGCTCGCCTGTGAAGGGCGTGGCGATGACCGTGCTCGGTCTGTTGATCGGCATCGTCGGCTCCGACATCGAGACCGGATCGCCTCGCTTCACGTTCGGCATTCCGCAACTTGACGACGGCGTCGAAATCGTCGCGCTCGCGCTCGGGCTGTTCGGCATCGCCGAATTCATGAGCAGCGTCAATAAGATTTCCGACGTCAATACCAAGTACTCGAACGTCCGGCTGCGCGACATGCGGCCGAGCGGGGCCGACCTGAAAAAAGCGTTCTTTCCGATGTGGCGCGGCACCATCATCGGTAGCCTGTGCGCGCTGATCCCGGGCACCGGACCGACGATCGCATCGTTCGTGTCCTACGCGACAGAAAAAAAGATATCGAAGACGCCGGAGCGCTTCGGACACGGGGCGATCGAAGGCGTGGCGTGTCCGGAGGCGTCGACCCATTCCTCGGTGCAGGGCGACTTCATCCCGACCATGAGCCTCGGGATCCCCGGCGACGCGGTGATGGCGCTGTTGCTGGGCGCCTTGATCATTCAAGGCATCGTGCCGGGCCCGCAACTCATCACCGAGCATCCCGACATCTTTTGGGGCCTGATCGCCAGCTTCTGGATCGGCAACATTCTGCTGGTCATCCTCAATGTGCCGATGATCGGCCTTTGGGTGAAGCTGTTGATGATCCCCTACAAATACCTTTACCCAAGCGCCATGTTCTTCGTCTGCATCGGCGTCTACAGCACCAACAACGACATGTTCCAGGTCGGCGAGGTGCTCGTGATCGGGATCGTCGGCTACATCCTCAACATGCTCGGCTTCCACCCCGCGCCGGTCCTTCTCGGCTTCGTGCTGGGGCCGCGCTTTGAAGAGAACTTCCGGCGCGCATTGCTGATTTCCCGCGGCGACCTCCTCGTGTTCCTGCAGCGTCCGATCAGCGCGGTGTTCGTGACGCTCTGCGTGCTGCTGATCCTGGGACAGATCTACGTCCGTCTGCGCAAACCCAAAGACAACGGCGACTCGCTGGTCCCGGCTGAGCTGCTGGCGGCCGCGCAGTCACCGCATCCCGGCGCCGCGCACGCACCGCAGGGAGTGCCCGCACCGCAGCCGGCGGCCGAGTGAGGACTAGGCAGGGCCGGCTAGATTGCGCAGAACCAGGCAGGCCCCGCCGGCTTTCTGCAGCCGAGCACACAGCGTGTTTGCACTCGCGCGCGTTTCCGTGCCGATGCGGATCTGATAGAACGGCCGCGCGCCGCGACTGCGGAAGGTCGACTGAATGATGATGGGGTCGCTTCCCGCCAATATGTCGCCGTAACGGCTCGCAAGGCTCTGGTAGGACGCGAGCGCCCGCTCACGCACGAAGCCCGCGCTCAACTGCACGCCCCACGGCCGCGATGTCCCTCGTTCCACACGTCGCGTCAACGCGATCACGAACGGATTTGGTCGCTGCTTCAACAGGGCCATCAATTGGCGACAGTCGGAGACGGCCGGCGGCGCGGCGCCACTCACAGCGGTCGGCGTCGCCCAGTCATCGATCGAGCGGCCGGTAACCGCCAGCACGTAGTTCCTTGTCTCCTGCGGGATCGTGCGCCGACCGGCCATCCAATCGCGCACGCGCTGCGGGCCCGCATTGTAAGCTGCCGCCGCAAGCCCGAGATTGCCGAATTGCTGCCACAGCTCGCGCAGGAATTCCGCGGATTTCGGCAGCGCCTCAATGGGATTGAATGGATCCAGCACGCCGCGCTCCGCCGCAGTGCGCGGCATGAACTGCGCGATCCCCTCCGCGCGGTCGCCACTGCGGGTCTGCGGTCCGACTTCATTCGGGCGAAAGCGGCTTTCCTGCCAAATCACGCGGGCGAAGAACTCGACCGGTAACGCGTTGGCCTTTGCCGCGCCTTCCACCAGCAGGCATACGGAATTGGCCGAGTTTTGGTCCTGGTCTCGGTCTTGGGACGTGGCGACAGGGTCGGGTTCCGAGCGGTCGAGCGGGTCCTGTGCCGCCGGCTCTTCCGCCAGAGCCGAGCAGGTCAGCAGCGTGCAGGCGATGGCACATAAGCACCGGGTCATGGGCTGTCCGGCATACCCGCGATCCTTCTGCCGATATCGCGAATGCCTGCAGAAAAGTTCCGGCTTTTTCGCGCATGTCCCGGGAAAAGCGAGACCGGTTTCCCCGAAAAGGACAAATGCGCCCACGCGTGAACAAAGCGCATCTCTATTGCATCAAATCGGATGCGTTCTAATGAATCTCCGGCTCCGCGATCGGCGCTGCCCCCTCGAGAAAATCGAAGTCGCACCCCTCGTCCGCCTGCCCAATATGGGCGGAGAACATCGCGCCGTAGCCGCGGGGATAACGGGGCTCCGGCGCCCGCCAGATCGAACGCCGGCGGGCGAGTTCCTCATCGGAAACCGCCAAATGAATTCGGCGCCCCGCGACGTCGACCTCGATCGCGTCCCCGGTCTGCACCAACGCCAGCGGCCCGCCGACGAAGCTTTCGGGGGCAACATGCAGAATACAGGACCCGTAGCTCGTCCCGCTCATTCGCGCGTCCGACACCCGCAACATGTCGCGCACGCCGGCCTTCACCAGCTTTTTCGGGATCGGCAACATCCCCCATTCTGGCATTCCCGGACCGCCCTTGGGCCCGGCATTCTTGAGCACCAGGACGTGGTCGGGCGTGACGTCGAGATCGTCGCGCTCGATCTCACGCGCCATATGGTTGTAGTCGTCAAAGGCCAGCGCCGGCCCGCGATGGCGCAGCAACCGCTTCTCCGCAGCCGACGGCTTCATCACGCAGCCGCGCGGCGCCAGATTGCCTTGCAGCACCGCCGTCGCGTTTTCGCTCGACACCGGATCGTTGAGTGGCCGGATGACGTTGCGCAGATAGACCTCCGCGCCCGCGATCGTCTCACCGAGCGTCTCTCCCGAGACGGTGAGGCAGGACAGATCGAGAAGCTCCTTCATTTCCGCCATCAGCGCGCGCAAACCACCGGCGTAGAAAAAATCTTCCATCAGCAACTTGCCGGAGGGGCGGATATTGGCGATGACCGGCACCATGCGCGAGATCTCGTCGAAGCGCCGCAAATCGAGGGCAACGCCGGCGCGACGCGCCATCGCGACCAGGTGGATGATGGCGTTGGTCGAGCCGCCGAGCGCCATGTGCACCTTGATGGCATTGTCGAACGCGGCCGCGCTGAGGACGCGCGCGGGGCTCAAGTCCTCCCACACCATGTCGACGATGCGGCGCCCGGCCGCCGCGCACATGCGGGGGTGATTGGCATCGGCGGCGGGGATCGCGGAGGCACCCGGCAACGTGAGCCCCATGGCCTCGGCGATCGCCATCATGGTGGCGGCGGTGCCCATGACCATGCAGGTACCGAACGAGCGCGCGATGCCGTTCTCGATCTCGCTCCACTGCTCCTCGGTGATGTTGCCG
>Ga0066903_100005698_pt1 | contig 10875 bp, 7 predicted proteins | sample PanSoiMetaGPlot1_FD_67491 | JGI IMG/M metagenome (GOLD analysis project Ga0066903, IMG submission 67491) | Tropical forest soil microbial communities from Panama analyzed to predict greenhouse gas emissions - Panama Soil - Plot 1 (version 2) | ecosystem: Environmental > Terrestrial > Soil >...
ACGCGGCCGAGCCACAGCAGCTGCGGCGTGACCAGGTTGCAGGCCAGCAGGGTCCAGTAGGTCCAGGCGTACGGGCCGGTCCAGCGGCTCCACATCATCGACTGCTCGTAGGGATTGCCGGAATACCAGGAGAAGAAGGCCTCCGTCATGTAGCCGTAGCAGACGATCATCGAGGTCGCCAGCAGCACCTTGGCCATGTTCCGCAGGTGGCGCAGGGTGATGAAATCCTCCAGGCCGTACACCGAGCGCAGCGGAATGGCGATGAGCAGCACCATCGCAAATCCCGCGTAGATGGCGCCGGCGACGAAGTAGGGCGGGAAGATGGTGGCGTGCCAGCCGGGAATGATGCCGATGGTGAAATCGAAGCTCACCACCGTGTGCACCGAGACGACCAGCGGCGTGGCGAGTCCCGCCAGCAGCAGCGAGGCCACCTCGTAGCGATGCCAGTGCGCGGCCGAGCCGCGCCATCCCATCGCCAGCATGCCGTAGACGATGCGCGCGGCGCGGTTCTTGGAGCGATCGCGCAGCGTCGCCAGGTCCGGAATCAGCCCGACGAACCAGAACAGCGCCGACACGGTGGCGTAGGTCGACACGGCGAAGACATCCCACACCAGCGGGCTGCGGAAATTGGGCCACAGCCCCATCGTGCTGGGATAGGGAACCGTCCAGTAGCCGTACCAGGGCCGTCCCATGTGGATGAGCGGGAACATGCCGGCGCAGGCCACGGCGAACAGGGTCATCGCTTCCGCGAAGCGGTTGATCGACGTGCGCCACGTCTGGCGCAGCAGCAGCAGGATGGCGGAGATGAGCGTGCCGGCATGGCCGATGCCGATCCACCAGACGAAGTTGATGATGTCGAACGCCCATCCCACCGGGATGTTGTTGCCCCAGATGCCGATGCCGGTGAGCAGCAGCGTGGTGACGGCGACCATCAGCATCATGAGCAGCAGGAACGACAATCCGAATCCGATCAGCCAGCCGAAGCGCGTCCCCCTGGCCAGGACGATGGAGCCGATCTTGTCGCTCACCGAGGCGAAGGTGTAGCCGGGTCCGACGATGGGAGGTCCTTCGGGCGATTCGGCGGCGGGACGCGGCTCGTCCATCATGCCTGGTCCTTCAGATCGGGATTCGGGTTCTTCAGCGCGGCCAGGTAGGTGGTGCGCGGCCGCGTGTTCAGGCTGCTCAGCAGCCCGTAATTGCGCGGCTGCGCCTTCGCCTTCGCCACGCGGCTGCTCGGATCGTTCAGATCGCCGAAGACGATCGCGTCCGACGGGCAGACCTGCTGGCAGGCCGTCTGGATCTCGCCGTCCCGGATGGCCCGGCTCTCCACCTCGGCGACATTGCGCGCCGCATTGATGCGCTGCACGCAGTAGGTGCACTTCTCCATGACGCCGCGCGTGCGCACCGTGACGTTGGGATTGAACAGCAGCCTGGCGGTCGGCGAGGTGAAGTCGTTGTACTGGAGGAAATTGAACCGCCGCACTTTGTAGGGGCAGTTGTTGGCGCAGTAGCGCGTCCCCACGCAGCGGTTGTAGACCATGTCGTTGAGCCCTTCCGAGCTGTGCACCGTCGCCGCGACCGGACAGACCTGCTCGCAGGGGGCGTTCTCGCACTGCATGCAGGGGATCGGCTGGTGGTAGATCTCCGGCGCGTCCATCGCTCCCTCGAAATACCGATCCACGCGGATCCAGTGCATCTCGCGGTTCACCTTCACCTGCTCCTTGCCGACGATCGGAATGTTGTTCTCCGCCTGGCAGGCGATCGTGCAGGCGTTGCAGCCGGTGCAAGCGGCCAGGTCGATGGCCATCGCCCAGGCGTGCCCTTCGTAGGTCACCGGCGGGGTCATGGTGAGATCGGCGGGCGGCGTTTCCTCCATCTCCCTGGCGAAGTCGGGGTGCTCGCGGAAGTGCGTGAGCGTGGCGTGGCGCACCAGCGGCCGCCCCTCCATGCTGCCGTGCTCCTGCGTGACCGAGAGCGGATAGCGCCCCCCGGTCGGCTCGAGACGCACGGCGGAGGCGATCCAGCGGGCGGCGGCCGAGCGCACCGCATAGGCGTTGAACCCGGCGTGCCGGCCGACCCGCCCGACCCGATCCCGCCCGTAGCCCAGGTGCAGCGTCACCGAATCGTCCGCGTGGCCCGGCAGCACCCAGACGGCGACGCGCAGCCGCCGCCCGCCCACGTTGAGCTGCGCCATGTCCTCGCTTTGCAGATGGAGCCGGCGCGCCGTGGCCGGGCTGAGGATGGCCGCGTTGTCCCAGGTGAGCTTGGTGATGGGGCGCGGCAGCTCCTGCAGCCAGCCGTTGTTGGCGAAGCGTCCGTCGTAGACGGAGGCGTCCGGCCGGAAGACCAGCTCCAGCTCGCCCGCCGAGGATGCCGCCGCATCGGGCGTCTGCGCTCCGAGACCGCCGCGCAGGCTCACCGGCAGCGCCGGCCGGCCCGACCCTTCGACGACGCCGTCGTGCAGGGCGCGCCGCCAGCGCTTGTCGAAATCGCCGCCGGGCATGCGGGTCGACCAGTACTCCTTGACGATCTCGGCGCTGGTGCGCAGCGGGCGATCGGTGAAGGCGGCGAGCAGCTCGTGCGCTGTCTTGCCGTGATACAGCGGCTCGATAAGCGGCTGCAGGATCGTGACGCTGCCATCGGGACAGCGCACGTCGCTCCACGACTCGAGATCGTGCGCCTCGTTGACGTGCCACTGGCAGCGCGCCGCCGTCTCGTCGTCGTGCAGCCCCAGATGAATCGTGAGCCCCACCTTGGCGAGCCGCTCCCCGAAGGCGATGTCGATCGGCGAGGTGAAGACCGGATTGCCGCCGAGAATCACCAGCATCTGGACGCGACCCGCGCCCATGTCGGTGGCCAGATCGGCGAAGGAGGCGGCCGAGACCGCCGCCTCGTCGGCGGGCGGATGGTAGGTCACGGCGCTGCCCGCGCTGCCCAGGGCCTGGTTCATGGCGTGCACCAGCGCGTGCACGTCGGGCGGCTGCGCCGGCCCCGCCACCACCACGCTGCGCGCGCCGTGCTTGCGCAGGTCCTGGATCAGCCCCGCGAGCTGGGCTTCGGAGACGCCCGGCACCGAGGCGGGCCGGTTCGCGCCCGGCACGCCGAGGGTGGCGGCCAGATCGGCTTCCGCCAGGCGCGGAATGTCGGCCGGCCGCGCCACGCCGGCGATGCCGAGCCCGGCGGCCACCGCGCGCGCGAGCGTGGCGACATCGCTCGCGCGGACGCGCAGCCGATGATCCGCCATGCTCCCCGTGATCGTCGGCATGCTCTCCGCCACATAGAGGCGGTTCATCGTCACGGGCGCGTCTTTCAGGTCCGCCGCCTCCGCCGTCACCCGGCGGCGCGCGGCGAACTCCTTCGCGTGGCGCACCTGCCCCGGACCCGCGCCGAGGAAATCGGCATCGAGCGCCAGGATCACGTCGGCCTGATCGAGATGCAGGCGCGCTTCCACCGGCTGCCCGAACGCGCGGCGCGCCCCGTCGAGCGCGTGGTCGTCGTCCACCGGCTCGTGCCGGTGCCAGCGCGCCTGCGGAAAGGCGCGCAACAGATCCTGGATCTGGGCCGCCAGCGTCGGCGAGGTGACCGCTGCCGTCAGGAAGCGCAGGCCCGCGCCGCCGGCGGCGCGCTGCGCCTGGGCCGCTTCGTGAATCACGCCGAGCAGATCGCTGTACGGGCGGATGCCACCGAGATTGGTCACCGTCTTCGATCGATCCGGGTCGTACAGCGTCAGCAGCGACGCCTGCGTGAAAACATTGGTGGCTCCGAGGCTTTCGGGATGCTCGGGATTGCCCTCGATCTTGCTGGGCCGGCCCAGTGTGCTGGTGACCAGGACCGGGTGCGTCGTGTGGCCCAGACGGATGGCGGTGGCGTAGCGCAGCGGCTTGCCCGGCAGGTAGTCCTCCGGCTGGCGGACGAAGGGAACGATCTTCTCGCCCAGCGGCTCGCTGCAGCGCGCAAGGCCGGCCAGGGCCAGCGAGGCGCCCATCAGCTGCAGGAACTGGCGCCGCCCTTTCGGGTCGTCCCACTCGGAGGCCTGCTCGGGGAACTCGCGCTCGACCAATTCGCGGACCTCGGGCGAGCCGGCCAGATCCTCGAGGCTGCGCCATTGCCGCGGCGCATCCTCGAGCCGTTCTTGCGAGCGTGTCGCGCCGGCCGCGCTTCCTCCCGCGGTTGCCGCGTCGCGCGTGAGATCGTGCGTCTCGTCCATCATTCAGGTCGGCTCGCTTTCAACGATGACAGGTCGAGCAGTCGGTGCGCGTGCGAACGTTGTAGCGCTTCACCAGCTCCGCTCCGTCCGATGAGGTAGCGCCGGCCGGCGGCGTCATCTTGAACACCGCCTCCTTCGGCGAGAGGTACTTCTCCGGATGGCGGTGGCACTCCAGGCACCATTCCATCTGCAGCGACGCGTTCTTGTAGACGAGCGGCATCTGATCGACGTGGCCATGGCAGGTCAGGCAGGCCACGCCCTTCGCCACGTGCACGCTGTGATCGAAGTAGACGAAATCGGCCAGATTGTGCACCCGGTTCCACTGCAGCGAGACACCCGTCCGGTAGCTCTCGCGCACCGGCTCCAGCGTCGGACTGTCCTTCCACAGCTGCGAGTGGCAGACCATGCAGGTCTGCGTCGGCGGAATGCCCGCGAACGCCGAGGTCTCCACCGAGGTGTGGCAGAAGCGGCAGTCGAGTCCCACGCCGCCGACGTGATGCTGGTGCGAGAAGGGGATCGGCTGCGTCACGGGGACGCCCTGCCGGGTGGTGAACGAGGATCGCTGCACGGTCACCAGGACCCAAAGCAATCCGCCCACGAGGAACAGGGCGCCGAACAGGCTCACGCGCGCAATGGTATTGGTGCTGGGATGAAAGATCTGCGGCATTCCCGCCCGACTGCCCCCGACCTATCCGCTGGAAAAAGGGGCGTCATCGTACCACAACGCCTGCGGGGGATAAAGCGAGCCCAGAGCATCGATTAGCCCGGGTTGGCCCCTGAACAACGCCTCCGGTCCTGCGCCGGCGGCAAAGCGAAGAGCAGCCTCAGGGTGAGGCGCCGGGCGGCTTGGCGTGGAACAGGAAGTACTCCTGGTTGGCTGGCGTGAGGTTGGGGGAGGCGAAGGAGCGATCGCGGGTGATGATGAACTGGGCGTGGGTCGGATCGCTGTAGTAGTTCCCCGCCATGTAGAAGCGGAAGGGGACGAACTCGGCGTCGAACTCGGCGTCGGTCTGGCCGACCTGGACCCGGCGGTCTTCGCCGACCACCTTGCGGATGGCGGCGAAATCGGTGGTGCGCGACTCGAAGCTTTGTCCTTCCTCGGTCTTGAAGCGGTTGAGATCGAAGGCGGAGAAGGCATAGACGGCCAGGGCGAGCGCGGCCACCGTCCCCAGCGCCTTCTCGGGAAGGACCGAGAAGATGGCCAGCCAGAAGACCATGGCGAAGCCGACGTAGAACATCGCCTGGAAATCGTGAAACGCGGTGAAGTGCCGCATCGACAGGCACCAGACGAGCCCCGAGAGCAGCAGCGCCAGGAGCGCGACACGCTCCTCCTTCTTCCTGAGGAGCAGCCGGCCCAAACCGAAAGCGGCGAGCAGCGCGAGGGCCAGCCCGGCCAGTCCCATCGCAACTTTCACCGTCCGGCTCCCCTTCTCGCTCGCTTCATTGATGGCGGCATGCAGCGGGCGCGTGGGAATCGTCGCCTTCATGACCCGGCGCGCCTGCTTGTTGAGGAAATTCTTCCACCGGAGCTCCTGGTATTCCGGGAACTGGGTGCTTCCACCCGAGGCGCCCAGCCGGAACTCGATCGACTTGACGGACGGCAGCTCGCTCACCGGCACCTGGAGCGCCGACTTCTCGTTGAAGATGTTGAAGGCGAGCAGCAGGCAGCCCCAGGACACCGCCATGACCATCGTCCGGGTCGCCCAGTGACGGAACAGGCTCCCGATCCCCTCCTTCAGCCCGCCCGTCACGATCGAGCGCACCGCCGTGAGGACCCACCAGGTCACCAGCGCCCCGTAGGGCTGCCATCCCAGGGCGATGGCGAGCATCGTCCCCAGCCACAGCACCCACAGGGTTCCGCGCGTCTCGAACAGGGTGATGCCGTAGAGCACCAGGAGGAAGCCGAACAGCGCCGGCACGTCGTTGAAGATCATGTCGTCGTAGTACTGGATGAAGTAAGACGAGAAGCCGATCAGCGCCGCGCCGACGGACAGCAGAGGATTGAGGGTGATCTCCCAGAGAATCAGCGTGGCGAGCACCAGCGCGCCCCAGGCGAACAGGAGCATCAGGGTCCTTCCGCGCGTCATCTCGCACACCGGATCGTCCGAGCACTTCGAGACGGAGGCGCCGATGAGGACGTACGAGAGGATCGGGAAGCGGTTGTGCGGATCGACGCCGCTCGTGCCCTGTGGGTCGACCCACTTGCGCGTGTAGAGGAGGAAATGATGCTGGCGATCCAGGTTCTTGCCCATCGCCAGGCCCATCGAGGAGAGATAGCCGTGGTGCAGCGGCAGAATCGCCTTGGTGTGCGTCTCGGTAGTGAGGGAAATCGCCAGCGCCGTGAAGAGGAGGACCCAGGCCGCGACCTTGGCGGCGCCTCCCTTCATGAATCGAGGCCCACGGACAGCTCCTGGATCTGATCCATCCAGACCTTGAGCTGCGGCGCGTAGTCCCGGGGCACGCAATCGCCGCAGATCTCGTTGGCCAGCGACGTGAGGACCTGCATGCTGGCGCGCATCGAGGAGGAGACCTCGACGGCCAGCGCGCAGCTCTTCAGCTCGCGGATGCCGCGCAGCCCCTGCGCCAGTCCCGCGAGGATGGAGGCCAGCTCCTGCTCGTCGGGCAGCTGCTGCGGGCGGTAGAGCAGATCGTGGATCGTGTGCAGCTCGCCGGTGAAGACGGCGATGGCGCTCTCGATGCGGGCCCGCACCTGCTCGGGCGTGATGTCCGGGGAGGCGCACAGCTGGTTCACCCCCTGCAGATCCCCGAGCACCATGTGCAGGTTGGTGCGCACGCGACCCAGGCGGTTCTCGAAGGTCAGCCGGTGGATCTCCTCCGTCGCCAGCTCCTGCCGGCGGCTGACCAGCTTGGAGACGACGATGCCGAACAGCAGCAGACCGCCCGCCCCTTCCACGATGGCGAAGACGCGCATGAATCCCAGCGGCGTGATGTCGCCGTAGCCGATTGACAGGGCCGTCACGAAGCTGAAGTAGAGCGCCGTCCCCAGATCCGCCGGGGTCGGTCCCATCGTCCGGCCGCGATCCAGCAGGCCGTGGCCTTTGAAGAATCCGTCCAACCAGTAGACCAGCCCGAAGCCGACGATCATCATCAGCCAGATCAGCAGGAGCGACAGGATGGAGCGCTCGCCCAGCTTGTCGAAGAGACCCGAAACTCTGGCGCGCACGCTGTGCGGGAACCAGGTGGAGTCGATCGCCGCGACGGCAGGATGAATCTCCGGGGCGCTCTCGGTCAGGCGCTCCAGCGCCCCGCCACGCTCCGTCCACTCCGCTTTCCCGCCGCCGTAGTGCCCGAGGTTCCGATATCCCTTCTCGCTCAGCAGGCCGACGGCCTGCTCGGCGAGGTGTCAGGTGGAACCGCCGCAGTAGACGATGATCTCGCGCGATCGGTCGGGCAGCAGGCGGCGCGCGCGGGTGGGAATCTCCGCCACGGGCAGGTTGAGGGCGCCGGGGATGTGGCCGTCGTTGTAGGCCACGCGGGGCAGGACGTCGACGAGGACGGCGCCCTGCCGGAGACGCTCGAGCATCGCCTCGCGCGAAAGCTCCCGGGCATGGCCCGACGAGGACCTGCCCGCGGGCTGGACGCTCACCACCGGGTCCGGTAGATAGGCTCGACCTCGACCGGCACGGAGCGGACCTTCTCGAGGTCCTTCGCCAGATCCTCGGGGATCGAGCCGAATTGCGCGAAGAGCGAGGCCGCCGCGTCGTAATTGCCGGCGCGCTCGATCTCGAGAACGTTGCCGGTCAGCTCGCGCAGGGCGGGCCGCATCTTGCCCACGTCCACCGACCAGCGCTGCGCGCCGTCATCGCGCCGGATCGCCCCTTTCTCGCGCAGGAAGTTCAGCTCCACGATCGAGGCGCGCCCGTGTGCCTCGCCCACGCCGAAGCGGACGGCCCGGAAGATGGAGCCCAGGTAGGAGGCGTAGTGCTCCTCCTCCCTGGCGGCGGGCATGAGGTCGTGATCGATGAGCCAGGCCATCGAGACGAGCCCCACGACGGTCGCCTTGAGCTCCTCGGTCGCGCTGTAGAGATCGCCCAGCTTCTGGTTGACCGGCGTCTTCTCCTCCCCGCGCACGGTGCGCGGACCCAGCGCGTGCGACAGCTCGTGCATCAGCACGTCCTCGAACACTCCCTGCGCTGTCACCTGGCTCGCCTGGGAGGGAGCCATCAGCACCCGGCTGATGGGCAGGATCACTTTGTCGACGCGAGCTTCGAAGATGTTCTTCCAGAAAATCTTCTTCGACCCTTTCTGCTCGTGCACCTTCGGATCGTTGGGCAGATTGGTGGCGGCCGCCTGGTAGCCGACGCGCAGATCGCCGGCGCGATAGATGTCGCGCACCACCACCATGGGCGAGGCCAGTCCGGTCAGGTCGCGGCGGTCCGCCTCGGGATAAGGAAGGTTGTTCTCCAGCTCCTGCAGATGCGCGATGTAGCCCGCCAGCTTGGCGCTCTCCTGCGCGTCGCGCACGGCCACCGACGCCTCGTACGAGGTCTTGATCCCCATCAGCTGGTCGTCGTAGACCTCGAAAGGCCCGAGCACCAGCTCGTAGGGGCTGTCCTTCAAATCGATCCAGTCGCAGTCGGTCTGGAAGGTGTCGTCCGTGCGCAGCGCCTTGGCCTTGGAGCCGAGATAGCGCTTGAGCGACTCGTTCTGGGCGAGCGAGGCGGCCGCCTCCAGCTCGCGGGCCGCCGGATCCAGCCATTGCGCGTAGGCTTCGGAATAGGGAATGGCGTCCAGCTCCTTGCCGTTGCGCCGGATCACCGTCAGTCCCGACAGCAGCGCATCGCGGCGATCCGGGTGCGCCTCGACGTAGGCTTCGAATTCGGTCTTGTCGAGATCGGCGGGATAGAAGCCCGCGCCGGGAGGGAATTTCCTGTCGCCGGTGAAGGGCTTGAAGTCCTCGAGGCGATCGAAGGGGCCCGCGTTGAGCGAGACCAGGTGGCGCAGCAGGACCGAGGCCGAGTCTCTCGCCTTGTTGAGACGATCCCGGATCTCGACCGCCTGCGCGTACGATTGCCGCCAGAAGATCTCGTCGATCTGCTGCGCCGCGGCGACCAGGTGCTTGAGCAGGGTGCGGTCTTTCACGGGAAGCTGGCGGGCGTCGAAGGTCATCTCCGAGGGGGCATAGCGGCTCAGCATGCGCTCCAGCTCCGCCTTGGAGGGTGCAGGGGCCTTCGTAGGCATCTTCTCCGCTCCCATCAGGAACGCCGAGGCCATGAGCGATGCAAGCGCGGCAAGCGCCCACCGGCGCTTCCCCGCCGCGAACCTCACCCTTCTCTTCCCCTCGCCTGCCACGAACCCCCTCGCCAAATCGGCGAAAGCTTAACCCTGCCGGTGGGATCGGTCAAGAATGGGGGATTGACCTGGGATGCGTTCCCATCCCTGGTCAGGCGTTCATCCGCGGATCGTCTTCCGGGCCGGCGGGAAACGCCACCTCGAGCGTTTGACCCGCCCCAAGCGTCTGCCAGGCCCGGATCAAGCGGCCACGCAGCGTGCGGATGCCGGCCAGCTCCTCCTCGGTCAGCTGGCGAAAGGCCGTGACGCCCTGCCCGCGCAGCGATTCGCTCAGGGCTTCGTTGAACTCGGCCGCCGGGAAGACGCGGCCCGCCGCCCGCTCCTGATCCAGGATGCCGACGATGCTCTCCGCCCAGGCGGCCTCCGCCGGGAGCCTGCGCGCGGCTCCTCTCAACGTGAAATCATCGATGTTCCAGCCCGAGGCCACCAGTCCGAAGAATCCCTGCCTGAATCCCAGGATGCTTTCCGCCGCGCAGTGAGTCAGATCGTGGGCGGGGAAGAAGGGATGCAGCTTGCCCCAGGTCCTGCTGCCATCCGGTCGGATGCAGATCAGCGTCGAGGGGGCGTCTTTCGCTTTCTTGAGCTGGATGATCATGGTGCGGTAAAAATGAAAACGGCGAGGCCCATTCCTCGCCGCTTCCAGCTCGTCGTACGCCGGTTGTCAGCTCCTCGTACGGTCAGCCGTTCCAGGTTGATGAGTGGGCCGTCAGCCCTACATCCCGTAACGTCCGCGCCAGGCTGTACTGCAAGAGGCAGGCCGTCCCGCAGAGCTCGGCGCGAAATGGATGGTAACTCATTGCCATCCGGCCGGTTGCGAGGGAGAGCCCGCGAGGCCGTGTCAAAGGCCCGACCGGGGCGGCTGGAATGTGTGTGCGGAACCGCCACACGCGGCCTCACGAGCTTCCGCCAGCTCATTCGTTTAAGTGCTTCGCTCATTGAAGTTAGCGGCCTGTCGAATCTTTCGACAGGCGTGTGTGGGGGAAAACGACACCGCCGGCCTTGCCCTCCCCTGGGCCGGGTCCCATCCTTATATAATGACGCCGCCACGAGGGGGATCCTCCATGAGCCGCAATCTCCGGCGCCTCGCCTGGTTCGCCGGCAGCTTCCTCGCTGCCCTCATCGCCCTCGCCATCGTCGTCCCCCTCTTCGTCGACGTCAACCGCTATCACGACACGATCGAGGCCAAGGCCGAGCAGATTCTCGGACGCGACATAACACTGGGCACCATGCGGCTGTCGCTCTTTCCGATCCCCGGCGTGAGCGTGAAGCCTCTGTCGATCACCTCCGATCGGAAGGCCGACCCGCCGCTGCTCGAGTCTTCCTTTCTCTCGGCGCACCTGCGGATTCTACCTCTG
>Ga0066903_100005699_pt1 | contig 10873 bp, 10 predicted proteins | sample PanSoiMetaGPlot1_FD_67491 | JGI IMG/M metagenome (GOLD analysis project Ga0066903, IMG submission 67491) | Tropical forest soil microbial communities from Panama analyzed to predict greenhouse gas emissions - Panama Soil - Plot 1 (version 2) | ecosystem: Environmental > Terrestrial > Soil >...
GCGCACGATCCCCTCAATCTTGCGCATGGTCCCCTCTCCATCTTGTGAGTACCCGACCACCTCGCCGCTAGGCGGCTTGCCTGTCAAGCGCACGAGGGTGGGATCGCAGAAAAATGCTTTCGTTTTCGAGCAGATGTTGTCGTATTACCACACTACCAGGCGAGCCAGGGATCGCACTGGCGTTCGCTCGCCGCCCGGGCACGGGAAGGCGGTGGTGCCCCGTCAGTCCTTCACGGCCGCGAGAGTGACCCGGAAGCGACTCGGGACACGCGGCGCCACGACCGCGTCGCCGCCGTGCAGGCGCGCGATCTGTCGCACCAGTGAGAGACCGAGACCGGCGCCTGTCGAATCGTTGCCGAGCCGGTGAAACGGCGTGAACACGCGCTCGCGCTCGCCCTCGGGCACCCCCCTTCCGCCGTCCGTCACGTCGAGCAGCGCGCGGGCGCCAGCGCGCCCGACCGTCACGCGCACCGGCGGCGTGCCATGGCGTTTGGCATTTTCGAGCAGGTTGCGCACCATGCGGCGCAGCAGTCTGGCATCGCCGATGACGCTGACGGCCTCCCCGTCGAGCGTACACTCGTCGTAGCGCGCGCATTCTTCGGCAGCGAGCGCCAGCAGATCGACGTCCTCGGTTGCCTGCAGCGTCGGCGTCGCGTCAAGCCTGCTTGCCAGCAGGATTTCGTCGATGAGCGTTTCGAGCTCCGCGATGTTGCGCTCGATCTCGCTCTTGTATTTCGGGTCGCCGTCGTGCTGCAGAAGCTCCAGTCCGAGACGGATGCGCGACAACGGCGTGCGCAATTCGTGCGATGCGTTGGCGAGCAGCAGCCGGTGAGCGCCAACCAATTCCTCGATGCGTCCGGCGGCGCGATTAAAACTGTCGGCGAGCCGCGCGACCTCGTCGCGGCCCTTCACCGTGACGCGCGCGGTGAGGTCGCCGGCACCGAGAGTTTCGACGCCGGTCTGCAGTCGCTCGAGGCGGCGCGTGAGCCCGCGCACCACCGGATAGGCGCAGAGCGCGACCGCCAGCGCGATCAGGCCGATGTAGAGAACGAACCGCAGCACCGGGCGCTGATGTTGCGGCGCGGCCCGCGCCACAATCCAGCGTCCATCGGGCAGCGGGATGCTCCAGGCCAGTCCGCCCGCGCCGTAGACCCAGCCGCCGCCGGGGCGGTTATGCGGCGGCAAGGGCAACGGCTGACCGGCCGCGGCGATCAGCGTGGATGTAGCGTCATAGAGCGCGATGTCGGTGCCGAGCCGCCTGGCGATGCGCCTGATCGCGCGTTCCTGCGCCGCTTGCGGCGCGCTTGCCGGCGGCAAGACCGCAGCCGCGACCTCGCCGACGATCTCAAAGGCCTGGTTGGCCGGTGAATATTGGGCGCCAAACCGCCACACCGCGCCGGAGACCAGGACGACCATCACGAGACTTGCGATAATGGTCAGATAGATCTTCTTGTAGAGATGTCGCATGCGATATCCGGGCGTCGCCACGACGGCCGCGGCCCCCGATCGTCACTCCTGGACTTTGGCGAAAACATATCCGGCGCCACGAATCGTGATCACCCGCCGCGGCCTTTTTGGGTCGTCCTCGATGGCGGCGCGGATGCGCGAAATGTGCACGTCAATGGAGCGGTCGAACGCTTCGAGCCGTTCGTGGCTGAGCTGGTCCATGATCGCATCGCGCGACATGACCCGGCCGGCGTTGCGGGCGAGGAGCATGAGCAGGGCGAACTGGTGGCCGGTGAGCGCGCGCGCTTCCCCGGCGAGCCGAACCTCATGGGCGCCGATATCGATCTCGAGGCGGCCGAACCGCAGCACCTCCTCGGTTCCCGCGTTGGCAACCGCCCGCCGCAAGATCGCCTTGAGCCGCGCCAGCAGTTCACGCGGCTCGAATGGCTTGGGCAGATAGTCGTCGGCGCCCAATTCCAGCCCGACCACGCGATCCATGGCATCGCCGCGCGCGGTCAGCATCAGGATCGGCGTCTGCGACTGCGTCCGGATGCGGCGGCAGACGTCGAGCCCGTCCATGTCGGGCAGCGTGAGGTCGAGGATGATGCAGTCGAAGGCCTCGCGCGCATGGCGCGCGATCCCGAGCGCCGCCTTGGACGCGATGGTCACGTGAAAGCCGGCCTTGCCGAGATAATCTTGCACCATGTCGGCAAGGCGCGGGTCGTCCTCAATGAGCAGAATGTGGCCGGTCACGGGCCATTCTAACCCCGCCGCCATGGCCGCCAGTAGCGGGGGCGCGGTGGCAGCAGGTCGGCAAGCTTGCGCCGCTGTTCCACGGTGAGGATGCTGGCCACCTCGGTGAGCGCCTGTGCGACCCGCTTACTAAAAGTGTCGGCCAGCGCCATGTGCTCGGCCCGGAAGCTCTCGATCGCGGCGGCGTCGAGGTTCGGCGACACCAAAAGCTCTCGCCCGCGCTGGCGCGCCGCGAGTGCCTTCTCGCGCATCGGCAGCAAATCCCTGACCGCGGACTTGACCACGGCGCGCAGCTTCTCCTGCTGATCGGGCGTGGCGTCGACTTCGATGGCGATGTGCCGCACCGCGCGGTCGGCGCGCTCCTCGATCTGCGCCGGATCGAGCAGCCCCATCATCGCGCGCCCGTGCCAGGCGGGCGGGCCGAAGCGGAACCCTTCGCTGAATGCGCTGCCGGCAAAGGCGCCGACCAATCCGGCAGCGAGCGCTATCATCAGAGCATAGAACGCGGCGCGGCCACGGCCTCTACGAGGCGGCGGCGGCGACGAAAGCTGCGGCGACGGAATCGGAGCTTGGGTCGAGGTGTCGGTCATCTGGCTCTCCTTGAATCTCGAGGGAACGCCCGACCGACAATCTGCGAGCAGATTGTTTGGACGGCTTCTCCGCCGTGTAAAGATTTGTAAAGCGGGCCTCCCAAAGCTAGATCAGCTCCGAAACCGAGCAAGTGGCGAGTGCGCAGCCTCGGGCTTGAGGGCTCGGAGTAGGGCCGGCGGCCCGATGGTCGACCGCCTTTACGCTCTCGGATTGAGCCCTTACAAACGCCGCCAAACCGCCCGATTGCGGAGGCAATCGACAAGCCATGGCGTCCCGAGGCAACCCGGCCGACGCGAGGCAGCCTGCCCCGCGCCTCTATCTCATGACTCCGCAGGTTGCCGACCCTGCCCGGGCGCGCGATGCGATGGCAGCCGCTCTTGCTGGCGCCGATGTAGCCGCGGTTCTGCTCCGGCTCGCCTCGGCGGATGAACGCAGCCAGATCAACTGCGCCAAGGCACTTGCGCCGGTGGTACAGGACCGAGGCGCCGCGCTCCTGCTCGACGGGTGTCCCGATATCGTGGCGCGGTCCGGCGCCGACGGCGCACATCTCACCGGCGTCGATGCCTTCCAGGGTGCGCTCGCAACGCTCAAGCCCGCGCGGATCGCCGGCTGCGGCGGGCTTACCGCCCGTCACGATGCGATGGTCGCGGCCGAATCGGGCGCCGACTACGTGATGTTCGGCGAGCCGGACGAGCGGCGGCACCGGCCCTCGTTCGACGCCGTGGTCGAGCGCGTGGCCTGGTGGGCGGAAGTATTCGAGGTTCCCTGCGTGGGCTATGCCGGCGGCATGGACGAGGTCGCACCACTCGCGGCAGCGGGCGCCGAATTCGTCGCACTCGGCGACTGGATCTTTGCGCACGAGCGCGGCCCAGCGACGGCGGTCGCAGAGGCGATGCGCCAGCTGGCACCGGCGGAGATAGCCGGATGAGGCCCGCTCGCCGTTACAGCCGCTTTGTTCTCAGCACGCTCACGAGCGCGCTGATCTTCGCGTCCGCCGCCGCGCAAACCCTGCCCGGCCCCATTCCACCAGCACCCATTCCGGCGGGCCCGCTCGGCGGCGGCGACCAACTTGCGCCGCCCGCGCCGCGTGAAGCGCAGTCCCTGACGCCGCCGGCGCCGCGGGTTCCCGAGCCCGCAATCAAGGCGAGGCCCAAGCCCCGTCCGCAACCGGGCGCGCGGCCTACTCCACCGCCGGCCACGAGCCCGCCAGCCCCGACGGAGGCATGGCCAGGGCAATCGCCGCCGTCGGCGCCAGCGGCCACCGGCGGCGAAATCGACGTCGCCTACGGTGCCTATCAGCGCGGCTACTATCTCACCGCCTTCATCCAGGCGACCAAGCGGATCGAGGCGCTGCGCGACATGCGATCGATGACGCTGCTCGGCGAACTCTATGCCAACGGGTTCGGCATGGCGCAGGACGATAGGAAGGCGGCCGAATGGTACCGGCTGGCGGCCGAGCGCGGCGACCGCGAGGCGATGTTCGCGCTTGCCCTGTTCCGCCTAGTCGGTCGCGCCGGCAGCCCCAATCGGGAAGAGGCAGCGCGGCTGTTCGCTGCCGCCGCCAAGCTCGGTCATGTCGGAGCCGCCTACAATCTCGGCCTGCTTTATCTCGAAGGCCAGCTATTCCCGCAGGACTTTGCGCGCGCCGCCGAATTGTTCCGCACCGCCGCGGAGGCGGGGAGCCCGGAGGCGCAATATGCGCTTGCCACGCTCTACAAGGAGGGCCGCGGCGTCCGCAAGGATCTGCGCGAGGCGGCCCGCTGGCTCGGCGCCGCCGCGGCCGCCGACTATACCGATGCACAGGTCGAATATGCGATAGCGCTGTTCAACGGCTTCGGCGTCGCCAAGGACGAGACTGGCGCCGCCGCGCTGTTGCGACGCGCCGCGCGCAAGGGCAGCCCGATCGCGCAGAACCGACTCGCCCAGGTGCTGGCCTCCGGCCGCGGCCTGCCGGCCGATCCGGTCCAGGCTATCAAGTGGCACATCGTGTCGAAGGCCGGCGGCGCCAGCGACCTCAAGCTCGACGATTTCATGAATCACCAGACCCCTGAGATCCGCGCTGCCGGCGAGAAGGCGGCCCGATCCTGGGTCGAGGCGATCAAGCAGCCCCGCTCTTGACGGCGCCGGCTGTGGCGGGCAGACCGCACACGATATGCTCCGTTCCGCCCTCCTCAACGTCATGATCAAGGCCGCGCGCAAGGCCGGGCGGACCCTCAAGCGCGACTTCGGCGAGATCGAGCAGCTGCAGGTATCGCTCAAGGGGCCGGCTAATTTCGTCACCGCCGCCGACCGCCGCGCTGAAGAGATCCTGCGCGAGGAGCTCGATCTGGCGCGACCGGGTTACGGTTTCGTTGGCGAGGAAGGGGGCCGGCGCGAGGGCAGCGACAAGACCCACACCTGGATTGTCGATCCGCTCGACGGCACCATGAACTTCCTGCACGGGATTCCGCACTTCGCCATCTCGCTCGCGCTCGAGCGGGAAGGCACGATCGTGGCCGGCGTCGTCTACAACCCCGCGACCGACGACCTGTTCAGCGCCGAGCGCGGCAAAGGTGCGTTCCTTAACGACCACCGGCTGCGGGTGGCGGCGCGAAGCAGGCTCGCCGACGCGGTCATCGCTTGCGGCCTGCCGCATCCGAGCCGCGGCGATGCGGCGATCGAGGTGCGGAACACCGCCTCCGTCCAGGAACGGGTCGCCGGCTTGCGGCGCTTCGGGGCGGCCTCGCTCGACCTCGCCTGGGTCGCGGCGGGACGGTTCGACGGCTATTGGGAGCGCAACCTGTCGCCCTGGGACATCGCGGCGGGGATCGCGCTGGTGCGCGAAGCAGGCGGCTACGCCACCGATCTCGCCGGCGGCGAGGCTCCATTCGTCACCGGCAATATCGTGGCCGGCAACGAAGCGATCCACCGCGAACTCATGCGCATCCTGAGGGAGGTGGAGAAGAGCTGAGTCCCCCGCTCATTCTCGCGTCGTACGCCGCACCCAGGTCCGGCCTGCGCCCGGCCAGATTCTTTTGCCGGGCGTTTACGTCTTTCGTTCTGAAGCAAGGCCTAGAAGGCCGGGACATAAGCGCGTTCACGCGCGTCCATAGCCCGTCGAAGACGGGCGTAAACGCCGTTCTGGACGAGCCATGCCCGGCCATGACCGCGGAAGCATCGCCAATCGTGGCTGAATTCAGAGCTGCTTGAGCAGCGCATCGCCGCCGGAGACTTCGACCTTGCCCGGCGCTTCCTCGATGTTGAGCTTCTTCACCACGCCGTCTTCGACCAGCATAGAATAGCGCCGCGAGCGCGTGCCGAGCCCGTTGCCGGAGCCGTCGAAGCTGAGGTCGATCGCCTTGGCGAATTCTCCATTGCCGTCGGCCAGGAAGTCGATCTTGTCCGCGGCTGTCTGCTTCTTCCAGGCATCCATGACGAACACGTCGTTCACCGAGGTTACCGCGATGGTATCGACGCCCTTGGCCTTGAGCGCGTCGGCGTTCTGTACGACCGAAGGCACGTGCATCTTGTGACAGGTGCTGGTGAAAGCGCCGGGCACCGCGAACAGCGCGACCTTCTTACCCTTGAAGATGTCATCCGTGGTCTTCCAGGCGGGCCCTTCCCCGGTCATTACTCTGAACTTCGCGCTAGGCAGTTTATCGCCGACCTTGATGGGCATGACGCTAATCCTTTCGTTGACTGGGAGGCTGGAAGTGAACCTCACGCCGCACCGCCAGCGGCGGGCGCAAGGCATGCCGCGCACAAATTAGCGTCCCCGGCGAATTAGTCGAGACGGGTTGCGACCTCGATCGCGTCGTCCGGCGTGACCGCGGTCAGGGTGATCAGGGCGCCGCGGTCGCTCGTGTCGGGCGGCAGGCCGTCGAGCTCGAACGCGAAGCGCTGCATTCCCGCCGGTGCGCCGTCGATCTTTTCCGGCAGCGGCAGGGCCCAGTGCGGCGTTGGCCCCTCGGCGAACAGGTCGAGCGCGCTTCCCGCCGGCGCCGCGACGTCGACGATGACGCGCGGCCGCACCGGACCGTCCTCGCGGCGAACGAGCCGAATTGCGAGCGGGCCCTCGCCGAGCGCGACCTTCTTCGGCACCCGCCGCTCCGCCAGCGCCAGCGCCGTGTCGCGCGAGGTCGGGCCCTTGCCGAGCGCGAGCTCGACGTTGGCGTCGGCCGGCGCGCAGTACTTCTCGCAGATGCCGTAGTTGAGCTTGAGGCGCAGCGTGACCGGATTGGCGGCATCCTGCGCCACAACCTGCAGCGGGAAGATGAAGTCACGCACGTAGCCGATCGTGCTGCCGCCTGCTTCCACAATGCGCTCGGGCGCCGGCCAGAGCTCGCGGACCTGAGCGACGTTCTGCGATCCCTTGAAATCGAACTGCGGTGGCGTACCAGCATCGCCGGGATAGCGCCAATAGGTGTGCCAGCCGGGCTTGAGCCTCACCTCCACACCGGCGCGCAACACACCCGCCGTCTGCTGCGACCCGGCAATCAGCCGGGCCGCGCTACGCGCATCACCGTCCCAGCGCGATACATCCTCGGCGCCCGGCGCGGCACCCATTGTCAGCAGGAGCGCGGTGGCCGCAACGGCCAAATGCAACGGATCAGTAGCCTTCATCATTACCAGTCCATCTACCGACGAAACTTTTTCAGCGCCACTGAATTCATCGTGAAGGCCTCCGCCGTTCCTGAATGGCGGTTCAGAGGACATATGAAAGACATAGAGCGAACCTTGAATCCAGGGAGATCGTGAACACACCGCCAGTGAATTGCCACGATCGCCAGTGGCCGTCAGCGGCACGAACGATGCATGGCATTTGACATACGGTATCGTTTGCAAATCAGCGGCAATCAGGTAGCATTTCAACATGAAGGTCGGTCGCAAACCAGGACTGCAAGGCGAAGCCGGACCAGCGGCGCCCGGCGGCGTACACAATGCGCCGGGCGATGGACCGCGCCCCAAAGCGCAGCGACGGAGCAGCAGCAAACGCGGTTACCTCGACGGTCAGATGCTGATTGCCATGCCGACGATGGGCGATGAGCGCTTCGCGCGCAGCCTGATTTACGTGTGTGCACACTCTTCTGAGGGCGCCATGGGCATCATCGTCAATCAACCGGCGGCGCATATCAGTTTTCCAGACCTGCTGGTGCAGCTCGAGGTCGTCGGCGCTTCCGATCTCATTCAGCTGCCGCCGCGCGCTGGCGGCGTGAAGGTGCTCAAGGGCGGGCCGGTCGAAACAAGCCGCGGCTTTGTCCTGCATTCAAGCGATTTCTTTATCGAGAATTCAACACTGCCGATCGACGAGGGCATCTGCCTCACCGCCACGCTCGATATCCTCAAGGCGATCGCGCGCGGCGACGGGCCGCAAAGCGCGGTGCTCGCGCTCGGCTATGCCGGCTGGGCGCCGGGTCAGCTTGAAAACGAGATCAATCAGAACGGATGGCTGCACTGCGCGGCCGATCCCGAGCTGATCTTCGGGCAGGATACCGAGGGCAAGTACGAAAAGGCCCTCAAGAAGATCGGCATCGACCTCGGCATGCTCTCGACCGAGGCCGGACACGCCTGACCGCGCCGCCGGCGGCGCGCACCTCATGAGCTTTCGCACTCGGCCGCGCTCTTCCGCGCTGGAAAGAGGCGGGCTTCGAACCGCCGCAATGACGTCGCGCCAAGTCCACAAAGCAAAGGCCCCGGCCTGCGTTCCGCCGGGGCCCTGCTGGGAGCGAGATTGGGAACGCTCAGTAATTCCGCTGCGCCCTCAAAATGACCGAGAGAATTCCCTCGTCCTTGATCGTGTAGATTCCGGTCGGACGCGCGCCGATTCCTCCGCCAAGATTGGCGGTCCCGGCAAACGCTGTATCGATGCCGGTCCACATCACGTCGACACCAAGAACGAAGTCCTTGACCGGGCTCCACTGCGTCCGCGAGCCGACGAAGAAGAGGTTGTAGTCCGGGCTGCAGTTGGAGAACGTGTTGAAGTTGGTTTGCGCCACCGCGGCAGTGCCGGTGACGCATAAGAACCTGGTCGCGGTTGCATTGTAGTCTACGTGCAGGAAGGCCCCATAGAGCGAGGTCTTGAATTGCGGCGTCCAGTTGTGCTCGTAGGCCGCCACCACGCTCCATGCGGTAGTGAGTTCGACATCGGACCCGGTGACGAACAGGCCGTCGGTCAACCAGCCAATCGCGACCGTATTGCCACCGGCGAACAGGCCGGCCGCGGTGTGACCGTTGGCGGCGTAGGCGGCCGCGCCCTGCGAATAGACGAATTGCGCACCGACCTTGTCGCCGGGCCCGATCCACGGCAGATTGATCGTTCCGCCAACGCCCACCGCCCAGCCGAGTTCACTGTCGGGATGACCGCAGGTCGTCACCGATACGCCGCCCGGGCAGGCCACGCCGCCCAGCAAAGTCGAATAATAGGCCGCGCTCGCATCATGGCCGACCGCGAAGGCGCCAATCGAGCCCCACGTCTGGTCCCACTTGAGCGCAACGCCGAAGTCGGGGAAAACTTCGCCGTTCGAGTTGTTGGCCGGGTTTGCGCCGACCGCAAGCGCAGTGGCGAGCGACAGGTTGGTGACCGAAGCGCCAAGATTGGCATTGCGCCGTTCTTCGATGAACCCGGTGACCGTCCCGCCGTTGCCCAGTTCCCAGGTGTAGGCGGCGAGATTTGTCCCGTTCGCGTCCGTCGACGTGCCAATGAACGGCCCAAGGTAAGTATACGGGTCGAGGTAGAAGATATCGACGAAGGATTGGGCATGGCCGAACGTGAAGCCCGCCCACTGAATGAAGCCGCGGTGCAGCACCACGGCCACCGCGCCCTGGTTCTGATTTTGGATATGGATGCTCTCAAACGTCCGCAGCGTTCCATAGGCGGTCTGGGTGCGGCTGTCGAACAGAAGGTTCGCACGCGCGCGCGATGCAAAATCGTTGGTGTCGAGGCGATCCTGCCGTCCACCCGCGCCGTTATAGTTGGGCGTCCCGCCGGCCACCGCGTTGTAATAAAAATCGGAGCGGACGTAGCCGCCAATCCGCAAGCAGGTGTCGGTGCCGGGGATATAGTAGAAACCCTCGCCATAAAGGCTGCAAATCTTCACGTATTCGACCGGCTTGGCCTTGACCGGAAGGTCGGCTGCCTGCGCGCCCGCAACCATGAGCAGACTCGCCGAGCCGAGCAGTACGCTCCTGAACGCTGTCATTTTTTACATCCCCGAGTTGTGACAACCGAAACGGCTTCCCGCGGTATCTCCGGAAAACCTGCTTCCAAGCTCACTTGCGCTCCCGCTCCCCGACAGGATCGCTTCGGCGACATTAGACAGCACCTCACCAGCGCGTATGACAGCTTGCTTCAAAAATGCACAAAGGTTTCGATTCTGCTCATATTGTTGCGAGCACGCCACACCTCGATGCTTACGGGCGAAGTTGATACGCAATACTTCGCGGGCGCCGCGCGTCATCACACCATAACAATCGCAATCTAGATCGGGCAGCGAAGAAACCTAACAATCCACAGTTCTGACACGCACGCCGTTGGAGTTCCGGATGCCCCGCTCCGGCGGCGGACCCCGGCGCGGCGGTGCTTGCCTTTGCGGCGCTGCCGCGCCGGGCCCTCACGCGCGACCGCTGGCAGAACGTCAGGAGCGCGTGGAGGCTTGCCGGTCCTGCGCCGGCGGTCGCCGATCAACGCACGGGTTCGAGCCGGTTCGAGGCAAGCAGATCGCGCGCATCGTCGGCGCTCATCGGCTCGCCGAACGCGAAGCCCTGCGCGAATTCGCAGCCCAGCTGGAAGAGTTCGACCGCATCCGAGTCGGTCTCGGCGCCTTCCGCCACAACGTCCATCCCGAGATCGTGCGCCAGCGCGATGATGGAGCGCAGGATCACCGGCCGTTGGCCCTTGCTCGAGGCGCGCACGAACGACTGATCGATCTTGATCGTGTCGAACGGGAACCGCTGCAGATAGCTGAGCGAGGAATGGCCGGTGCCGAAGTCGTCGAGCGCCAGCCCGGCGCCAAGCTCGCGAATGCGGGTCAGCATCTGCGCGGCGTGCTCCGGATTCTCCATAACGAGGGATTCGGTGAGCTCGAGCTTGAGCGTACCGCGTGCC
>Ga0066903_100005700_pt1 | contig 10873 bp, 7 predicted proteins | sample PanSoiMetaGPlot1_FD_67491 | JGI IMG/M metagenome (GOLD analysis project Ga0066903, IMG submission 67491) | Tropical forest soil microbial communities from Panama analyzed to predict greenhouse gas emissions - Panama Soil - Plot 1 (version 2) | ecosystem: Environmental > Terrestrial > Soil >...
TGGCTCCACAAACGCGTCTGGCTGGTCGCGCTCGAACGCGCCGGTCTTCGCCGCCGCGGCCAGTACAATACCCGCGACGGCTTCATCACGATCGCCCTCTCAGCGGGCGAGGACCCCGGCTGGGTGGCGAAGGTCTGTGGCACGTCCGAGGAGATGATTTTCCGGCACTACTGCACCTGGATCCCGGACTGGACCCCCGACGCGGGCGCGAAGGTCGGCCGCATCCTCAGTGGGGGGTCGGCGGGGGGTCTCCGCCATCTGCCCCCGCGGCGTGGAAATTCAGGGCCCACGGGCCTTCCAAGCGAAATCGCACTCTAGAGGTCTCCGCGATTCAGCTTCTGCGCCAGCTGAGCACTCTCCGGCGCACCTTCCAGGTCAGCACGCTCTTCAGGCGGCGCTCGATCCACGCGTCGACGAGCCGAGACGGGAGCTCGATGGGAGGCATCAGCCGCCACTCCTCCTCTGCATACGGCACCTTGACTCGCTGGACAGTTCGAGCCTCTGCAACGACCTTCCGCAGGGCCCGCATCCGCGCCTCCATATCTCGGCGCGTCGGCGGCTTCGACCCAAACCACTCCGCGCGCCGGGCGAGCTGGTCCGCGATGCGAAGCCACTCTGGCTCGGCCGTGGTGGGATCGACCAGGCGTTCCAGCAACGCGCGGCGCTCGTCGAACGCGCGCCACCACGGCGCGTCCTCCTCGATGCTACGCTGAAGGTGCGGGAGCCGCGCAGCCATCGCGCGGTCGCAGTAGCCGACGTCCTCAGTGAACCCGTATCTTCGAGCGAGGCCCTCCGTCTCCTTGTCGTTGAACCCCCACGTCCGAATGAGCGCGGCCACGTGGCGCTCGTCGTCTGCCTGATCCTGGTCGTGCTGAAGCCAGGCATGGGCGATCTGATGCGCGACGAGACTCGGTGCGTATATGTCTGCGGGCGTCAGGTCGTCCCGCAGCACGATGAGCCAGAATGGACCGCGCCATCCAGCAGTATGAGCTACTCCGAGGGACAGGAACGCGCAGTCGGCGTGAACAAAGCTGGCGACCGGCTCGGGGAGCCGCGCCACTACCTCGGTAATCAATCGCTCCGTCTCAGGATTGTGTCCGTCGTAACGGACCCCGCCGCCTCCGATCCCCCCGCCCTGATTGGGCTGCATCCCGCTCTCCACCGCCCCGCTTCAGATGCCGCGGCAAGGGCGCGGGGAGCGGATCCGCGCCCACGAGTCGCGCACTCGTTACCGCAGCGCTAAAAGGATAGCGCGTGCGCCCATGCCTGTCGAGCCAGCGCGCGCCTTGCCTTGATCGGAGTAGGGCGCTTCTACCGCGCCGGGCGGTGGCACTCGGCGCGCCCTGGTAGACACGCCGCGCCGAGGGGTGGGTGGGGCGAAGGGCAATCGCTTTTTTGAAGGCACTTATCGGCAGACACTGCGCCGCATGTTCATGGCGTCTGGCTGAGCGTGCAGGCGGCGTGTCGCGCAGGCCAGTGTCACGGTCCACCTCCTCGACGGTATGCCCCAGTGTGCAAATCCCAGTCAGCGGTTGGGGCAGAGTGTGCGTCTCTGTAGGATCCGCCGCCCGGCGGCGTGACCGAGCGGCGTCTCGCCGCTTGTCGCTCCGACGAGCGGTGATGTACTGCTGCGCGCGTTGAGCAAGTGGGAGGCGATCACGGGGCCGCGAAGCATCCCCGGTCGCCGACTGCCCCGGATCCTGGCCTATGTGGTCGCGCTCCTGGTGGTGCTCGGAGCGGGCGCCGCTCGCTACGAGCTGAACCCGATCTGGGGCTCGAAGCTGCCGTACATCACGTTCTTCCCGGCCGTGGCGGCGGCGGCGTGGTTCGGCGGCCTCGGGCCCGGCCTCGTCGCCACCGCCCTGTCGGCGACGTGCGCGCTCGCGTTCCTCCCGCCGGTGGGCCGGCTTCGGGTGGACGACGGCTACGATCTCATCGGCCTCGCGCTCTTCACCGCCGTCGCCGTGTTCATCGTCGTCTTGACCGAAGCCCTGCACCGGACCCGCCGGCGAGCCGAGCTGCTAAGGGATGCGCCCTCGCAGGCGGAGGCGCGGCTCCGCGGCGTGATCGCGTCCGCCACCGATGCGATCATCACCATCGACGCCGACCAAAAGATCACGCTCTTCAACGCGGCGGCCGAGGCGACGTTCGGCTACCCGGCGCGCGAACTGATCGGCGAGACGCTCGATCGCCTGATCCCGGAGCGCTTCCGCACGGTCCACCGGGGGCACGTCGACGCCTTCGGCGTGACCGGCATCAGCGTGCGCGCGATGGGCGGCGAGCGCGTGCTCGCGGGGCTCCGGCGCGGCGGTGAGGAGTTCCCGATCGAGGCGCGCATCTCACAGGTCGAGGTCGGCGGCCAGAAGCTCTACACGGTCATCCTGCGGGACGTGATGGATCGGACGCAGGCAGAGGCCGAGCGGGCGGAGCTGCTCGCCGTCGCGGAGCGGGCGCGAGCCGAGGCCGAGCTCGCCACGGCCGCGGAGCGAGACGCGCGCCAGGAGGCCGAAGCAGCGAGCCGCGCCAAGGATGCGTTCCTCGCCACCATCTCGCACGAGCTCCGCACCCCGCTCTCGCCGATCCTCACCTGGACGCGGCTCCTCAGGCAGCCGAACCTCGGTGCCGACAAGCTCGCCCAAGGGCTCGAGGTCGTGGAGCGCTGCGCGCGCAGCCAGGCGCAGCTCATCGAAGACCTCCTCGACGTGTCGCGCATCGTCGCGGGGAAGATGCGTCTCGAGGTCCGCCCCGTCATGGTCGCGCCCGTCATCAAGAAGGCCGTCGACATCGTGCGGCCCGCCGCCGACGCGAAGAGCGTGCGGCTCCAGATGGTGCTCGACACCGAGGTCGGCGCCGTCCTCGGCGACGCCGAGCGGCTCCAGCAGGTGGTGTGGAACCTGCTGTCGAACGCGGTCCGGTTCACGCCCCGGGGCGGGCGCGTCCAGGTCGTCCTCGAGCGCGTCAACTCGCACATCGAGATCGCCGTGAGTGACACCGGCCAGGGCATCGACCCGGCGTTCCTTCCGCACGTGTTCGAGCGGTTCCGGCAGGGCGATGTGGGAACGAGCCGCGTGCACGGCGGGCTCGGCCTCGGGCTCGCCATCGTGCGGCACATCGTCGACGCGCACGGCGGGAGCGTCCATGCGGAGAGTCCCGGCCCGGGACGGGGAGCCGTGTTCACCGTGAAGCTGCCGCTCATGATGGCGCGCACGGCCGGCGAGGTGGAGCGCCGACACCCGATGGTCAGCGTCGGGACGATTGACGTCGAGCTGCCGCGGCTCGATGGCCTCCGCATCCTGATCGTCGATGACGAGCCCGACTCGAACGACGCCGTGGGAAGCCTGCTCGCGTCGTGCGGCGCCGACGTGCGCGCGGCCGCCTCCGCGGCCGCCGCGCGTGACGTGCTCTCCGCCTGGACCCCGGACGTGCTCGTGAGCGACGTCGGCATGCCAGGCGAGGACGGCTACGCCTTCATCGCGGCACTCCGCGCCGACGCCACGGACGTCGCGCAGATTCCCGCCGTCGCGCTCACGGCCTACGCAAGCCGCGAGGACAAGGTGCGGCTCCTCTCCGCGGGCTTCCAGGCGCACGTACCGAAGCCGCTTGATGCCGCCGAGCTGGTGGCCGTAATCGCGTCTCTTGGTCGTCCGATAGGTAAGACAGAGTGGTCATAGCCTACGGCCACCCGCGAATGAGGCCGCCACGCAGGCAATGACTGATGCGAGCTGACGAAATCAGAACTTCGCTAGCTCCTCCTGAAGCTTGAGGGCGCTGGCGGGCGGCTTCGTCTGGCCCGAGAGAATCTCCTCCGGCGTCACCTTCCGGCTGTAGTACTCCTTGTTGGCCCCGTTGCGCGCGACGATCACCGTGCCCGTGACCGAGACGCCGGCGAAGAGTCCCTTGCTGCGGCTGTAGCTGTAGATGGCCGCCACGGGCGTCACGGCCGCCGAGGCGGTGCGGCCGACCGGGCCGGCCGCCACGCTGAGATCGCCTCCGAGCGTCACGTTGCCGCCGCGCGAGAATGCCTTCACCGCCTCATCCGTATTGAGCACCATGACGTACTCCGTCACCTCGGCGCCCACCTGGAAGCCGAAGCCGGCGCCGCCGGTCGCGATGGCCGAGGGGCCACTCCACCCGGCGCCGCGGCCTTGCACGACATGCCGACCTTGCTCGACACGTATCCGGCCCGTCGTCGTCCGGGCGACGACGAGACCGAGCCCCCCCTGCCCGCTGAAGAGGAAACCCGCTTTCAGCACGGTCAGGATGGCGAGACCCTTCGCATCGCGCATCACCGCCTCGGGAATCGCCTTCTCGGGGATTTCCCGAAAACGTTCGAGGATGGTGACGGCCTGATTGACGTTGTCCTCAAGCTTGGTCTGCGCCGCAACGGCGCCGGGAATCAGGAGGAGAGCGCACACGAGCATTCCCAGCGGTCTTTGCATGATCCCTGCGTTCAGCGTTCTAGCTTGCCCTGGGAGCGGATTGCGTCAATTCCCCACGAGAGCGACGTGCCTGCCATGAGCACGATCGACGAATACATGAACGACCTGCCCACCATCTGCGGCATCGAGGACCGGATTGCCACCATCCTCGAACCGAGTCCGCGGCCGGCGGTGTTCCGGGGCGACTCGCCCGTTGACCTCGGGCGCATCCGCAGCGCCTGTGCGATCGCGCTGCACATGCACCAGCCACTAATCCCCGCCGGCGGCACGGACCTGCGCACGGCCGCGATCATCAGCAACCTGCAGCACATGATGGAGAACCCGCACATCGGGGACAACCACAACGCCCCCGTGTTCGTTCGTTGCTACAAGCGGATGGCGGAGGTCGTGCCCCAGCTGCTCGAGGAGGGAGCAGAGCCGCGGGTGATGCTCGAGTACTCGGGCACGCTGTTGCAGGGGCTTCGCAAGACGGGTCTGCACGACGTGATCGACGCCCTCCGGATGGTCACCGAGCACCCGCGGCACCGGCGCGCGGTGGAATGGCTCGGCGCGCCGTGGGGCCACGCGGTCGCGCCGTCGACGCCGGTGCAGGACTACCGCCACCACGTAGGGGCGTGGCAGCAGCACTTCGCGGCCATCTTCGGGCTCGAGGCCTTGGCGCGCGTGCGTGGCTTCTCACCGTCGGAGATGGCGCTGCCGAACCACCCCGACGTCGCCTACGAGTTCGTCCGCACGCTGCGGGACGCGGGCTACGACTGGGTACTGGTGCAGGAGCACACCGTCGAGCGCCCCGAGACGGGGCGGGGACCCGAGCAGACGCACCTGCCGCACCGACTGGTGTGTACCAGCTCGCGCGGCGAGTCCGCCAGCATCGTCGCCATCATCAAGACCCAGGGCAGCGACACGAAGCTGGTCGCCCAGATGCAGCCCTGGTACGAGGCGCGCGGCCTCGAGCCCGGGAGGCTCGGGGGCCGGCGCGTCCCGCCCCTGGTGACGCAGATCGCCGACGGTGAGAACGGGGGCGTGATGATGAACGAGTTCCCGGCCAAGTACTTCGAGGTGGTCCGCGCGGCGACCCGGAGCGCGACCTCGCTGCTCAACGTCACCGAGTACCTCGAGCAGGTGTTTGCCCTCGGCGTCCGCGAGAGCGACTTTCCTGTGTTGCAGCCGCTACACCAGAAGCGGATCTGGGACCGCATGTGCCCTGGTGCCGGCCCCGAGCGGCTGGCGGCCGTGATCGAGGAACTCGAGCGCGAAGACGACCGTTTCCACATGGAGGGCGGGAGCTGGACGAACAATATCTCCTGGGTCCGCGGCTACGAGCACGTCCTGGGCGACATGGAGCAGCTGAGCTCGCTGTTCTGCGAAACGGTGTCGCGCGCCGGCGTCTCGCCTCGCGAGTACCGCTACCGCAACGCGCTCTTCCACCTCCTCGTGTCCCAGACGAGCTGCTACCGATATTGGGGGCAGGGGGTCTGGACCGACTACGGGCGCGAGATCTGCCGCCGCGGCCTGGAGTTCCTGCGCCGCGACTTCTAAAGCCACCGGAGGCTCCGCACGGGCTATGTGGGAGCAGCCAAGGATAGTAGGCTGACTCCGGCGCAGCAGCCACCAGGAGCAGAAACGGTGCAGGTGAGCGACGAGCTGGGCCGCCTCTCGGGTGTGCTCGGAAGCATCATATCGTATCCGATCGTCCACACTGAGACGCGCCCCATCACGGTCGCCACGTTCATCGCCGCCGGCCTCTTCGTGGCCGCCTCCCTCTGGGTATCGCGTCGGCTTCGCGCGCTACTCCAGCGTCGGGTGCTCCCGCGCCTGCATCTCGATCCGGGAATCGAGTTCTCCACCCTCCGTTTTGCGCACTACGCCGTACTGACCCTGGGCGTGCTTCTCGGTCTCAAGACCCTGCAGGTGGATCTCACGGGCATCGCGGTCGTGGCGGGCATCTTGGGCGTCGGGATAGGCTTCGGCCTCCAGAACCTGGCGAGCAACTTCATTTCCGGGATCATCCTGTTGATCGAGCGGCCGATCACGGTGGGCGACTACGTGACCGTCGGGGACACCGACGGGGAGGTCCGTGTCATCAGCATACGTGCGACGGAGATCGTCACGAGGGACAACATCTCGATCATCATCCCGAACTCGGAGTTCGTGTCGGGGAGGGTCGTGAACTGGTCCCACGGCGATCCCAGGATGCGCCTGCACGCCGCGGTCGGCGTGTCGTACGGCTCGGACGTAGACCATGTGAGCCGCGTGCTCCTGGACGTTGCACACCGGCACGCGGACGTTCTCGATGAGCCGTCGCCACAGGTACGGCTCAATCGATTCGGGCCGTCGTCGCTCGATTTCGAGCTCCTGGTCTGGATCGGCGACCCGCGCCACCAGGAGGCCGTCACCAGCGCGTTGCACTACGCCATTCGAGCTGCCTTCTTGGAGAACGGAATTGAGATCCCGCTTCCCCAGCAAGACCTCAACATCCGCTCGGCCCCCACGCTTCCGCTTCTCCAGGAGCCATCGGCGAAGTAGGACGTCCGTCCTGCGATGAGGCGGATCGGATCGCTGCCTCCGACGAGAGCAACCGGTCACGGGCGGCGCTCCTGCTGATCGACTCCGGGAATCATGGCCTGCCAGAAGGCATTCCGGAGCAGCCCCGCGACGATCTGCCAAGTGCTGGCATCCGGATGCTCGACCGGTCCAGCGAGTTCCGCGCGCGTGGCCACCTGGCCGTGGAACCGATTCTCGAGCACCGTCGCGGTTGCGCCGACCAGCGCCTCGTACAGCTGCTGCCCGACGCCCTTCCCGGCATCCTGCTTCCGGTCGTATACGTCCATGTCCCTGAAGAACGGCTTCACGTAGCCGTCGATGCGACCGTTGCGTACGGTGAAGTCCGAGTAGACCGAGAACTCGCCGCTCGCGACGTCGAAGCCGCCCGTGTCGCGCAGGAGATCGTTCATCGTGTACAGCTGCACGTTCTCGACCCGAACTGCGAGCGCGAACTCCGGCTGACCGGCACCGCCACCCTCGAACCGCGCGTCGAGGGCGGCCGGACCGCTGTCCATGAACCGACCGCGAATGTTGGCGATGCCGTCCCGCTGTGAGCGCTCGTTACTGAATCCGGCGAGCGTGACGTCGGTGTCGGCCAGAAAGAGACGATACGGGTACGTCGCCTTCTTGTCGGTGAAGCCGAATGTGCCGCCGGTGATCTCGGCACGGTCGAGATCCACCCGCACGGTCGGGCGCTCCCGTGCCTCCGTCGTCTCCTTCGTCGCCTGCTCGACGCGCTGCTCGTCGCTGGGCGTGACTTGCACGTACTCGACGACGGGCTTCGCCACGCCGAGCTGGCGGATCACCAGCCTGGTCTGCGTCGGGTCGCGGGTCAGCTGTCCGCTCGCGCTGAGCGTGCCGCCCGCGACGGTCAGCCCCCGGGGACGAGCCAGCTGATCGAACCGCGCCAGCTCGATCCCTTGGAGATCGAACGCGAGATCGCCGAGCGGACCAGGCGTTGCCCCGAGATCGGCGCGCCCCCGCACACGAAGCGACCCGGTCCCCAGCAGCGCGGTGTCCAGCTCGACGCGGGAGGGCGGCCTCGATGTTCGGGGCGGAGGCGTATCGATCGACGTGAGTCGCAGATTCGTGCGTTCAAACCGGATCGGAGGCATGAGCTCGGAGGGATGCTGGTAGGTGAGCGTGCCGTCCCTGACGCGGAGCTCGTCGATATGCACCGACACGCTCTGCGTTGCGTCTTCGGCGGCCTGTACGTCCTCGCGATCCTTCGTTTCCGGGCGGCGCGCGTACTCGAGCACCGGCTTCGACACCACCACGCTGCGGAGCGCGAGCCGCGTCGCGGCGGGCTCCTCCACGAGCTGCCCCGCCACGGCCAGCGTGCCGCCGTCGATCAGGATTCCCGATTGTCTCGCCATCGAGGCAAGAGGCTCGAGCGTCATGTCGCGCAGGCTGAATTCGGCGAGCATCGTCGGACGGGGCTTGGCGAAGAAGTCGGCGCGGCCCCGCGCGCTCAGCATTCCGCTTCCGAAGACGATGCAGTCGAGCTCGATGGGAGACGGATGCTGGCCGGCGACCGACTCCACGTTCCGGATGTTGCTTGCCCGGAACATGACGCGTTGGAGCCGGATGGGAGGCGCCTCTCCCCCCTGAAGGTAGGTGACGTTCCCGCCCGTGACCCGTAGCGTGTTGAGTTTGAGCGGATAGACCGCCGTCACGGCATCCTGCCACCCGCGGTCGCTCACGGGAACAGGATCCTTCGCTTCCTCGACGGCTTGGTCTTCGGTCAGGAAGACCTCGGGTCGATCGAATGTCGTGTCGGCGACGACGGCCAGGGATAAGAGCGCCCGCCAGTCCACGCTGGTGGTCCAGCGCGGAACGTACGCCACCGGCGGCCGGGGACGCGCGTTCTGCACGACCGTGATCTGCTGCAGGTGCACGGCAAAGCCGATCAGGGAGACCTTGCCGATCGACACGGTATACCCCTGGAGGGCGGCATTGACCCGCTGCTCCAGGTAGCGGCGCAGCTGTTCGTTCAGCGGTGCGTCCACGAGCAGCCGCACGAGGAGGGCCACCACGAGAAGGATCGGGACCGAGGCGCTGAGCCACTTGAGCCGGCGCAACCCTGCGCCTGCGCGGCCCGCGCGCCCGGCTACCGGAGCCGGCTGGGCCATGCTCCCTCGAGCGAGCGGCATGCCAGGCCGTCCGCCCTCGTCTGCCAGTTCACGAATGCGGCGCGGAAAGGCGAGCTGGGCGGCGGACCTGCTGCTTGACCTACGTGTGCTTTCTACAAACGCGCAGTCGTCAGCGGGACTCTCGGTAAATCGGCAGCCAGCGGTGCTAGACTCGCGTGCCCGCGGTCCGATGAAGGCCATCGTCGCGGTGGCCCCCCATGCTCACGGCCGCCTACTCCATGCTGCGCGACGACCAGGACTATCAAGACCTCTGGGGCGCCCACTTCCAGCGCGGCGACCACGCCCGCCTCGTCGCCGGTCACCCCCCGTCTGCACCACCTCGGCTGCGAGGTCACCCGCCGCCTGAGGTCTTCGGCGGTGCGAGTTACTTGGTAGCTATCAGTGCGGCGGTGTCATGCCCGCGGTCGGGGCGAAGGTGTCAGCGCCCAAGGGGTTCAGCCCCGATCGCTTCGCGAATCGGTGGATCCGTTTCCATGGGGCAGACGCGCGCAGGAGCGGCTGATATGGGGCCCGGTATGACCACACGATCGAATCGCATGGCTGCGCTGCTCATCATGCTCGGGACCGCGGCCGCCGTGGGAGAGTCCGAACCGATCCACGCCGAGGACGCGGCTCAGATGATCACCGTGAACCCACAGACATTGAAGTTTATCGCGATCCCCGACATGCCCGCCTGTGCAACTGCGGCAATTCTTCGCGGGAATCCGCGCTGGGGGGCGGCCTGGGTGCTCCTGAGGCTGGCGTCAGGCTGCCAGGTGCCGTGGCACTGGCACACGGCGAACGAGACTCTGCTCGTGATCAGCGGGCGCGGCAGCGTGACGGCACGGGACGGAACGCCCCTCCAGTTCACGCCCGGCGCGTTCGCCTATCTTCCCAGCCATCACGCGCACCACGCCAGCTGCGCTCGAACGTGTGTGCTCTTCAACAGCGCCGATGCTGCGTTCGACATCCACTACGTGGGTGCGAACGGGGAGGAGATCTCCTCCGAAGAGGCACTGAGGCCCGCTCCGACGCCTGCCCCGAGGCCCACGCGGAGGAGGAGATGACGGGTCATCTGCCGGTTTGCTGCGTCGGGCGAAGATAGCGGTCGAACCACGCAAGCGTGGCCTGCCATGCCTTGGTCGCCTCCTGCGGGCGACGGAAGTTGAAGAAACGCCCTCCATCAGGCGCCAGAAAGACCTCTGCGGTGTGGCCGGAGGCTTTCATACGCGCGGCCATACGCTCCGATTCCTCCGGGGGGATCAGTGCCTCCTGTGCTCCATGTACGAACAGAACGGGGGCGTGGACATACTCGGCCATGGACAGGGGCGAAGCCAGGTTGAGCTTCGATTGGAACTCGTCGTCGTTGGAAGCGCGAGATTCGTCCCGCAGCTGCCAGCGGGCTAGGGCGAAGAGCGTGCGGTCGGCGAGGCCGGATCGCGTGCCCGCATACCAACGTGGGAAATCGGTGATCGGGTAGTAGGCCACCACCGCTTTGACGCGATCGGGGTCGTGCGCGGCCATGAGCAAGCTGATGACCGCGCCTTCCGAAAAGCCGAGCGCGCCGATGCGGTTCGGATCGACCTCCGGGTATGCACGCGTCGCATCGAGTATCATCGTGAGGTCGCCGCTCGATTGCCAGGCGAACATGGTCCGGCGATCTTTTCCCTCGATCCGACGTCGGTAATCAGCGGCGATCGCAACGTATCCGCGCGCCGCGAGATCCCAGATGACTCCATGCATGTCCGAGGCCGTCCG
>Ga0066903_100005701_pt1 | contig 10873 bp, 7 predicted proteins | sample PanSoiMetaGPlot1_FD_67491 | JGI IMG/M metagenome (GOLD analysis project Ga0066903, IMG submission 67491) | Tropical forest soil microbial communities from Panama analyzed to predict greenhouse gas emissions - Panama Soil - Plot 1 (version 2) | ecosystem: Environmental > Terrestrial > Soil >...
GCCATGGCGCGGCGCAGCCCATCCGCCTCGTCGGGCGAGAATTTGGCGGCCGTGATGGCGATCTGCATCGCCTGTTCCTGGAACAGCGGCACGCCCAGCGTCCGTTTCAGCACCGCCTCGAGCTCGTCGGCGGGTCCATGCGCGGGATCGGGCGAGGGATAGTGCGCGATCTCGATGCCGTCGCGCCGGCGCAGATAGGGATGCACCATGTCGCCCTGGATCGGGCCGGGCCGCACGATCGCGACCTCGATGACGAGGTCGTAGAAGGTTTTCGGCTTGAGCCGCGGCAGCATCGACATCTGGGCGCGGCTCTCGACCTGGAACACGCCGATCGAGTCGGCGAGCGAGAGCATGTCGTAGACCGCCTTGTCCTCCTCCGGAATGGTGGCGAGCGCGATGTCGTGCAGGCCGTAGTGGCTCTTGAGCAGATCGAGCCCGCGCCGGATGCAGCTCAGCATGCCGAGTCCCAGCACGTCGACTTTCATCAATCCGAGCGTGTCGATGTCGTCCTTGTCCCATTCGATGAAGGTGCGCTCGTCCATGGACGCGTTGCCGATCGGCACCGTGAGGTCGAGCCGCTCGCGGGTGAGCACGAAGCCGCCGACGTGCTGGGAGAGATGGCGCGGGAAGCCGATGAGCTCGTCAGCGAGTTCGGCGGCCTGCCGGATCGCCGGATTTGAGGGATCGAGCCCGGCTTGGCGGATGTGGTCGTCGGGCAGGCCGTCGCCGTAGCCCCACACCGTCTTCGCGAGCGCGGCGGTGACATCGGGCGTGAGCCCGAGCGCCTTGCCGACCTCGCGGATGGCGCGGCGGGAGCGATAGTGCACGACCGTGGCGCAGATCGCGGCGCGCTCGCGCCCATAGCGCCGGTAGATGTACTGGATCACCTCCTCGCGCCGCTCGTGCTCGAAATCGACGTCGATGTCGGGCGGCTCGTTGCGGTTCTCCGAGATGAAGCGAGCGAACAGGAGACTGCTCTGGTTCGGATTGACCGAGGTGATGCCGAGGCAATAGCAGACCGCGCTGTTGGCGGCGGAGCCGCGTCCCTGGCAAAGGATGCCTTGGCTGCGGGCGAACGCGACCACGTCATGGACGGTCAGGAAGTAGCGGGCGTAGTCGAGCTTGGCGATGATCGCGAATTCCTCGGCGAGCCGCCGTTTCACGTCCGGCGGAACTCCATCCGGAAATTTATGCCTGGGGAAATATTTGCGCGCGCCCGCCCAGGTCAGGTCTTCGAGGTGCTGCTGCGCCGATTTGCCGGGCGGTACCGGCTCGTCGGGGTACTCGTATCTGAGCTCGTCGAGCGAGAAACGGCAGGCGTCGGCGATCGCGACGGTGCGGGCGATGGCGTCGGGAAAGTCCGCGAACAGCCGCGCCATCTCGGCGGGCGGCTTGAAATGGCGTTCCGCGTTCACCGCAAGCCGGAAACCGGCTTCGGCGATGGTGCATTTCTCGCGGATGCAGGTGACAACGTCGGCGAGCGGACGCCGCTCCGGAGCGTGGTAATGCACGTCGTTGACCGCGACCAGCGGCGCGCCCACGCGCGCGCCGAGCGCATCGAGGAGGCCGAGGCGGCGCGGCTCGTCGCCACGATAGCGATGCACGCCGGCGAGGAAGCAGCGCCCGGGCGCCGCGTCGGCGAGCGCGGCGAGCCGCTCGGTGAACGCCGGCGCAAGCTCCTCGGGCGGCAGCGCGATCAGCATCTGTCCTGCACTGACGCCCAGAATGTCCGCGAAGCCGAGTCGGCATTCGCCTTTCTCGCCCTTGCGCATCTTGCGATTGCTTTCGCTCAGCAGGCGGCAAAGCCGGCCATAGGCTGCGCGATCGGTCGGATAGGCGAGGAACTCGAAGCCGTCGGTCGTAACCAGGCGGGTGCCGACCAAAAGCTTGATGGTTTTCTGCTTGCGCCATTCCTCGTAAGCGCGCACCACGCCGGCGAAGCTGTTGCGGTCGGCGATGCCAATGGCGGCAAGGCCGAGCGCGTCGGCCTGCACCACCATTTCCTGCGGGTGCGAGGCGCCGCGCAGGAAGGAGAAATTGGTGGTGACGGCCAGCTCGGCATACGCGGTCATGGATTTTACTCGCAATCGCTCGGCTCTCTCACCGTTCGTTCCCGCGTAAGCGGGAACCCAGAATGAAATACGCTGGTCGCGGAAGGACTGGGTCCCCGCTTGCGCGGGGACGAACGGAAAGTGCAGCGCGCTGATGGCGAACACGCCGCACCAGCGTCAGTGAGTTTGCCTTTGCGCTTGTCAGCGTATGCCATGTTCATCTCAATTCGCGGATTGGACGATCACCGCCAGCGTGATCAGCAGCACAAACGAAAACGCCACACCGGCAGCCGTGCAGATCGCGCATTTCAGCACAGCACCTCCCGTTGAAATACGTTCGGTTGAAATGGGCTCCTCCCTCATGCGAACAGCCCGTGTACGAACCAGCGCGCCGCGTTGGTCTCGCGTCCGTAGAGGCCTTCGCGGTAGAGCCAGAAGCGGTGGCCGGCAGCGTCCTCGACCAGGTAGTAGTCGCGCGTCGGCTGTGGCGTGCGGCTGCGCCACCATTCGCCGGCGATGCGCTCGGGTCCTTGCGCGTGGACGACGCCGTGGATCTCCCCGCGCCAGCGGAAGCGCTGCGGCGGGCCTTCCGGCACTTCGGCGATCACGTCGGCCGGCTCCGCCTGCGGCAACAGGAAGAGCGGCCGCGGCCGCGACTCGTCCGGCTCAGGCCAAGCTTCGTCGGCCGCCATGCAAGCGACTTCCGCCCGTTCCGGGATATGGCTTGCGACCGGCTTGAGCTGGCGCACGCGGCGCGGACCGAGCCGCTGGCGCAGGTTGTCGATCAGCGCGGCGCAGCGTTCCGGATGGGCGGCTTCGCCGACCGCGGCAGCATCGGTCTGCATCGGCTCGATGCGTGCGGCCGCGGTGACGGCAAGCCCGAGCGCCTCGAAGCCGAAGCCGAACTCGACCGTCTCGGCGATGCGCTCGAGCTTGAGATCGATGAGGCGCGCGACATGCTCGGCGCTGCGGGTTGGCAGCGTGAGGCCGATGTCGATGAGCGCGACCTCGCCGTCGACGCGATAGAGCGAAAGCCGCAGTATCCGCGCCCCGACGCCGTCGCGCACGAGCGCGTGCACGAGATCCTTCATCAGACGGGTCGCGACCGCAACGACGGCCGCCTGCGTGACGATCGGTTCGATGAGATAGCGCAGGCTGTGATAGACCGGCGGCGCAACGACCGGGACGAGCGGCTCGGCGGTGCGGCCAAGCGCCTGGTCGAGCCGCCGCAATAATTCGGCGGCAAAGCGCGCCGCGAACGGCGCGCGCGGATTGTCCATGAGCGAGCCAATCTGCTTGAAGCCGAGCCGCCGCAGCGTCGTACGCGTGTCTCCCGCAAGCCGCAGCGCCGCGATCGGCAACGGCGCGAGCGCCTGCGCTTCCGCGCCCGCCGGCAGGATGACGGGCGCGGCCGGATGAAAACGCGCCAGCGCCCAGGCGGCGCCTGCGGTCTCGGCGATGGCGAGCCGCGCCGGCAGTCCGAACCGGTCGAGCCGCGCCGCCAGATCGGCGAGCAGCCGCGCTTCGCCGCCGAACAGATGGGCGGCGCCGGTGACATCGAGGAACAAGCCGTCGGCGCCCTCGGCCTCGCCCCAGGGCGAGACCGTGGGCGTGTAGCGCGTTGCCCACAGCGCCAGGCGCCTGAGCGCGGCATCGTCGGCGACAGGATCGGCGCGATGGACCTGAAGCGCCGCCGCCTTCGCTCGCGCATCGGCGAGGAGATCCTGGACCGCAAGGCCAGCCGCCTCCGCCGCCTCGTTGAGCGCGGCGATGCGTGGTCCGCCGGCGGCATCGACGATCAGGATGAGCGGCTCCTCCGGATCAACCGGCTCGTGCCCGGTCACCCCGCAAGCATGGTTTCCTGTCGCGGGAGAAATCCTCATTTTCCCGCTTGCGGAAGAGTTCCTCTCTTTCCTTCCCCCGCTTGCGGGGGAGGGCAGGGTGGGAGACGCGAGAAAACGTCGGATCGGCCAGCGCGGCAGCCAGACTGAAACGATGCGAGGCATGATCGAACTCCACTAACCACTGACCCGGTCGTCCGTTACGGCAGCGTTCGAGCGTCACGCGCCAGCACGGGCCGCCAATGAGCCCGAAGCGGTCGGGCGAGGCCCGCGCGGCGGCAATGTGCCAGCGCGTCACCGCGACGCTCGGCATGCCGGGCGGCCGCAGCAGCAGCAGCGGACGTGCGGATTCCAGCGCAGCGAAATGCAGCCGCTGACTCGCCCGGAAATCGAGCCTTCCGACCGCACCCACCACTGCCGCCGGCGCGGCCGAGCGCAACGCCTCCTCCATGGCCCACAGCGCCTGCCGGTCGTTGGCGGCCTCGACCAGGATCACGCGTGCCGGATCGAGCCCGAAACGATTGAAACCGTGACCAGAAGGAGTGCCGGCAAGCGCGCCCGGCGCGGTGACGAAGAGCACCGGCGCGCTCGGCGGCACGCGCGCAAGCATCGTAGCGGCAATCGCTACGATGAAGCCGAAGGCTGCGGGCAGGTCGCCTGGCGCTTCCGGCGCGGCCTCGTGCAGCGCCCCGCAGGTCAGGCCGCCCTGCGGCAGGTGCGCATCGAGCGCCGGCAGCCCAAACGGCAGTGCGCGTGTTTCGGTCACGCCGTCCCACGCCATGAGCCGGCGCAGTTCATGGACGATTTCAGCCCGGTTCCGTGGGCGGTTGGCGACAAAAGACGGCATGCAAGAGGCTCATCGGCTTGCCTCTCATGTTAGAACAAAACAAGAACATTGCAAGGGGGTTGGACAGCAGGCCTATGGGGCCGAACAAACATCAACCGCCTGGTGGTTCCGAAAGGCAAGGCTGGATGGCTCGCCTATGTCAGCGAATTCGTCGAGGAAGCAAAGGCTTCGGGCTTGGTGCAGAAAGCCATCGAGGTCTCCGGCGAGCCCGGGGTGACGGTGTCCCCGCCGGGAGATCCGAAATAGGTCCTGGCGCTGTCAGCCTCACCCTTATTCTCTTTGCTTCATCCCGGCTGTTCGCCAGTCGCAGCCGAAGTGTATCGCGCCGTTGGTCGTCCGAGTTTGGCTATCGCACGCGACAGAGACCGGTCAGGATTGTGCCGGTGCCAAGGTGATAGTGGCTGAAGCTCATTTCGGGCCTGTCCGTCCACGTCATCACGGACAGGATGTGTACGGGTCTTGTATCCAACACATAGTAGCTCATCAGGATGAGCGTTTGGTTGTTGCCACCTGTCTCGGCGACTTTCCAAGGACCCTTCCAGATACTCAAATCCTCTTCGCCTTTGACTTCTCCCGCTTCACCATCGACCGTAAACCGGTCGCCCACATAGATTTTGCTGCCATATAGTTCGAGGTCGCCACTGTCGTTCAAAGACCACGATTGACGGACTTGGCATGCATAGACCTCCGCGCGGGCCTGACCGGCAGCCACAATGCCGAGCGCAGCGACAACGCAAGCGAACGACGCAATTGTCCTCACAGCGGTCATCCTCCGCTTTCACAGATGAATTATACCGAAATCTCGTCGGTCCGGCGAGGTGAGGCAGGCGGGCGTCTGTGCACCGTCGTCGCGCGTTGTGCGTGTCCGTGGCGGTCAAGATGGGCCGTCAACGCCTGGTGGACGCGCTATGCCGCGGTCCTGGATTTGCCCATTTCAATGCCTTCATATCGCGGCCCAACGTTGCATCGGCAGCGCCGATTTCCGGTGACCTGCGCCTGCCGGTAATGGCGCAGGAATACCCTGTTGTCCCGGCAGACCGCGCCGCTGCCGAAATCCGATCATCCGCGTCGGAGCACAGGCCCCGCAAACGGGAACCCGCAAGACACCGGTATGTTGGGTTGGCGCTCACCAATACGTGGGCGCAACCGCGGCATGGCATCGGTTGGGGTGCCCCGCCCATCCAGAAAGGATCGCTCAATGTCACATTCGATCAGGACTTTCTTGCTCGCCACTGCACTCCTGGTGGGTCTTTCCTCGGCACAGGCGGCCGAGCGAGAGCAGGTACGCATGGTCATTAATATGATTGCCGGCGTGAAAATGCCGTTCCCGCAAAATCTGCGCAACAACACGTCGCGCACTCAACGAGTCAACCTCGATACCAACGGCGCAACCGTTGCCTGCATGCGTCTCGATGACAAAATCCGATGGTGCTACGAGCACATAGCTCCGGTCGGCGCGCGCGCCGAGATGCTGCGCATCCGTAATGAGCCAGTGACCGGGCTGCTGGTGGGCAACCTCTATCACTACGTCGATGACTTTGATCTCGATGGCTCGGTCGATATTGGCAGCACCACCCGGCTCGAGGGACAGCCGCATGCCCCAGTCGGAGTGGTGGCCCAGTATTTCCATCGCGGCACAAATCGCGGCGATCAGTTTCGCGGCGATTACCAGAAGCTCTATGACGACGGCATCGCGGCGGCGCTCAAGTATTTGGGCGAATAGCGATTCTTATGCGCGACGGGGCTGGTCCATGACTGAGGCAACGGCTTAAGCTCCGTCCACATATTACGAAATTTGCAACCGAGGCGGCCGGCAGTGACCCGTCCGCCCGCGGCGGAAATTTTTTGCCTGCGCAGCGAACCGCGGCGGGCGTTGTGAGTTCAATCGTGGGCTCAAGCGTGGGGAATTATCGGGCCCAAGTCTCACCTGACAGTACTAGTCTCCTCTTTTGGAAAGGGATTTCCGATGCGCCAGACCGGTAAGCTATTCGTCCTCGCAAGTCTCCTGTTCGGTATCAGCTTCCCTCCCGCCGATGCGGCCGAGCGCGAACAGGTTCGGATCGTTGTCAATCTGATGGCGGGAGTAAAAATGCCCTATCCCGAGAACCTCGGCCGGTTTCGCACCAAGACCCAGCGCGTCTGGCTCGACCAGGACGGCGTCGCGACCGTCGCGTGCCTGCGTCTCGAAGAGCGCCGCTGGTGTTACGAGCATATCGCCCCGGTTGGCGCTCGCGCCGAAATGCTCCGGATCCGCAACGAAGCGGGCGGTATATCGGTGGGAGCGCTATTTCATTACGTCGACGACTTTGATCTCGACGGCATGATCGACGTGGGCAGCACGACTCGAATCGAGCAGCCCGAAAGGGGGCCGATCGGCAACGTCATCCAGTTTTTCCACCGCGCCACCAACCGCGGCGAACAGTTCCGCACTGAGTATCAAAAAATGTATGACGAGGGGATTCAGATCGCGTTGAAATATCTTGGCGAATGACCCGCGCGCGGCCGAGGTGAACCATCACGTCGAGATTGCGCTTTGAGATACGATCAGATCTGAATGGCCGTGGCGTCGTAGGTGTAAAGCCAGTCCAAGCGCTCGCGCGCGAGCGTCTGCTGCCATTCCTCGGCCACGGAAACCACCGCCTCGTCCTGGTCGGCGAGCGCCGGGTTGAAGGCCTGTCGTCGGTTTGCGTGCGATTTGCGCACGACCGCCGACGTGCGCTCTCTGCGGATGTCTTCGTAGCGTGCGAGCGCGGCGCCGGGATCGTCAAAATATTTCTTCAGGCACGCGGCGATGACGTAGGCGTCCTCGATCGCCATGACGCCGCCCTGCCCGAGAAATGGCAGTGTCGGATGGCAGGCGTCTCCAAGCAGGGTGACTCGCTCCTTCGACCAGCGCTGCATCGGCCCGCGCACCATCAAGGCCCATTTATAGGGCGTGTCGACGTTCTCGATGATGGTCTGCACGTCCGTGTGCCAGCCGGAAAAATCATTGGCAAGCTCGCTCGTCGTGCCTTGAACTGTCCAGGATTCGACCTGCCAGTCGTCGCGTTCGACCATGCTGAGGAAGTTCATGAGTTCGCCGCCGCGAATCGGATAATGCAGCAGGTGGCCGCGCGGCCCAAGCCAGTTCGTCGAGACCATCGTCGCGACGTCGGCGGGAAGGCGTCGCATCGGTACGACCGCCCGCCAGGCAACGCAGCCGGTGAACTCGGGACGGCTCGGCCCGAACAGACACTCGCGAATCTTCGAATGAATGCCATCCGCTCCGATCACGAAGGCCGCACGCATGGCCTTGCCGTTTTCGAAGCGGACCTCGGCATGCTCGTGCGATTGAACAACGTCGATACACCGGCTCATCAAATGGATCGCGTCCGGCTTCAGTCGGCGCAGGCCGTCGACCAGCATCGCGTGCAGGTCGCCCCGATGCAGCAAGACGTGGGGAAAGCCGTACCGCTGTTGCGTGGTCGCACCGAGGTCGTACCAATTCCAGGTCCTGCCGGTTCGCCAATGGCGGATTTCCTTTCGCAACGGCGTGACCTGAATGGCGCCGAGTGCCTTTTCGAGCCCGAGTGCATGCAGGATACGCGTGCCGTTCGGGCTGATCTGGATGCCGGCGCCCAGCTCCCCAAGCCGCGCGGCCTGCTCATAAACCTCCACATCCAGGCCGCGCGTGAGCAGCGCGAGAGCGGTCGCGAGACCGCCGATGCCGCCGCCGATCACGGCGATCCTGTTCGCTGCGGACATCTTTAGGATTCCACTGCAGACGACAAAGGCGAAGCGCTTGCCGCGTCGAAACGAGTGCCGGCGCGGCGCGCAGCGATGCGCGGTCCGGCGCCGCGCACGATATCGATCAATTGCAGCGAGTCCTCAGGCTCCCGGTCGGCGCGCCAGGCGACATGGCCGTCGGGCCGCACCAGCGCGAGCGCGCGTCCGTAAAGCGGCGCCGCGGCCGGATGATTGATCCGGTGCACGCGCAGCGGTACGCCGCGGCGCGCGGCCGCGCGCTCGATGGCTTGGCTCGGCGCGTCGGAGAATTTCAAGAGGACGAAGCCCGCGCCGAACAGATCGAGAGTTGAGTGTTCGCGAGCGAGCCAAACGTGCGGAGCGCGCGCGCCGGGAAACGCGGTCGGCGCGTAGCCATAGGTGTCGTCTGGCGGCTTTGGTGTGCCGTCCGGTACGACGATCGGCGAGGGATGATAGATATATCCGAGATGGATACCGACCGGGTTCCAGCTCCTTTCGTTCTCCTCAACTAGCCGAGCGCCAATGGCCCGGCGCGCGGCATCGCCTTCCACCGTTGGTGCATGGATGTCGGTCTGTTGCGCTGCGCTGCGCAGGCGGCGGTAGTTCTTCAGCGAGACCTCGGCGGCGCGCGCTGAGGCCGGCCGGCGCTCGTAGTCGTAGCTCTCGAGCAGGCTCTCGCCGCCCCAGCCGCCGAGCACGGCCGCCAGTTTCCAGCCAAGGTCGAATGCATCCTGGATTCCAGTATTCATGCCGAGACCGCCGTTCGGCGGATGCGCGTGCGCGGCGTCGCCAGCAAGGAACACCCGACCGTCCATGAAGCGGTCGGCGACGGTCCGCTTGCGTTCCCACAAATCTTTGTGCTCGATGCTATAGGCAACATCGCGGCCCATGCAGCGGCGCATCAATGCCGGGATGTCGGCGTTCTGCAACCGCTCTTCGTCGAGGTCGACGAGCTGCAAGCGCCACAGGTCCTTGCCGTCCACGATCGACAGGAATGACCAGGTTCCCTCCGCGCCGACAAAAACGTAGCGAAACGCTTTTCCCTTGTCGTGCTGCGCGAGCAAGTCAGGAATACGCAGATAGATCGTCATCGACCAGTCGATGTGCGGTTCGCCGCGGATTGCAATGCCGAGCAGGTCGCGCACGGTGCTGTCGAAGCCGTCGCAGCCGACGAGGTATTTGCTGCGAACGGTTTCGCCGCGACCGGTCAACCGGTCGCGCAGCGTGGCCGTCACCCCGTCGGGATCCTGTATAAAGGTCTCGAGCCGCGTGTTGTGCCGTAACCACACGTGCGGAAACGATCGCGCGTACTCCTGCAGGATTGGATCGAACCAGGTCTGTGGGCAGGGCATGCCGCGTTCCGGGCTGACCGTCAGGTGCGCCTGCGACGCGAGCGAGGGAACGCGCACGCGACCGAGCTCGTAGCCCTGCAGATCGGTCACAAAGACACTGTCAAGCGGCCAGTCGCGCGGAAATCCCCAATTGCGGACCTTTTCGACGATGCCGAGTTGGCGGCAGAACTCCATGGTCCGGACGCTGACTTCCAGCATCTTGGCCGGATTGAGCTTGTTCTCGCGCTCTTCCACCAGCAACGTGGCGACCCCGCGCCGTCCGAGATCGCCGGCCAGCGCGAGGCCGATGGGGCCGCCGCCGGCGATCAGCACGGGCGTCTCGAGCGTCGATGTCCGTTCATTCATGGTGCCGTTGTATCAGGCTGCGCTGGCTTGCCGAAGCCGCATCGTCCAATATTCCCATGCCCGCGCGATCGGGCGTGGCTCGAGATTGAACGCCCCCGCCTTCTCGATCTCGGCTGGGGTTAGCTCGGTGACGCCTCCGAGCGCGTGCGCCTCGCGCTGCAACTCGGCATTGCGGCAGGAGAAGACAGAACGGAAGACCATTTCCTCCATGGAAATCCCGACCACGGTCGCGCCGTGCCGGCGCATCAGGACCACCCAGTGCGGTCCAAGGGTGCGCGCCAGCGATTGTCCCTCTTCGGACCGCGCAACGATCATATTGGTGTCGCCGAATTCGTCACGCTGATCCCAGAACGGAATCACGGCGCCCATCGTCGCCCCCAGATGATCGACCGGCCGCAACGGAATGCCGGAAATGCAGAACGGCATCATCGCACGCGAATGATGGTGACAGATCGCATGCACGTCAGGGCGCGCCTGGTAAATGCAGCCGTGAATGACGCGCTCGCCATAGAGAAATCCTGTCACAGGAGCGACCGGCTGCGAATCGAGTGTGAATTCGAGAATGTCCGACGATTCGATCAATTCCGGACTGCGTGAACGGGCAAGCAGATAGCGGGCGGGATTCGATGGGTGACGCATGCTCACGTGACCGAACGCGTCGAGCACGCCCTCGCGGGCGAGAATGTGGTTTGC
>Ga0066903_100005702_pt1 | contig 10871 bp, 7 predicted proteins | sample PanSoiMetaGPlot1_FD_67491 | JGI IMG/M metagenome (GOLD analysis project Ga0066903, IMG submission 67491) | Tropical forest soil microbial communities from Panama analyzed to predict greenhouse gas emissions - Panama Soil - Plot 1 (version 2) | ecosystem: Environmental > Terrestrial > Soil >...
GCTCGCCTTCGCGAGACCGATCTCCACGCCGTCTCCGAGATACACCGCGAAGTCGGTGTCGCCAAGCGCGTCGCCCACGACGTCGCTCACGCCTCGCAGCGCGTGATAGCCCGATGGCCGCGGCGGCCCTTCGTCGGGATGCAGCGCGCGCCGAATGGTCGACCCCACGCCGTCGGCCCCAATGACCACTTCCGCGGACAGCGGTGTCAGATCCTGATTTTTGCACCCCCCCGCCGCCTGCAAAAAAATGGATCTGACACCGCTGTCCTCTGCAGGCGTCGTCAGGCCCGTCACGCGGCGGTCGAGGATGAGCGCCTCAGACCCAACGGTTTCCAGGAGCGTTCCATGCAGCGCCGATCGCAACAGGACGATCGAGTGCGTCGCGGCGCCGCGCAGCACCACGCGCTTGATCGTGCGACCGTCCGGACGGCGGACTTCGAACGACTTCACGCTCACGCCGCGCGACATGACGAGGTCGCGCAACCCGAGTTCCTCCAGCGCCGCCAGCGCATTCGGCGCCAGCGCCAGCGCGAACCCGAGCTCGCGCGGGCTCGAGGCCTGCTCCACCACGCGCACGTCCCAGCCGGCGCGGCGCAGCGAGATCGCCGCCGCGAGGCCGCCGATTCCGGCCCCGACGATCAGCGCGGTGCGTGGTTGAGCAGTCAGACGAGATACAAATCGCGCCCCGCGTGCTCGACGACGAGCGTATCGGGATCGCGGCGCGCCGCCGCGATGTCGATCGACCGGTACGGCGCGTAGCCGAGCTTCACCTGGCGGCAGGTCTGCTCGGGGATTGATGAGGCGAGCGTGATGCGATACCGCGGCTCGACGCGGCCGTCGGGACCGAGGCGGCCAGCATAGCTCACGTGCGCAAGATGCGCGGCGACGCACAGGTTCGCGCGAAGCTCGTCGGAGCCGTCGACCATCTCTCTCACCTGCTCGAGCGGCGCGTAGCCGTACTTTTCGATCAGCCGCCCGTGGGTCGTCGAGATGCCAGTGAGGTGAGGTGCGTAGATGACCAGCTCGCCGCCGTCCTCGACGATCGCGCCGAGCTTGTAGCTCGCTTTTCCGCCGACCCACATTTCGTCGTAGTGCTCGTCGAGCAGAGCGATCACGCGAGGGTACCGCCGTTCCGTGTGGCGGACGTGCAGCCGGGCGCTGACCTCGGCGGCCTGCCGCACGGTCTCGCGAAGTCCGCCGGTGAAGAGCGCATGCGTGCGAAGCCCGTCATCGGTTCGCGTCGACACGGACGTGAATCCGATCGCCGGCGTGACGATTTTGGCAGCCGCGGCCTCGATGACGTGCCTGGTCGGCGTCTCCACGCGCCCGATGACACGCTCGATCGTGGCGAGTGCGCCAAGCCAGTGCGTCAGGTGAGTCAACTCCGGACCGGCGACGCCCGGAAAGAAATACTTTGCGCCCCCGGCGAACCCGGCGACTTCGTGCGGCACGACGGCGCCGACGACGAGGACGAGATCGTAGCGGCCTGGTGCGAGCCGCGCGTTCAGCTGGACCGGCACGTCCTGCGCCATCAGGCCGCCGGTCAGCGAGGAAATCTCCCCGCGCGCGAGCGTGCCGAGTGTCAGCAGTTCCGACGGCCGGTCCCAGTGGTGATCGAAGATGTCGCCGAGCAGTGGGATCGCGGCGTGGCCGGCGCCAACCTTGGCGCGCTTCTCGGCGTCGCTCATCGGCGGATGCGTGCCCTGCGCGACGAGCGCGTCGAACGCCTCCGCGCGCCTGGCGGCCAGCTCCTCCGAGATCATGGGAAACAGCAGATCGGTGTTATCGTCGCGCGTTTTGTCCGGGATGACGGCAAGCACGCGCGCGCCGGCGCGGACACCGGCCAGCGCCTTCCGAACCGTGTCGCGCAGGTCCGCCGGAGTCAGAATCCCGGCGCCGGCCGGCGCCGCGATCCCCGTGCCGATCATCCGAGCGACTCCAGCGGCGCGGGCTCGAGACGCGGCACGAGCAGGTGCACGATCGCGAGCGCCACGAGATAGGCGGACGCCGCGATGATGAACACCGGCACGTAGCTTCCGGTCGCCTGGAGCACGTAACCGGTAATCTTCGCGATCACCATGCCGCCGATAGCGCCCCACATCCCGCCAAAGCCGACCACCGAACCCACGGCAGGCTTGGGAAACATGTCGGACGCGAGCGTAAAGACGTTGGCCGACCAGCCCTGGTGCGCCGCCGCGGCGAGGCCGACGAGCAGCACCGCGATCCATTCGTGCCTTGCGTACGCGGCAAACGGAATCGGGACGACGGCGAGCGCGCAGACGAGCATCGCCGTCTTGCGCGCGCCGTTGACCGTCCAGCCGCGCCTGAGCAACGCCGACGACAGCCAGCCGCCGCCGACGCTGCCGACGGTCGCCAGCTGGTAGATCACGATCAACGGCAGGGCAAGCGACTTGAGATCGATCGCGTACTGCTTGAACAGAAAGTCCGGAATCCAGAAGAGGTAGAGCCACCAGACCGGATCGGTCAGCCCCTTCGCGACTGAGAATGCCCACGTCTGGCGGTACGGGATCAGCTTCAGCCACGGCACCTGCACGACGCGATCCGGGGGATCGCTCTGAATGTAGGCGACCTCCGTCGCGCGGACGGAGCGATGCGACGCCGGCGGAGCGTAGAGCGGCCACCACAGACACAGCCAGAGGAACCCGAGCGCGCCGGTCGCGACAAATGCCGCGGGCCAGCCGTACGCGCTCGTCATCCACGGGACGACGAGCGGGGTCACGACGGCGCCGATGTTGGTGCCGGAATTGAAGAGTCCGGTCGCAAGCGCGCGTTCCTTCTTGGGAAACCACTCGGCAACCGTTTTGATCGCGGCGGGGAAATTGCCGGCTTCGCCGATGCCCAGCGCAAAGCGCACGACGATGAACCCGGTGACCGATGCCGAATAGACCAGGCCGACTGCCGCGAACAGCGGCGCAAACACCTGGCCGATCTCCGTTGCGTACGCGTGCGCCATCGCGGCGACGCTCCACAGGAGAATCGCAATCGAAAAGCCGACCTTCGTGCCGATGCGATCGATCACGCGGCCGGCGATGAGAAGGCCGATCGCGTACGCGAGTTGAAAGGCGAGCACGATGTTCGCGTAGTCGATCTCGGTCCAGCCGAACTGGTGCTGCAGCGTCGGCTTGAGGAGGCCGATGACCTGCCGATCGATGTAGTTGATGGTCGCGGCCAGGAACAGCAGCGTGCAGATGATCCAGCGGAACGATCCAACCGCCACGCGCGCGTCTGACGAGATGGTCCGGGCCGATGGTGTCGCCATAAGGCGGATTCTCCCTCAGATGGTGGGATTGCGTCGATGGATCGCGAATTCGCGGAAGCCAAGCCGTTCGGTCGCCGTTTCCTTGCCCGAGCAGACCGCCAGCACTTCGTCGAAGAGCCGTGCGGCGGCTCCCTCGAGCGTTTCCCTGTCGTCGAGCACGCCGCTGACGTCGAGATCGATGTTGTCGGCCATCGACGCGGCCGTGCGGGCGTTGCCGGTGATCTTGATGACGGGCGCGATCGGGTTGCCGGTCGGCGTGCCGAGACCCGTCGTGAACACGACCACCTGCGCGCCGCCGCCCACCATGCCGGTCACCGATTCCACGTCGAGACCGGGCGTGTCCATCACGGTCAGCCCCTTTTTCGTGATCGGCGCCGCATAGCCGACGACATCCGCGAGCGGTGCGTGCTCGCCGCCTTTGTGTGTCGCTCCGAGCGATTTTTCCTCGATCGTCGTCAGACCGCCGCGAATGTTGCCTGGCGATGGCTGCGTGCCGCGGATGTCGAGACCGAGCGCCATCGCTTCCGACTCGACGCGGTTGATCACGCGCAGCAGACGCCTGGCCGTCTCGGGCTCCGGCGCGCGCGCCGCGAGCACATGCTCGGCCCCCATGATCTCGGCGATCTCGCCGAGCACGGCGGCGCCGCCGAGCGCGACCAGCCGATCCGCGACGCGGCCGAGCGCGGGATTCGACGCGAGGCCTGACGTGTAATCCGATCCGCCGCACTTCACCGACAGGATCAGCGACGAGAGATCGCACGGCTCGCGCTCGACGCGGGCGAGGTCCGCGACCATTTCACGCGCGATCGCGATCGCGCGGCGTTCGGTCTTCACCGTCCCGCCCTCTCCCTGGATCGTGACGACCTGTGCCGGTTTCCCCGTCTTGCGCGCGGCCTCCGCGAGATACTGGGCGACCACCTGTTCGCAGCCGAGCGCGATCACGAGCACGGCGCCGACGTTCGGATGGCTGCAGTACGCGGCTAGCGTGTCGTGGGTCGTGTGCATGTCGGGCCCGAGCTGTCCACAGCCAGCCGCATGCGGAAGGGCCGCGCCGACGGGTGCGACGGCCGCGGCCACACGCTCGGCCACGATCGACGCGCAGATGACCGTCGGAACGACCAGCAGGTGATTGCGAACGCCGGCGCGCCCGTCGGGACGCCGATAGCCCGGGAAGCTCGCTGTGCTCACGCGCCGTTCCTCCGGTCGTCAGCGGGCTCGGCGATGCGGCCGTCCTGCAGCGGCGACGTCACCGCGAGATCGCCTCGTCCCCGCTCGCTCGAGACGTTGTGGGTGTGTACGTGCGCGCCCGCAGGGATGTCGCAGGTCGCCACGCCAATCGAGCTGCCGTACTTGACGACCGGGGCGCCCGCGGTCACCGGCACGAGCGCCATCTTGTGGCCCCGCGGGATCGTCTCGCGCACGGTGACGGTCATGTCGTTGTGCTGCACGACGCGCCCGGGGGCGAGCGCTTCGAGCGCCGTCGCCACGTTGTCCTGCTCGCTGATCACGATGACGGGATTCACTGATTGACCCCGCTTGCGAGAAAGCCGCCGTCCACCACGAGCAGCTGGCCGGTGACGAAGCTGGCCGCATCCGAGGCGAGATAGACGGCGGCTCCGACCAGTTCTTCGAGCTTGCCGAAGCGGCGCATCGGCGTCCGGACCAGGAATTCCTGTCCGCGCGGACCTTCGAGGAGCGTCGCGTTGAGATCCGTCTTGAACACGCCCGGCGCGATCGCGTTCACGGTCACGCCGTGGCGCGCCCACTCGACCGCGAGCGCGCGCGTCAGCCCGGCCACCGCGGACTTCGACGCCGTGTAGGCGCTGACTTCCTGGAGCCCGACAAACGACGACAGCGATCCGATTCCAATCAAGCGGCCGGAACGGCGTTCGATCATCCCCGGCGCGAACGCCTTGTAGGTGCGGAGCGTACCCATGAGATTGACGTCGACGATCCGCTGCCACTCCGCCGTGTCCATCTCCAGCGTCGGCGCACGGCGCGTCGTCCCCGCGGCGCACACGACGATGTCCACGCGGCCGAAGTGCCTGGTCACTTCGTCGCGCAGCGATGCCAGCGACGAGTCGTCGCCGACGTCCGTGGCCATCCGCAGCGTGCGGCGCCCACGGTGCTCGATCTCGCTCCCGACTTCGTCCACGAGATTCTGCCGCCGCGCCGTCGCGACCACGTCGGCGCCGGCGTCGGCGAGACCGAGCGCGAGCACGCGGCCGATACCGCTGGTGCCGCCGACGACCACGGCGGTCTTACCAGTCAGATCGAAGATCGAACGCGTCATGTTCCCGGGTGCCTCATTTCGTCTGTTTGCGCCGCCGTGACGGCCCGGCTTCCCTGTCGGGCTCCTGTGCCTGGTAGCGGCTGGCCTGCAGCAGGTGATCGCTCATCGCGCGACGCGCTCGGTCGGCGTCGCGCGCGCGAATCGCCTGGTAGATGCGGCGGTGCGCCTCCGCGGCGTCGCGCAGGTCGCTGTCTGACGCGCGCTCCGCGGTCGCCTTGCGGCGCTCGTAGTACAGCGCCGACACCATGCCGACGAGCGCGCCGACGATCGGATTCTTCGCAGCGTCGGCGACGGCGCGATGGAAGTTGATGTCGTGCACCAGGAACTGGTGCGGGTTGTCGCGGTTCGCGAAGAGCCCCGCGACTTCTTCGGCCAGCGTCGCGAGATGCTCGGAGGTGGCGCGCTCGGCCGCGAGGCCCGCTGCCTCGGTCTCGAGGATCCGCCGCGTCTCGTACATCTCGTCGCGGGTGAATCCGTGAAGCGCCGCGAGAAAGCTGAGCGGCTCCGAGCCGAGCGACGGTGGGCCGTCGGGAATGTAGGTGCCGGATCCGTGGCGTGAGCGAACCACTCCCATGGCGGCCAGCGCATGCAGCCCCGCGCGCACGGACGGACGGCTGACGCCGATCTGCGTCGCGAGCTCGCGTTCTCCGGGCAGACGATCTCCCGGGCGCAGGCGGCCGCGGTCGATGAGACCTCTGACGAATGCGACAACCTGTTCGGTGCTGCCTTCGCCCGTGGTGGCCATAAGTGGTCGGACCAATTCTATCGCAGGGATGGCGGCGTCACTTGCGCGAAGGCGCGCCACGAACGGCCGAGGTAGGTCCTCACGTCGGCCCCGCCGGTGATCCATTCCCCGACGCCCGCAGCAGGCGGTTGCTGAAGCACTGCGATGATTCCGAGACGTAGGAACATAGTAGGCCATCCATATATCAGCGCGAGCGAGCCACGCGCCCGCCTTCGCGCGAAGCGCTTCGGCGAGGTCTCGCCGGAGCTTCAGCGGAGGCGGAAACAGAGCGCGCCGGCCTGCCTCGCCGAAGCTCGAAAGAGCGAAGGCGGGAAGCGGCGCGCGAGAGAGCGTGTTGGGGAGTCCGAGGGGCGAAGCCCCTCGGATGATCCTAGAAGGTCACTCTGAAACCCAGCTGCACGTCGCGCGGATTGTTGCGGTCCTGATTGATGAACCCGAAGGTCGTGTTGCGCGGGTTCACGTCCGGATTCCACAGCACCGTGTAGTTCAGCGCGTTGATCACCTCGACGCGGAACTGGGCGCGCACGTTGCGCGGCAACGCGAAGTTCTTGAACAGGCCGAGATCCAGCAGGTGCAGGTTGTCGGTGCGCACGTGCGGCAGCGTCGATGGGAAATATCGGACGTTATTCCCCAGCTGAATGCGCTGGTCGGTCGTCGGGTTGGCAGGCGTGGCCGCGTCGTGGAAGTAGAAGCAGGAGGTGTCCCACGCGGGCACGTCGAGGCCGCCGATACCGCCATTGACGTGTTCGCCGATGTGCGACACGAGCGACTTCGGATCGCCGCACGCCGCATCGTAGTAGACGCTGCCCCACGTCAGCGGCGAGCCGTCCTGATACGAATACGTGCCCGTCAACTGCCAGCCGCCGGCGACGGCGTTCAGCGCGCCATTCCAGTCCTTGCCCCACCTTTCACCGCGGCCGAACGGCAGCCGCAGACTCGTGCCGATCGAGAAACGGTTGGGCCTATCGTTGGGCGAGACGCGATCTTCGAGCTGCCCGTCCTGCGGGTTGAGATAGTTCAGGCGATCGCGCGTCGACGAGCGCGTGTACTGCGCCGTGAGGGAGTTGCCGCTCCTGAACCGCTTTTCCACTTGCAGCGTGGCGGCGTTGTAGCGATCAGAACCGTGGTACTCCTCGATCGCGAACGTCCCGAACTGGGGGAACGGCCGCAGCAGCTGATTGCGCGTCGTCGTCGCGCCGTTGAGCGTGCTGCCGGGGAGCAGACCCGCGAACGGGTTCGCCACGTTCGCCGACAGGAACGACTCGTTCGCCAGGTCGCGGCTGCGCGACGTCGACAGGTACTGCATCGGGATGTTGTTGGTCGCTCGGGCGACCGGCAGATCGACGCCGTGCGATCCGAGATACGTGAACGCCGTCACCCACCCGCCGCGCCAGTCGCGTTGCAGCGTGACCTCCCACCGCTGGTAGTACGGCGTCTTGCGATCCGGCTGATACAGCGTCCCCAGGTTCTGACCGAGCTGGCTGGCAAGCCCGTTCGCCGCGCCGACTGGCTGCACGAGCTGGCCGCCTGGAATCGGGTTCGTCAGATTGGCGCCGGTGAACGTGATGCCGTTGTCGTTGGTGACGAGCACCGGCGTGGGCTGCGAGAAGCCGGCCTGGTTGATGTTCTCGAAGAAGTAATCGTACGAAAACAGGCCGAAGCCGCCGCGCACGTTCGTGTGCTCGTTCAGCAGGTACGAAAACGCCGCGCGGGGCAGCACCTTCGACTTTGTCTCGTTCACCGGCCCGTTCGCGAACAGCGGCCCGCCGTTCACCTGGAACTGGCTCACGGGAATCTCGGGAATCGGATTCGCCGCATACGCGGCCTGCGCCGCGGCTTCGATCGGATTGTTCGACACGAGATCGAAGCCGGCGAGGTTGCGGTTGTGCGCTTCCGACATGCCGTTGTTGATCTCTAGCCTGACACCAAGATTGACCGTCAGCTTCGAAGACACGCGCCAGTCATCCTGCGCGAACAGGCCGTGATACATCTGCGTGAAGACGCCCGGCGACGCGATCTCAAACTGGCTCGACACCGTGCCCGGCGTGGCGACAGGGCCCGTGCCGGCCGTCGGCAGCCCGAGCAGGAACTGCGCCCACGATTGCGCGCGATCGTTCGTCCCGGCCGAGTTGCTGGCGCGCGTGTAGGCGCCGTTGAACTCGAACCGTCCGCCGGGGAACCCGTCGCTGATGATCGTCCATTGCTGCCAGCGGAAATCGTACCCGGCGCGCCCCGTGTGGTTGCCCCAGATCTTCGTCAGCGTCGGCGCGACCGACACCGTGTTCATCGGGCGGTTGAAACCGTCGCCCCAGTCCGATCGCTTCGAGCCGAGTGATGAAATCGTCGAGTTCTCGTTGTTCGTGCTGAAGCTCCCGAACGTGAAGAGCGGCAGGTACTGGAAGCCGCCCATCAGCCCGACGGCGGTCGACGAGAATCCGAGCTTGGAGGGATCGAACGTCTGCGCGGGATCGCGCCACTCGCCGAATCGTGCCCAGCTCGTCCGGAGGTCGAGCATCAGTCGCGACGACAGCGCCGACGTGTAGCCGGCCGTGACGCCGACGTTGCTGCGATAGTCGTAGCCCTTGGTCACCGCAAATCCGCCGATGACGCCGCCGTTGGTGGCATTCGAGGCGTCCTGCGCCCAGTTGTAGCGATCCTCGCGCCGCTTGTTCCAATAGGTCGTCGCGAAGAGCCGGTTGCCCGCGCTGAAGTTGTGATCGACGCGCCCCATCCCGGCGTTGTAGTCGTAGGGCCGGAGCTGATTCGTAAAGTAGTTCAGGACCGTGCCGGACCGGTTGGGCAGCGGATACATCGCGGCGTAGGCGGCCGCCACGGGATTGATGCGATCGGTCGGAATCAGATTGTTGGCAAATGCCGTGCGCGTGCCGCTCGAGGTGACGGTAAAGGGATCGAAGACCTGATTGCTGAACTCGCTGAAGTCGCCGTTCCGCATCTTCTCGGTCGGCACCGTGAAGGTCGTCGGCTCCGGCTGCACGTCGCGCAGATGCTCGAACGACGCCATGAAAAACGTCTTGTTGCGGACGATCGGTCCACTCAGCGTGCCGGTGACGCGATTGTACTGGCGCGTCGGCTTGGTGCCGTTGGCGCGGATCGTCAGCAAGGGCGTCGACGCGCGGCTGTCGTCACGATTGAAGTAGCCGCCGCCGAACCGGAACGCGTTGGTGCCGCTCTTGAGCGCGAGGTTCACGACCGCGCCTGCCGTGTGGCCGGTCTGCGCGTCGAACGCGTTGGTCTGCACCTTGAACTCCGAGATCGCGTCCGACGGCGGCGAGAACCCGACGCCCCGCGCGTTCGACATGTTGGGCGCGCCGTCGATCGTGAACTCGTTGCCCCCCTGCACGCCGTTGGCGACGATGCCGGCGAGGTTGCCGTTGTCGGCGGGCCGCGCGAAATGCAGATCGGAGCTGTCCATGATCCCCGGCGCGAGCCGCGTCAGCATGTAGGCCGTGCCGTCGCCGAGCGGCAGCTCGGCAATCTGCTTGCTGTCGATCGTCGTGCCGCTGATGCCGGTCGTCGTGTTGAGAAGCGGCTGATCGGCCGTCACCGTGACGGTCTCCTGCACCCCACCGGCCGCGAGCGCCAGATCCACGCGCAGCACGTCGCCGACGCGGATTTCGTTGCCCGTGCGCACGACCGTCTTGAATCCGGAAAGCTCGGCGGTGACCGTGTAGGTGCCCGAGTTCAGGTAGAGGACCTCGAAGAGGCCCTTGTCGTCGGTGACCACGGTCTGCGACACCCTGGTCTGGGTGTTCGCAACCGTGACCGAGACACCCGGCAGCACGGCGCCGGTGGTGTCCATGACGGTGCCGCGGACGCCGCCGCGGAAGTCCTGAGCGAATGCGGCACTGGCGCCGAACGCGAGCACGGCGCAGAGACCGGCGAGGTAGCGAAACATGTGCCCTCCCAAGCGCTCAAGTGGTTATGCCACTTGAAATGTTTGCGCCTGACAGGAAAACCCACCCGCACCCGTTCTGTCAAGGGGTTTTCATATCCGCCCTCATTCCGCGAGAAAGAGTCGAGCCCGCCGGCATGTGGCTTAACCACTTACGCTGTGGCGCTCCTTCCGGCGATCGCGCTTACGAGCCGTCGCAAATCTGCATCGCCCTCACGAGCTCGACGAGCGGATCGTGTCCCGGTGAGGGGGAATACTCGTGCGACACGAAGCCGGTGTATCCGAGGTCCGCGATCGCCTGCATCACGAAGCGGTAGTTCAGCTCCTGCGTATCGTCGATCTCGTGCCGGCCCGGGTTCCCGCCCGTGTGGAAGTGTCCGATCCACTGGAAGTGGTCGCGGATGTTCCGGACGATGTCGCCGTCCATGATCTGGGCGTGATAAATGTCGTACAGGATCTTCACGCGCGGCGAGTTCACGCGCTTCATCACGTCGACGCCCCAGGCGATGTGGTCGAACATGTAGTCTTTGTGGTTGACCTTGCTGTTCAGGTACTCCATGCAAATGGTGACCTGCTTGTCTTCGGCGTGTGCCTTGACGCTGTTGAGGAACGCCACGCAGTTGTCGGCCCCTTCCGCGTC
>Ga0066903_100005703_pt1 | contig 10870 bp, 9 predicted proteins | sample PanSoiMetaGPlot1_FD_67491 | JGI IMG/M metagenome (GOLD analysis project Ga0066903, IMG submission 67491) | Tropical forest soil microbial communities from Panama analyzed to predict greenhouse gas emissions - Panama Soil - Plot 1 (version 2) | ecosystem: Environmental > Terrestrial > Soil >...
CGCCCCTTCACCCCGAGTGGGACAGCGATCCGGCTGACTTATGGATTGTCGCCAAAGAGGTAGCGTACCTTGCCGGCGGTGAATCAGTCGACCTGGATGCGCGTGATCTTGCCTTCCCTGGGCCGTTTTCCCAGGCTACGGCGGGGGCCTATCGTATCCGCGCCGTATTGGACACAAATCACAACTACGCTTACACAGAGGAGGATGACGACGGCGATCTGACCAGCGAGGTTTCAACTCAGCACTTGCCTGCCGTCAACATTGCTCTCACGCTTACCAAGCGAGTGAGCGAACCGCCGATGAAAGCGCCTCATGCTGAGCTGCTCGACTTCGAATCCAAAGTACTCAGCGACTTCTGGGGACGGCCTATCCACATGCGCGGGCTCGTCGTGCTGCCGCCGTCGTATGAAAAGAATCGCTCGCGGACCTACCCGGCCCTTTATTGGAATAGCGGCTTCGGCGGCACACTCAACAATATCGCGCAATATGAGCTCCAGTATTACTACCCATACATGGAGCGGCATGAGCGGCCGGAGATGATCTATGTGCTGCTCGATCAGTCGTGTACTTTCGGCACGCACGAGTTTGCCAACTCGGCCAACAATGGTCCCTGGGGCGACGCCCTGGTTAAGGAGCTCATCCCGGCCCTTGAACGCAAATACCGCATGGACGCAAGGCCCAGCGGACGCCAGCTGCTCGGCCAGTCCTCCGGTGGCTGGGCCGCGCTGTGGTTGCAAGTCGCCTATCCGGACGTGTTCGGCGGCGCCTGGGCCACCGCGCCCGACCCTGCGGATTTTCGCGCCTTTATCCCTGTAGATCTATCGACTGCGAAAAATATCTACCGCACTCCAGACGGCAGACGAACCATGATCATGCGCTTCAACGGCAGGGAGATCGCCACGGAAGATGACGCTCGCCGCGAAATGGTCCTGGGCGAATACGGCGGGCAGCTCAGCTCGTTTGAGGCTGTGTTCAGCCCGCGCGGCGCAGATGGCCGGCCCATGCGACTCTTTGACCGGGTAACAGGCGATATTGATCCTGCCGTCGCAAAGGCCTGGCAGAGGTATGACATCGCGCGGATTGTACGGGAAAATTGGCGGACGCTTGGCCCCAGGCTGAACGGAAAGATCCATCTCTACGTTGGCACAGCGGACAACTTTTACCTCGATCACCCTGCTCGCCTGCTTGAGCAAACGATCAAGGAACTGGGCGGCACGGCCGAGTTTGTCTTCCTTCCCGGTCGCACGCACTCTCAGGTTTATGACGATGGAGTCGCGGAGAGGATGTGGCAAGAGATGTCGGAAACGGCCCGTCCGCAAAAAAGGTAAGGCCCTGGTCCTGTCGCGATCCGTTTTGGCTGAGCAAGCAACTTCAAGTACAAGCGGGGTGTTTTACTTTTCTTGAGGCCTTTCCGTTACCGGTTTGGCGCCGCCGCCGGGCAAGCGTGTTTTGTGTCCTCCCTCAGCTTCCGCCTGAAGCAGCGTTTCAAGATTCGGATAGGCATAGATTGTCGGTGCCTGGTTCTGCATCAAGCCTCCGGTATCAGCGGTGGGACCGTAGTTGCTGTGGAGGTCGCGCCCCAGCATTCGCAGCATGGCCATCTGCTGGCCACGATGGTGCGATGTGTGGGCAATGCGGCGGGTCATCACCCAGGCTCGTGAACGCCTCACGTTAAAGAAGGTGGTTTCACCTTCGAACCAGGCCTCGTCTTTGGTCTTGAGCGCCGCCAGCCGCCGGGCGCTGAAATCTGCGTAACGCTGCATGAAGCCGAGCCGCGTCTCCGGCGATGGCAACGGTGGCGAACCTACCTCGATACCGAGCATGTTACGGAACCACAGGTCCTCGCTGACGCATTGATGCACCATTTGCTCGTGCACGCTGCGTCCGCGCGGGTCGCGGACATTCGGGCGGAACGGGAGATCCTCATCACGGAATTCGCTCCACACGCTCACAACTTTGATTCGTTCCGTTTCATATGTCTCTACCAGAAAATCATATTTCATCTCGCCACCCTACTGAGAAACCCGGCAAACACGCAGGCATGGCTCGATTGCGATTGCAATCTCGCCTGGCCGAGCGCAAAAACACCGATATTGTAAGCTTTGTCGCGAGATCGATGCGGCAGAACCCTCATGTTCGGTTTGCCTGTCGCTGCGTAGTGGCCTGGGCCTGCAATTCCTGCAGCGATGTTGGGGGAATGTTTATCGTAGCTCTGTTGTACCTGCAAGTACACGGACATAGTATTCATCCACTAGGCAAGGCGCATCGATGGGTTAGCCAGGCTGTACTTGATTTTATCTCGACGACCGCCGCACAATTCGATTCTTGTGAATGCAGAGAAGGTTGTTCTTGTAGGCGGCGCAACAGGACGACAGGGTGGAGCAGTCATCCGCAACATGCTCCGTGACGGATGGAAATTGCGTGCGTTGACTCGCAATCCCAATAGTGACGCGGCAGAAGCCTTGGCCCGGGAAGGCGTGGAAGTTGTCCAGGGCGACATGGATGACAAGGAGTCGCTTGATCGAGCCGTCCGTGGAGCCTATGGTGTTTTCAGTGTGCAGGATTATTGGACGGTGGGGGCCAGACGAGAAGTGCAACAAGGTAAGAACCTGGCGGATGCGGCGAAGAAGGCCGGTACCGCGCACTTCGTCTATAGCTCTGTGGGAGGAGCAGAGCGGAACGCAGACATCGTCCATTGGAAAACTAAATGGGAAATAGAACAACACATTCGCCAGCTTGATCTTCCGGCCACGATCCTGCGGCCCGCGGCTTTCATGGACAATTACTACGTTGACCAGGTTGAAATCGGCATTCTGAAAGGCAAGTTGGTCGACGCGGTTCGGGGCGACAAGCCATATCAGACGATCGCGGCTGAAGATATCGGCGCCTTTGCAGCGTTTGCCTTTCAACGTCCTGGCGAATTCCTGGGGCTGCAATTGGAGATTGCTGGCAGCGAACTTACCAATGTCGAGGCGGCAAGAGTCTTTAGTCGTGTTCTTGGCAAACCGGTCAAGTTCCAGAAGATCCCGCTGCCGATTGTCCGTCTTGTCCTGGGCAAAGAGTTTTACCAGATGTTCAATTGGTTTAATACTGACGGATTTAAAGCGGACATTCCCGACCTGAGAAGAAAATATCCGGAGGTTCATCTCCACACTCTGGAGGAATGGCTACGAAAAGAAGGTTGGCACAAGCGTGCCCGCCATGTCGTCGCCCCTCAGGACTAGTCCAGCGATGCCTTCAGTCAGATGAAACCGCTGGCGGCAGGCGGTTTACTGTCCTGATGGCTGCCCGGACTGTTTTCTCCTGAAATAATGCTCGAGAGGCGTCCAATAGAACTCCGTCCATCCCTCGGCAAGGATTTCCGCATAGCCGGCGGGTACTCCCGACTGCACCAATGTTATTTCTGTCCCGCCCTCTATCTCCCGAAAACCGAGTTCCAGCGTGGAAGGACGCGCGCCGCTGGGCCATTTCTCCGTCTGCCACTCCATGGTGATACGTTTGCCTTCTTCCAAATCCAGGAACACGCCGAACGCGTATCCGTTCAGCCAGGTGAATGTATTTCCGATCTTAGGCTGGCCTGTCACCCGCGCTTCCGTGAAGTCGGCATGCTGCTCGGGATTCACCAGGGCGTGATAGACGTCAATTGGTTTGGCGGGAATCTGTATCTGCTGCCGGATAGTGCTTACTTTGTCATCCACACACGTCTCCTTCTCGGATTGCGGAGAATCTCGCACCGCAGGGGCAGAACTGTTCCCGGATCAACAGCCGCTTGCAAGACACTGCTTCACTTGCTTTGCGGTGCTCGCTGGCGGAGGGCAAGCCGACTGCTTGGATGGGTAGCTATCGATAAGAATCCAAGCTGTAAGTTTTCGAGCGATTCGGCTTCTTGCCGCGACTAGCAGGCTCCGGCTTGCTGCCAGCTGACACAACGCTCTTCATCGGTCGCGATGCGCGGTTCCGAAGCGAGGCAAACTATCTCTGCATACGCGAGCATGGTCTGCGTCAGGAACCTCATGGCCGCAAGTTCATGGGCATTGGGAGCGAAGAAAGGCTGCTTTGGAAAAACCACAAAAATGGTGGCTCTTCTGGCAAACGACGGACCCGCCAATGGAAATACAAAGTGACCCAAGGCTGAAGGATCAGTTTCGTCTGCGATCCCACTTAGGAACTCGGCTGGAGCTTCGGATGCGAACGCTTCGGAAGCTGAAAACTCTTGACTCCAGAGATGGGCAGCCATCAGAAACTCGCTCATGGCTGCGTCTATTGCGTCCGCTTCGCAGCGGTTTTTGCCCTGAGGACTCGAGTCTTCGCCAGGGCCTGATACGATAAAAGCAGTCAACCCGGTCAGTCCACTATGCCCGTCCCACTCTAACTTTTCATCTGCTCTCGTTGCCCTCATGGCAATGCTTTCCTTCTCCCGCGATTGCTCAGCCATCTTCCTCCTTCAATCGAAGCAACTCGTCCGAGGGAAGGAACTCGATCTCGTTTTTCCGACAGAATGTAGACAGGAAATTCCATGGAATTTGCATGATTCTGAGAAAGCTCTCATTCGAGTGCGTCCGCCGGGCGTTGGATTGAAAAAGGTGGAGCGCGCAAACTGTATCGTTACGCTCCTATATTTTTCATTACCCCGCCGCCTTGCTGATGCACCCCCCCCGGAAATTCAATGAGCCGGTGAAGTAAATCCAGCCGCAAGAACCACCCGCTTTAGGTGTCTTATCCAGTATCACTCACACGTTTCCGCTGGGTACGAGCGTTCCGGCCGTTGCGACACTACGCCATCAACGGCATGACAAAAAGAGGATCAGAACACACATGATAAGAAGAGATTTCCTCAAACTTGGACTGGCCGCGGGCGCCGCCGGCCTGATCAGCCCGACCCCAGTCGCTGCCCAGCAAAACCGGATGCTGGAGTTCCTCTGCTCCCCGGATGGACTTCCGCCCGATTTGCTCACCCGGCCAAGCCCCAATTCAACTCCATTTCTCGCGCCTCTGCGCGTGCCGCCCGTCAAGCAGCCGCTCGCTGTTCCTCTTTCCCCACCGCCTGACCCCGGTGCGCATCAGCGTTACGAGGAGTTTGCGCCGAAGAAATTCTATGAAATCAGGGAGCAGGAATTCCTGTGGCAATACCATCCTGAGCCACCCTATAACAAAGGCAGCTGGTCCTGGGGATTCGACGGCGTTACTCCCGGCCCAACGTACCACGCCCGCTATGGCGAACCAATCATGGTGCGGATGATCAATGATCTGCCGCCGGTCGGCAGCGGCAAGGTCGGTTTTGCCATGCCGAAAACTACCACCCACCTGCACAATGCCCACACCGCGGCGGAGAGCGACGGCTTTCCGATGGACTTTATCGGTCCTAACGAGTTCTGGGACCACCATTACGCCAATTTTCCCAGCGGAAACGATCCCCGCGAGAAGCTGACCACTCTTTGGTATCACGACCACATGATGGATTTCACGGCACCCAACGTTTACGCGGGTCTCGCCGGTTTTTATCTGCTGTTTGATGAACAGGATTCGGGAAATGAAAATGATCCAAACCCACTTGCCTTTCGGCTGCCGAGCGGTAAGTACGATGTCCCGCTCATCCTTCATGATGTGCTTTTCGATCATGACGGGCAGGCGGTGTTCAACAAGCTGAACACTGACGGAATGCTGGGCGATAAGTACACGCTCAACCGCACCATCCAGCCCTATTTTCGCGTGGAGCGGCGAAAGTATCGCTTCCGCATCCTCAACGGCGGGCCTTCGCGCTTCTATCAGTTGTTTCTGAGCTCCGGCGCCCTGCGCGACAAGCTTTACCCGTTCATTGTGATCACGGGTGACGGCAACTTCATGCCCCGGCCGGTTTGTGCGGAAAGCATTTATCTGAGCGTTGCCCAGCGCGTGGACGTTATCATCGACTTCTCTCAGTTCAAACAGGGCGACCAGGTCTTCCTGCAGAACCGCCTTGAACAAACCAATGGGCGGGGGCCGAGCTCACGAATCCTCGAGCCGGGAGCGGACATGATGCGGTTCGACATCATGGAAGCCAGGGACGCGGACAAAAGCCGCATCCCCGACCAGCTTCGCGACCTTCCTCCCGTCAATATGAATGAGGTCAAGCGCCGGCGCGTCTGGGCGTTTGACTACCGCGGAGGCATGTGGACAGTGAACGGAGTTCCTGCCGATCCGGAGATGATGCGGGTCGATGCGGCAATTGACAAAGACACGGCCGAGATATGGACCATACGCAATGAAGGGAAGAACTGGTCACATCCCATTCATTCTCACTTCACTGAATTTCTCTTGCTCGAAGTGAACGGCAGGAAAATCAAGGCCACGGAGGTGCAGACTGCGGAGCCGAATGATCCCCGCCGCAATGTGTACCGGGACTTGGCAAGGCCGATCGATCGAACGGCGGGCGCGACAGCCGATTTCGTCTGCAAGTCCGAGCCGATCAGGGTCTTCATGGGTGGAAACCGGCGGGACATCACTACTCTCCTGCCCAACGATGAGATCCAGATTTTCATGCGCTGGAAAGATTTTGAGGGCCACTACGTTATGCACTGTCACAACGTGGTGCATGAAGACCATGCCATGATGATCCGTTGGGACATTGTGCCCCCTGGAAAAACCAGGAAACCTGGCGATGCTGAACCATCGTCTTCGCCCAAGGGACGGGTCCGGCATCCCGGTTGAGGATTGTCATCGCTATCGTTTCCGAACTTGTTTTCAAAAACTGAAGAGGATAGGAGGAACAATATGTCAGACGACTTTCGGCAAGCACGCGGCGTAAGGCCAAACATAAACGGCCGCATCGGCACTGGAGCGGCGGCGGCAGAGGATTGTTCCCGTCCCCTGCACGGGCCCCTGTCCACATACATTCCGAACGTGGTTGTGCAGACCCACAATTTTCGCCGGGCCCTGTTCTATGACGATCTATTGCGTGGCAAGCTGGTTCTCATCCACTGCGTCTCGGTTCAAGATCGCAATACATGGTCGGCCATCGAGACGCTGGCGGATGTGCAGGCCCTTTTGGGCGACCGCCTTGGGCGCGACGTCTTCATTTACTCTCTGGCCACGGACGCTGAGCATGACACCCCGCAAGCGCTTCGTGGCCTGGCTGAAAAATATGGCGCCGGGGACGGTTGGCTGTTCCTGACTGCCGAGCCGGCGGCCCTGGAGCTGTTGCGCGACCGCCTTTTTGGCCCTGCGGGTGGTCATCACTACTCCATGAATCTCATTCGATACGGCAATGTGGCCGCAGGCCTTTGGGGAGGGATCCTGGCGACGGCCAATGCCGAGTCGATCGCCGAACGACTCTCCTGGGTTGAAACCGGGAAGCGCCAGGCTGGAGATCTTCCGCAAAGAAAAGGTCCAGCCCCGCTTTACTGAAGGCATCCCGGAAAAGGCAACGCAATCGACGACGGGACGACTTATGTCACTCAATTTTTCGCGCAAGCAATTGACGCTTCTCATAGTTCAAATCGGGCTGCTGGCTTCGCCTTTATGTCTTGCTCAGCCGGCCGCGTTTGATTCTTGCCCATTGCTGGCCAAGGGCCAATCGACGCCGGGTGATCCGCATCCCCAACCTCGCCCCAAACCGTCTACTTTGACCCTTACTCAGGAGGGAGGAATCACGGTGGCGAAGGTCGCCACTAGCAGTGGATGCTTTCCTGAAAGCGATCCCTTTCGCAACCCTCCGGGGACTAATTTTCTTCCCAGCGTCTATACCAACATCTTCGACGGCAGTGGGAAGGAAATGTTGAATACCTTGCCTTCGACGCCGATGACTCCTTATAACCTGCACGACGGTGAACCGGCCGTCAGCAAGATTAATCCTGCCTCGCCTACTGACGATCTGGTCGAAATCTTCGATCATGTCGAGTTCAGAACAGACAAGGCAAAGAATGGAGCATCGCTTAGCAGCGCCGATGTGACCGCGATCACCCGGAACCTGCAGCGAGGGATCGACATACTTGAAGGAAATCCCGTGCCCGACCGGCTCTATAGCGGTTTACCCCTGCTGCATTTTATGGGGCCGGAAAAGGTGAAGAAGGTGGTCCCCGTCCTTGATTCGAACGGCAAGGTAATCGGGGGGAATGTGACCATCCACCAGGTTTGGTTCGATACTCACATCGAATCCGACGCAGCCTTTGTGGACCCCGCCAGCGTTCCCGATGCGCCATGGACTATTACCTATGTGGTCGACGTACTTAGTCGCGGTAATGATGACTTCTCTCCGTTCGTGATGTACGTTGACGATCCTGCTCTGAGCAAACCCAACCCGCCGATGCCTCATGTGGCCATGGACCAAACCTTCTTCAACATGGAGGAGGGTACCCGCACTGTCTTTAAGATCAAGATGGCTCCGGGAAAATACTACAATCTCACCTATACCTGGGGCTGGAGAGCGCATCCGCCGCGCGTCCAGGTCACCGAGAACGCCAACAAGAGAGTGCCGCCAAACCCGCAAGGGAAAACGCTGGTGGAATGGGAAAGCTCCGTTTTTGGAGAGCATCCCGGCGCCAACAAGGAACAGGCAATTGCCCAAATCGGAGATCTGGCGCCGGCGAAGCGGATGTGGGCTGCTTTTCGAGCGGCCAAGGCGGCATTGAGCAAGAAGGACTACCAGGCGGTTGCGGACAGAATCGAAGATGCGCGTGCGGCTTTCCGCAACTGGAGAGACCGCACCAAACTGCCTGCCGGTGTGAAGGTCGATCGCCAATCTGACCTTACGTTGTTCTACGTCAACAACACGATTTACGGAGAATTCAGCGACGGCGGGCGAATCGACTTTCCAAAATGGACCATGCGCGGCGCCACACTCAAAGTTACCCTCTACAACGGCGACTACTTTACACACGGCTACCAGAATGTTGATTTTGGAGGAGCTCGCGGATGGGAGAACCTGTTCAAATCAACCGTTAAGAGTGGAGGATCGGGCTGCTGGTTCACCTTTGGCCGGGTCCATTGGTGGATGAATATACCCATGACGGGGCCGGATGGTCAGCCGTTCATGGTAATGATTCCACCTGCCGACAAACAGTCCAATGCTCCGGGTAAATATAAGGTTGAGATTATGTACAACTATGAGCCTTCCCGACGGCTCAGGTTCTATCAATTCGATCCGATTCATCACGATGTCGCGGTGTTTTCCGTTCATTAAGCAGCAAGCTTTACGGGGGCGTGAATCCTCGTGGAAGGAACGCGAGATTCACGTCCCTCCCGTCAGACTCTCGACCACCGGTTTCCCCGCCATGTTGCCGTGCTAATATTCTGATAAGATTAGCCTGTAAGCGTTTGATCGTAACAACCCAAGTGCTATTTGCGGATGGCATTTCGCCGGCCTCAACGGCGTTGCCACGCTGGTGAGCGATTGAACAGAACGTGAAAGTATGAGGGCCAACGGCTCAACGAACGCTGCGAAATGGACCCTTGGCGAAGAGCGTTCCCGTAACAGAGGAAATCCCAGGACCCGGATTCTCCGCGTCGCTGCCGACTTATTTCATAAGCAAGGGGTCCGGCTAACCACGCCAGCGGAAATCATTAAGGCGGCGGGAACAGGCAGAGGCCAGTTTTACCACTATTTTAAGAATAAGAACTTCCTCGTCCACGAAGTACTGCACTGCTTTCTTGAATCGCTCAAGAACGGCACATCTCCGGTCACCTATGACATCGCTTCCTGGGACGATCTAAAGCGATTCTTTACATCTCATCTTGAGTTCCAGCGGAAATTTGCCATGACCCGGAGTTGCCCGATTGGAACCGTGGCCAATGAGGTTAGTGAGGAAGATGAGCTCGTGCGGAGAGACATTCACGCCATCGTGGAGATGATGAAGAAGAAGCTGGCTACATTTTTTGCCGGCGAAAAGGCCCGAGGACGCCTTGTTGGAAGTGCCGATCCAGGAGCAGCAGCCGAGTTTTGCATTGCGGCAGTACAGGGAGCCATGTTACTGGGCAAGATCAATAGAAGCAGCAGGCCGGCGGAAGCGGCCGTAAAGGAAGCCTTACTGCATCTCGCGAATTACGTTGTTCAGCCTGAACACCAGGCTTCAGCACGCAAGGAGGGCCGGCTCCTGGATTGAAAGGGTATTTTTACGGCATCGCGGCCGTGGTGATGACGACGGAGCGCAATTTCGTAGTCAAGCCAGGAGATGATGATGCTGTTCGCCTTCCCGGAAGGAGTATTGCTTCGTGGTTTGAAGGTAAGCGAGGGGTTCTTATGAGAGAGCGATCCGTGAACGGTGTTGCCACCAGGCTTCGCATTATTCGCGTGGCCAGCGAGCTGTTTCACCAGAAGGGTATAAGAGCTACCAGCCCGGACCGGATCATTGAAGCCTCCTCCACCGGTAAAGGCCAGTTTTATCATTATTTTAAGAGTAAGGCAGGACTTGTCCACGAGGTCCTGAAAAGCCATCTCGAGGTCCTTCGCGATTCCAGTGATTTCGTCAATCTGGAGATATCGAATTGGCAGGACGTCGAGCAATTCTACCGTGCATTTATTGACTTGCAGAAGAAGTTCAAAATGCGGCGCGGCTGTCCTATCGGCACGATCGCCAGCGAGGTAACGGAAGAAGACGAACTGATTCGCCAGGACGTTCTTCTTATCTTCGAATTGTTGAAAAATCGGCTGGCTGCCTTCTTTATCAAAGAGAAGGCCAGGGGCAAGTTGCTGCCACAGGCGGACGAAGAAGGAATGGCGGAGTTCTGCATCGCCGCTTTGCAGGGCGCTTTGCTTTTAGGCAAGATCCAGCGAGACAGCAGGCCGGTGGAGGCGATCCTGAACGAAGCGCTGATTCACCTGAAACACTACATTGTGCCTGCCAGCTAATCCCGAACTAATCCACTATCCCGGCCAGGCCACATCCAGTCATCCCTT
>Ga0066903_100005704_pt1 | contig 10869 bp, 12 predicted proteins | sample PanSoiMetaGPlot1_FD_67491 | JGI IMG/M metagenome (GOLD analysis project Ga0066903, IMG submission 67491) | Tropical forest soil microbial communities from Panama analyzed to predict greenhouse gas emissions - Panama Soil - Plot 1 (version 2) | ecosystem: Environmental > Terrestrial > Soil >...
CGGCCTGGCTCGACCGCACGCTCCCCCACCTGGACGTCGAGGGCGCGGGAGCGCAGGCAGAGGAGCCTGTGGAGGCCATTCCGTCCGGCACAACGGCCGGCTCCTGAGCTGCGATATCAGCGCCCGGCCGCGTGACGTGCGCAGACGCCGAGCCAGGAGGAGCGCCAGACCTTGTCCGGGTCCTCTGCCATCTCTGCAATCCACTCCTCCTGAGCACGCGCGGGTGGCCCGATGCGCGCCAGTGCGGCCGCCTGCTCGTCGGGCGTGAGGTCACGGCGAACGAGCGGGACGGCGATCTCGGCCTCCTCACGGGAGAGGATCACGTCGAGGGCCTCGACCCCCAGCGCCCGGCGCTGCCCGTCTGCGCGATCCGCGACTCGAGCGGCATCACGCACGCGCTCGCCGTGGCGGACCGAGAGCACGGCGATCACGAGTCGGCGCGCGAGGTCGATCTCGTCGTCGAGCGCTCGTAGCAGAGAACCGTTGTCTCCCTCGAGGGACGTGCGCGCGGCGAGCGCGCGGGCGGCGTGGGCCGCTGCGTCGCGAAAGATGCCGTCGAGGATCTCCGGTGGCACCACGCCGTTCGCCGCATCCAGCGCATCGAGCGCCGCAAGCACGACCACACGGTCGGGATCCTCGAGCGCGGGTGCGAAGACCACCGGATGCTCGCTTGCTGCATGTGCGGCGGCCCGAACGAGACGCGGACGCTTCGGCGGTGGGTCGCGGGCCACCACTTCTGCGAGGAGAGGGACGGCCACGTCGCCGAGGCGTCGAAGCGCGGCCGTGGCGCTGCCCGTAGTGGACGGTTCCCCAACCGCTGCGACGACGCGCCGTACGACCTCCGGCTCGACCGCATCCTCCGGTCCAACGGCGTCGAGCGCCGCCGCTCTCACGGTCGGGTCGCGGTCGTCAAGGAGTCCGATCAGCATGCGCGAGTCGGCATCGATGAAGCTGGGCGACCCGAGAGCGCTCGCGGCGGCTCGCCGCTCGACCGGGTCGGCAGACCGGGCCAGCTCGCCGGCGAGCGCGGCAGCCGCGGCAGCTGCCTCGGAATCACCGGTAGCGGCGAGCCGCGCGAGGGCTCGAACACGCACCTCGGGGTCGGGGTGATCCGAGGCTTGTCGAAGCGCGGCACCCGCGGACGGGGTCGATGCGAAGCCGCCGAGTAGGTCGAGGCCCAGCCGTACATCACGCGCGTCATCGGATCCGAGCAGAGCATGAAGCGCCGCGTCGCTCTCACCGAGCTCGACCCCCTGCGCGGTGAGCGAACCGGGGCGCATCTCAGCGGCGAGTGCTCGCGTGTACGACCGGTACATGGCCGCGCCGGTAAACGTCCAGATCACGCTCAGGAGGACTCCGAAGACGACCACGGCACCTGGCCCGAGGTGGACGACGTTCATCACGAGCAGTACCGCGCCGGTGGCGCCGATGGCGACGGGGACACCGATGCCTTCCACGACCGCCTGAACCGCAAGGCGCTCTCCTACGGGAATCACCTGGAACGAGGCGTTGACCGAGGTGCGGGTCGTGCCGTCCGTGAGTACGAGGTCGCTGACACGGGCAACGCCCGCCAGCGCGAAGAAGCCGAATGTCGCGGCGCCGGGCCCTGCGACGACGAGGGCCATGATCGCCAGCAAGGCGGCTACGACGAAGGGATTCAGGACGAGTCCCAGTCGAAGCCCGAAGCGTCGCATCAGCGGCCCGGCGACGAGTGCGAGGAAGAGAATGTCCGCGAGATTGAGAAGCGCGGTGAAGCCGGATAGGAACCGCGTCAGGTCGTTCCCGCTGTACCGGACCTGCGCACGGTTGAAGAACAGAAAGTCGAGCAACTGTGAGCCCATCGCGGACAGAACCTGATAGGCACAGAGCAGGAGAACGAGGCTCGAGGCGAACAGCAGGCGCGCCGACGGGCGCGCGACCTCGGGCGAGCTCTTGGAGGGCGCTGCCTGCACCTCAGGAAACCTCCGCTCCGTCGCAAGCAGGAGGCCGAGGAACACCAGCTGAGCAGCCGTCGTCGCGAGCAACAGGTGCTCTGTCGATCCGAGCAAAGCCAGGAGGGGGATGCCGAGGAGGCCGCCGAGCAGAAAGCCCACCGAGAAGCCGGTCACGATTCGAGGGAACCGCTCTTTCAGCTGCCGCACGTCGAGGAGTCGCCCGGCCTGCCCGCCGATGAAAACGAACCCCATCTGGAGAGCGATCGGGAACAGCACCAGTAGGAAGGCGGACACCCAGACGCCACCCGCGACGAGGATCAGCCAGGACGCGGCGTACAGCACGGCGAGTGCCACGAGGCTTGCGGTCGCGACCTGAACGAGTCGCATCCGGCGGGCCGCCCACGCGATGACCGCCGACGCGGCGCTGCCGAAGACGGCGATCGCGATGTAGGTCGCAGGCAACCACTTCGATCCGTATGCGTTGAGGAAGAGCGCGTTTGCGGGGACGACCAGGAGCGCGAGCGTCACTCCGAAGGCGAGCGCCTGCGCAGTCAGCAGTGGGATCACGCCGCGCGCCGGTGAGGCGCTCATGGCGCCTGTTCGTCGAGTTCTGCCCTCGCACGAATGCGCGACACGAGGTCCTCGATCACCCCGTGCGCGAGCTCGGGCCACTCGACGAGGAGCTCGTCGAAGACCAGCTGGTCGACCCGCAGGACGAGAGTCGGCTCCAGAGCCGTCACCGAGGCCGATCGCGGCGCGGGCGCAAGAACGGCCAGCTCGCCGACCGTGGCTCCGGGACCGAGCTCGTCGAGGGTGCGGCCGCCGCGGTGCACCCGCACTCGACCCTCGACGATGGCGTAGAGGTGCGCCTCTACGGCGCCCTCCTCCATGAGCAGCTCTCCCTGCGCCGCGCGTTCTTCAACGGCAGCTTCCGCCACGGCTGCAAGAACTCGCCCCGGGATGCCGGCGAACATCTGCACACGGTGGAGTGCCGCGACGCGCTCGACGAGTCCGAGCGAGCCCGCCGGCGACGACGGGACGTCCGTCATGGCCCTGGAACGTACTCAGGATCGAGGGCGAAACCAAGGGTCCGGAGGGTGAAACCAAGCCGCCTCATGCCTACACTTGATCGATGTCGGACGTTCTCCCGTCCGCTTCGGTCGAGTCCGCTTCGGTCGACCGCTGTTTGTCAAGGGAGATCAGATCGATACTCGAGGAGAGGTTCTGGAGGCCGGTCGAAGAGGTTTCCACCCTCGAGGCGGTCTCGGGCGACGGCTGGGTCATCTCGACGCTCGGCTTGCACCCGGCGCTCTTCGCCGATCACGGGATCGTCCACGTGCGCGACGTCGCTGCGGGCGCCGTCGAGCTCGCGCGAACCGCCAACGGCACCCTCCTTCCGCCGCGGCCGGCCGATCGGCAGGACTTCGTCGTCGGGCTCGCGGTTCTGATCGCGTACATCCACGACGCCGGGATGCACGATCCGACACCGGAGGGTCGGCGGATCCACGCGCTCCACGCGGCGCAGATTCCTTTCAACGGCGCGATGGACGATGTCATTGCCCGGCTGCTGGCGGGCGATGGCCCGGTCGTCTCGCGGATCGAGGCAGTGAACGCCGTCGCGCCCTTCCGTGTCACGAACGAGGTCGTTCTTCGCGAGCTGACCTCCCTCGCCGTCGGTCACAGCAAGTCGACCGTGCCGTCGGCTCTCTACGGCGACTACGCGGGTCTCCGCAGGGCGCTGCAGCGTGCGGTCCTGATCGGGCTCGACGACCATCGCCGTGACGGTGCCGACCTCGGAGCGGACGGCGACCTGCCGTTGGAGCTCTGCTCGAACGCGCGCTGGTACGGCAATCCAGCTCTCGAGGCGTACGCCTGGCTCGACTCGCCTCATCCCGCACACAGGGCGCTTGCGGAGGACGCCGTCGACGCGGTCCGGCTCGTTCGCGCGGCCGATGCGCTGCGCCAGCGCGGAACCACGCTGCGAACCGCCGCGGGGTACGAGGTCTTCATCGACGTCGAGACGGGCGAAGCGGTCTTCTCGCTCCGTACCTCCGACGGCGAGCGGCTGTTCCTACTCCGCGTCGATAACCCGCTCAGCGCGGGCGAGGCGAACATCCGGAAGGCGGAAGTAACGCCGAAAGGGAATCTACGCATCTCGTTCCATCGCGGCCGGTTCAGTTCCGCGGAGGCTGCCTCGGCCGCAGGCGACGCGACCACGCGGGTCGTCGCCGACATCGGCGCCGACGTGCTCGGGGCGTTCGACCTTCGGAGTCCGTCGCACGACCTACCCGCTCCGGCACGTGTCCCCGGCTCGATGCGGGTCGAACTCGAACGCCCAGCCGACGAGCCGGCGTTCGCGGAGACAGTTGCGGAGGCTCTCGGCAGCCTCGATCCATTGCTCTGGGCGCGGGCCTTCGTGGTCGCCGACCTCGAGAACGCGTCCCCGGCCGAGCGGGCCCGCTATCTCCTGGGGATTCCGATCCCCGCCGGCAGCGAGGAGGCCCGCGAGATCGTCGAAGCGCTCGGGGCCCACGGCATGCGAGTTACCGGGCTCGACCGTCGCAAAGCGTTCGAGGACGTGCGGCGCGTCGCAATCGTCGAGGAGGAGGTGCTGGTAGAGGCCGGTTCGCCCCCGGCGTTCGTCTATGTCCCCGTCGGGTGCAGCCTGCGGATCGAGCGGCTCGGCGGCTATCGGGACGTCGAGGAGCATTCGTGGATTCCGATCGGCGTCACGGGCGTCGTGCGCCGGGCCGAGCGCAACAGCACGGTGATCGCCGCCGAGCCCGGCGAGGTGTTGATGATCCCCGGTGAGCTCTTCGCCCGTGAGTGGTTCCGGCCGTACCAACAGAGCGAAGTCGGAGATCTTTTCGCCGAAGTCGCGGACAGAAATCCGGCCGCTTCGCGGCCATGACGATTTCGGTCGGTTTCGCGCTTTCGTGAGCGGGCTGCTCGGAAAGTCAGCCGTCATCACCGGTGCCGCAATGGGGATCGGCCGGGCCACGGCCGAGCGGTTCGCCTCGGAAGGGGCGAGAATCGCGGCGGGCGACATCGACAGCGATGGGCTGAACCGTCTCCGCGACCGCCTGGAATCCTCGGGCGCCGAGTGCGCAGCCGTGGTCGGTGACGTCTCGAAACCCGGAGACGCGAAGCGCATGGTCGAGGCGGCCGTCGATCGCTACGGGCGGCTCGACATCCTGGTGGCGAACGCGGGCATCATCCCTCTGCGGACGATCGACGAGGCCGGCCCGGAGGACTGGGACGAGGTCATGGCAGTCGACGGCCGGGGCATGTTTCTCACCTGCAAGTACGCGATCGAGGCAATGGTCGAGACCGGCGGCGGCTCGATCGTCTGCCTCTCCTCGATTTCGGGAGTCGCCGGCCAGAAAAGTCAGTCGACCTACGGGCCTGCGAAGTTCGCGGCCACCGGGCTCACGAAGCATCTGGCGGTCGAATGGGCGGATCGGGGCATCCGCGTCAACGCGGTCGCGCCCGGAACGATCAAGACGGAGCGCGTGCTACGGCTGCCGGAAGAGCCTGGCGGAAGCGAGTACATCGTGGAGATCGAGCGGATGCACCCCATGGGGCGACTGGGCGAGCCAGAGGAAGTCGCCCAGGCGATCGCCTTTCTCGCTTCCGACCAAGCGTCGTTCATCACGGGCGCGATCCTGCCGGTCGACGGCGGCTACCTTGCGCGCTGACCCCGCCTCGAGGGCAGTGAAGAGCTCCAGTTCGTTGCCCACGGCCATCGGGCTGCCTCAGCGCGGTCCGAGCTGAACGTCGGCCAGTTCGCGATACGAGGGCGTGAGCTCGGCCCAGCGGCTTCGCCAGTCCGACGGTTCGCGGCCGGAAAGCATGGCGGCGAGATCCTCGATATGCGCCTGCCAACCCGCTCCGTGCGAGGCCAACGCCTCGATAGGCAGGCCACGCTCCTCGATCACGAGCCGCGTGCCCGCGCCCTCCGCACCGAGCAACGCTTCGATGACCGTCTCGTCGTCCTGCCCGGGGTTCATCGTCAGCAGCAACCGCTGCGGGGGCTCGCATACATCGACGCGACCGGGGCCCTCCCAGCTGCTGGTGAACCGTGCGTTGAACGTGCCGCCCAGCGAGAGATCGCCTTCTACTTCTGCGATCCAGCGTGCGAGCCGCTCCGGCTCGGTGAGCGCAGACCAGAGGTCGTCGATGTCCGTGGCATAGAGATCCTGAACCCGTACCGCGCCCTTGTCGGCACCGACAGGTCGCAAGGCGCCAAGAATGCTCTCCGTGGTCATTTCTCGCTCCTTCCTGCCCGCTTCCCGCGAGCGATCTCGGTGTGCAGTGCATCCAGCCGCCCCTCCCAGAGGGAGCGGTAGTTGTCGAGCCATTCATCGAGCTCGGCCAACGGCTCAGGCCGAAGTTGGTAGACGCGGCTCTGTGCCCGCGGCTCGGCTTCGACAAGGCCCGCCTCGCGCAGAACCCGAAGGTGCCGCGAGACGCCCGGCCGCGCAATCGGCAGGAGGGCCGCCAGCTCGTTGACGGTGGCAGGACCCTGCCGCAACGCCTCGACCATCGTTCGACGGCTTCCGTCGGAGAGCGCGTGCAGAACAGCGTCCATGGAGGTAATGTACCTGATCAGTTACGTAACTGTCAAGGTACATAAGAGCTTCCCGTTACCGCAGCAAGCTAAAAAGGTCCCGCCATCGCGGTGTGGTGTTCGTGGCCGGCGAGCTCGATGACGACCTGCGCGACGAGCGCGACCGCGAGGATCGAGATGACCAACGTCGGCGAGAGCTCACCCGAGAGCCCGGCCAGGACGCCTGCCAGCACGGCGATCGCGATCCGCACGACCACATCGGCGTCCACGAGCATGGGCGGCGTCGCGACCTCGATCGCTGCGAGCCCCGCCATGGCCATCGCAACACCGGCCGCTGCGATCCAGCCCACGTCGTCGTAGCGCGGGCCGGGCTCGAGGGAGAGGATTGCCAGCTTGACACCGACCCCCAGCGCGGTGATTCCCGCCGCCACGAAGTAGTGGGCGTAGACGAACGTCAGTCCGCTCCGGAGATTGCGGGTGACGACGAGCGTCGAGTCCAGAAAATCGAAGTAGAGCCACCAGATCGCAGCGCCGGTGAGGAAGCCCGCGAAGGCGACGGCTCCGGATCGAAAGGTCCAGCTGACTTGAGCCGTGCCGAGCACGACGCCGATCACGCCCTCGCCCAGGACGATGATCACCAGCAAACCGAACCGCTCGGGTAGGTGGCGCGGGTCGACCGGCACGCCACGGAACAGCCGCCAGGCGCGAATCGGCGTCGTGTACTCGATCGCGAGCGCGACGCCCCAGAGGACGTACTTCCACGGGAGCGGGACGGCGAGCGAGATCACCCAGATAAAGACCGCGCTGCCGAACCCGAGGATGAACCAACCGGCAATGGCGCGCGCGGCTTCGACGTCGCGGTAGACGCGGAGGTAGAGGACGAGCAGGATCGTGCGGACGCAGACGTATGCCGCGACGAAGCTGTTCTGGCCGGCGTGAAGCGCGTGGGGGACTGCGCTGGCCAGGCCGGCGACGGCGAACATCCCGAGCAGGGTCAGCAGGCGGTAGACCAGGTCGTCGGTGTCGAACCGCGTTGCATAGAACGTGAAACCCGCCCACGCCCAGAAGATCGGGAGGACGAGGAAGAGAAAGTCGCCGAAGCCGGACGCGGTCGGATCCGCGCTCAGCGTCGAGCCGGCCTCCGCGATCGCGGCGACGAAGACGAGGTCGAGAAACAGCTCCAGCCACGTCGCGCGGCGGTCTACATCGAGCTCGAGCGTGCGCAGCCGTGGGGGATCGAGGAAGCGGGCGAGCCTGCTCAGGCCTACATCATCCTGCAGCGTGGTGTAACGCGTGGGCGAGTGGACACCTCAGCTACGTGCGGGAGTTCCGCTACTACCGCGGCGACGCGCCGCCGGTGTTCGCGCACGAAAGCGAGCGCGAGGTTGCGGTCCTGCTCGACGAGGCGGGTATCCCGTGGATGTACGAGCCGCACACGTTCGCGCTCGAAGAGGACGACGGGACGATCGTTGAAGGCTTCACGCCGGACTTCTACCTGCCGGACGCCGACGTCTATCTCGAGTGCACGACTGCGAAACAGTCACTGACGACCCGCAAGAACGGCAAGATCCGCAAGCTGCGCGGCCGCGGCGAGGTCGTGGCGGTGCACTACCGCCGCGATCTTCAGCGGTTGACTCGGCTCTACGGGCAGACCTGAGCTATCGCTCCGCGAACGGCTGCGGAGTCGCGTCGACCTTGGGGATCGAGACGCGGGCGATCGTGCTGAACGGCGACGGCTGACAGGCCTGGCAGATGTTCACGTCGCAAGCGACCGAGAGGAACACGTACGCCTCCTCGGGCGTGAAGGCCCACTGCTCGACCAGCAGACGGGCGGCTTCCTCGCAGGCTTCCTCAATCGCCTCGCGGACGTCGGCGCCCGCGGTGCCGTGCGCCACCCAGCTGGATCCGAGCTCGGTCACGGGCCAGGTCGCCTGCTTGCCCTGGAGGAGGCCGAACCGCACCGTCACCTCGCCGGCGATCTCGACACCGGTGCCGCAGATCTCCCCGTCGCCCATCGCGGCGTGCATGTCGCCGACTGCGAACATCCCACCGGGCTGCCGAACGGGGAAGTAGATCCGCGACCCCGGGCCGTGAAGGTGGTTGTCGAGGTTGCCGCCGTGCCGCCCCGCGAACGCATTCGTGATCGTCTCGCCGTCGGTCGCGACGCCTACGACGCCGACCATCGGCCGCAGCGGGAACGAGACCCGGTCGTTCATACGCACCGAGTCGCCCTCGACGTGGAACATCTGCGTTACCGGTGAGCTCACCTGGTCGATCAGCTGGCCGAACCCGGGGATGATCGTCGCGACGCCGGTGGCGACCGGCTTTACCTCGAGGATCTCGACGATCAGCGAGTCGCCGGGCTCCGCGCCGCGGACGGAGACCGGCCCGGTGGCGCCGTTCACGCGCTCGAAGTCGATCTCGGTGACGAGGTCGCTCTCGCTCTGGATCTGGCCGGTGAAGCAGTCGTTCGTCTCGAAGGTGACCACGGCACCGGGCTCGACCTCCAGGACCGCCTCCATCTCCGGGCCGAAGCCCCAGACGACCTGGTCGCGCGTCACCACGCTGGTCTTCACGGCGCTCATGGCTGCATCTTGACCGTTTCTAGCCGGCGGCTGCCCATTCGGCGAACCAGCGCACCCGCGCCTCGCTCGCCCTGTCGTGCGCGGCCAAAGGCGTCGGTGATCTGCTGCGCGGCAAGCTCCGGGTTCTCAGGCAGGCCGAAGTCCTCCCCATCGACCATCGTCGCGGGCCAGGTCGGCTGCCAGCGCGGATCCAGGTAGAGGCCGTACGTCCGCTCCGGGTCGCCCACACGATGCTCGGAGATCGACGATGGGCGCACCCTGTCCCGTCGGGGAAGCGGACGATTGCCACGTGGGAAAGTATTCAGGGGATGGACGAGGCGGAGGGATACGTGGTTCGGCCGATCGGCGTAGTCCGCTCGACGCTGCGCGCGGTCGCCGAGGCTCCGAACCAGGCATTCGAGGGAGCGCCCGAGGCGCTGCTGGAGATCGAGACCGCCTTCGCCGACGCGATGCATCTTCTCGAGGCGGGCGACGAGCTGATCGTCCTGACGTGGCTGCATCTGGCCGACCGGGAGGTCCTGCAGACGCATCCGACGGGAGACGAGCGGCGGCCGCTGACCGGCGTCTTCCGGACGCGCTCGTCCGAACGGCCGAACCCGATTGGGGTCCACCGGGTCACCGTCACCGCCCGCGAGGGGGCGACCGGGCTGCGGGTCGGGGCGCTCGAGGCCGTCGACGGCACGCCGATCATCGACCTCAAGGTCGTGATGAAGGAATCGCTGGACGCGTGATCCTTCGATCAGGGCTCGGCCGCATTGGCGGAGTCCAGATCGCCGTCTGCGCCGTGCTCGCATCGTCAGGGGGCGCCGCGTGCGGACGCTCCTCGGCAGAAGTCCCGGATCGACGTGCTCGTCTTACGTTCTCGATGAGCGGGGATGTCTACTTGATGCGGGCTGACGGCAGTGAGCAGCGACGGCTGACGCGAAATGGGGCGAACGACTTTGCGCCTGCAGGCTCGCCGGACGGCAAGAGGATCGCCTTCACGAGCAACCGTGACGGCAGGTTCGAGGTCTACCTCATGAACGCCGACGGCAGCGGTCAACGCAGGCTGACCGCGAAACGGGCGAACGCGTTTCCCGCGTGGTCGCCCGACGGACGGAGGATCGTCTTCGTCAGCGACCGCGACGGGAACCCGGAGCTCTACGTCATGAACGCCGACGGAAGCCGACAACGGAGGCTGACGCGGAATCCTGGAGTCGACGGCTCTCCTGAATGGTCGCCCGACGGGCGCAGCATCGCCTGCGGATGCGAGAGCGACGGCAACTTCGACATCGAGCTCCTCGCCCCCGATGGAAACGGGCGACAGCGGCTCACTCGCAACCCGGGACTAGACGCAGATCCGAGCTGGTCTCCCGACGGCGAAAAGATCGCGTTCGAGAGCAAACGCAGCGGGAACTTCGAGATCTACGTCGTGGCCGTCAGCCGCGGCCACGCGCGGAAGATCACACGTGACGAGGGTGGGGCGGATCCCGCGTGGTCGCCCGACGGACGCGCGATCGCCTTCGTGCGCGACGGCGGCGTCTTCGTCATGCGAGCCGACGGTAGAGGAGCGCGAAGGCTGACCGCGAGCAGCGACGAGGCCGGCTTCCCCGGGTGGCTCACGCAGGCGCCGAGCTCCTAGGTGCGTCGGTCGCGAGCTTTCGCTCGGTAGTGCCACCGCAGCAGCGCCAGGTAGAGCATCCAGAGCACGCCTACTGCGACCGCACCGACCGGGTCCCAGTTGCCTTTGACGGTCGCCCACACCGCGATTACCGGTAGCGCGATCACGAACATCCAGCCG
>Ga0066903_100005705_pt1 | contig 10866 bp, 8 predicted proteins | sample PanSoiMetaGPlot1_FD_67491 | JGI IMG/M metagenome (GOLD analysis project Ga0066903, IMG submission 67491) | Tropical forest soil microbial communities from Panama analyzed to predict greenhouse gas emissions - Panama Soil - Plot 1 (version 2) | ecosystem: Environmental > Terrestrial > Soil >...
GGCTTCGTCGGCGCCACGCTCGCGGTCTTCTCGATCCTCCTGCTCGCGCCGGACCCACTGCACGAGGCGCACGTCTTCTGGACGCGGACGATCGACTTCCAGATCGGTCGCGACTCGCCCTGGTCTCTGTGGGACTGGCGCCAGTACCACGCGCGCGGCCTGCCCGACCTCCATCTCGTGCAGCGCTTCCTGCAGGGTCTGCTCGTCGTCGGTGCCGTCGCGGCCGCCTTCTGGCCGCGTCGGAAGTCGCCGCTCCAACTCGCCGCACTCACCGCCGCGCTGCTCGCCGGCTTCGAAGCGGTCCAGACGTACTGGCTCTACACGTACATCCCGTGGTTCTATCCCTTCGCGGCGCTGACCCTGCTCGCGCCGGCGCTACCTCTGCGCCGCCTGGTGACGGTCTCAGGCGGGGACGCGGACGAGCTCGATCGCCTCGGCTCGCCCGTCCTCAGTGCACGTGAGGAGGACACCCTCCAGCCGCACGTCGCCTTCGGCGGGCTCGAACCGGACGGGTAGCCGCGTCCGCATCCGGCCGATCGCGAGCTCGGAGCGGACGCCGATCACCGAGTCGTGCGGCCCCGTCATGCCGGCATCGGTGACGGCCGCCGTGCCTCCGGGGAGGACACGCGCATCATTCGTCTGGATGTGCGTGTGCGTCCCGATCACGGCCGTGACGCGGCCGTCGAGCCACGTCGCGAGCGCGACCTTCTCGCTCGTCGCCTCGGCGTGGAAGTCGACGATCACCACGGGAGCCGAGGCGCGTGCCTCCTCCACGAGGGTGTCGATCATCTCCCACGGCGAGATCGGCGTCGGCAGAAAGAGCTGGCCGAGAAGGTTGAGCACAGCGACGGGGACTCCATTCCTTGCCTCCACGACGGCGACGCCGTGGCCGGGCGCCTCCGAGCCGGAGTTCGCGGGCCGGATCACCCGCTCGCTCGCTGCGAGGTAGGGAGCAATTCCGCCGCGGCGGTAGGTGTGGTTGCCCAGAGTGACCACGTCCGCGCCTGCTGCGAGCAGCCTGTCGGCGAGCTTCGGCGTGATCCCGGCCCCGTCGGCGGCGTTCTCGCCGTTGACGATCGCGAGATCGGCTTCGTACCGCTCGCGCAACGCGGGTAGGTGCTCCTCCACGGCTCGGCGTCCGGGGACGCCGAAGACGTCCGCAAGGAAGAGGATCTTCAGGGTTTGCTGCCTTCCTAGCCGGTCGTCGTCAGGGTGGGCGCCGGGTGGACCTCGACGGTCACGTGGTTGCCGGCGTCGTTCGTGTAGCGGGCGAGCGCCTGCCGCTCGACCGCCGCGAGGTCGACGACCCGGCCGAGCTTCGTCGCGCCGCTGGCAACCGTGGTGCCGACGGTGAGCGCCGGATCGGCGACGAGTTGCGTCACGGTGACGACGAGCGACGGAGCCGTCTGCGGCTGGATGTCGATCTCCGAGCCGTAGGGCTTCCCTTCGACGACGAACGGCCTGATTGCGACGACCGTCCCGTCGACCGGCGAGTAGACGTCGCTGCCGACGGGGGCGCCGACGTCGATCGCCGAGGTTCCACCGCCGCCGAGCTGGTACCACCGCGGCGAGCCGCCTCCACCGCCGAAGATGCCGTGCACGATGCGCTGCACGAGACCTTCGTTCGCCTGATGGCCGATGGGGGAGAGCGAGAGGGCGCCGTCGTGAGCGGAGTGGTAGCCGATCGCGGTCACGCGGCCCTGGGTTAGCGGGAGCTGGAGGCGTACCGGCCCGCGCAGCGCGACGATCTCGGGCGTCGGCGGCTTCGCCTGCGAGGCCGCGGACAGAGTCGCGCGGGGGATGAGCACCGACGTGCTTTCGGCCCCGCGGCTGAATGCGGTGAGGCCGAGGACGACGAGGAAGACCGCGGCGAGGAGGACGAGCAGAGCAACCCGGCGTGCGCGGCGCACAGAGCGCGTCTGCCGGCGTTCGACCCGCCGCCTCCCGTTGGGGCGCGAGGACGGCATGTGACGCGGCACCTTATCGAACGGCCGCGGTTCCTCCCAGAGGTCAACCGCCAGGTTTCCTTGGATCCACGGCGGGATCCGTGGGATCCCGGCGATACCATCGCTCGCATGCCGCCCGCCTCCGTGCGGATCGAGATACCTCGCTGGGCCCAGCTCGCGTTGCTGCCGCTGCTGCTGTTGCTGATCTGGGCGGTGGCGGGAGCGGTGCGTCACGTCGTCTTCCTCTTCCTCGTGGCGCTGCTCATCGCGCTGCTCCTCAACCCGCTCGTTCGCGGGCTGGGACGAGTCTGGATCCCGCGCGGCGGTGCGGTTGCGCTCGTCTATCTGGCCTTCGCAGCGGTCGTCGCACTGGCGATCCTCGCTCTCGCCACGGTGGTCGTGCAGCAGACGCGCAGCGCCGCCCACCGGGTCGATTCCTACTTTACGACCCATTCCGGACACCCCCCGCGCACGGGTGCGGAGCAGGATCTCGACCGCTTCCAGGGCTGGCTCGACCACCACCACCTCGGCAGCTTCCACGTCCAGCGCCAGGGCCAGAAGTTCCTCAACCAGGTCGGGACGAAGGACGTCCAGAAGTACACGTCGAGGGCACTGAGCTGGGCGGAGGGCGCCGGGATCGCCGTCGTCTCGCTCCTCTTCGACTCCTTTCTCGTCGTCGTCGTCTCGATCTACCTGCTCCTCGACATGCAGCGGCTGACGGAAGCCACCGACCGACGATTCCCGCCGCAGGGACGCGGCGGGCTGATCGTGCGGATGGAGCAGGCGGTCGCGAGCTACGTGAAGGGCCAGTTCCTCGTCTCGCTCATCATCGGCGTCAGCGTCGGAGTCGGTCTGTGGATCCTCGGTGAGGTCGGGGCGGTGCCGAACGGCGGGAAGTACGCCGCGGCGTTCGGCGCGTGGGCCGCGTTCACCGAGCTGATCCCGTACCTCGGCCCCTGGCTCGGCGCCGCGCCGCCGGTGATCTACGCCCTCGTCCAGCACCCGCTCTCGGCGCTCTGGGTGGCCCTGCTGTTCCTCGGCATCCAGCAGCTCGAAGGACACGTCGTCGTGCCGAAGGTGTTCGGGAACACGCTTCGACTCCACCCGCTGCTCGTGATCTTCGGACTGCTTGCGGGCGGCGAGATCTACGGCTTCGCCGGGATTCTCGTCGCGCTGCCGCTGCTTGCCGCCGGTCGTGCGGCCTGGGAGTTCTTCGCCGAGCGGATCGAGTTCGAGAAGTGGACGGTAGACGGGGGTGGGCCGCTCGTCGAGATCGGCCTCGAGGAGCCCGAGGAGCCGGAGGCGCCGGAACCGGCCGTCTCGAAGACGCCGCCGGCGCCCGCCGCCTGAGCACGGTCGCCTACGCGGCGGCGTACTCTTTCCGCGGATGAGCTCGTTCCCGGTCACCCGGCTCCGGCGCTTCCGCCGAACGGCCCCGCTCCGCGGGCTCGTGCGCGAGACGCACCTCTCGCTCGACCAGTTCGTCATGCCGCTGTTCGTCGCCCCCGAGCCGCTCGTGAACGAGGCCCTGCCGGGGATGGCGCGCTTCGACATCGCGGGGCTGCTGCACGAGGTGGAGGAGCTCGCGACGAGCGGCGTCCGCGCTGTCATGCTCTTCGGCGTCCCCGAGGTGAAGGACGAGGAGGCGACCGGCGCGTGGGAGGAGGACGGGATCGTCCAGATCGCGCTCCGTGCTTTGCGGCCGCGCTTCCGGGATCTCGTCCTGCTCACCGACGTCTGCCTCTGCGAGTACACGTCCCACGGCCATTGCGGCGTGGTCGTCGACGGGGAGGTCGACAACGACCGCAGCCTCGAGCTGCTGGCTCGCACCGCCGTCAGTCACGTCGAGGCGGGCGCGGACGTCGTCGCTCCCAGCGACATGATGGACGGCCGCGTCGCGGTGCTCCGCGACGCCCTCGACGACCACGGCCTCGAGTCGACGCCCGTCCTCGCCTATTCCGCGAAATACGCATCCGCCTTCTACGGCCCCTTCCGCGAGGCGGCCGACTCGGCGCCGTCGTTCGGCGACCGGCGTGGTTATCAGATGGATCCCGCCAACGTGCGCGAGGCTCTGCGTGAGTGCGAGCTCGATCTCGAGGAGGGAGCCGACGCGATCATGATCAAGCCCGCGCTGCCCTACCTCGACGTGATCCGGGCGGCGCGTGAGGCGTTCGACGTGCCGTTCGCCGCCTACAACGTCTCCGGCGAGTACGCGATGGTCAAGGCGGCCGCGCGCAGCGGCTGGCTCGAGGAGCGGGCGGCGGCGCTCGAGTCGCTCACGGCGATCAAGCGCGCCGGCGCGGACCTGATCGTCAGCTACTGGACGCGAGACCTCCCCGCGTGGCTCTGACGGCGCGGTCGGAGCTCTACCGCCGCGCCCTCGAGCTGATTCCCGGCGGCGTGAACTCGCCGGTGCGGGCGATGCGCGCGGTGGGGCTCGACGAGCCTCTCTTCGTTCGCGGCGGCGAAGGTGCGTACGTCGAGACGGCCGACGGACGACGGCTCCTCGACTGGGTCATGTCCTGGGGGCCTCTCCTGTTCGGCCACGCCGATCCGGAGACGGTCGAGGCCGTGCGCGACGCGGCGCTGCACGGGACGAGCTTCGGCGCGTCGACCGAGACCGAGGTCGAGCTCGCCGAAGAGATCGCCGACGCCGTGCCGTCCGTCGAGAAGGTGCGGCTGGTCTCCTCGGGGACGGAAGCCGCGATGAGCGCACTCCGACTCGCGCGGGCGTTCACGAAACGGGACCGGATCCTCAAGACCGCGGGCGGATACCACGGCCATGCCGATGCGCTGCTCGCGAACGCCGGCTCAGGCCTTGCGACGCTCGGCATCCCGGCCTCGCCTGGGGTTCCCAGCGGAGCCGCTGCAGACACCATCGTCGTCCCGTACAACGACCTCGACACCGCGGCCGAGGCGGTCCTGCGCCACGGCGAGGGTCTGGCCGCGATCGTCGTCGAGCCGGTGGCGGCCAACATGGGCGTCGTCCCACCCGAGCCCGGCTATCTCGAGACCCTGCGCCGGCTCTGCGACGCTTCGGGCGCGCTGCTCGTCTTCGACGAGGTGATCACCGGCTTCCGCGTCGCCCGCGGTGGCGCACAGGAGCGCTACGGAGTCGTTCCCGACCTGACCGTCCTCGGGAAGATCGTCGGGGGTGGGCTGCCGCTCGCGGCCTTCGGCGGACGAGGTGAGATCATGGACCTGCTCGCGCCGGTCGGGCCCGTCTACCAGGCGGGGACGCTCGCCGGGAATCCCCTCGCCACGGCCGCCGGCCTCTCCGTGCTGCGGCGGTTGCGCGATCGCGCCGTCTACGACGAGCTCGAGCGGTGGGCTGCGCTCCTCGAGGAGTCCCTCGAGCCCTTCGGCCGGGTGCAGCGGGTGGGGCCGCTCATGACGCTCTTCATGACGGACCGACCGGTGCGGAACTTCGACGACGCGCAACGTTGCGATACCGAGCACTACGGCGCGATCTTCCGGCACTTGCTCGAACAGGGCGTCTATCTACCGCCTTCGCAGTTCGAGGCGCTCTTCCCGTCCACCGTCCACGGCGAGGAGGAGGTCGAGCGGACCGTCGTGGCCTTGGAGAGCTTTGGTCACTGACGTCTGGGAGACGATGGTCGACGACGCGGCCGCGGAGAGCACGCTCTGGGCGGACTGCCTGCGCCCCGAGTTCGAGCGCGACCGCAACCCCGTCTTTTCCCCCCTCGGTGAGCCCCGCTACTCGCTCGGCCTCGAGACGATCTACGAGGGCTACCTCGTCCACTACGGGCGGCCGCGGCTCTTCGCGCCTCAGGACGGCGACACCGCACTCCTGCTCGGCGACTACCTCTATGCGCACGGCGTCGCGAGAATCTCCGCGCTGCGCGAGGTCGCGGCAGTCGCCGACCTCTCCGATCTCATCTCGCTCTGCAGCCAGCTGCGGGCGGAAGAGGCGGAAGGGGACGGGCCGCTCTGGGCTGCTACGGCGGCATTGCTCGGACGGGGCACGCTCGACGAGCCGCGGACGGCTCTCAGGCTCCGCTCCGATTCGGCTCCGCTCGACGCCGCCGCCCGGGCGGCGGCGGGCGACGAGGCGGTCGAGGCTGCACTGGCGGCGCACGCCGGGCGCCGCCCGGCTTGATCCTCGCGCGCTCCTCCGCTTTTCTCTCGTCATGACCACTGCCGTGCGCGAGGAGCGGAAGGTGCTCACGGCCGTCTTCGCCGACGTGGTCGGCTCGACGGCTCTCGCCGAGCGGCTGGACCCGGAGGACGTGAAGCTCGTCGTCGGCGAGGCGGTGGCGCGGATCGTCGGCGAGGTGGAGACGCTCGGCGGACACGTGAAGGATCTCGCGGGCGACGGTGTCCTCGCCTTCTTCGGTGCTCCCACGACGCGCGAGGACGACGCCGAGCGGGCCGTCCGGTGCGCCCTGCGCATCGTCGGGGAGATGGAGGAGTATGCGCTCGAGGTGCGCCGCGGCTGGGGCGCGGAGGGATTCGGTGTTCGTGTCGGTGCCGCTACCGGAGCGGTCGTGGTCGGGGAGGTCGGCGCCGGCTCGCGAGTGGAGTACGCGGCGTTCGGCGACACGGTGAACGTCGCCGCGCGGCTCCAGTCGGCGGCGCAGCCGGGCTCGGTCCTCGTCGACGACGCGACGCATCGCGAGGTGGAGCACCTCTTCGGGTGGGGCGAGCCGCTGGCGCTCGAACTGAAAGGGAAGAGCGAGACCGTGGCGGGGTGGCCGGTCGTCGGGATCGCATCCGCCGGCCGGACGCAACGCGGTCTGCCGGGTGTCGAGACGAGGCTGGTGGGCCGCTCGCGCGAGCTGGGTCTCGGCCGTGAGGCGCTCGAGGCGCTGCGGGCCGGCCGCGGCGGCGTCCTCGTCGTCGCGGGGGACGCGGGGATCGGTAAGAGCCGCCTCCTCAACGAGCTGCGTGACATCGCGGAGGCGGCCGGGAGCTGCTGGCTCGAGGGACGCTGCGTCTCGTACGGCGAGTCGCTCCCGTATTGGCCGTTCCGCGACCTTCTCCGCGGCGAGTGGATCGGCGCGGGCGGCGACGAGCCTGAGCTGCGCGTCCGCATCGGTCTCCGTCGCCGGCTCGAGCAGCTGTTCGACGGGACCGCCGACGAGCTCTACCCGTACCTCGGCGGGTTGCTCGAGGTCGCGCTCGAGCACGAGGCCGCCGCGCGTACCTCGCAGCTCTCGCCCGAGGCCTTGCAGTGGAGGACGTTCGAGGTCGTCGGCCAGCTCTTCGCCCGGCTCTCAGAGGCGGCGCCGCTAGTGATCGCCATCGAGGACCTCCACTGGGCCGATCCGACCTCGGTCCAGCTCCTCGAGCAACTCCTCTCGCTCGCGGAAGAGGCCCCGGTGCTGCTCGTACTCTCGCTGCGGCCCGAACGGGACCATGCTGCCTGGGGCCTGCGCGAACAGGCGGGCCGCGAGTTCCCGCACCTGCTCCGCGAGATCGACCTCGGCCCGTTGGGAGACTCCGACGGAGAGCTCCTCGCCGCCCTCGTCGCGCCGGCGACGCTGCCCGTGGAGCTCGAGCGGCGGGTTCTCGAAGCAGCCGACGGGAACCCGTTCTTCCTCGAGGAGCTCGTCCGGTCGCTTGCCGACGTCGGAGCCCTCGTCCGCGAGGACGGCGGCTGGCGCTTCGACCATGCCGTGCAGGTCGAGGTGCCGCCGACGGTGGAGAAGGCGATCCTCGCGCGCCTCGACAGGCTCTCCGTCCCCGCTCGAGACCTCGTCACCGCTGCGTCCGCGCTCGGCCGCACGTTCGCCCTGCCGCTGCTCGAGGGCGTGCTCGGCGAGGTTCCTCCCGACTCGCTCCACGAGCTGCAACGGCTCGGGCTCCTGCGCCAGAGCCGGCGCTGGCCGCAACCCGAATACGGTTTTCGCCACGCCCTCATCCAGGAGACGGCCTACCGGACGCTGCTCAGCGAGCAGCGGACACGGCTGCACAGGCGGGCGGCCGAGTGGCTCGAGGAGCGGTACGCCGGGCGGGATGCCGAGGTGCTAGGTCTCCTTGCCTACCACTGGCTACGGGCCGAGGACGAGGACAAGGCAGCCGGGTATCTGCTGCGCGCCGGGGACAAGTCGCGGGAGGAGCACGCGCTCGACGAGGCGATCCAGCACTACCGCGATCTGCTGCCGCTGCTCGAACGGCGAGGAGAGCGGCAAGAGATCGCGCTCGTCCTCTTCAAGCTCGCGCTGGCTCTCCACACCTCGCTTCGCTTCGCGGAGGCGAACGCGGCGTACCAGCGTGCATTCGAGCACTGGACCCCGCCGGACCCCGCGCCGGGACCGGCGACCGAGACGCTACGGATGGCGGTGAGCTACGTCCCGCAGGTGAGCGACCCGACCCGCGCGGGGTGGTGGCCCGACATCCAGCTCTGCATGCAGCTCTTCGACCGGCTCGTGGAGGCATGGCCGGCACGGACGATCGTGCCGTCGCTCGCGGAGCGGTGGGAGATCTCCGACGACGGGCTGCGTTACGTCTTCCATCTCCGCGAGGGCCTCACCTGGTCGGACGGGACGCCGCTGACCGCCCACGACGTCGAGTTCGGGATCAAGCGCGTGCTCGATCCCGAGAGCCCCGGAGCCTCCGTCGCCCTCTACTTCGTGCTCGAGGAGGGGCAGGACTACGCGCTCGGCCGGTCGAGCAGCGCCGAGGGCGTCGGCGTCCGCGCGCTCGACGATCGGACGGTCGAGTTCAGACTCGTCGCACCGGCTCCGTACTTCATGAGCGTCGTCAACCGCCCGGACGCCGCGCCGCAACCTCGGCATGCGATCGAGCGGCACGGCGAAGCCTGGTCGGCACCGGAACACCAGATCGTGAGCGGGCCGCTGCGCGTCGAGGAACAGGCGCCCGAGCGGCTGATCCTCGTCCGCCACGAGGGATATCGCGGGCCTCGTCCGGGCAACGTCGCGAGGGTCGAGTGCATCCACTCCGGGGTCGACGACGCGTATCCCGCGTTCACTCGAGGGGAGCTCGACCTCGTCCGCGTCGTCTACACGCCGCACACCGCCGACCTCGTTCGCATCGACGTCGCCCGAGACGAGCCGTTGACCTGGCTGGCGTACATCGGCTTCGACCATCGACACCCTGTGCTGGGCGACGTCGAGCTTCGGCGCGCGCTCGCCCTCGCCGTCGATCACAACGCCCTCGCGGCGGCCGCTCCGGCCAACCTCGCCGCAGCGACCGGCGGCATCGTGCCGCCGGCTCTCTACGGCCACTCGCCGGACATCGCCCCGAAGCTCGACCTGGAGCGGGCACGCGAGCATCTGAGCCGTTCGGAGGCGTCAGAAGATCTGACGCTTGCGCTCTCGGCCCAGGACGTCTGGGGAGAGTTGCTCGAGATCGTCGCGCGAGGCTGGCGCGACGGGCTGGGCCTGGACGTACGGCTCGACCTCTGGCCGGGACACGATCCTCCGGCGGGCTCGCTCCTCGAGCATGCGCCGATGGCCCTCTTCGGCTGGATGCCGGGATACCCGGATCCGGAGTACATGCTCCGGCTTCTTCTCCACTCGGAGGCACGAACGAACTCCGTTCACTTCGCGGACGAGCGCTTCGACGAGCTGATCGAGTCCGCGCGGCAGGAGCGGAACGATCGCGTCCGGCTCGAGCGTTACCACGATGCCGACCGGTACGCGGTCGCCGATCGGGTGGCCGTGGTCCCGCTCGTCTACGGCCGCAGCACCGCGCTCGTTCAGCCATACGTACACGGCTGGTGGGAGTTCGCGAAGAGCTCCGCGAACTTCGCCGACCTCGTCGTCGAGCGACCCGGCGACTGAGGTAGATTCCCGCTGTGCTCGCCGCGCTCTTCCACTCGCTGCTCGCCGTCGAGACGGCTGCCGAGGAGGGGCGGAAGGTCATTCTGGCGATGCTGGCGACCGGCGGCGTCTTCCTCTGCGTGATCGCCCTGGGCGAGCTCTCGCACTGGCTCCGACACCGGCGCCAGTAAAGCCGCGGCTAGGCGGTCACGGGCGATCCCACGATCCGCGCGAGGTTCTCGGGCGCGAAGAACTCCTGCGGAGGGACGGTTCCCGCTACGACACCGAAGAAGCGGTTCGTGTCCTCCTGGTTGGTGCGTAGAGCGCCGAAAAGCGCCTGCTGCTCGGCCGTCGGGGCCGCAAGCGACGCGAACTCGTAGGTGAGCTCGTACAGCCCTCGCGTTGCGTCGTTGCGGACTCGCTCGTATTCCGCAAGAGCCTCGTCGAGCGGCCTCGCGCCGGTGAAGCCTGCGTCGAGCGCGTCCGCCAACAGCTCGGCATCCCGGAAGGCATCGGTTATTCCCTGCGCGGTGATCGGGTCCTTGTGATAGCCGGCGTCGCCCACGAGCGCCCACCCAGGGCCGAAGGGCCTGCGGTAGTAGAACGGAAGGTCGGCTATTCCGTAGAAGCGATCGGCTCGCTCCCCGGTCGCCAAACGCTCGGCGAGCGGTGGCGCGAGCGTAATTGCTTCCCGGAAGCTCCGTTCGACGTTCGCCCGCACGGCCTGGAACTCCGCCTTCGGCCAGAAGACGATGACGATCTGCAAGCCGTCGTTTGTTCCAGCTCCACCCATGACCATGCGGCCTTCGCGCGGATAGAGGGCGACATCTCCACTCTCGACGCCGCCCCAGTACGTGTAGTAGGCACAGGCGAGGCCGGGCCGTTCGTCATAGCTGGTCGCGCCCACCGCTCGCGCCACGAACGAGTTGCGGCCGTCGGCGCCGATCACGACTCTTGCCTGCTCCACCGCGTCGCCACTCCTGATGCCAACGACTGCACCGTCTTCGAACATGAGCTCGTCCACCGGGAAACCGGTGCGAACCTCCGCTCCCGCTTCTGCGGCTGCTTCGACGAGCAGGGTGTCGAGAACCGTGCGGCGCGGTGCGTAGCCTTCCGCGACGCCGTCGCTCGGCAGTGGTGAGCCGGACAGCGCGAACGGGCCGACGTCGAAC
>Ga0066903_100005706_pt1 | contig 10865 bp, 8 predicted proteins | sample PanSoiMetaGPlot1_FD_67491 | JGI IMG/M metagenome (GOLD analysis project Ga0066903, IMG submission 67491) | Tropical forest soil microbial communities from Panama analyzed to predict greenhouse gas emissions - Panama Soil - Plot 1 (version 2) | ecosystem: Environmental > Terrestrial > Soil >...
AAGTGTCGCGCTCTATTCTGTCGCCGCGTCGATCAGGCGAGGCGTGACAAAACGCTCTAACCGTGCCGAATGCGGGCGGAGCTCTGCCCAGTCGTCAATCGGCAAGTCCATCACGACGAGCCCTGAAGTAGGCAATTTTTCGCGCAGCTGTTCGCGGGCCTCGACGTCACCCGACGCGATCAATTGCAGGGCGAATTCGTGCAGGCTCGGGTTGTGCCCGACGATGAGGAGTTTGTTCGCCTTGCGCGGCTCGGCGACGAGCAGGAGGAGCTTTTGCGGACTGGCGTTGTAGATGCGATCGTCGGATTGTAGGCGCGGCGGCCTGTCAAAAGCATCGGCCACCAGATCCCAGGTTTCTTGGGCGCGCGCCGCCGGCGAGACCAGCACTAAATCCGGGATCAGATCGTGGTGGATCATGTAGGCGCCGAGCGTCGGCGCATCGGCGCGCCCGCGTTTCATGAGTTTGCGATCGCGATCGCGCTGGCCGGGCTCGGCGCGCTGGGTCTTGGCGTGGCGAAGCAGCATCAAACGGCGCATGGCGGTACTGTCGCTGCCCGGACTGAGGGTCGAAACTCATTGTTTCCGCGAGCCGCGTTGCAACCAAAATCGCGGGCCGGGCAGGAGAAGGGCGAAGCGCACATCGGGAATACGGTCGAGCCCTTCGACGAACCCGGCGGTGATTTTCGCTGCAACCCGAAGGGACGCGAGCCTTTCGGCCGCTGGCGGCGTTGCTCATCGCTCATGATCGTATAGATCACATCGCTCCTCGCGCCTAGCCGGCCGCCGAAATGCCCAGCGTCGCGGCCGCGTAAATAATGAGTTTTGACCCAGTGGTGTCCAGTGGAGGCCTAGCACGACACTGGCCTCAGTCGCCCGAAAGCCTTACATAGCGGCAGCGATGCTCAATCCCACCCCCCACAGGAACGCCGCGGCGGGCGAAATCTACGGCGATAGCTGGTACGCCGCGACGATGGTCGACACGCCCAGGCGACCGGCGCTGTATTCCGACCTCGACGTTGACGTCTGCGTCATTGGCGGCGGTCTTGCCGGCCTGACCACCGCGCGCGAATTGGCTCGCAAGGGCTGGTCCGTCGTATTGCTCGAGGCCAACCGGCTCGCGGCCAATGCCTCGGGCCGCAATACCGGCTTCGTCTTGCCGGGTTTTGGGGCCGATGCCGACAAGCTCATTGCGCGCGTCGGTTTCGAGCGTACCAAAGATCTTTGGACGCTCGCGCAGGCCGGCCTTGATTACGTGCGGGATACCATCCGCGAGGAACACGCGCCTGGTGTCGATCCGGAAGACGGCTGGCTTTATGTGTCGAAGCGAGACGACAGCGACGAATTTGTAAAAGACGTCGCGCTCCTCGGAGAACTGGGCTGCGAGATCGAGGCCTGGCCGACCGATCGCGTGCGCGAAGTGCTCCGCAGCGAGCGTTATTTTTATGCCATCAATTATATGCGCGCGCTGGCGATTCACCCCCTCAATTACGCGCTCGCCCTTGCCGCCGCCGCAGAACGCGACGGCGCGCGGATTTTCGAGAACACCCCGGCTCTGTCGATCGACCCAAGCGGGGTGCGCAAACGCATCGTGACGCCGGGAGCGCGCCTGCGAGCCAACCATGTGGTGCTGTGCGGCAATATCGGACTTAAATCGCTGATGCCGCGCCTCGCTGCGACGATGGTGCCGCTGACGACCTATGTGGTCACGACCGCGCCGCTTGGGGATCGTCTTGCCGAAGCGGTCCGTTATCGCGGCGGCGTCAGTGACAGCGATGCCGCCGATAATCACTATCGCATCGTCGGCGGCGATCGGCTGATGCTGTCGGGCCGCGCCACCACGTGGGCGCGCAACCCGCGCCGTTACGTCAGAGCGCTGAAGGCCGACATCAAGCGAACCTATCCACAACTGGGCAATGTCGAGATCGACTTTGCCTGGGCCGGGACCTTGGGGATTACCGTGCATCGCATGCCGCAAATCGGCGAACTCGGTCCAGGCGTCTGGCTGGCCAGCGGTTTCGGTGGCCACGGTCTCAACACCACGGCGATGGGCGGCAATCTCGTCGCGCGCGCCATGGTCGATGGCGACCAGACCTGGCGCCAGTTTACGCCGTTCGAACTGGTCTGGGCGGGTGGCGTATTCGGCCGGGCCGCGGGGCAGATCCGAGTCTGGGTCAAACGCTTGCGCGCCGCCGTCGAAGAGCGACGCGCTAAGGCACGCGAATTGGCGCATTGGCAAGCGCGATTGAACGCCGCAGAGGCGTCGCCGCAGCCCCCAGTAGCAGGGGAGCTTGAATCCGCCGCTCCCGTCCCGAATGAAGTTGACGGTGCTGCGGCCCTCGCTGCGCCCTCCGAAGCCGCGCCAGCTGCAACAAACTCGTCGGAAGCCGCCAGCTTTGAACGAGCGGCTCGGCGCGCGGGTCGGCGCCGAAAACGCGTCGACCAAGCGCTCGAGCACGACGCCGAAGCCTAGCCGGGCAGCGCACGACCGATCGGCAACAGGTCTTCACTAAATTTACCGTTGGTCCCCCCGCGGCTTCTAACGACCGCTGCTGTATGATAGCGATCCAATCGGGGAAAACGGGGCGGGTCCGCACGACATGACAAAGGTTCGGCGCTCAAGCGGTTGGCGGGCCGCCGGCGTTGCCGTGGGCGTGGTTGCCGCGCCGGCAATGGCCTCGGCGGCCGACCTGCCGGCCCCGACCGCGGCGTCTGTTGCGGCGCCGGCCGCCTATGTGCCGCCCGTGCCGGACTGGATCGTGACCATCGGTGCCGAGTTGCGCATCGGGCCGAAATGGGCGGGCGCGCCGGATGGCAAGTTCGGCCTTACCGGTGGTCCTCTATTCAGCATCCGTCGAGTTGGAACACCGCCGGATTATTTCGGGCCACGCGACAGTTTCGGATTTCCCATTGTCGACCTTGGTCAGTTCAAGCTCGGCCCAGCCGTACAAATCGTTTGGCAGCGCAAAGCCTCCAGCGATACGGCGCTCAACGGCTTGGGTGATGTCAATTTTGCCGTGCAGGCAGGCGCCTTCGCCGAATATTGGCCGGTGCAATGGCTGCGCCTGCATGGCGAACTGCGCCAGGGCTTCGGCGGCGAAAAGGGTGTGACTGGCGATTTGTTTCTTGACGCCGTGGTACCGGCGGGACAGTGGCGCTTTTCGGCCGGCCCGCGTTTGACCGTGCAGTCGACGGCCGCCGTCAGTCCCTATTTCAGCATCACACCGGCTCAATCGGCCGGCTCAACCGTCGCCGGGCTGCCGGCGCTGCCGGTCTATCATGCCAGCGGCGGTTTCTACTCGTACGGCGCCGGAACGCAGGCGGAATATTTCTTCAACACGCAATGGGCGGCGCATGTCTTTGTCGAATATCAGCGGCTAACCGGTTCCGCCGCTGATTCGCCGTTGGTCATCCAGCGCGGCTCGCCTAACCAGCTTACCTTTGGATTGGGCGCGACTTATGCCTTTACCACGCATCCTTGGTGGTGACTTGGCGAGGGCTGCAGGCTAGCGTCCTTCTCTGCGCGCCATAAAGGCCAGCCGCTCGAACAAGTGCACATCCTGCTCGTTCTTGAGGAGCGCCCCGTGCAGCGGCGGTATCAATCGCTTTGGGTCACGCTCGCGCAAGGTTTCGACCGAAATATCTTCGACCATTAAAAGCTTGAGCCAATCCAGCAATTCCGAGGTCGACGGCTTCTTCTTCAATCCAGGCACTTCGCGGATTTCGTAGAACAGCTTGAGTGCCTCGGCCACCAGGCGATGCTTGACGCCGGGAAAATGGACCTCGACGATGGCGCGCATCGTGTCGGCATCGGGAAAGCGGATGTAATGGAAGAAGCAGCGGCGCAAAAAAGCGTCGGGCAACTCTTTTTCATTGTTCGAGGTGATGACGACGATCGGGCGCCGGCGCGCGTGAATCGTTTCGCCGGTCTCGTAGACGAAGAACTCCATGCGATCGAGTTCTTGTAGAAGGTCGTTGGGGAATTCGATATCGGCCTTGTCGATTTCGTCGATCAACAAAACCGGCCTTTCATCGGCGATAAACGCCTCCCACAGCTTGCCCCGCTTGATGTAATTGCGGATGTCCTTGACCCGGACATCGCCCAACTGGCTGTCGCGCAGCCGCGTCACCGCGTCGTATTCATAAAGTCCCTGCAGCGCCTTGGTGGTTGATTTGATGTGCCATTCGATCAGTGGCGCGCCCAGCGCTTTGGCGACCTCCAATGCCAGGACGGTTTTGCCCGTACCGGGTTCCCCCTTGACCAGAAGGGGGCGCTCGAGCGCGATTGCGGCGTTAACCGCAACCTTCAAATCATCGGTGGCGACGTAGCCGCTGGTGCCTTCAAAACGCATCAAATGAGTGCCTCGGGGGTGGCAAATTAGATCACCCTGACCATGCGCCACAATCCATAAGCCCGCCAGGCGCGGCCGATTTAGACCTGACCACAGCCACGGCGCTCCCGGCGCACGATCTTGTTGTCACTGTCATAGAGCTTGGTTATAAGCCGCCGCGCGAGAGGGTGCTTCGCAAGTTGGTTGCGGGAGTACATGCAGATGCAATTGTCCAGGGGCAGAAATCGACGTCCGGACAAGCCCAAGAACGGCAAAGGCGAGGAAGTGGGTCTCGCGACGGATGCGAAATTCTATCGGCCAAGCGACAAAGAGCCGTTTATGAACGAGCGCCAGCGGGAGTATTTCCGGCTCAAGCTGCTCAATTGGCGAGAGGACATCCTCAAGGAAGCCAAAGAGACCCTGCAGCATTTGCAGGACGAAAGCCAAAATCATCCAGATCTGGCCGACCGTGCATCCTCTGAGACTGACCGTGCGATCGAGCTGCGCGCGCGCGACCGGCAGCGCAAACTGATTGCTAAAATTGATGCTGCGCTGCAGCGTATCGAGGACGGCACTTACGGTTATTGCGAAGAAACCGGCGAGCCGATCACGCTCAAGCGGCTGGAAGCGCGGCCGATTGCCACGTTATCGATCGAGGCTCAGGAACGCCATGAACGGCGTGAACGGGTCTACCGCGACGACTGAGCGTTTTATAAGAAGCGCTGGCAGCTGATGTGCAACGGGTCGCGCCAGCTATTCTATTAAGGCCATTGAGACTGCGGCAAGTCGGGCTGCCTCTTAGCGTAGCGGATTAATCGGCAAGCCAACACTCCGTCGACTGCTTTGTCGAACTGACACACCAAGTCTTGGCATCCGACGATTGACAGCTTTTTGGCCAGCTTCGACAATTTGGAATGCAAATCACCGCCGCCGTCGTCCGTGAGCGTTCCGCACCCTTCGAGTTAGAAAAGTTGGAACTCTGCGATCCGCGCCCGGACGAAGTGATCGTGCGCGTGGTGGCGAGCGGGATGTGCCAGACCGATCTGCACGGCCGGGACGGCTACTTCGCTTCACCTTATCCGGCGGTTTACGGCCACGAGGGTGCCGGTGTGGTCCACGCCGTGGGCAGCGCGGTCCGTTCGTTGACGTCCGGCGATCACGTCGTCATGTCATTTCCGTGGTGCGGATCGTGCCCAAATTGTCAGCAGCACAAATACTGCTACTGCATGCACGGCCGGCGCCTGAAAATGCACGGCAGGCGCGCCGACGGCTCAACGCTGATGTCGAAAAACGGCGCCCCGGTTTATAGCGCCTTCTTTCAGCAATCTTCGTTCGGCACCTATGCGCTCACCCTGGAGCGCTATGCAGTGAAGGTGCGAAAAGATGCACCGCTCGAAGCCTTGGGGCCGCTTGCCTGCAGCGGTCAGACCGGAGCCGGCGCCATTTTCAACGCCATGCGACCGCAGCCCGGGGACAGTCTCGCTGTTTTCGGCGTCGGTGCCGTCGGGTTATCGGCTCTGATGGCGGCAAAAATCGCCGGCTGCAATCCGCTCATTGCCGTTGACGTGCACGCGCATCGGCTGGCGCTGGCGCGCGAACTCGGAGCGACCCATACCATCGATCACACCGGTCGCGACAAAGTCATCGACGATGTTCGCGCGATCGCGGCCGGCGGGGTGCGCTATGCGCTCGATACTTCGGCGTTAGCCAGTGTGTTCCGCGAGGCAATCGAGGCGTTAATGCCCGGCGGGACCTGCGTGCTGCTCGGCAGCGCTCCACCCGGCACCGAGGTGGCGATCGAAATGCCGTTTTTGCAGCAAGGCCGCACTGTGCGCGGCGTGGTGCAGGGCGAGAGCTCGCCAAAAGAATTTATCCCCCAGCTGGTCGATCTCATCGTCGCCGGGAAGTTTCCGATTGAGAAGATGATTAAGTTCTACGACTTGGCCGACATTAATCTGGCGGCTGCCGATTCCTCATCGGGTATCGCGATCAAACCGGTGCTGCGAATGCCGCTCGGATGACAGATGTTAGATGATGGAGAACGGAAGGAAGCAAGATAGCGGAGCGAGCGGATCGACCGCTTATTTGACATCCGTCATCCCGACTTCAGGTCTTCGACGGCCGCCCCAGTAGATTTGCCATCTCTTGTTCGAGCGTATCGTAGATCGCCGTCTTGCCTTGATTGGGCTTATTGGCCTCGGGCGTTGCCGGTCGTTGGTCGCTGGCGCGCGCAGTCCGCGGCGGCGGAGCCGGTAGCGAATCGCTGCGCGGTGCCTGCTCGGCCGACGCCGGTGGGCGGGCTTGACTGCCCGGCGCGCGCGCCTCGCCTGCGGGTTTGCGGAGCGCCGCTTCAAGGCGCTGGGCCATGTCGGCCAGGCTTTGGTCCCCGCCAGCGCCAGCGTCGCCAGCACCAGCGGCGGTCGAAGGCGGCGGCGACGGTGGCGTAGCCGGTTGCATCGGCTTGCGCGGTTCCAGCCGGGGCTCTGCGCGTTGTTCTTGACGCTGCTCTTGTCGTGGCTCTTGGCGCTGCTCTTGGCGCGGCGGTTCGCCAACATTGCCACGATTGCGCGGCAGCGGTGTGTTTCGCGTGGAAAGCTCGTCAGCGAGGGCGGCCAGTGTGTCGCGCTGGCGCGGTCCTGGCTCTGGCTGTGGACGACCGGGGTGATCATCGTGCTGAGCATCCGGTCGTGCGCCGGGCCGCGAGCCGCCATTCGCGTCGGGCTGCAATGGCCATGAACCGCCGCCATTCTCCGGCAGCGGGATGGCGCGCGTGATCGCCTCCACGCCCGCCGGAGCGCGTCCGATATCGCGGCTCGCCGGAACGGCGCGGACAATATTCGGCTCGACCACAACGTCGGTCGGTCCGCCGATCATCAAGAGATGCTCGACGTTGTCGCGCCGCACCAGAATAAGCCGACGCCGATTGTCGACGCTGGCGTAATCGATCACCGCAAGTCGAGGCTGCCGGCCGCGCGTACTGGCGCCGAGCCGACCACTGCCGAACCGTCGCACGGTCCACCAAATTGCACCGATCACGCCAAGTACGATGAGAAACGCCACGAAAAAGCGCACGGCGAGCGGCATTTCCGCCCCGAACAAGCTCTCAAACATCCGCGCTACTCCCCGTCCTCGATGGCGTGCCGACCGCGGCTAACGTTGCCTTTAAAGGTTAATAGTGCCGGCGATATTCGCCCGCCCGACTAAAAGCAATGATTTAATAACGATAACCGATTTCCCCGCAAAGCCGACGCCTGCAGCATTCTAATGGTTAACGGCGGTTTGAAGGCAAAACCGGTGGAACTCGGGCAATTTGGCGAAACGAGCGCGCAAGCCGACCCAGTCCTGCCGCAGTTGTGCACGCTGACGCCAAACCTCTTGCGCGATTCAGTCGCACAGGGCACTGGAAACCAGCATGACAGAGCAGCTCATGTCGGTGCCTGCAATCAGCAAGGTCCCCGCTGGGTCTGTTTTAGGGGAGGGGCGGGGCACAGAAACCGGCCCCGCGGCCGGCGGCGCGGGCGGCGCCGAACGCGGCGGCAGCATTGCCATGGTGCTGCTGGTCGCAGTGACGCTGGTTGCGGCACTGAGCGTGATCATGACGTTCGGCGGCAGCAATGCCGAGCAATATACCATCGCTTTTCTAGCTGTCCTCGCCAGCATTGGCGTGTTTTCGCTGTTCGCCTTGGCCTGCGGAATGTTGCGGCTGCGCGCCGCCCATCGCGGCAGTCCACTGATCAAAGCAGTGCTCGATGGCGCTCCGGAGGCCGTTGTCGTCACCGCCAATGACGGCCGCGTCCTCTATGCCAATCCGGCTTATCTCGATCTGACCGAGGCGAGCGACGCCAAGGAAACGCGGCCGGTGGAGCGCGCTTTCATCGGCGATGCCGATGCCTCGGAGGCCATTTATCGGCTGCTGCGAGCGGCACGGCAAGGCCGGCAGCTCGAGGAAGAGGTGCGCGTCACCGGTATGAAAGGTCGGCCCGCGCGCTGGCTGCGATTTCGCATCCGCCCGCTCGGCGGCGACGAGCGTATGGGGCGTCTGACCGCCTGGTCGCTTGCGGACGTCACGCGGGAACGTGAACACCAGGAAAACGTGTTCCAGGAATTGCAACACGCCATCGACTATCTCGATCACGCACCCGCCGGATTTTTTTCCGTCAACCACAGCGGCGAAATCGTTTACCTCAACGCCACGCTCGCCAGTTGGCTCGATCATGATCTCGCCCAGGTCGGCTCCGGCGGGCTCAGGCTCGGCGATATAATCGCCGGCGACGGCGCGGCGCTGCTCGCCACGCTGGCGGCGGCGCCCGGTGAGGTGAAGACCGAGGTCCTCGACCTCGATTTGCGGACGCGGAGCGGCGGCACGGTGCCAGCGCGCGTATTGCACAATGTGGCCTATACCGCCGACGGCACGCCCGCAGCCTCGCGGACGCTCGTGCTCAATCGGGCGCGCGATGACCGGAGCGATCCGCAACGCGCCGCGGAGATCCGCTTCATACGGTTCTTTCATCACACGCCCATGGCGATCGCGACGATCGACAAACATGGCGGCGTAGTGCGCACCAACCCGCTCTTCGCCCGGCTGTTTCAAGGCGCCAGCGGCGAGGCGAAGGATCGTTCGATCCTTGCCAGCGTCGCTCCGCGCGATCGCGAAGCGCTGCAGGTCGCAATCCGGCAGGCGGCGCTCGGCAAGACCGAAATCGCGCCGGTCGATGCGATGCTGGCCGGCGAGGGCGAGCGCTCCGGCCGATTCTATGTCACTGCGGTCGAGGAGGAAGAGCGCGATCAGGAATCGGCGATTGTTTATGCGCTCGAAACCACCGCGCAACGCGAATTGGAAAACAAAGTAACCCAACAGCAGAAGATGGAGCTGGTGGGTCAGCTTGCCGGCGGCATAGCGCACGATTTCAACAACGTGCTTTCCGCCATCATGATGGCAACCGACTTCCTGCTCAATGCGCATAAGCCGACTGATCCTTCATTCGGCGACATCATGCAGATCAAGCAGAACGCCAACCGGGCGGCGAGCCTGGTCCGGCATCTGTTGGCATTTTCGCGCAAGCAGACGCTGCGCCCGCAGGTGCTCGATATCGGCGAAGCTTTGAACGATCTGACCATGCTGCTGCGGCGCCTGATAGGCGAAAAGGTCGCGCTCGACGTGGTGCATGGGCGCGATTTGTGGCCGGTAAAGGTCGACATTTCGCAATTCGAACAAGTCATCGTGAACTTGGCGGTGAATGCGCGCGACGCTATGCCGAACGGCGGCAGGCTAACGGTTCGTACCGGCAATGTGACGGCACAAGAATCCGTGCGCTTCAACGCCAAGGGCATGCCGCCGGCGGATTACGTGCTCGTCGAGGTCGCCGATACCGGCACGGGCATTCCGCCGAACATCATCGGCAAAATTTTTGAGCCGTTTTTCTCGACCAAGGAGGTCGGCAAAGGCACTGGGCTTGGCCTTTCGACGGTCTACGGAATCATCAAGCAGACCGGTGGATTCGTTTACGTCGATTCAGTTCAACATCGAGGCACCGTGTTTCGCATTTTTCTGCCGCGACATGTGGCAAGCGCGCAAGATGTCGCGATGGAGCGAGACGAGGCGGTCGCGGCTGCGAGCCCGACAGCGGCGGTGACCGATCGCAAATTGCCGGACAACATCGATCTCACCGGGCAGGGCACGATCCTGTTGGTCGAAGACGAGGAGGGATTGCGCCAGCTCAATGCGCGCGGACTTGCCTCGCGCGGCTATACAGTTCTCGAAGCCGGAAACGGCATCGAGGCCATCGAAATGTTGGAGAAATCCGACGGCGAAGTGGATCTGGTCGTCTCCGACGTTGTCATGCCGGAAATGGACGGGCCGACGTTGTTACGGGAACTGCGCCGTCGCAATCCGAGTCTGAAGATCATTTTCGTTTCCGGCTATGCCGAGGACGCGTTCCAAAGGCATCTGCCGGCCGATGGCGAACAATTCACGTTTTTGGCAAAGCCCTTTACGCTCAAGCAGCTGGTCAATGCGGTGAAAGAGACGCTGACGGCTTGAGTTGCGCAGTGCCGGGTTGACGCGCCTACACCTGCGGCATGAGCGCGTGCGACGCTTTGCGACAGATCAGCGCGAGAGCCAACGGCGTAGATAAAGCGCCGCGATTAACACCGAGCTGTGCAGCAACCACTGCGATGTTGCGCTCGGTGCAGGCGAAAGGGCGTCGCCGTGCACGCATCTGCCGCAGCTCTGGTCAGGATCGTGCCATGCGTGCGATGGCTGCGCCTGCTAGCTGCGGTTTTCTTTCTCGCATTCGGACTTTTGTTATGGGCCGAGCGGGCCGATGCGCAGTTGTTCCGCGACGCACGTTTTGCCGACGGCGCGCGCCCGATGGGATTGAACCAGCCGGCGCTCGTGGCCGACCGAGAAGAAGTCTCCCGCCCCGCGCCGCCCGCATATGCCGCCGGTTCGTTGGGTGATTTGTTTAGCCGCCCCGGTTTGATCGGGGGCTTCGCAGCCGGATTCCTGGGCGCTGGCGTTTTCGGGCTTCTGTTTGG
>Ga0066903_100005707_pt1 | contig 10865 bp, 4 predicted proteins | sample PanSoiMetaGPlot1_FD_67491 | JGI IMG/M metagenome (GOLD analysis project Ga0066903, IMG submission 67491) | Tropical forest soil microbial communities from Panama analyzed to predict greenhouse gas emissions - Panama Soil - Plot 1 (version 2) | ecosystem: Environmental > Terrestrial > Soil >...
ACGGGCCGCGACCACAACGCGTACGGGTTCACCATGTGGGTCGCGGGCGGCGGGATCAAGGGGGGCGTGAGCGTTGGCGAGACCGACGAACTCGGCTCCGCGGCGGTCAAGGACCGTTACCACGTCAAGAACCTGCACGCCACCATCCTCACTCAGCTGGGCTTGGACCCGAACAAACTGAGCTACTTCTATGGCGGACTCGATCAGAAACTCGTCGGCGTTGAAGGGGCCGAGCCGATCAAGCAAATTATCTGAGTCAGGCCCGGGTCGGCGGGCTGAATATACGATAGCAGGGCTGTCGTTTCACTTGCCGCGAGGTCCCGCGCCGTGACGCTGCTCCGCACATTCGCCCTGGTGTCTTTCGTCCTGTCACCCGCCCGGGCGGCCGCGGACGATCCGTGGGTCGTCTACGAAGGCGCAGAGGGGCCGGGGAAAGGCAAGCACATCGTCCTCGTGAGCGGCGACGAGGAATATCGCTCGGAGGAAGCGCTGCCACAATTGGGCAAGATCCTCGCGCGGCATCATGGGTTCAAGTGCACGGTCCTCTTCGCGATCAGCCCGAAGACCGGGTTCATCAACCCCAATGTGAACAACAACATCCCCGGCCTGGAGGCCCTGAAGACCGCCGACCTGATGGTCGTGTTTCTCCGCTTCAGGAACCTGCCCGATGAGCAGATGAAGCACATCGCTGAATACATCGACTCAGGAAAGCCGGTTGTCGGTCTGCGGACGGCGACGCATGCGTTCAGCAACGCCGGGAACAAGACGTACGCGAAATACCACTGGCAGGCCAAGGGCGAATGGGACGGCGGGTTCGGCCGGCACGTCCTCGGCGAAACGTGGATCAACCACCATGGAGCCCACGGTTCCCAGGCGACGCGGGGGATCATTGCGTCCGATGCCAAGGAGCATCCGATCCTGCGGGGGATCAAGGACGGCGACGTCTTTGGACCAACAGATGTGTACAGTGTGCGAATTCCACTATCGGGTGACTCAAAACCGCTCATTTTTGGACAGGTCGTGAACGGGATGAAGCCAGACGACCCGCCGTTGGCATTCGATCCCAAGAAGGACAAGGTCAACAAGAACGACCCGATGATGCCGATTGCCTGGACGAAGACGTATCGTGGCTCTGTCGGCAAATCCGGCCGGGTATTCACCACCACGATGGGAGCTTCGCAAGACCTGTCGAGCGAAGGCACACGACGACTGTTAGTGAACGCCTGTCTCTGGGCAGTCGGTTTAGAGGATCAGATTCCGCCACAGACCAAGGTGGATTTCGTAGGTGACTACAAACCTTCGCCGTTCCGCTCCGTCAAAGAATGGAGAGAGACCACGAAGCCGGCCGACCTCGCAAAAGACTGATGGCGGGCTCGTGCGTTGTACCTGGCCGTCCGCACGATTCTGAAAGATGCGTCCGGCACGGTTGTAACTCCAGATGACCCGTGCGCAAAGTCCAGGCAGCATGCCGTTTGCATTGATGGGTACATTGCCACGCGCGGTGGCATATCGGTTGCATAGGCTTTTGCTTGGTCTTCATACCATCACGCTTCTGAGAAGTTTGTCATGTCCAACAACAGTCTGCGGCAATTCTTCTTTGGTCCGTCGCGCCGCAAGGGAACGACGAGCCGCTACGTGCGATTCCAGATTGAAGGACTGGAAGAGCGCCGCAACCCAGTGAGTGCGTCGTGGAATCCCACGACCCAGATCCTGACGGTCAGCGGTTCGGCAATCAACGACGCGATATTGATCCGCCAAAGCCCCACATCGAGTGGCCCAATACTCGGTGTCTTCGATGCCCGGTCTGGCACGCCGATAATCGTCCCGATCGGCGGGACCGGGGGCAACACGGTTCCGGTGGCGGCAGTGCTCGGCATCCTCGTCGATTCGGCCGGCGGGAATGACCTGGTCGATCTCAATAGCGGCGCGGCTGGATTTTCCCCAATCACGATTCCCTCCACGGTAATCGGCGGCGCCGGCATCGATTCGCTTGCCGGCGGCGACGGCGACGACTCGATCGTCGGCGGGGACAACCCCGACCTCATCTTCGGAAACGGAGGGAACGACACAATCGACGGCGGGACGTTCAACGACGTCATCTTCGGCGGCGCCGGAAATGACAGCATCGTGGGCGGCGCCGGCGAGGATACGGTCACCGGGAACGACGGTGACGACTTCATCGACGGCCAGGACGGCAACGACAGCATCCTCGGCCTGGTCGGGGCCGATACGCTCGTCGGCGGGAACGGCAACGACACCCTGCGCGGCGGCGACAACGGCGACAGCATGGTGGGCGGAAACAACGACGACTTCCTGTTCGGGGAACTCGGCACCGACATCATTTATGGGGACGACACGGCCGGCGGCGGGTCGGGGAATGACTTCTTGAGCGGAGATCAGCAAGACGACACGCTCGTTGCGGGCGGCGGGAACGATATGATGCTCGGCGGCGATGGGAACGATTCGATGCTCGGCAATGCCGGCAACGACACGATGAACGGCAATGGCGGCGACGACATCATGGACGGGAACGACGGTCTGGACTCGTTATTCGGCAGCATAGGGGACGACACGCTGACTGGCGGAATCGGTGACACATTCCCCGACACTCTCGATGGCTCGACCGGCAACGACGTTTTCTTCCCCACCCCGCCCGACGTCATCATCGGGCAACAGACCACGGTGACCGCGTCCGTCACCGCGGGAGGCGTTCTGCAAGTCATCGGCACCGATACGACCAACGACCGGATCGCCATCACCGAGTCGGGCGGCGAAGTCACCATCCTGGGGAACAAGATCGGGTTCCCATTGCTCCCCGTGTTCATTTCCCTGTCGGACGGGTCGGTGGTGGAACAGGTTCCGGTCGCCTCGCTCACCGGCGTTATCGCGAAGGGTGGCGCGGTCACCGGCGGCGGCAACGACTTCATTACCCTGTCTACCAACTTCAGCATCGGCTCGTCCCTCCAGGGCGGGGCGGGGGCCGACACGCTTTTTGGCGGCCTTGGTAACGACACCGTGGCAGGCGGGACCGGCAACGACAGCATCTTAGGCCGCGGTGGCAATGACGAGCTAACCGGCGGAACCATCGGCAGTCCCACAGACCCGCTGGACGGGAACGACACCATCATCGGCGGCGCCGGGGCCGATGTGATCACGGGCGGCGAAGGGGCCGACCGCATCTTCGGCGACGGCCCAACCACGGTCGGAGCCGGAGCGGATGTCATCGACGGCGGCAATGGCAACGACACCATCTTTGGCGGTCACGGAGCAGACATCATCACGGGCGGCGACGGGAACGATTCCATCTGGGGCGATGACCCGGCCGTCATGGGTGCGACCGGCGCCGATAGCATCAATGCGGGGACAGGGGCGGACAAGGTGTTCGGCGGAGGAGGCAACGATACCGTGAACGCCGGGACCGGCAACGACACTGTCGCGGGCGGCGCGGGCAACGACACACTGAATGGCGACGATGACGATGACTCGTTGCTCGGCGGCCTGGGGAACGACAGTCTCACCGGGGGCAATGGCAACGACACGCTGATTGGCGGCGCGGGAACCGACACCGCGGATGGTGGCGCCGGTACGGACGTCGGGTCGCCGACGAACGAGGTGCAGACCAACATCCCGTAATTGAAATCACGCGACGAAGCGGGCGGCAATTGCCGCCCGCTTTTTTTCACGCCACTGGCCGTCCGCGACTGAGCACGTGCCGCTTCCATTCGGCATCGTCGCGCGACGGAAAGTCGCTGCGGTAATGTGTGCCGCGCGATTCTTCGCGGGTGATCGCCGCGTCGATCATCAGCCGGGCAACCGTCAGCAGGTTTTGCAATTCCCAGCCTGCCCGGTGATCGAACTCGCGCGTCAACACGTACCGGCACCAGAACTCCACATCGCGCTTTGCTTCGCGCATCCGCCTGGCGTCGCGGACGATCCCCATGTTCCGCACCATCAGGCTGCGTAGCGAATTGGTCAGGTCGGTAACGTCGAGCGGGTCGCCGACCTCCACCCGCGGCACCTTGTAAGTCAGCGGAACGGCCCGCATGCCGCCAGCAATCGCCCGAGCGGCAGCGATGGCCCCGCGAGCGCACAGCGTACCGTACACCAGCCCCTCGATGAGCGAATTGGACGCGAGTCGGTTGGCGCCGTGCAGCCCGCTCGACGTCACCTCGCCCGCCGCCCAGAGGCCGGGCACTGTGGTTCGTCCTTCCAGATCGACGGTCACTCCGCCGACCATGTAATGGGCACCCGGGCGAACCGGGATGCGGTCGCGCGTTATGTCGAGTCCGAAGCTTGCACACACTTTGCTGATTCCAGGGAATCGCTCGTGCACCCTGGCGGGGTCGAGATGTGACAGATCGAGGTAGACGTTCGGGTGCTGGGTCCGCTCCATGCACCGGAAAATCGCCTGCGAGACGACGTCGCGCGGGGCCAGCTCGTGCCGCGGATCCTCCTTGAGCATGAACCGCTCGCCGTTGACGTCGCGGAGGTATGCTCCCTCACCCCGCACGGCTTCGCTGATGAGGAACCGGGCTGACCCGGCCACATAGAGCACGGTCGGGTGGAACTGCATGAACTCCATGTCGCGCAATTCAGCGCCGGCCCGCCACGCAGCCGCCATGCCGTCGCCGGTCGCCACGGGAGGGTTGGTCGTCTCGCGATAGACCATCCCGCAGCCGCCGGAGGCGAGGATTACCTGCCGGGCCCAGACGAGCGACGTCCCGACGCCTTGCCGCCAGACGACCGCGCCGACGCACTGGCCGTTGTCGGTGAGCAGGTCGAGGGTGAACGTGTCTCCGCGAAGCGTGATATGGGGGGTCTTGCGGGCGCGGGCGATGAGGGCGCGCATGACCTCGTGCCCGGTCGCATCCCCCAGGGCATGGACGATGCGCCGATGACTGTGACCACCCTCGCGGGTGAGGGCCAGCTCCCCCTTTTCCAGGTCGAAATTCACACCGAATCGAATGAGGTCCTGGATCTGCTGGGGGGCCTCGCGGACGACCATCTCGACGACCGCGGGATCGCACAACCCCGCCCCGGCGACGAGGGTGTCTTCGATGTGGTTCTGGAATGTGTCCTCCGCGGACATCACCCCCGCGAGACCGCCCTGAGCATACGAGCTATTGCTCTCGTCGAGCCGATCCTTGTTGAGTACGAGGACCTGGAGCTCGGGGGGTATCTCGAGCGCTGCCCGGATGCCCGCGATGCCAGCGCCGATGATCAGGATGTCGGTGAACTGGTGATAGGTCTGACGGGCGTCGAAGGAGACGAGGTAACGGCTGGGGGACATAGAGCCTAGCGGATGGTTGCACGTGCCTTGTGGTGCTTTGTAGGGTGGGGAGGCTTTGCGCAACCCACCGCTCGGCAGTGGTGGGTTGCGCAAAGCCTCCACCCACCCTACAAAACTCGTGCTGGCAATACCACTACCGTTTCGGCTCCGACGACTGATTACCGCCGGTGAACTTCTTGTACGGGTCCGCGTATCCGGATGGCGGCGGCGTCGCGGTGCCGCGACGCTCGTTACCGGCTTCCTTCGGATCGAGCTTGACTGAGTTCGGTCCGGTATTGACGGGCGAACGAACGTCGCGGCCGCCGCCTCGCCAATCGGCCTTTTGGACCTCCTTGCGCAAAGCGGCGATCGTGGCCTCCTGATCCTTGATCCATTGCGCCTTCTGCTCGTCCGTCCATTTGAGCTGCTGCCCGAACTCCTCGTTGGTCATGTTCTTCTTGAACTTGTCCAGCAGTAGCTCCGCGGCCTTCAACCTGTTCCGCGGGTCGGCCGGGTCGGGGGTGCCCTTGATCTCCGGGAAGCCGCCGCCGAGTTGCTTGAGCATCTCGTTGAGCTGACGCTGCTCCTCCGGCGACCTGGGCTGCTTGGCCATCTGTTCCGCCTGCTTCTTCATCTCCTCGCGGAACTTCTCGTCCTTCATCATCTCGTCGAACTTCTTCTTCAGCTCTTCCTTGGCCTTCGGGTCCATCTTCTCGAACTCTTTGGCCATCTCGGCCAGGTCTTTCGGATCGATGTCCTTGGGCGGCTGGTTCTTGGCCATCTCGGACGCCTGCTTCATGGCCTCCTTCAGCGCCTCGGTCTCTTCCGGGGTGTTCTTGGCGTTCTTGGCCATCTCCTCCATCATCTTCATGGCCTGCTCGCGGGCCTTCGGATCCTTCATCAGGTCCTTCATCTTCTCCGTGGCCTCTTGCTTGGCCTTCTCGTCCTTGCCGGCCATCTTCTGGGCCATGTCCTTGAGATCCTTCGGGTCGAGCTTCGGTTGAGGCTTGTCGCCCATCTCCTTGGCGATCTGTTCGGCCTGCTTCATTGCGTTCTCGAGGGCCTGCTTGTCTTCCGGCGTCTTGGCATTGTCGGCCATGTCCTTGAGCATCTCCTGAGCCTGCTCGCGGGCCTTCGGGTCCTTCATCATCTCCTTGAGCTGCTCCATCGCCTTCTTTTGGTCCTTCGGATCGCCGGACGCGAGTTGCCTGGCCGCCTTTTCCAATTCCTTCGGATCGAGCTTGGGCGTGCCACCATTGGGCGGCGTGTCTTTCTTCGCCATCTCATCGGCCATCTTCCCGGCCTGGTCGGCTGCGTTCTTCAGGTCCTGTTGTTCCTTGCTCCCCTCGGGGGCCTTGTCGGCCATCTCGTTGAATTTCTGTTGCGCGTCCTTGGCCGACTTCTGGTCATTGGCCATCTGCTTGAGCTTGTTCTCGGCATCCGCCCTGGCCTTCTCGTCGGAGCTATTGAGATCCTTGGCCACGTCCTTCATCTGCTTCTCGTCGAGCTTCGGCGGACCGCCCTTCGGCTGCGTGTCGCTCTTGGCCATCTCGCTGGCCATCTTGCCGGCCTGGTCAGCCGCGTTCTTCAGGTCCTGTTGCTCCTTGCTGCCATCGGGAGCCTTGTCGGCCATCTCGTTGAACTTCTCTTGTGCGTCCTTGGCACCCTTCTCGTTCTTGGCCATCTGCTTGAGCTTGTTTTGCGCGTCGGATTTGGCCTTCTCGTCGGACCCGTTCAGGTCCTTGGCCAGGTCCTTCATCTGCTTCTCGTCGAGCTTCGGCGAGTCGCCGCTCTGTCCGCCGCGGGCCTGCTCGGCCTTGTCCATGGCATTCTGGACGCGGTCGGCCGCGGCCGGATCGTTCTTGCGAAGCTGCTCGTTCGCGGCCTGCAGATCCTTCTTGTTTTGCGGATCCTTCTCCCAGTCCTTGATGCGTTCTTCGGCCTCTTGCTTCTCGCGCGGGTCCTTCGAGTTGAGCTTCTTGCTGAGCGTGTCGACTTTCTCCTGATCGGGCTTTTCCTTGTCGTAGTTGTTGGCCGCCTGTTCGCCGGAGTTGCGCAGTTGGTCGGCCTTCTTCTTCGCCAGCTCGTCCTTGGCGTTCTTCTTCATTTCATCGAGTTTGCGCCTGGTCTGCTCGCGGGTCTTGGGATTGCGAATGAGACGGTCGGCCGTCGCCTTGGCCTTCTCGCTTACTTCCGGATTGGTCGAATTGATCTCGCGCTCCAATTCGCCTTGCTCACGCTCCAATTCGCCCTGTTCGGAGTTTGGCGGCGACTGCGGCGACCCCGGCCCACTTTTCTGCGCGCCCTTGGCTTGCTGATCGTCCGGGTTGCCCGACTTCGGAGTCGGTTGCATCCCGCCGGCATCGTCCTCGCTCTTCGGCCCGCCACGTGGGCTGCCGGCATCCGTTACCTGGTCCTTCTTTGGCTGCCCGCGTTGCTCGCCTGCCGGCGGGCTCTTCTCGGGCTTTGTGCCACCCGTTTCCGCAGGCGGGGTATCGTTCATCCCGCCCTTTTCGCCGGACGCGGTCTTGGTGTCGCTCGCCGTCGTGTCCTTGTCGTTCTTGACCTCGCCCGGTGTGCGCTGGTCATTGGCCTTTGGATCGGTGGGGTCGGGCTTCTTCGGCTGGTTATGGGCCGTGCCCTTCTCTGTGGGCTCGGGCTTATCAGACGGACCTGCCTTCGGCGGCTGTTTGGGATCCGGCTTGTCACCCGATTTCTCGACTTGGCCGCCATAGGACTGCTTCTGCTCCCCATCGGGAGGCGTGCCAGACTTGTTGTCGCCTTGGTCCTTCACCGATCCCTTGTCTTCAGTCGGGTTCTTGTCGATATTCCCGCCCCGCGTCTCGCCGGCCGGGCCGCTACCCATGTCGCTCTTGTCAGGAGGGGTCTTCGGTGTGTGGTCTTCTGCGGGCGGTGTGGTCATCGGGCCCTTATCCGGGTTCGCACGGTTTTCGCCCGGGTCAACCTTCGTCTCCGGCGCCGTCGGGCCCTGCTTCTCACGCCCGGCGTGACCGTCCTGTTCCGCGTTCTTGATTGCGTTCTCGATCTCCTGATTCCGCTTCACATGGTCCGGGTCCATTCCCGGCGGCGGCTCGCCCGGCGGGTTGTCGCGCTTGTCCGGGTTGGCGGCGCCTGGATCGGTACTCTGATCCGAGTTTTGCCCCGGGTTCTCACCCTGTTGCGTGCGGTCAGGCTTCTCTTGCTTCTCTGCACCCTTCGGCGGCTCTTGCTTCACGTCGCGCTTTTCGGTCGCGTTGGTCTTGTCCTGCTTCTTCTCGTGCGCTTGCTGTTCTTTCTCCAGCTTGCGGTTCTGCTGATCGATGTTTTTCTGCTCCGGGACCTTCGGCGCCATGACGTGGAATCGCTTCGCCTTCGACCGACCGAAATTCGGACCAGGCACGGTGCAATTGTCGGTCGCCTCCAGCCAGTACTCGATGACCATTCCCGGGGCAACGCGCCAGTTCGCTTTCCCCTCCATCCGCAGATCGGGCAATTTGACGAAGTCCTTGTACTCGACGCGAGTCGGCCAGGAGTTGTCTTCCTTGCGGAAGAACGACATGCCCCCACGATAAGGCTTCGACACCAGGTCGAAGTTCTCAGCGCCAATCAGCCGCATCTTCAAGGTGAGTTTGTCAACCCCGTGATCGTCCGTGGCGAGCCCCTCGATCGGCAGCGACCCGTTCGCCGGGACCTCTTTCAAGTCCTCTTCCGGCTTCTTGATTTCGACAATTGGGTCCTGGTCCGTGAGGGCGTGGATTGGAATCGATCGCGCAGCGCTCGCGTTCTCTCCCGTTGTCGGCGTGAACGACACGCGGGCCGTGGTGTCCTTGTCGAGCGGCGGCAACTTGAACCGCACCCACATCGGCTGGTCGGGCACCGGTTCGCCCGCGATCGGCGGGGCGCTGTCGAATTCGATCCTGGCGTCCTTCACTCCGCGGCTCGTCTTGGCCGTCAGGACGACCGTCGATCCGCGCGGGCCTTCGATCTCCGGCTCGCGGACGTCGGCCGCGGTCATTGGCTTGAAGCGCAGGTACTCGGGGTACGTGTATTCGATGTCAAACGTGCGGAAGACCGGCTTCGGATCGACAACGCTCAGCCGCAGCCTCGCCGGGTCCTGGTTCTTGTCCCCCTCCGGGGTCGTGAACCAGATGCGAAAGTAACCTTCCTTCTCGATCGTCAGCGTGAACTGAATTGCGTCCGGCCGGCCTTCGACGAGCTGGCCGTCGATCGTCCGCGTCTGCCCCTCGATCTCGATGTGCCCGTGCTTCACCTCGCGGTTGGTCGAGACGATCAGCGTCGCGGTGCTGCCGTACGGAGCCAGTAGGTTCGGGTCGTTGTTCGTTTCCGGGGCGCGCTTGAGATAGGCCGGGTACTGGTACGACACTTCAAAGCCATTGAACTCGGGGATGATCTTGCAAGTGACCGTGTAGTCGCGCGTGGCCGTGTTGCCCGCCATCACCCGATATTGGAAGCCATTGCGGACCTGCTTGGCCGGAATGGTCACGTTGAAGACTCGGCGGTCGTCCTCGGAGGCCGACATCGGCCGCTCCTCGTACGCTTCCGGATCCTCCGGGTTGTACCAGAGGTGCAAACGAACCGCGTCGCGGTCGTTCGGGCCCGGGATGCGGCCATGCACGCGAACCTGAAAACTGACATCCTGGTTGTTGAAGACGGTGATGTCCCCCTTCTTTGGCTCCTCGAGCGTCAGCTCGGTGCGCGTCGGCGGCAAGAACGCGATCACCACGTTCGCGATGAGGAACAGCCCAGCCCCGATCGCCAGCCAGAGGACCTTGCGATTCTCGATCGCTCGGTTGAGGTCGACGCCCTTCAGGTCGCGGGCGGCCTTCTGGCCGATGGCGGAGCGAATCGAGCCCGGAAGCCGCTGGTCCTCCTCGAAGTCGACCCAGGTGACGAGAGAGTTTTTGGCGTTGGGGACAGTTTGCTCGACCTGGTGTGCGGCGAAATACGGGTTGATCTGGCGGCGTGACGGGCGGAAGAGAGTCAGGTAGAGGAAGCCGGCGGCGAAGAAGAGGTAGCCTGCGAGGACCGTCCACCACGTTCCGCGGGGGGTCTCGACGTAACGGTCGACTAGTAAGGCAACGACCAGGAAGCCCAGAGAAATGACAGCCAACGTCAACCCGGCCATGAAGTAGTCGAGCAAGCGCACGCGGCGACGAGCGGCCTTGAGCTGATTCTCGACGAACTCCTCAACCTTGGCCGGAGTGGCCGACTTGGGGGCATCGAGCAAGGTGGCCATCAAATTCTCCCGGTCCGGCGTCTATGCGCGATGCAAGGACGCGTGCCTTAATGAATTATAACTTGCCAGCCTCGACTCGACTCCCCATTCCCGCCGCCTGATACACACCGGAACGCTCGGCTCAATCGATTGTTACGACCAGTACCAGCGAACATTTTCGCCCGCCCCTTCGCGCCGCGACCGATTCGTGCTATTCCCGCCCGGTTCGGGAGGGATTCGCATGATGCCTTCGTATCAGCCGCCGCGGGCCCGCGTTGTCGTGGCAGTAGTCGTATCTCTTTCTCTTCACGCTCTGATCGGCCTCGGGTGGCTTGCGGCTCGCGAGCAGGTGTCGGCCGG
>Ga0066903_100005708_pt1 | contig 10863 bp, 11 predicted proteins | sample PanSoiMetaGPlot1_FD_67491 | JGI IMG/M metagenome (GOLD analysis project Ga0066903, IMG submission 67491) | Tropical forest soil microbial communities from Panama analyzed to predict greenhouse gas emissions - Panama Soil - Plot 1 (version 2) | ecosystem: Environmental > Terrestrial > Soil >...
GAAGACGGCCAGGTCGGGGGACAAGGCGGCGGCCGCCGAGGCCGAGCAGCTGGCCGCACTGGCGGAGGGCCTCGAGCATGGCACGCCGGCCCGGGCGCTGGACGTCGAGGTGCCCGAGGCGCTCGACCTGCTCACCGCCAAGCCGGCCCTGTACGTGGCCAACGTCGACGAGTCGGGCAACGCAGACCAGGTGGCGGCGCTGGCCGGATTCGGGAGGGGCCGCGGCATCGAGGTGCTGCCGCTGAATGCGAAGCTCGAGGCCGAGATCGCCGAGCTGGACGAGGACGACCGCGCCGTCTTCCTGGAGGATCTGGGCATCGAGCAGCCCGCGCTCGACCGGGTCAGCCTGGCCGCCTACGCCGCGCTCGACCTGATCCCGTTCTTTACGACCGGGCCGAAGGAGACGCATGCCTGGACGATCCGCCACGGCCAGAATGCGCAGGAGGCGGCCGGCAAGATCCACACCGACATCGCCCGCGGCTTCATCCGGGCCGAGGTGATCGAGTGGGACAAACTGGTCGAGGCGGGCTCGGAGGCCGAGGCCAGGAGGCGCGGCTGGCTGCGCGTCGAGGGCCGCGACTACGTGGTCGCGGACGGGGACGTGCTCAATGTCCGGTTCAACGTCTGAGCCGTGGGCCACGGCGGCGCCGCTGCCGCCGCCCGAACCGCCCGCCGCGCCGCGACCGTCGTGGGTGCGGATCGTGGCTGCCGCGGCCTTCCTGATCGTGCTCGGGCTTGGCCAGCAGGTCGGTTGCTTCGCCGCGCTGACGATCCTGCCGTTCAGCGTGCGGCTGGCGGCGGTGGCCGTGGTCGGGCCGCTGCTCTGCCTGCTGCTGGCGATGGCGATCGCCGACGCCGCCCGCGTCGCGCCAGGACTGCCCGGCGCGATCTACGGCGTGAACGCCCGCTCGGTCAAGGTCTGGTCGACCCTGGGCGTGGTGCTGGCGTACGTGTTCGTGGCCAACCCGATCCTGCAGTGGGTGACCAACCAGCTCGGGCTGACCGGCACGACCTCGGTCGAGCTGGGCCACCGCTCCTGGTGGTTCGTGGTGGTGACCGCGATCGCCACCGTGCTGGTGGCGCCGTGGCTGGAGGAGGTGGCGGTGCGCGGCTTGCTGCTGGAGGGGCTGTGGATGCGGATCGGCTTCTGGCCGGCTGCGTTCGTCTCAGCGCTGACCTGGTCCGCGTTGCATGAGGTGGGTGGCGTGCTGATCGTGTTCACCGGGCTGGGCGTGATGCTGGCCTGGGTACGGCGGCGCACGGGATCCGTGCGCATGGGGATCGGGCTGCACACGCTCCAGAACACCGTGGCCACGGCCCTGAACGGCGCGGTCTGGATCGCCATCCCGCTGTTCGTGGTGCAGGCGGCCGTGATGTTCATGACCCGCAAGGACGGCGGTGACCGCCTGACGTTGTGGTGCCGGGGCACCGTGCGGCGGGCGATGGCATGGGCCCGGCGGATCGCCGACGTACCGCAGCAGGGCCGGGCCGGCGTTGCCGGCGTGGCGATGGTGCTCGCCGCCGCCTACCTGATCGAGGTGCTGGCGCGGATCGCATTTGCCGCCGGCGGGTCGCACGCCTGGCGCACGGCTGCGGCGGCCCTGCTCGTGATCGTCGGCGTGGCGCTCGTGCGGCTCGCAGGCACGAGTGGCGGTCTGGCCGGGATCGACCCGGCGCCTGTCGTCGCCGGAGCGGGGCTCGGGGTCATGCTCGTAGTGAGCTCACTGCTGGTCGTTGCCGGGGCGGGCGGCGCGCGCGGCTTCACCGCGCTGGGCCTGGTCGGGCTCGGGTGGTGGCTGCTCGGCGCGGCCCGGCTCGCGCGGCCGGGAGGGCTCGACATGCTGGGGATCGTGGCCGGCGGCGCGGTGCTGCTCTCGATCGTGCCGATCGTCGACTTCAGCCGCGACGTGGCCGTGACGCAGGTGCTGGTGGCCGCGGCGATCTCTGCGTTGGCCGTGCTGGCGTGGGCGCGCGGTGCCGAGGCTCGAACCTAGCCCAGCGCCTCCCCGATCCGCGCGTCGAGCTGGTTGGCATGATGCAGCGCGACGGCCTCGGGCGTCTCCAGCTTGCGCCCCTCCAGCGGTCCGTGGTGCCCGGCGACCGCGTTCAGCAGCGGCAGCAGAACGTCCTCCTCGAGCCCGGTCTCGCGCGCTGCGGTGTCGATCATGCGCACGCCGGCCAGCACGTGGCCGATCAGGCGGCCCTCGTCGCTGACGCTGATCGTGACGCCGGGACGGAACGTCTCGGTGCGGCCGGCATCGTGCAGCAGCGCCGCGGCCAGCAGCAGGTCGCCCTTCAGGCGGGGGTGAAGCTGCGACGCCTCCCGGCAGAGAGCGGCCACCGCCACCGTGTGCTCGAGCAGGCCGCCGGCGTAGGCGTGGTGCGTCTCGCTGGCGGGCGCCGTGCGGAGCCGCTCGCGGAAGACGGGGTCGTCGAGGAAGCGCGCCACCAGCGCTGCCAAGCCGGGGTGGTGGATCTCCGCCGCCAGGAACTCGACCATGCCCTCCAGCGTTTCGGCGTCGCGGCGGCTGCCCGGCACGAGCTCGAGCGCGTCGCCCTGCTCGAGCCGCTGCAGGTCGCGCAGCTCGATCTGCAGCCGCCCGTCGAAGCTGCCCACCCGGCCCAGGACGCGCACGGTGTCGCCCTCGGCGAAACGGCCGTCGATCACGTTCACGTCCTGCCAGACAACACCGGGTACGCGGCCGGTGCGGTCGGCCAGCTCCAGAGAGAGAAACGGGTCGCCGTTTCGGGTGCGCCGCCGCCGCTTGCGCTGCACGGCGAACGTGGCCTCGACCACCTGTCCATCCTGCAGCTCCGTGACGTAGGTCCCTCCGGCCATCGCGGGTGAGTCTATTAGACTCTGCGGCATGTCCTCCACCGCGACGCGCGCCGCCCTGTCGCCGATCCGCGCGCTGCGCTACGACCAGTCGCGATTCGACCTGAACGATGTCGTGGCGCCGCCCTACGACGTGATCTCGCCGGCGGAGCGCGGGGTGCTCGAGCGCCGCTGCGAGTACTGCGTCGTGCGCCTGGAGCTGCCCGACTCATCCCAGTCTGCCGCCCAACTGTTGCACGACTGGGTGCGCGACGGCGTGCTGGTGCGCGACCACCAGCCGGCCGTGTGGTGGCACTCACAGATCTACGTCGGCCCCGACGGCGTCGAGCGCACGCGCAGCGGATTCCTGAGCGCGCTGCGGCTCTCGCCCTACGAGGACGGCCGCATGCGCCCGCACGAGCAGACCCACGCCAAGGCCAAGGGCGAGCGGCTCGACCTGCTGCGGGCCACCCGCACGAACCTGTCGCCGATCTTCGCCCTCTACGACGACGAGGACGGCCGCGTCAACGCCGCCCTGGCGGATGCGGGGATCGGCGAGCCGGCGATGGAGGCAGTCGACGCCGACGGCACCGTGCACCGCTTCTGGCCGGTCACCGATCCGGTCCGCATCGCCGAGGTGCAGGACGCGATGGCCGAGCGCGAGGTGCTGATGGCCGACGGCCACCACCGCTACGAGACCGCCCTCGCCTTCCGCGACGAGCAGCGCGAGCGCGATGGCAATCCCGACGCCGACCAGCCCTACGACTTCGTGCTCGCCCACCTCACCGACGTGGCCGCGCCGGGGCTGACGATCTTCCCGACCCACCGCGTGGTGGTCTCGCAGCGGGAGGTCGACGCCCGCTTCCTGTCGGCCTTCAACCTCGAGCACCTGCCCGCCGGCACGCCGGCGGCCGTGGTCGAGGCCGAGCTGTCGGCGATCCCGTCCGAGAAGGTCGCCTTCGCGTTGTGGCGCGGTCCCGACCAGCCCGCCCTGGTCGCCACGCTGGCCGATCCCACCGCCGTCATGATGGCGATGCCGGGCGCGCCCAAGGCGTTGCGCGCGATCGACGCCGCCGTGCTGGAGGCGCTCGTGCTCGCCCCGCTGCTGGGCCTGGACGGCGAGCAGTTCCTCACGACCGACCAGGTGCGCTACATCCGCGGCCTCGACCACGCCACCGCGATGGTCGATACGGGCGAGGCGGGAAGCGCCTTCCTGCTACGCGCGCCGACGGTCGAGCAGGTGCAGGCGGTGGCCGCGGCCGGCCGCGTGATGCCGCAGAAGTCGACATACTTCTTCCCCAAGCTGTGGTCGGGGTTCCTGCTCAACCCGCTGCACAACGAGTGAGAGCCGACTGGCTCGGGTTCTGCCGCGAGGTCGTCGCCGACGTGGAGGCGATGCTGGCGGAGCTTCCCACCCGGGACGATCGCGAGCCGGTCGTGGGCCAGGGCGAGGGCGGCGACGACACCACGGTGATCGACCGCGAGGCCGAGGCCGCGGCGGTGCGCCGGCTGGAGGAGCTGGAGGCGCGCGGGATCGGCTTCCGGCTCGTCTCCGAGGAGCTGGGCGAGCGGGTGTTCGGCGACGGCACCAGCCCCTGGGTGGTCGTGATCGACCCGATCGACGGGTCGCTGAATGCGAAGCGCTGCCTGCCCTTCTACTGCGTCTCGATCGCGTTCGCGGACGGGCCGACGCTGGATGACGTCGCCTTCGGCTACGTGCGCGACATCGGCAGCGGCGAGGAGTGGGTCGGCCAGCGCGGCGAGGGCGCGACCGTGAACGGGCGCCCGCTGGGCGGCGTGCGGCCCAAGGACCGGCTCGGCATCGTCGACTTCGAGGCCACCAACGCCGGGTTGATTGCCGAGGCCGCCGCCCGCCTGGACGGTCACGTCGGCCGCATCCGCGTGCTCGGCGCCCTGGCTCTTTCGTTCTGCCAGCTGGCCGACGGCCGCCTGGACGGGGTGGCGTCGCTGAAGCCGTCGCGCTCCGTCGACATCGCCGCCGCCGCCCTGATCGTGCGCGAGGCCGGCGCCCACGTGCTGCTGCCCGACGCGCCCACGCTGCCGCTCGACCTGAGCACCCGCTCGCGCGTGGTGGCGGCCCGTGACGAGGCCATGGCGCAGCGGCTGGCGTCGCTGGTCTACGCCTGAGGGCTACGATTCCGCCAGTGATCGACGAAGGGGCAATCCGCAGCGCGCTGGTCGGGGTGATCGACCCCGAGATCAGGCGCAGCGTGGTCGAGCTCGACATGGTGCGGGCCGTGGATGTGCGCGGCTCGGCCGTCGACGTCAAGCTCGCGCTGACCGTGGCCGGCTGCCCGATGAAGGGCAACCTCGAGCAGCAGGTGCGGGCCAAGGTGGGCGCGGTGGAGGGCGTCGAGAGCGTCACCACCAGCTTTGACGTGATGACCCCGCAGGAGCGCCAGGAGCTGCGCATGCGGCTGCAGGGCGGGGGCGCCGCCGAGGGTGAGAAGCGCGGCATCTCGATCGACCGGCGCACGCGCGTGATCGCGGTCGGCTCGGGCAAGGGCGGCGTGGGCAAGTCGACGCTGACCGCCAACCTGGCCGCGGCGATGGCGATCGGCGGCGGCGAGGTGGGCGTGGTCGACGCCGACGTCTACGGCTACTCGATCCCCGGCATGCTGGGCGTGTCGCGGCGGCCGGTGGTGGTCGACCGCATGATCGTGCCGCCGGTCGGCCACGACCTCAAGATCATGTCGATCGGCTTCTTCACCGAGGGCGATGCCGCCGTGACCTGGCGCGGGCCGATGCTGCACCGTGCGCTCGAGCAGTTCCTGAGCGACGTCCACTGGGGCGAGCTCGACTACCTGATCGTGGACATGCCGCCGGGCACCGGCGACGTCTCGATCTCGCTGGGCCAGCTGCTGCCCTCGCCCGACCTGCTGCTGGTGACGACGCCCCAGCCGGCCGCGCAGCGGGTGGCGGCGCGCGCGGCCGAGGCCGCGTCGAAGACCGGCATGCACGTCGCCGGCGTGATCGAGAACATGAGCCACCTCGTCTGCTCCAGCTGCGGCGAGATCACCCGCCCCTTCGGCGAGGGCGGCGGCGCGCGCCTCGCCCAGGAGCTGAGCGTGCCCCTGCTGGGTCAGATCCCGCTGGACGAGCCGCTGCGGGTCGCCTCCGACGGCGGCACGCCGCTGGTCGTCTCGGATCCCCAGGCCGCCTCGGCTGCCGCCATCATCGAGCTGGCCGGTCGCGTGCCGGGTGCGCTGCGCCCCAAGACCGGCGCCGAGAAGATCCGCAAGCCGCTCGCGCTGAGCTAGGAGCCGCCGTGGCGCTGCTGCACGTGACCAACGGCGAGAGCCCCGCCGGCACGCTGCGCCAGACCGGCATCGGCGGCGAGGTGCTGTCGTGGCGCGACGTGCTGCACGAGGGGCCGGCGCCCGCGCCGCCCGATCCGCGGCTGGATGAGGCGTTCCGCGGCGGCGACGACGTGGTGCTTTGGTTCGAGCACGACCTCTATGACCAGCTGCAGCTGATCGACCTGCTTGCGCTAGCCCGGGCCGAGGGCGCCGCGGTCGAACTGATCGTGATCGGCGAGTTTCCGGGCAGGCCGTCGTTCGCCGGGCTGGGCGAGCTGACAGTGGACGAGTTGGAAACGCTGTGGCCGACGCGCCAGCCGGCATCGCCCGGCGTGCTGGAGGCGGCGACGGGCGCCCTGGCCGCGTACCGTGCGTCCGATCCGACGCAGCTTGCCGGGTGGGCGGCGCGCGACGCGCCCGAGCTGCCGTACCTCGGCCCCGCGCTGCGGCGGCTGCTCGAGGAGCTGCCGGCGCCGGGCGACGGGCTCTCGCGCACCGAGCGGCGGGCGCTCGAGGCGATCGCCGAGGGCGAGACCACACCCGGCGCCGCGTTCGTTGCCGCACAGCGCCTCGAGGATGCGCCCTTCCTGGGCGACACCTGGTTCTTCCGAACGCTCTCCGAGCTCGGCGAAGGCGACGGGCGCCTGATCGAGAGCCCACCTCTGGCGCTGACGTCGAACGGCGAGCGCGTCCTGCGCGGCGACGCCGATCGCGTCGAGCTGCTCGGCATCGACCGTTGGATCGGTGGCACCCATGTCACGCCCGGCAACGGCTGGCGCTGGGACGGCGAGCTGGTGCGGCCCTAGCCGCCCGTCTGCGCGCGCAGCATCTTCAGCACCTCGGGATCGATGGAGTTGCCGGCCGGATCGAGCCGCTCCTCCAGGTTCTCGATGCCGCTCCAGTCCTCCAGCGAGGAGAAGCCAAGCGTGCCCAGCCGCTGTGCCACCTCGTCGGCCAGCGGGCCCTCCAGCGGCAGGAACTGCTCGGGCGGCGTCTTACCGAACAGCAGCTCATGGATGCCGAGCAGCCGCCCGATCTCCGGTACCGGGTCGGTGTGGTCGTCGACGCGCAGGTCGATCAGGATGTCGTTGTTGCCGCCGTAGCCACCGCCTGCCTGGCGCACCATGAGGCACGCGCTCTGGCGGCCTCGCCGGTCGCCGCCCGCGCGGTCGGCCGCCAGGAGCGCGGCGGCCAGCCGGTGGGCCAGCGAGCCCTCGCTGGAGGCGAAGGAGTCTGCCAGCGCGTCGACCACCTGCGCTCCCGCCAGGATGTTGCCCTGGGCCGCGTAGCAGGGTCCAGTGCGGCCGCCGGCCCAGTCCGAGCAGCCCGCGCCGGTGAACGTGGCCGAGCCGCCGTTGCGGTCGACCACGCCGAGCTGGCGCTGGTCACGTTCCTCGTCGGCCCCGACCAGGGCCGCCAACGCCGCCTCGGCGTCGCTGCCGTTGGTCAGCAGATCGAGCCCGTTCGGGCCGTAGGACACGTTCGCCCAGGCCTGGGTCGCGACGGCGCCGACGTCGCCCCTCGCCCAGGGCACGACCGCGCCTACTGACGGGAACTTCGAGGCCACGGCAACGCCCCACTGGCGGGCCTCGAGGTCACAGGCGACGAGTGAGAAGGTCACGTGATCGTTCCGCCGGGCTCGGTCGCCATCACCTCGAGGCCGGCGACGTCGGATGCCTGCTCGCGCAGCTGGTCGGGCGTGCCTGCCAGCGCGGGGAAGGTGCCGTAATGGGTGGGCACGACGCGGGTCACGCCCAGCAGGCGGACGGCCTCGGCCGCCTCGAACGGGTCCATCGTGTAGTAGCCGCCGATCGGCAGCACTGCCACGTCCGGCTTGTAGAGGCGCGCGATCAGGGCCATGTCGCCGAACACGTTGGTATCGCCGGCGATGTAGATGCGCTGCCCGTCCTCGGTCGTGACGACGTAGCCGATCGGGTCGCCCAGGTACATGATGTCGCCCTCGGCGGTGCCCACGCTCGAGCTGTGGTTGGCGTGCACCATCCGCACCTTCAGGCCGGCCACCTCGACCTCGCCGCCCTTGTTGATGCCGACGACGTTCTCGAGGCCGTGCTTTGCCTCCAGCCAGTCGCCCAGCTCGATCATGCAGACGATCGCCTCGGGCGAGCCGTTCCTGGCAGCGGTGTCGATGTCGGCGGTGTGGTCGGAGTGCCCGTGGGTGATCAGGATCACGTCCAGGTCGCCGATGTCGCCGGCGGCGATCGAGGCTTTCGGGTTGCCGGTCAGCCAGGGGTCGATCAGCACCCGCTTGCCTCCGGAGGTCTTCAGCAGCCACGTGGCGTGGCCGTACCAGGTCAGCTCGTTCCCGTTGCCCAACGGCATACCGTCACGCTCCTTGAGTCGTCATCGCGCGCACACTAGTCGAAAGAGGAGTGCCCAAATGAGCGCCGAATCCCACCGGGATGACGCACCTGACCGCACCCCGCGCGGCGCTCGCCTCGCTCGTCCCGGCCTTCATGGCCGGAGTGATCGCCGGCAACCCGCTACTCGGCTTCTACCTCACCGCGATCGCAGCGGCCGGCCTGATCGGCGCGGCCTTCCTGGCCTATCTGGAGGCCGTCGACCGCACGCGCCCGCTCGAGCTGTACGAGCTTGGCGCGATCGCCCTAGCCGCCCTGCTGATGATGCTCGAGGTGGCAATCCGCTTCCCTCGCGCCCTCTCGGCCGGCTCCGAGGGTCTGAGCTCCCTGGTGCTCCTGTCCGGCCTGCTGGTCGTCTCCGCAGCCGTCGTCGAGCAGCTGGCCCGCCACGGCCCGAACCTGCACCGGCCGACCGCCCGCCCGCTTCGGGAACTGATCTCCAGATGAGATGAAACAAAGGTGCCAGGCACCTTTGTTTCACGCTGGTCATGGAGAACGAGGCGGTTCAGAGGCTCAAGTCGCTCGGTGTAAAGGGCGTCCTCATGCAGATCGCCAGGGACGGCCAGCTCATCGATGTGCGCTGTGAGATGCCCCAGTGCTACTGCCCCCGCGGGCGGCGCGAATTCGATCCGAGGTCATCTGACTCCGAATGGTCTCCGACGGCTGACCATTACCCACGGCTGAAGATGCACGGTGGCCACCTCACTCCCGACAACGTCCGGCTGGCGCACAAGCTGTGCAACAACCGTGACTACGGGTGGCGGGTGAAGATCAACCCGATGCTCCTGAAAGGGATGTCGCTGAACGACATCGCCAAGGAACTCAACGACAAGACGGTGCCGACCATCCACGGCACGAACCGGTGGACGGCCGCCGCGGTGCGAAAGGCGTTCGTCTCCTAGAGGGGCTCAGGCGATCCAGACGGGCGTGCCGACCGGCGTCACCTGGTACAGCCAGACCGCCTCGGGGGCGGGCACCCGGATGCAGCCGTGCGAGGCCGGGTAGCCGGGCACGGATGCGAAGGAGTGCATCGCCACGCCGCCCACGACGTAGCTCGCCCAGGGCAGCCAGACGTGGAAGAGGTTTGACCAGGACATGCGGTACTTGGCGTAGACGTGCCAGTGGCCGGTCGGGGTGACGTGCCCCGGCGCCGCGGTCGAGACGTGGATCGCGCGCTGGACGCGGCCCTCGGCGCCGATCACGAGCAGCACCTGCTTGTTCTTGTGCACCTCGACGTGGCGGAACTTGCGCGTCCCCGTCCACGGCTTCGGTGTGGCCGAGTACCGCACCCGGGTCTGCAGCCAGTCGGTCGCGTAGCCGCTGCGGGTGCGCCCGAGCCAGCCCTGGAAGGCCATCACGGCCTGCGACGTGCGGTAGTCGAAGCAGGCCGAGCCGTACGTGGCCGGCAGGTAGTGGTCACGCTTGAGATACGCGTGCAGTGCCCTCACGTCGGAGCCGCACGCGCCCTGGTACAGCGTCCGCGCCGAAGCGGTGCCGGGCGCCGCCAGCAGGGCGAACAGGGAGGCCAGTGCGGCCAGGGATAGCGAGATGCGCTTGTTCATTGGAAGAGTGAGGCTCCTGCGTCTTTGGCGAACTGCGTCAGGCCGTTGGGGAACACGAAGAAGCCGACGACGGCCACCATCGCGACGACGGCCACCAGGCCGGCCGTCGCAAACCCGGGGCGCAGCCGCGCCACGGGAACCCGTGCCTCCCGATCGATGACCGCGAGCGGGATGCGCAGGTAATACACGAGTGCGACCATCGTCGCAACAGCGCCGACCAGCGCCAGCCAGGTGAGGTCGGCGCCGGCGGCTGCGCTGAACACGTAGAGCTTGCCCAGGAACCCGGCCGTGGGCGGGATCCCGGCAAGCGACAGCATGAAGACGACCATTGCCACCGAGAGCACCGGCCGCCGGTAGGCATAGCCGCGGAAATCGTCGATCGTGGCCGGCCGCTCCAGCTCGCGCTCGCGGATCGCGACCACGGCGAACGCGCCCAGGTTCATCAGCGCGTAGACGACCAGGTAGAAGATCAGCGCCTGGGCGCCCAGCGGCGTGCCCGCGGCCACGGCCGTCAGCAGGAAGCCGGTCTGGCCGATCGTCGAGTAGGCCAGCATGCGCTTCACGTCGGTCTGCCGCAGCGCCGCGATGTTGCCCACCGCGAACGACGCGACCGCCAGCCCGGCCAGCACGTTCTGCCACAACTCGTGCTCCTGCGGGAAGGCCGTCGTCAGCACGCGGAACGCGATCACCAGCGCCGCGATCTTGGTGGCGGCCGACATGAAGCCGGTGATCGGCGTGGGGGCGCCCTCGTAGGCGTCCGGCGTCCACATGTGGAACGGCGCGGCGTT
>Ga0066903_100005709_pt1 | contig 10862 bp, 9 predicted proteins | sample PanSoiMetaGPlot1_FD_67491 | JGI IMG/M metagenome (GOLD analysis project Ga0066903, IMG submission 67491) | Tropical forest soil microbial communities from Panama analyzed to predict greenhouse gas emissions - Panama Soil - Plot 1 (version 2) | ecosystem: Environmental > Terrestrial > Soil >...
CACGACTCCGTACGCGACGTGGATGCCGGCGTCTTCGAGCTGCTGCGCCCAGGCGATGTTCGCCTCCTCGTCGAAGCGCGCCTTCAGCTCGACGATGCAGACGACCTGCTTTCCCTCGCCCGCGGCGCGGATGAGCGCCTTCATGATCCCCGTCTCGGCCGCGGAGGTCCGGTAGAGGGTCTGTTTGATCGCGAGGACGTCGGGATCGCGCGCGGCGCCTTCGATGAACGCTTCGACCGAGCTGTCGAAGGAGTCATAGGGGTGCTGGACGAGCACGTCGCCGTCGCGGATGACCGCAAAGAGATCGGGAGCTCCCGCGTCGTCCATGGAGATGAGGCGGGTCTGCGTGATCGCCGTCAACGGCGCCTCCTTGAGCTCCGGCCGGTCGAGCCCTGCGATCGACCACAGCCCTCCGAGGGCCAGCAATCCCTGTGTGCGGACGACGGCGCTCTCATCGATCCGAAGCTCGCGCATCAGCAGATCGAGCGTCTCCTCAGACATGGAGTCGTCGACCTCGAGGCGAACGACTATCGGGGAGCGCCTGCGCCGCAGGAGGACGGACTCGACGGCCGCGACCATGTCTTCCTCGCCTTCGAGCTCGATGTCGTAGTCGGTGTTGCGGGTGACGCGGAACGGCGAATGTTCCACGATCTCCATGCCGGGAAACAGCGCCTCCAGGTGCCGTGCGATCAGCTGCTCGAGCGGCACGAAGCGCTCTCCGTCGGGGAGCACGTAGAACCGCGGCAGCGACTGCGGCACCTTGACCCGCGCGATCCTTCGCGTCAGCTCTCCAGGCACCCTCACGACGACCGCGAGGTTGAGAGAGAGGTTCGAGATGTATGGGAAAGGATGGGCGGGATCGACCGCGAGCGGCGTCAGGACGGGAAAAAGCTGCTCGTTGAAGAGCTCGTCGAGAAAGGCCTGGTCCTCGGCGTCGAGGTCGTCCCAGTTCGAGAGCCGGATGCCGGCCGCCGCCAGATCCGGGACCAGCCTCGACGAGAAGGCGACATCTCGTTCCACGGCGAGCTCCTGAACGCGCTCGTTGATCTTGGCCAGCCGGTCCTGAACGGTCTCGTCGTCGGAGCTGCTCGTCGGAACCCCCGCCTCGAGCCGCATCTTCAGGCTCCCGACCCGGACCTGAAAGAACTCGTCGAGGTTGTCGCTGAAGATCGCGAAGAACTTCGCCCGCTGGAGCACGGGGGAGGTGCGACGGTCCGCGACTGCGAGGATACGCTCGTCGAAGTCGAGCCACGAGGCCTCACGATTGAAGAAGCGGCTCGAAGGCCGCTCCTCGGCGATCGAGAGCTCCCCGGGCTCGACCCCAGCGGCGTCGAGAGCGGGGGAAAGAGGAGTCGGCCGCTCGCTTTCCACCACCTTCCCAGGATAGTCCTTGCCGCCGAGCCGGACCGCAGTCGAGTCCGCCGGGGCTCAGGTTGTGGCAGGCGTGGTTGCTTCCTCGGTCCAGCGAACGAGTTCGTCGGCCAGCGCGTTCACGCGGCGCTCGATGTCTTCACGAACGCGGCGAACTTCCTCGAGCGGCGCGCCCGCCGGATCGCCGACGCGCCAATCGACGTGACGGACGTCGCTCGGAATCGCGACCGGGCCGACGCTCCGCCCCATCGTGACGACGACGTCTGCGCTGGCCAGCACTTCGGTCGTCAACGGCTTCGTGAACGCCTCCGAGAGGTCGATTCCGATCTCTTGCATCGCGGTGCGGACGTTCTCGTCGATCTCGGTGACGGCCTTCGACCCGGCCGAATGAACGCTGACGGCGTCGCCCGCGCGACGCGCGAGCAAGGCAGCGCCGATCTCCGACCTGCCGGCGCCGGTAAGACTGACGAACACCACTTCTGGAACGGATTTCACGAGCCGCCCCGCAGCCTGCGCCTGGGCGCGCAGACGTTCGCGGGCAAAACGCTCTGCGAGAATGTGGACGAACGGGGTGATTCCGCGGGCACTGAGCTTCCGCGCTGACTCGTCGACGACGCCGCTGATCACATCCCGTTCGTAGATACCTTCCAACTCGTCTTCGAGCCGATCGACTGCCGCGGCGAGCCGCAACCTCATCGCATCGTCGAAACCGGGAAATTCCGCGAGCCCCACGGCACGGCATCCTCTCGCGGCTCGCCGAGACAAGGGGGTGTCGAACCGGTGGCGATGTGGTGTCACCTTGACTGCCATGCCGGGACCGTTCTAGGCCGAGCGGCGCGCCAGCCGGTCGCCGCGCTTCCGAAGCCGCTTCCAGGCTGCGGGCAGGCGCTTCTGCACGTCCGCAATCCGCGCGTCCTGTCGCTCGGCGATCCGGCCGGCGACGAACGCGGCCGCAGTCCGTGAGTCCACGACCGTGGCCGCCCGGAGGCGCTCCTTGGCGACGGTCGCGTCCTGGTGCTCGCCGAGGAGATCCTGCAAGGCGCGGGCTGCGGCGAGAAACCGGCGGCTCTGTTTTCCCTTCGGCTCGTACAGTTCGGCCGTATAGCGAGCGCGCTTGAGCAGGATCCGGAGCCGGTGGGTCGAGTCCTCGTCGGGATCCTTCGTCAGGCGCCGGGCGGCCCTGACCAGGCGGCTGAACTCCTTTCGGGCGATGCGCTCGAGCGGGATCTCAGCGGTGTCCGCAGCCAGCCGCGGTGGCGGGCAGAGCCGGGCGAGCAAGAGCCCGTACTGCTCGCTTTCGAGGGTTTCCACGAGCCTGCTTCTCGCAGCCTCGCGCTCTAGCTCGAGCTGCGAGACGACCGTTTCCGCCGCTTTGCGGTCGGCCTTGTCCAGCACCTCGAGCTGGTTGCGCAAATGCTCGAGAAGAACGTCGACATCGCGAACGGGACCCGTCGCGTCTGCGAGCTGCTCGAGCGGCCCGGTCACAGAGCTCCGCCATTCGGCATCGAGGTATCGCCTCGCCGCGCGAAGAATCGCGCGTGTGCGCCTGGCCGCGACTCGATGCTGGTGGAGGTTCTCGGGATCGTCGCCCAGCCGGGTGCCCGGGTCGTGGACGAGAAGCGAAACGCGCTGGGCTTCGAGCATCTCGCGCAGCCGAACGGCGCCAGGATCTGTGCTCACAGGCGGCCCCGGAACGAGGTCCTTGCCGGCGAGGACGCCACCTACCAGCTCCACGATCTCGACCGGGGGAGCGAGCCCCTCGTTTCCGGGCTCCCACGCTTCGACCCGCTCGCCTCGGGGAAGCGACAGACGCCACGTGACGCCGGCCTCGCCCGGCAACCGCGAGAGGGTCATTCCCATCCGCTCGAGGTCCCGGTCGAGCGTGTCGTAATCGTGCGCGACGCTGAACTCGCGCTCGGCCGGCATCCGGCTCGCGAGGGGCGTCCCCTCCTCCGGACGCAAGGCTGTCACCGCCTCCATCCAGAGGACTTACAGCAGCTGCGGGCTCCCTCCTTCTTTTCCCGACTGAGGTGCTAGCCCGGTGGCGCCGTGTGTGACGGCGCCACCGGGATCGATCGCGCTAGCGCTCCTCGCCCGTGGTCGGGTCGAGGAAGAGCTTTTGGTCTTGCTCGTCCTCCTGAGTGAAGTCGAACATGTTGTTCAGCGTCCCAGCAATTGCGTCCAACGACTGATTGCCGATCCTGCCGAGCTGCCAGTTGTCCTCGACGAAGCGGAGGATCGATGACTGGTCGGTGAGCGTGCCGTCCACGAAGTTCTGCTTCGCGAACGGCGAGATCACGAGCAACGGCAGGCGCGGCCCGTAGCCGCAGCGATCCTGATACGCGCCCGCTTTCGCGGTGCCGCACGAGCCGGGGCCGGTCAGTGCATCGTTGACGTCGTTCGACTGGCTGAGGATCGGACCCATTACGTGGTCGTACCAGCCGTCCGAATCGTCGTAAGCGATCACGACGGCGGTGTTCTTCCAGTCATTCGACTTCTCGAGGCGGTTGATCGTGTCGACGAGGAAGTGCTGCTCGTCGAGCGGGTCCGAGTATCCCGCATGCCCGTCCTGGTAAGCGGCCGCCTTGAGGAACGACACGTCCGGCAGGTTCCCGCCGTCCACCGCCGTCCAAAAGTCACTTAGGTCGTACTGGTGGTTCGCCTGGTCGGTCTTGCCGATCATGTCCGGCGCGCTCGGCGGCAGGTGGTGCGGGTTCGACGTCGACGCGAAGTACTGGAACGGCTCATGGTGCGGGATGTAGTCCGTCACCGTGGCCCCCGCGACGTTCTTGTGCGTGGTCGCGCAGGCCGCCTTGCCGTTCACCGTCGACGACGGCTTGAAGCCGCCCTGGAACCAGCCCCACGTGAGGTTGTTCGCGTTGAGCAGGTCACCGACATTCGTGCCACTCATCTGGATCTTTGTCCCCGTCGTCGGCGAGCAGTCGTCGAGCAACGGCCGGGGATCGCCGATGACGGTGCCGTTCGCGACGTTCCCGGCGACCACGGCCGGCGTCGCGCCGTGGGTCTGGCCGCGGATCAGGTTCAGCGCGCCCGGCGTCGACGGCCCGAAGCCGGAGCCGAACGAGTTGTCGCTCATTGCGAAGTGCTGGGCGTAGTTCCACAGTGCCGTGACGGTGTTGCCGTCGTAGTAGTCCATGACGATGTTCTTGTTCGTGCACGACCCGCCCGCGAGGGTCTGGACGAACTTGTCCATCAGGCCGTTGTCGAAGGCCTTCTGCTCATCGGTGTAGTTGTGGTCCTGGTCGCAGGTGACCACGTCCCCCGGCGTGTTCGGATCGAGCCGCGCCGGGTTCGCGAGGTTGGGGTTGGCCGACAGCAGCCCGTTGTTGAGCCCGTTCACAGACGGCGTGTCCGATGCGGCGGTGAACGCCGGCTCTCCTGCGGGGTTCGTGGCGTTCGGGTACGTCCCGAAGTAATGGTCGAATGAGACGTTCTCCTGGAAGATGACGACGAGGTGCTTGATCGGCGTCGTCGTCGCCGGGTCGTCGCCCTTCTGGCGACCGCCCGCCAACGCGGCGACCGACGCGATGCAGGCAACTGCGCCGGCGAGGAGCAAGGCGGCGCCGAGCGACCATCTGCTACGAGGCATAAAGGCCCCCTCGATTCGGGACCGGCGAAGGCCGCCGGTCGATCTGTGCCCACCCGGCGAGTGACTCTATGCGCGTGTCGCCCCGTCGAGGGTGTCGGGGGTGTGACAGTGCGGTAACAGGCTGGTCAGTCCGAGCACGAGGCCCGGTTGCCGACCCCGCCGGCGATGGGCGGTGCTGGGCTCGAACCAGCGACCTCCTGCTTGTAAGGCAGTGGCAACCGTTGTGACCCGTGCGCGCCCGTTCGCTAAACCGGCATGGTTCCTGGGCTTGCGGCTAGGGCGTACCGAACCCGCTTCAGTCGGTACTCGCACCACCGAAGCGGTCTGCCAGCAAAGGGACACCTGAGGCACCGGAACCTGCGCGCCCACCAGAAGGGTCGTGGTATCGCCCGTCCTGGTGGAAGCTCGGAACCGCCGGTTCTATCGCGTCGCTCGTCGGGGTTCCACTCGCCGTCGCCGGGATCATTCTCGCCGTCGTTCTGCGCTGAGACCACCAGCGTTCCGATCGGCGTCTGACGCCCACTGCTTCCACGTCACTGGCTCGCAGCGATGAGAGCCTCCGCGACGGCGCGAAGCTGTCGCGGAGGCATCGTGTCCCACCACGCGTCACTGTGCAGGATGTTGAACGTGCAGACGGTCGCGAGAGGCTTCTCGTTTACCAGCTTCAAGATGTCGCAGGTATCTCTGGCTGTCTTGATCCGCTCCTGCGCCCGCGCGGCCCCGAGGATCACGACAAGCGCTCCGCCAGGTACGCGATGCCGATCGGGTAGCGGTACTCGATCGCCATGTGCGTCGCGTCGAAGAGTTCGAAGAAGTAGTCGGTCACGCCCTGCGCGTCGAGCTGCCTCCGGAACGCCTCCGCACCGAGGTCGAGGAAGACCTGGTCGCGCTTGCCGCAGTCGATGTAGATCGCGCGCAGCGAGCCAAGCGCGTCGCCCCGCTCGGCCGCCATCCGCACCGGGTCCCAGGCGAGCCAGCGCTCCCACACGTCGGGCCGCAGCTCGCCGGTCTCCGTGTCGTAGGGAAGCTGCACGGTGCCGTCCTCGTCCGCCGAGTAGCAGGCGGCCATGCACCAGTCGTTGAGGAGGTGGAAATCCTGGTCCTTCGAGAAGGCCGGCCGCGAGTGGAAGTCCTCCCAGAACTTGTCGAACGAGCCCTCGTAGTGGTCGCGCAGCGCCCGCACGGAGCGGCGCATGTCGGGCAGGTAGCACACCTCGAAGAGCGCGTCGCCGGCGTGCGTCGCCAGGCCGCCGAAGACGTCGGGCCGGAGCATCGGGTTGACCATCGCCCCGTAGCCGCCGCTCGACCACCCTGCGATCCCACGGTGCGCCGCCTCGGGCATCGTCCGGTACCGCGAGTCCACGAACGGCACGAGCTCGTCGACGATGTACGTGTGGTAGCGGCCGGTACCCGGCGAGTCGATGAACTGGCTGCCGCCGAGCGACGTCCAGGCGTCGACGTAGACGAGGACGCACGACGGCGACTCGCCCAGGGCGAAGGTCTCGTCCACGAGCTCCGGGAAGTTCCGGCGAAAGGCGGACCGGTTCCGCCACATGTCGAGCTGGCCGGTCAGGCCCTGGATGACGTAGACCGATGGGAAGCGCCGCTCCGGATCATCGTCGTAGCCCGGCGGCAGGTAGACCCAGAGCGGCCTGACGTGCGGGTCGCCGAGCGCGTTCTCCTTCAGCACCTCGCTCGCGAACGCGTGCTCCTCCACGCGCCCGGCGAGCTCGTACGACCACGGCTCCACTACGGCACCGCTTGCGGCGTGACCTGACCGGTCGACGCGTCTGAATTGATCACTCTGGACACTGGGCGGGACTCTATGCAGACGCCGTGGGCAGGCGCCGGGTGAGCGAATTGGCAGCGGAACCCGGTCGTCTTGACAACGGAGTGGCTCGATGCCCTCCATCGCCGCCAGGGTCCTGGCGTAGGGCTGAACGTCCCCCGTTGCTGCGACCGTCACCGTAACCGTCCTCTTCCCGTGGTCGCGCGTCAGCAGGGTTGCTCCGGTGAAGGCCACGGCAGCCGTCAGGAGAAGGGTGGATCGCTTCCGGGGCGCAGGTGTTACCACAGCGTTCCCATTCGCGTCCTGAGTGTTTGCGGCCAGGTATACAAAAGCCCCGCCGTAGCAGGGCTTTTGGAAGGTGGGCGGTGCCGGGTTCGAACCAGCGACCTCCTGCTTGTAAGGCAGGCGCTCTCCCAGCTGAGCTAACCGCCCTCGGGCCAAGCTTAGTTGCGGCACCGGCCCGTTCAGTCCCAAGGACTCGGCGAAAGTGACCGCCAAGGCAACGGGCTAGGTACGAATCGACTCCACGCTGGGGCGGATCCTCGGGTCCGCCCCAGTGGGCTAGCCGGCCTGTGCCGCGGCTGGCGCGTCGTCCGGCGAGCCGTCGTTGACGGCGCCGTCCCAACCCCAGCCGGCGCACGGGAGTGCAAACACCGACAGAACGGCAACGAGGGCCGCGACGCGCGCGAGCTTCTGCGCTTTTCGGTTCATTTCCGAACCCCCTGACGGGTCCGACCGGCGCCGCGTTCCGATCGCCTTGCTGGATCCGAGAGAGCATCTCATTCGATCCGAGGCAAGACATCACTCCAAAGGGTGACAGGCGGCGGTCACGTGACGGCCGCCTGTCGGCGCTTGTTACCAGTGCGCGCCGCCGTCCCACTTCCAGCCGGCGTTGGCGGCGGAGACGACGATCATCGCGGTCAGAAGAGTCAAGCGGAATACCCAGACACGAACGGTCATCGGGCTTCCTCCTGTCGGTGTCGAGGACATTGCCCCATCGGCGCGCGGCGGCGCCGGCGTGACACCCGATCAGGCTAGGCCGGTCGGACCGAGCAGCTAGGAGTCTTAGGCCAACGGCAGATCGACCATGAACGTCGACCCTTGTCCCTCGCGCGACTTCACCGACAGCGAGCCGCTCATCTGGTCGACAAGCCCGCGCGAGATGAACAGCCCCAGCCCGGTTCCGCCGACCCCTCGGGCGAGCTCCGGGTCGAGCCGCTCGAACTTCTCGAAGATGCGTTCCTGGTCCTGCTCGGCGATTCCGAGGCCTTCGTCGTGGATTGCGAAGCGGACGTAGCCGTCGGCGCGGGAGACCGCGACCTCGATGCGACCGCCGTTCGGGGAGTACTTGATCGCGTTCTCAACGAGGTTCACGAGCACCTGGTTCGCCTTTTCGGGATCGGCAGCGACGGGCGGCAGCCGGTCATCCACGCGCAGATCGACTGAAAGCTGTGCCGGTAGATGCGTCCGCGCGGCGCTGACGACTGCCGCAGCGAGCTCCTCGGCGTCGCAGGCTTGGATCGCCGGATCGAGACGCGCCGCCTCGACCCGGCTCGCCCACAGAACCTGGTCGACGAGCCGCACGAGCCGTTTCGACTCGCTGTAGACGACACGGAGCATGGAGTTGCGCTGTCGCTCGTCGAGTTGCTTCTGCTCGAGCGTGACGGCCGCGCCGTAGACAGACGCGATCGGCGTCCTCAGCTCGTGCGAGACGACGGCGATGAACTCGTTCTTGAGTCGGTCGAGCTCACGCAGGCTCTCGAGTGCCGCATGGACACGACGCTGGTAGAGCGCGAACGCGACGAGCGGGCCCACCAGCGCGACGGCGACGAACGGCGAGCTCGACCAGAGCACGACGAGGATCACGGTCAGCGACGCCATCACAGCGAAAGGCGACGCGGTCGAGACCATTGCGCGCCGCCACCATGCCAGGTATGGCTGGCGCCGCAAACGCGTCACCACCGCCGTGAGCAGGGCGATGTCGACGACGTAGAAGCACGTCGAGCCGATCAGCGCGGCGGCCACAAGCGACGGAATGTCGGTTCCCGGCGAGAGGGCAGCCGCTCCCCCCGCTGCTCCCGCCGCGAGGGCGTACAGGCTTGCGTTGTAGGCGACCCGCGCCGGCCCTCGGCGCCGCGCCGCCTCGACGACAAACATCGTCCCGAAACCGACCAGCGCCGCCGGCGCCCAGCCGTACACGACCGCGGCGCCGACGATGAAGATCGTCGCCAGCGACGTCCGGCCCGCGGCGACGCCTTCGATCGGGACCGGAAACGCCTCGGCGGTGATCGCCGCCGCAAGGAGCGCGAGGATTCCGGCAACCTCGCCCGCGCGCGTATCGCCGGACACGACGGTTGCGAGGGCAGCGACGGTCAGCCCCCAACCCGCAACAGCGACAGGGACGAGGACCGGCAGCATCCTCCGCTCCATGCCGTCGGCGCGGACATGCTGCCCGTCGCCGGAGCCGGCTCGACCCGGCTTCAGTCGGCGGTCGGGCTCAGCGTGGTGGGCGGCGGCGTGCGACATCGCTTGTGATTGCGACGCCGCAGCGCGAGGGGATCATCTCGCGAAACCCCTGGCCACAGCTCTGTACGCGCGCATCGGCGCCTCCAGTCCGGTCGACTCTCTCTGATTATGCCCCCGCGCGGGAAAAATCCCTACCCCCCGATCTCCTCTCCCCGCAGATGTCCGCGCTCGACTCTCGGAAGGCCTACGGCCACCTTCTGAGCTCGTGATCTGCGCACACCTCCCCGGCGCCGCTAGCGCTCTGTTTCTGCCTCGGCCGACTTGCGGTTCGCGTCGTCCACTCCTTCTCGTGCAGCCTGTCGCTCGCTTTCCGCGGTCTCCCGGTTTACAGCCGCCTGCTCACGGCGTGCAGACTGCCGCTGCCGTTCAAGTCTTTCGTCGACACGCTGCTGGCGCTCCAACTCACGCCGTTCCGAGGTGCCCTCGCGAACGTCGGCCATCCACTCACGCTCGTCGGCGGCGCGCTCACGCTCGTCGGCGAGCCGCTCGCGCTCGTTGGCGATGCGGTCCCGCTCGTCCGCCCTCTGCTCGTGCTCCTCAGCGCTCGCATGGCGGGCCCCGCGACGCTCGAGGTTGCTTTGCTCTCTGCGCTCTGCGTGTTCCTCCCGGAGAAGCCGCTCCTCGGCGCGCGCGCGACGCTCCCGTTCCCGCTCCACAGATGTCCCCTCACGCTCGTCAACGGCACGCTCACGCTCGTCGGCGAGCCATTCGCGCTCATCCGCAATCCGCTCCCGCTCGTCTGCGACCCGGCTGCGCTCTTCCGCAAAGCGCTCCAGCTTCTCGAAGGTCGCCGCCCGTTGCTCCTCACGTACCGTTCGCTCGCTAAGCGCATGAGCTTGCCTCGCCGCTAGCCGCTCGCGCTCAGCGACGACATGCTCCCGCTCCTCGGCGATGTGCTCGCGCTCGGCCGCGATGCGCTCACGTTCCGCCACGAGCTCGCTCAGCTCGTCCAGCGCGAGAGTCCCCTGATCAAGACCGTCGTCTGGCTCTCCGGTGCTGGTCGTCGCTCTCATCGCCGTCATCCAATCGTGCCGCTCGAGCAGTTTCGCAGGCGACCGCGATTCGCGGTCCCCTCGGGCTAGCCTGACAACTCGGCTGGGTGCTCCTCGCTTGCGCCGAACCGACACGAGGGGATCGTCGTAAGGTCTTCTGGATGCGCCGGCGTTTCCCGTGGCTGCTCGCGATGCCGCTGATGGCGGCGGGATCGGTTGCCGCGCACTCCGCCACCTACCTCGTCGCCTTCACGCGGACAAGGGAGCACGGCGCCGAGCTGTCTGAGCGCGCGAGCTCGGGTGACGCCGGCTACCTGGTGCTCGTGCTTGGCATGCTCGGCGCATTCATGCTGGTCGCCTGTGCTGCGCGGCTGCTCGCGGGACGGCGCGACCCCCGCGCCAGCGAGCCATCGCCCTGGCTGTTCTTCGTCTTGCCACCGCTCGCCTTCGCCCTGCAGGAATCAAGCGAGCGGCTGCTGCGGACGGAAGCGATCCCGTTCCACACGGCACTCGAGCCGCGCTTCCTGATCGGCCTGCTGCTGCAGCTGCCGTTCGGGCTGCTTGCGTTGCTGAT
>Ga0066903_100005710_pt1 | contig 10862 bp, 12 predicted proteins | sample PanSoiMetaGPlot1_FD_67491 | JGI IMG/M metagenome (GOLD analysis project Ga0066903, IMG submission 67491) | Tropical forest soil microbial communities from Panama analyzed to predict greenhouse gas emissions - Panama Soil - Plot 1 (version 2) | ecosystem: Environmental > Terrestrial > Soil >...
TCCCGGAATGGGGATGCCGGCTCGTCCTGGAATGGGCATGCCTGGCCGTCCCGGAATGGGCATGCTGAGCAATCGCAACCTGCATGGCGGCGACTTGCACCATCATTTTGATCATTTCGATCACCACGATCACTTCCATCACGATCACGACATTGATGTGATCTTTATCGGTTCCTTCGGCTTTCCATGGTGGTGGGGTTGGGGCTGGGGTCCGTGGTGGGGGTGGGGCTATCCATACGGATATTACGGTTATGGTGACCAATACGGCTACGGATATGGAAATGGCTATGGTCAATACGGCGACGCCAGCCACTCAAGAGTAGCCGAGCTACAGCGCAGGCTCGCTCACGCAGGTTACTATCACGGATCGATTGACGGGGTCTTAGGACCACAGACGCGCCGAGCAATTCGTGCCTATGAGCGCAACCACGGGTACGTAGGTTGAACCAGTTTCTTCGAGTCAATAGTGACACTGGCCAGGGTAGTCAGGCCGTCCAATCTTGCTGATCGACCGGCGGACTTCGCAGGGCTAATGGGCGAACCGCCGGTCGTTTTCCAACTTCGTTGGCCTCGACGCGAAAATGTTTTCGGCGTCTCGTTACCGTAATTTCCACGCGATTGGAAATTACAGAATACGGCGAATCCGTCTGCCGCGCTGAGTTGCGACCGTTGCAACTGTAATTGCCGCGCCGAAGGCCTACATTCGAAAGGAAGCAACCATTCGAAACGTGCGCCGATCGGAATCGACACGGCTACTATGCTGGAACCTACAAGAAAAACGGTCACTCGGTTTGCGCACAATTCGCCTATTAATAAATGGTGAGAGAGACTGAATCGAAAAGGCTGATCACGATCTTCTGGATCGGTTTGGTCGCCGGGACGCTCGACATAACCGACAATCTGATCTTCAACGCGTTCCAGGGAGTGACGCCGCCGATGGTGTTTCGGTTTATCGCCAGCGGATTGATCGGCATCGATCGCGCGCGTAATTACGGCCCGGCTTCAATCGCGCTCGGCGTTGCGATCCATTTTTTCATCGCGCTCTTTTGGACATTCATTTTTTATCTGCTTAGCCGTAAGCTGGATTTTCTAGGACGCCGACCCGTCCTCGGCGGCTTACTTTATGGCGCGTTGGTTTATTTGTTCATGAACTATGTGGCTCTGCCACTTTCGCGGATTCCGCCCCGGCCGGCCGCGGTTACGCTTCCGGCCCGAATCAACGCCGTCCTGGCGATTCTTCTTTTTATCGGCCTGACAATTTCATTGCTCACGCGTAGAACTTTGCCGCGCCACTAATCATGCCCGCCATCGGAATCACCGGCGGAGTTTCCACAGGCAAAAGCAAGTTCTGCGATTGCCTCGGCCGGTTTTTGCCCGAGGCCAAATTTTTCAATGCCGACGACGTAGCTCACCAACTTGTCGTTCTTGAAGAAGTTAAACGGGAGCTGGTGAACGAATTCAGTTTTAGCATTTTTTCGCCTAACGGCGACTTGAATCGGGCCGCTCTTCGCGCCATAGTTTTCCAGAACGCCGCGAAAAGGCGCGCGCTCGAACAGATTCTCCATCCGCGGATTCGCCGGCAATGGAGCGTTGAAGCGGATAAGCACCGCAAAACTCCTGAATTTTTCTTCGCAGACATTCCACTTCTCTATGAAACCGCTGGTGAAAGCTTGTGCGACCGCGTGGTCGTGGTCGCCTGTTCGCCCGACATCCAACTCGTCAATCTCATGCGAAAAATGGGCGTCGAACGCGCCGCGGCCGAAGCGATGATCAATTCTCAAATACCGCTCGAAGAAAAAATCAAGAAAGCCGATCACGTGGTTTGGAACAACGCCGACCTATCCACGCTCGCGAATCAAGCTGCGAGTTTGGTCGCGCTTTGGCGTCAGGAAAAATGGACGAAGTAGGAGATCAAGAATTTGTGGAGGCGGGCGCCTCGCCTGCGGGAAAAGAATTACAGCCCGGGACGGCTGCCTCCACAACGCCGAAAGAGTTAAGCATCAACGAGCTGGAAAAACTCGATGATCTTTTCCCGATCGCGGCCGATTTCAATTTGCATCTTCATCCTGCACGGACCCGACATCATCATGTTCTCGATCTTGCGCGCGCCGCGCTCGGGCAAGGCGCGAATGTCACTGCGGAAGGTTTTCTCGATCAAGTCGGCGATTCATTCGGATTGCTGCGTTATCCCGAGCTGAACTTCCTCCCGGTACCGGAAGACGTTTATGTTCCGCGCGCGGCGATCGATCTCTATCGACTGCGTCCCGGCCAAAAACTTTCCGGAAAACTTCGGCTCCCGCGGGATCGCGAGAAAGGACTCGTGCTCGACGACGTCCTCACAGTCGAAGGCGAGCCGGCCGAAAAATGGAGCGAACCGACCGACTTCGAAAAACTGACGCCGCAATTCCCACAGGGGCGGATCATGCTCGAAAATCCGAAGACGAATTCGATTTGTGCGCGCGGTGTCGATCTTCTGGCGCCGCTCGGGCGTGGGCAACGTGGATTGATTGTCGCGCCACCGCGCGTCGGCAAAACTATTTTGCTCAAGGAAATCGCCAAGGCGATCCGGGTGAATCATCCCGAGATCGTTTTGATCCTGCTGCTGGTGGACGAACGGCCGGAAGAAGTGACCGATCTCGCGCGCGAGATCGATTGCCAGATTTATCATTCCAATTTCGACGAAAGCGTGCAGCGACACGTGCAGGTGGCGGAGTTGGTGCTCGAGCGCGCCAAGCGTCTGGTCGAAATGAAAAAAGACGTGGTGATTTTACTCGATAGTCTGACCCGGCTGTCGCGGGGCTACAACAATTTGCAGCCGAACAAGGGGCGGATCATGTCGGGCGGCGTTGAAGCCAAGGCGTTGGTCAAGCCGAAGAAATTTTTCGGAAGCGCGCGCAACGTGGAAGAAGGCGGCAGCCTGACCATTCTCGCAACCGCGCTCACCGAAACCGGCAGTCGGATGGACGAATTAATTTTCGAAGAATTCAAAGGAACCGGCAACATGGAGCTGCATCTGGATCGCGCGTTACAGGAAAAGCGGCTTTATCCCGCGATTCATCCGCTGCTCTCGGCGACGCGGCGCGAGGACTTGCTTTATCACCCGGAAGAATGGGAGCGAGTCCAACTCTTGCGGAAAGCGATGGCCGCGCTCCCGCCAATCGAGGCGATGGAAAAGTTGATCGACAATCTGAACGCAACGAAAACGAATGCTGAGTTGCTGCTCAGTGGACTGAAATGAAAAGGCTCCAAATTCCAGGCTCCAAATTCCAGGTAAGTTCTAAGCCTCAAATCCCAAGCGCGCGGGGTCGGTTTGAATTTTGGAGGTTGGAATTTCCTTGGGATTTGGGATTTTGGAATTGGGGTTTTCGCCGGTGATTACGTCTGCGGCTCAGCTCACGGATTTAATCGGCGCGATCAAACCTCACGACCGTGTAGCTATCGACACCGAGGCGGACAGTCTTCACTGCTATCGCGAGAAACTTTGCCTGCTTCAGATCAGCATTCCCGAGCGCGATTTCATTGTCGATCCCTTGGCGAATGTCGATCTTGGACCGTTGCGCGGTGCGCTCGCGGAAAAGGAAATCGTACTTCACGGCGCGGACTACGATCTCCGATTACTGCGGCGAAATCTAAATTTCGCTTCCAAGAGAATTTTCGACACCGTGCTCGCCGCGCGTCTGATCGGCATTCACGAATTCAGTTACGCCGCGCTGGTGAAACGTTATTTCGACATCGAGTTGGTGAAAGGTTCACAAAAAGCGAATTGGGCGCAGCGGCCGCTCTCGAAAAAGATGGAAGAGTACGCGCGAAACGACACCCGTTATCTGCTGCCGCTGGCTGATCGATTGGAAAATGAACTCGAATCGCGCGGCCGAATCGAGTGGTTTCGGCAATCGTGTCAGCGCGCACTCGAGCAGGCGGCGATCGATCGCGAACGCGTTGGCGATGAAGCGTGGCGAATTTCCGGCGCGGGCGCGTTGCGCGGGCGCGCGTCGGCAGTGTTGCGCGAGCTCTGGAATTGGCGCGAGTGCGAAGCCGAAGCCGCGGATCGTCCGCCCTTTCACATTTTGCAGAATCGTGAGCTGATTTTCTCCGCCGAAAAATTCGCGCACGGCGAAACTCCCGATTACAAACATTTCTTCGATCGTCGTCGCCGCGCTTTTCGCGAAGCCGGTGAGCGGGGAATGAGTTTGCAGGAGAAAGACTGGCCGGTGCGGCCGAAGCGATCCGGAACGCGACCGACCGCCGAAGTGATCAAACGAACCGAAAAATTTCGGCACGAGCGCGATCACGCCGCGAAAGAATTGCACATCGAAGCGTCCTTCATCGCTCCGCGCGCAACTCTGGAAGCCATTGCCGCCGATTCCGCGCGCGCCGGCGCGCTTCTCGTTCCCTGGCAGCGCGAATTGCTGAAGTTTAACTAATGAGAACAAGCTCAGCCGCCGCTGACGACAGCGAGCTGCGCCGCGAATTTCAGTATTGAATTTGTCATGTGAAATTATCCGCGCCGTGAAGCGGTTGGCTGGAGCGCTTGGTTAGGTCTTTCGTGTTGCTTCAATTTCGGTGTCCAATCAATCCCGCAATACGGGCAGAAACGGAAACCTGAGGGAATGGAAAACCAACTGGCGCTTGCACGACCGATGTGTCCTGCTCGCCTTGCTTCCGCACGAATACGTTTCATAATAAGAAGAAGAATCACATCTCAGAAAGGAGGTGTTATGAAAAGGTTAGTAAGCCTAGTTGTGGGCGCAGCGTTGCTCACAACTGTCAGCGGGATCCTGACGGCCCAGACCGGAGCGGTCAAATCGACGACGAGCAAACCCTCGCAACAAGTGGACAAAGCTTCGCCGAAACAGATGACCGGCAGGATCACGCAAGTCGACAACGGTGGACAGACGTTCGTGATTGTGTCGAACGGAAAGAATTACCGCTTCACGTATGAAAAAATCGGCTTGACCTACAAAGTCGGGCAGATCGTGGACGTGACTTATGTCGTCAATGCAGGCGGTCAGATGGAGGCGACCAATCTCAACTCGTCCAAGGCCAACGTCTATTGAACGTTCAGCATCAGGTCGAAGTTTTTTGATTTGTTGATTGCCATGCGCCCATCGATCTAGCTTGCGCCAAAGCCTGGCGGAAGCGATGCGATCGGCAACAAAATGGCGTGGGGAAAAAATGTGCTCAGCGACGAGCTGCTCGTTCTCGAGACGCCGTTTGAAAATCTCGATGGCTTCATCACGCCGACGAAATCATTCTACCGGCACATTTCGTTCGCTCTCTTCAGTTAGCCTAACGAGAATTAGAGAACGTTCGTAACATAAGGCGAACATTTTTTGGCCTAATATTCAGTCGACGTATCCTTAGCAATCGGCACGACGTTCTCGCACGTGGTAACAAAGTTCCACCGTGCCGCTCTTGTAAGCTTTGACTTCCGCTAAATGGAGAGCGACGTCGCGGTCGAACCGGCGCGCTTCTCGTTCCCTGGCAGCGCGAGCTGCTGCGCATCGCAGAGGTCACAAATCACAAGTCCCAGTTCAGCTAACGAGAGAAAGTTATTTTTTCGCGGGAATCTCGTCGGTATCGCGACCATCGAAAGTGACAACAATGTTACTTTTCCTTGCGTCCGACAATTCATTGCCGACGGCCCGTTTAACTAATTAAAGGGAAAGAGATCGAATAGAGGCCATGCAGGACCATGTCAAAACTAGGACAAGGGAATGAAAATATGAAAGGGATTCTATATTCAATATGCATTGGTAGTCTGGCTCTGGCGCTGACGGCGCAAGGCCAGCAAATTCAGGGAAATGCGAATGTTAATGCGACAGCGAAGGCGCGAAGCTCCTCGCGGGCTCAGGCGGCCACATCAACAAGGGCAAACGCCGCAGTGACGAGCAAGCAAATGCATGCCAACGCGCAAACGAAGGTGCACGCGACGACCTCAGCAAACGAGCGCGCGCCGATGAGTATGACGCGATCGCGCCAGAACGCGACTGGCAGTCGCGTTCATCAGCGTGCCAATGTGAGCGTGCGGACAAGAGCGTCGGCGACGGCGGACCGCAACCGAATGCGAAGTTCAACAGTGAATGCTCGCTTTCGGGGCCGCAATAGCGCGATGGTCAATCGCCAACGCGAACGAAACATCGCAACGACCGAGCGGGTGAGAGCCCGAGAAAATGTCAACGCTCGTAACAAGACTAATGTTCATGCAATGGTCAACGTGAACGATCGGACGCGGTTCACAAACGTCACGAGGATCACATCCAACGGACGGACTTTCGATCGGGCCATGTTTCGCGATCGGGACGATTGGCACCTGCACATGGGATTTCATGACCGAGTCTTCTTTGTCAACCGCTTCTCGGAAGTGACATTCATAAACGGATGCTCGTTTTTCTTGGACGGCGGCATTTTTTGGCCGGCGTTTATTATCGGCGAGAGCTGTGTGCCTGCTCCAAACGTAGTGTTCGTTGCCGTGCATTAAGGATTAACTGCGGGGCGCCGGGTGACCTCCGTGCCTCGCAATCTCGCGCCGACGCGCGCTGCTTGTTCCGTGGCAACGCGAACTGCTGAAGTTTAGCTAATCGACATTCCGATTGTAGTCGGCGAGCGGAAACAACGCTTCCAAACCGGGGGATTTGGTTTTCCCCTTTGTCGGCGAATACACGTATCCGGTCAGTCGAGCGTAGTTATCCAGATCACTGCTCCACAAATAGCTAGCTTCAAAGGGCTGGCCATTCAGCGAAAAGTGCACTCGCAATACAGGCTTACCACTTTCCGACGCGGTTTTATCGAGAATAACTGGCCCATCAGAGGTTTCGCCGGCAACCCGGCGGCTAAATTCAAGGTCTGCGCCATGTTTTTTGAAAATCATTCGACCTGTATAAGTCTCGTCGGAATCCGGCTTTTTGCCGATCACAACATATTCTCCTTCGATAAAGCCTGCGACAAAGTCATCATCGCGAGATGGTGTTGGCTCGGTGGGTTGAGCGCTACTGCACGCGAGATAAACACTGATCGCAATCAGAGATCGCAAGTTCATTGCTCAGTCGAGGTGTGTCCTCGCACGTGATAACACAGTTCCACCGTGCCGCTCTTGTAGGCTTTGACCTCCGCTAGATGGAGCGCGATGTCTCGGTCGAGCTTTTCGAAGAACTGGACCCCATCGCCAATTAAGATCGGCAGGATTGAATAACGAACTTCGTCGGCTAGCCCGAGACGAAGGCATTCGCCGGAAACTGCACCGCCTCCAACAAACCAGATGCTACGGAACTTGGGTCGCAGCTGCCGATTCACCAACTCCGCAAGATCGCCCGAGTAGAACTGAACGGTATCCCGAGTTCGCGGCAGATTGCGACTGGTGAGGACGAAGGTGGGTTTGTCGCCATACGACCACCCGAATCCTTTGGCTTCGAATTTCAGCGCGGTCTCATAAGTTCGCGATCCCATGACGTAGCAGTCGATCGTTTTGAGAAAACTCTCGACGAATTCTGGGTCTAGATTTTCCCCGCCTGCGAATTCGTCTGAGGTTTCCATCCAATCGACTCCCCCGTCCTTTCGCGCGATGAAACCGTCGAGGCTCGTCGCCATGTGAATCGTTACGCGAGAATCATGGTGCACTGCAGCAAACTATAGTTGGGTACATTATGGATGCACTAGCGGGAGAGTAATCAGTGTTTGCCATCGCGCAGCGTGAGTCCACCTAACGAGAACGAGCTCAGCCACCGTTGGCGGGAGCGAATGTTTCACGATTAACAGATAACGCGCGGCTCCGCCGCGTCCAGCCGTTGGCTGCGGCGATTGGTTAGGCGACTCACCCTCTCGGTGTGCGCTCGGCTGCCGCGATGAACGACTCGACCGAAATACGCATAAGCCTGTCAAAATATGAATGGACGACAATCATCGCAAACAGTGAAAGAGAGCCAGTGAAGTCGGGAGTCTGGTCTTGAAATTCCGCAACGTGGTAGATGAGCGTGGCGCGAAGATGGCTGATCTCGCGAAGCACCTGAGAAACATTGTATCGCTCTTCCCAGCGCATATGCCCGTGGGTGGCCGCTTCATAAGCGGTGTCGAACATGAGTTGTGGGTTAAAGGCGTTGCAAAGTGTCTGGCAAAGACCGCTGACTATTTGTGGGGTGTGATCTCTGAGCTGGTCGTGAGTGAGCTTGTCCGGTGCAGGGATTGTCTGATCGCGGCTAACAGCGTCTTCCCACTCGGCGAGAATGCGCTCGTGGCGTTCGGCGATAAACTCGGCCAGTCGGACGCTAATCCTCTGCTGGTCTGGAGTTGGAATTGGTGGCGTGATCAGATCCAGCCTCCCCTCTTGGGTTCGCACCAGGGGCGATCAATCGACGTATTTTTCAGCGACCGCCATGCGGCGACGCGATTGTTAAACTTTTCCACGGCTTCGCTTCAAGAAGAAGAAAAACGCAATCGCGCCCAAAAAAGTCACCGCGGCGGCAACGATGATTATTTTTAGAATCGAGGAGTGAGCAAAAGGGAACGCCGGACTTGTCGCACGCGCTTGGGCAACGGGCCAATGCCCTTTGATGCTGATCGGCGTGCCGAGGTCGATCCAGTTGTAAAACCATTTGGCTGGATTAGCCCCCGCCAACGGCAAACGAATACAGCCGTGCGAAGCCGGATGTCGCGGCACTTTTTGGAACCCGTGAATAAGAGTATTCTCATGGACCTGTACACTCCACGGCATCGGCGCGTTGTGGTAGAGCCGGGAACGATGCATGGGAGACTTGAGCGGTCCCGCTCTGAAATCTCCCGGCGGCGTCTTTCGTCCTTCTCGACCTGAACTGATGTGACTGTCGAGGACGAGGCGGGCTCCTTGATACGCTCGCAGACGCTGATTCGCCAAATCCACTTCGACACGTTTGTCGGCAAACCGAATCACGGCTTGTTTGAACAAACCACTCGCGACGCGCGCCTGCATTCCGTCCTCGCTCCAACTGATCGTCGCGCCGGCGCGCTGCAATTCTTCAAGCGGCGCAAGGACAGGTCCGGTCGGCAGCTTGCGAAGACGAGTTGGGTCGAGCGGTGTGTTGTTGAGAGAGACCTGTTCCGACTGTTCGTCCAAATGGAATTCCCAGCCCAGAACCGGCGCGATTTCCTCGATCGAAACAAAAAGGCGGTGGGGATTATCGGCAAAACTAAGGCCGTCAATTTCAGTTGAGGCGTCGGCTAACGATGGGGCGACGATCGCCAGCGCCAGCAAAATCAGTTGGACAAAATCGCGCTCAATCGACGCATTTTTGAACAATCGTTTAGGCACCGCCCTTATTCCGCAATTTGGTTTCGAGCTTATCGAGAGGTGAGAAGATGATGCACGGCAAGTCGGCGTTTTTTCCGAGGAAGAGATTCGGGATCGCCATCACTTCGCAACCCGGGACGGCGCGCAGACCGGCAACTATCATCGAGACTCCGAGAAACGTAATAGCTGCGAGCTGGCCTTTTCCGTGGCCGACGATTGGCAACCCCGAACTGCCGGCAATAAATACCGCAATGAGTAATCCCGAAGTCACGACAGCCCCGACGCCCGGGCCGGCGGAAAAAACGCGTCGCGCGACGAGGGCGTGGATCACGCAGCAAACGCCGATCAAGGCTAACACCAGCAGCAATGAAACGATCGTTATGCGTGCCGGGATTCGGAAATATACCGGCGTGACATAAATTGTCAGCGCGAGGCCGAGCAGAATGCGAAGCGCGCGTCCTCCGAATTTGGGTGCCTGCATTAGTCGACGTATTTTTGAGCGATCGGCATCATTACCAATTAAGGACTCAATCGCGCGGTGAAGATTTCGCAATCGGTACCGTAATCTTTCTCCACGCAATTGGTGAAGTAAATCACCTTACCGTCCGGCGACCAACGCGGCGCCGTTCCTCGACCCTCTGTGTTCGCGACCAATTGGGGATTACTCCCATCGGCATTCATCACGAAAATCTGATAACCGTGCCCGCGCCGATTCGAGGCGAAGGCGATTCGTTTTCCGTCGGGCGACCATGCCGGCCAACCGTCGAAGAACGGATTGTTCGTCAAGTTGCGCGGATTTGAGCCATCGCTGTTGGCCACGTAAACCTCCGAGTTTTCCTCGCCGATGATTTTTCGAAACACGATTTGTCGCATGTCGGGCGACCAGGAGCCGTAGGTGTTAATTCCGCCGGTGATGATCGGCGTGACTTTCTTTGTTGCGAGGTCGATCGAATAAAGTTCTGCAGTATTTTTCTTTGGTGGTTCCAGGTCGTCGTTCGTGCAGTAAATGATCCGCTTACTGTCGGACGACCAGTTCGGATGAATCGTGTTTTGCTCTGGCGGAGTCAGCAGTTCGATATTGCTGCCGTCAATATGCATGACCGCGATCCGGTTCTTGCCGCCCCCAATCAGGACAAAGGCAATCTGGTTTCCGTCGGGTGACCACGAAGGGTCTTCGTGATCGGCATCATCGCGCGTCAGTTGCGCACTCTTCGAACCGTCAATGTTCATCGTGAACAATTGTTCCTTGCCGGAAACCATTGAGATGTAGACCAGCCGTTTGCCGTCTGGCGACGGTGAGGGATCGAAATTTTGCGCGTGCGTAATTTGAATCGGAATTGCCAATGGAACGTCTCGCGCCTGGAGTGCGAAGAATGAAAAGGCCAGAAAAAAGGCCGCGATTAACGTTGCACGAAGAGCGACCGTTGGCTTCATCTTTTGGTTAGGTCTGTCACGACCGTCGCGCGCGCAAAGAATCGAGGCTCCACTCACCGCCGCCGCGGAAGACGATGTAGAGAAAAACAAAACAGTACAGGACCGCCAATTCGCCGTGACTAAGGATCGGCCAAAAGCTACGACTCGCATGTGCTTTGAAATAGGCCAC
>Ga0066903_100005711_pt1 | contig 10862 bp, 14 predicted proteins | sample PanSoiMetaGPlot1_FD_67491 | JGI IMG/M metagenome (GOLD analysis project Ga0066903, IMG submission 67491) | Tropical forest soil microbial communities from Panama analyzed to predict greenhouse gas emissions - Panama Soil - Plot 1 (version 2) | ecosystem: Environmental > Terrestrial > Soil >...
CGCGCCTGCGTGGTGTACACCACGTTCTTGCTGACGCGCTCGATCTTGGACAGGATCTCCTCGCAGGTCGGCAGCCGGCCGGTCGTGCGCTGGAAGTCGAGCATGAACGCCAGGATCTGCCTCTGCCTCGGTGACAGCGTGTCAGGGTCGCTGTAGCGGCTGTAGCGCCGCTCCTCCGTCATTGTCTCCACTTAAGCACCTCCACTTGTCCTCGATGTTGCTGAACGGGCGGCCACACTGTATGGTAGCCTGGACTCAGGGAGGTGTCAACCGGCGCGGGCGCTTTCTCCGCCCCAGCGCACCTCAGCCTTGGCCGACAGGGCCGCCGCCTCGCGCGCCAGTTCGTTCCAGCCGAGACGGCGCATGGCCTTGGCGGCGTGGCGCAATTTGTCCTTGACGGTGGTGTAGTCCTTGGTCCTTTTGTCCTCGCTCTTGTGCCTGAGCTCCGCCTCACATTCGCGGCGCAGCTGCTCCTCATCCAGTTCTTCCAGCCGGGCCAGTCCCTCGGCGGCCAGGCGCTGGCGAAGGGTGGTGGTGGCGCGCGCCGCGCTGCGCGCTTGCGCCTCGTTGGGCGGGGCGCCGTTGTTGATGGCCGTGGCCGCCCGGTAGGCGGCGCGCTGGTCAGTGGGGGACAGATCGGCCAGCGCCGCTAAGGGCCGCACGCAGCCGTTAGCGCCGGGGGAAAGCGTGCTTTCCGCGCCGAGGTTGGCCTTGACGGCCTCGGCCTTGAGCAGCTTGCGTATCCACACGCTGGAGATGCGCCACTTGACCTTACAGTAGGCGCGGAAGGTGGCGTACTCGTCGCGGTACAGGCGCAGCCGCTTGATCTCGGCGAGGGCCTCAAAGACCTCGCGGACGCTGTTGACGCCCCGGGCGACGACGGCCTCAAGCTCCAGCTTGCGGTCGCGCTCAGTGCGTGACAGGGCGGCGGTCATGGACAACATCACCGGCCTCCGTAATGCCGGCCTCGGTGCCGGACAGTTGGTGGTAGTCCAAAGGGTGAAACAGCGCGAAGCCGGCGGCGCGGCGCCGCGCGTACAAGAGCACGCGGTAGGCGCGCAAAAACGCCAGCGGGTTGCTCGTCGGAAAAGGAGCAATGGGCCGCTCGGCCATGCCGCCCGGGTCGCGCTGGCACATGGCGCGCAGCCAGTCCTCCACCGACACGTTGTGGTCGGCGAGGAGGACGTGCTTGCAGCGTGGCAGAAACCGCCACTTCAGCTTGCGCGTGCGCTCCGGGCACTTGGGGGTGGGGTCGGGCACATGCTCGACGATCACCCGCATCTTCTTGGGGCAGGAACACGGCCCCACTTCCAGGGCTAAAACAGCCCGCTCGTCGGCGTCAACCAACGACTCGGGCCGGGGCGTGTCGGCCTGTTTCATCGCTGAGGGCCCTTCGCGGCCCTCCCCGCACCACCCCGGGCCTCCCGCAGGCCCGGGGATGACTCTCGCCGCTTCTCTGTTCGTCAGGGGGAAGACGACGGGCGCGATTCTTTGACCAGCATGGCGACAATGAGAACGCCGGCGACCAAGGCGGCGAAGCCCATGATCGGCTTGCCCCACGCCACCTCGATGTTGGTCACCGAAAAGAGGCCGTAGAGCAGGAGAAAAATGGCCAGGGCGACCCAGGTAATTTTCACGATCATGGCCTCACTCCGCGCCGGCCCGTAGATAAGAGAGGTCTGACCCACGCACCTGATCACCTCCCTGGCAGGTTAACGCAGCTTTCGCTGCGTCCCGGCCCCCGACTTCTGCTGCGCCCGAGGGCATGGCGCCGGCCGGCGCGGTAGTGGCTCAGTGATACCATGTCGTTCGACAACGCGGGCAAGTATGGGTGTGCGTCCCGCCCGGGCCGCGCCCGGAGATCGTGTACTGGGCGGTGCCACAGTTAGGGCAATTGTGGCTCGGGTTGAACCGCAGGCCAGCCCTCCCCCCGGTCGCTAGGCCGGGCCGCCACGGCGTGAACGACCCGGCCCGAGGGGAGGGCGTGGTCAAGGGCGGCGGAAGTAACTCGGGTACAGGCCCGCCCGGTAGCAGCTGGCGAACGTGGCGCGGCGGTCCTCCACACTGTAGCTGCGTGGCGCCGGTCGCCGGCGGTACGCCACCTCCTCGCCGTTGTCCATGCGCGGCGGCGCATCGCGTGACGGGCCGAGGTACTCGACCTCGCCCTCGTCGCACTCCACGACACGCCCCCGTGGCACCGGAGCGAAACGCTCCGGGTAGCGCGGCTCGCGCGACTCGTAGATGCTCGGGCCGCCACGGTCGTAGCCGTTGTCATCGCCGGTGTCGTAGCGCAGCTGCAACCGGCTGCCCGGGCCCTGGAGGTCAAGATTCAATGCCCGGGCGGCCACGCGCGGGGCCGGCGGCGGGCCTACGACGCGGCTGGTGCCGCCATAGCAACCACCCCCGTTGCCGTTGGCGTAGCCACCGCCGGCGTAGGCCCGTGCATAGCCGCCGTTGGTGTAGGCCCCTGCGTACGGCCGCACCGGCACACAGTACTGGCCCGGGGCGGCCATGCTCGTCAGAAGGACGACAGCGTACATTAAGAACCTCCGTGATCAGATGAAGAACTTCTTTCCGCACCGCTTGCACTCAAGCTCGACGAAGTGCCACGGCTGACCATGAATATCGTCGGGGTAGTCGTGGTAGTCGTCGCCCGGGCCTCTGCCCCGCGACATCTCACAGACGGCACGGGGGCTCAGCCGGAAGCGGGCGAGAAACCACAGCCACAGCCGCCGCAGCATCATCGGCACCACGGGCAGAAGGCCAGCGCTAAGAGGACGAGGGCAAGGGCCAGGCCCACCCACCCGGCCGTGTCTTGGCGGACGTAGCCCCACCACTCTTTGAGCGTCATCAGCGGCACCACGGGCAGTCGTCGAAGCCCCTGGCCCAGCCGCCGCCCCAGCCACGCGCTGAGCGGAAGCTGAAGTCGGTGCCGAAGCCGTCACGGCGGAACCGGAAGTCGATGTCGTGGTCGCGGCGCGGGAACGAATAAATCTGCGGGGCGAAGAAGCGCGGCTGGAAGTCACGCCCTGAACTGAAGCTGAGGCTCAGGTCGCGGCGCGGTGCAAAGCAGCCGGGGCCGACGCAGCCGGAAAAGCCGCTGAAGCGCGGCGCGGCACGGCGGTAGCGCAGGGTGACGCGCTCACGATCACGCCCGAACAGCTGGGCCCGGGCCTCGACCGGTAGGCCGAAGAAGAGCAATACACCGATGATCAGGGCAGTCCGCATGGCCAACTCCTTTACAAAGACGTGAACATAGCTTATCGCCGGGCCAGTCGCCTGTCCCTGATTGTTGTTGGCGCCGGCGAGGTGCCCAGCACCTGGCTGCGGCGCAGGAAGAGGCGGCCGTTGGCGTACTCGCAGTGGAAGCCGGCATCGACGCGCGCCACCGAGTAGTAGTAGACATCCGGCATGATGTCGATGACGGCAGACGGGAGGAGGACCAGGGCCACGGTCGGGTCGGTCGGGTCAGCCGAGATGTGGCCGGCGCTACTGAGCCGGCTGAACATCAGCGTGCCGTCGTCCAGCTGGCGCACGTCCATGCGCAGCTGCTCGGCCGAGATGTTGTGGTCACACGCCACCTCCAAGACGGCGTCCTCGGCCTCGTAAAGCTCAAAGTCAGATGTGATCGCCATGACGTGACCCGCGATCCGGGGACGATTGCCGGTGCGGCCGTTGATGACGGGGCGGTTGCCCGCCGCCGCTTCGACTCGTGGCCTGGTGTTGGCCAGCCCCCTGACTCGGGCGCGATGGCTCGGCAGAACAACGGCGCCGCCGGCAAAGGTGCTGCCGCCGAAAGTAACCCCGCCGTAGGCAACAAGCAAAACGGTCGCGAACCGCTCCGTGCCGGCCCCGCCAAGAACGGCGCCGCCGGCCGCCGGCGAGACATACAAGATCCGCCCGCTGGCGCTGCCGCCTGTGGTCGCCCCGCCCGCCGACGGCGGTGCCGCTGTCAGCCCCACCAGAGCGCCGCCGCCGGTATTCACGCCACCCGCAGTGGCGATGCCGGCCCAGACGACGCCGCCGGTGGCGCTGCTGCCGAAGACAGCACCACCGGACACTGGCGGGCTGACGGCCTGCGTCACGCTCGGCGTCGTACTGGCACCGGTGACGGCGCCGCCACCAGTCAATGGCACGAAGGCGGCCGGGGCCGGGGCGCTGCCACCGGCCTTGACGCCGCCGGTCGTCTGATCGCTGTACACCAGCCCCGCCGGCGGCGCCGCCCCGCCGGCCGTGACACCGCCGCCGCCGCTGACGACCAGAACGGCGCCGTAGCTGCCGGAAGCGCCGAGGGTGACACCGCCCTGCGCCGGTAGGGTGAAGCCGATGCCGCCGCTGGCCGAGGCGCCGAGGGTAGCGCCGCCGCCGGCGGTGACCGTGTAATTGCCCGGCGGCGCCGTCGAACCGCCGAGGACGGCGCCGCCGCCGGTAGACGGTGCCAGTGTCAGGGCCGTGCCAGCCGCGCCGCCGAGGACGGCACCACCGGCGGCGGGTGACGCGGAGACGATGGCGGTGCTGGCGGCGCCGCCGAGGGCCGCACCGCCGCCTATGGGCGGTGACAGAGTCAGGGCGGTCGCGGTCGCACCACCGAGGCGGGCGCCGCCGGCATTGATGGCAGTGAAAATGAGGCCAGCCGTAGCGGCACCGCCGAAGCTGGCGCCGCCGCTGCTACTGACGGTGATAATGGTCAGGCTGGAGCGCAGCACCTCCAGAACGACCTGCGTCTCGCGAACGACGGGCAGCCCGCCGCGCAGCACCTCCAGAACGCTCTGGCTATCACGGACCACCGGCGTGCCACGGCGCAGCACCTCGACGGCGATCTGGCTGATGCGGGCCTGCGTGATGGCCTGGCTGAATGACAGGCCGGTGCCGCCGTTATAAAGGAAGCGCCGCTCCCACGGGTGCAACCGGCGCTTGTAGAAGCACCACTCGTCCATGCGGCCGTTGAGCCTGTTTGTGCCGGTGGCGCTCTGGCCGAAGAACATGCTGGCCGTCGTGTCGTTCAGCGAGCTCGGCAGGGCCGTCGTGGCGTCGTAGGCTTGATTGACGCCGAGGAACAGGTAGCCGGTCACGGGGTCGAAAAAGCCGCACAGGAAGTACCACGTCACCGACACGATCGCGCCGAAGCTGTTGGCGTTGACCGTGTACCCGCTGCTGCCGGAGTAGACCGTCAGCCCGAAGCGCGAAGTCCCGCCGTTGAGCAGCAGGTGCGTCTCGCTGCCCGCCGCCGTCGCGTTGTCGCCCTTGTTGATGACGCTCGCCGTCGATGCCGGCGCTGACGTGTAGAACCAGCCGGCGACGGTAAAGCCGGTGCCGCCGGCCGACAAGACCGCCGAGTCGGGCGCGGCGAAGCCGCCCGTGCCGTTGAAGGTGCGACAGCCGTTGACCTTGCCGGGGGTAGTGGCCCCGGGCGCAGTGCCGGTCGTCGCGGCGTCTTGATGGTTGATCGAACTGTCCAGCGCCGCGCCGGACGCCTCGTCCATCGCCCACCAGCCGGACAAGCCGACGCCCATGTCGGTCGAGGGCGAGTCCGGCTTGCCGAAGCTGGAGTACGGCAGGCCGTTGTAGTCGTCATACAAGTCGTCGCGGTCGTTGGAGCTCAGCACGCGGCCGACGTAGTAGTTCACCTCATCGATGTAGCCGTTGAGGTAGTTCTGGTTGCCCGTGTACGGCCGCGCCCCGATCATCAGCGGCGTGGACGGGTAGCTGGTGGCGGCGTTGGATGTGGCGGTGGTGGCCGGCGCACCACGGTTGAGGATGATGCCGATGGTGTGGTTGGGCTGATCGTAGTAGGCGCTGATGTGGTTCCAGCCGCCGGTCGAAATGTTGGTCGGGTGGTTGACGAGGAAGTAAGTCCCCGTCGTGTTCAGGAACATCTGAAGGTGCGGGAACGTGCCGTCGTGAATGAACATCAAGAACCATTCACGGCCGGTGCTGTCACTGTCGCGGCTGATCAGCTGCTGCCCGGTGCCCGAGGTCGGGATGCTCCCCGGGTAGAACCACAGCGAGAGCTCCCAGCTTTGGTCGCCGGCGCTGAACAGCGAGTTGGCCAGGTAGTGGTAGTTCGGCACTGCGTTGTTGTAGTAGCGGCAGTTGCCGACCTTACCGCTGGCGGAGGCAGGGTTGTTGACGGCCGTGAGGTCGAGGTGATTGGCCGTGTTGTCGATGGCATTGCCCGACGCCTCGCCGAGGGAGTAGCTGGCCACGAGATTGGTCAGGAGGCCCATCGGCGCCACTCATGCGATTAGCTTCACGCCGGCCTCGATGCCGTTGACGGTCGTGTCGTCCCACGCCCCGCCGGCCGGCTTCGTCTCCAGCATCTGGAGGTTGTAAGCGTAGCTATCCAAGACGGCGATGTTCGCCTGCGGGTAGTCTGTCCCGCCCGAGCGCAGCAGCGGGGCAACCGTCCGTGAGCCGGCGTTGTCCTTGCGCAAGAGGGTGTTGATCTGCACCCCGGGGATCGCCGCCGACGCGGCGCTGAGGTCGGCGATCGTGTAGGTGTCGATCTGGTTGAGCGTGTAGCTGCTCGTGTAGTCGGTGTCGTCGTTGGCCTGCGGGTCGTTGGTGCAGTCCCAGTTCGCCGCCGCCCCCACGGGCGCCCACTGTGCATAGTTGCCTGCCCCCGTGGGGTAAAGCGTCTCCACCCTGACATCACCGAGGAAGTCGTTGTTCACTGTCCCGGCGCCGTCGAGGGCGTACACGTCGTCGATGTACCCGGTGGTGCCGTTGCTACTCGGGTAGTTCCAGTCCTGGCTGGCGCCGACCTGAACGCCGTTGGCGCTATTGTTGGCCGTCTGCCGCGTGTTCTGGTTGGTCAACGGCGGCAGCCACCCCGTGCTGGTGCCGTTGACCCGCGCTTCAAAGCTGCCCGTGGTGTTGTTGATCGTACACTTGAACTCGACGAAGTACCAAGTGTTCAACGACAGCACGTTGGTGGACACCGGCCCCACGGTGGCGGCGAGGCCGCCCCGGCAGCCCTGGAGGGCGCCGGTGTTGGTGATGCACAGGCCGAACTGGGCGTTGCCGTTGTCAGCGAGCAGGATGATAAACCGGAAGGTGTTGTACCCCGTCAGCCGCAGGGCCATGCCCACGACCCAGGTGGCGTGGGTGAAGGGGAGGGTGATGCCCACGGCATCGCCGTTGCCGTAGCTCATGGCCTGGCCGACGCCGTAGCGCGTGGTGGTGGACTGGGTACTGGGCGTGCCCCGGCCGAAGTTCCACTTGCGCGTCAGCTGTGCCGTGGTGTACGCATCAAAAGCCGTCGATGAAGCGGAGGCTCACTTCACCACCCCCTTTCTGCTACTGCCCCGCCAGCCGGGCCGTGTACTCGTTCAACTGGTCGAACCGCGCCTGGCCGGCGATGTCGATGTTCGTGTTGAGGATCTCCTCCATGTAGCCCAACAGCGTGGCGACGTTCGCCGCCACCAGCGAGTCCACGCCGAACTGGTCGGCGAACATCGAGAAGTCGGCGCCGTCGATCATGTGGTCCTTGGAGTCGTTCAGCCCGTCGATAAGCTCGCGGAGCTCGCGGAACAGGTAGGCCGAGCGCACCAGCTTCATCCCCAGCGGCTTCTGCGTATTGACGACGACGTAGTCTGCGGCAATGGTCAGGGCCCTCCTATGAGTCGCTCCTTCGTATCCCGGCGCTGAACAGGGCGTCAACAGGCGGGGTGGCCGGCGCCTGCGGTGCCGGCGGCGGCCACGGCACGTCAGCTGGCGGCTCGACCTTGCGGTAGCCCAGGCAGTACATGGTCCACACGACGCCGGCCAGGGTGGGCCGCCCGGACCACAAGACGGCGTGGGCCTCGATGAAGCGGGCGATGGCGTCAATCTCTTCGGGCGGCAAGGGACAGTCGCCGGCAGGCTCGCTTGAGGTGGACACGCACAGTGGCCTCGTTGACCCCCATCTCCCGCCCGACCTCGCAGTTGCTCAGCCCGATCAAGTGGAGGCTCATGGCCCGCTGCTGGCCGGGGGCCAACCGCCTGATCAGCCGCCGCAGTCGCTGGCGCAGAAACGGCGGCGGAGGCCCGTAGTCGCGCTCTGGCAGGTCGGGGGGCAGCCCTTGTTCGATGATGACTTTCGGGCGGCGCCGCAGCAGTAGGCGCAGGCGGTTAAGGGCGGCCGTGGCGGCGTAAGCCGCGAAGTTACCGGGCGGCCGGAACGACCGCGCCGCCAGGCAGCAAGCGAGGCTGGCCTCCTGATGAACATCGTCACGCTCGACGTTGAGGAGCCTGGCCAGCGACCGCGAGCGAAACGACACGGCCCTCAGGGCGGCGGCGAGGCCGGCGTCAAGGGCGGAGCTCTCCACGGTCCGCCTCACTGGGGCGGCGCTTCTCAGGGAGGTGTTCCCACTCAGTCACCGGTGCCCACTCGTCGATCTGCTCCACAGAGAGGACAACGCTCTCCGCCCTCTGGTTGCCGTCGGCGTCCTCACCGATCCTCATCAAGTTCGTCCCGTCGGGCTTGACGACGTTGACCCGCGCCGGCACCTGCGTTCGTACTTCCGGGCTCGTCTGCCGGCCCTTCTCGTCGGTGACCGCCGGTGTCACCAGCACGCCCTCGCCCTGGTAGATGCCCACGAGCATCTCGCCCGCCTCGTGGGCGCCGGTGAGGGGCCTCTTGGGCTTGAAGCGCACCCACTGCCCGGTGCGCGTGGGCTGCCAGTTGTCCTTGCTCTTGGGCATCTCAGGCTGCTCCGAAGCGAGGGGTCAGGCTCAAGGTGTCGCCGTTGGCGAGAGTCCTTGGGGTGGCGAACTGCTCGGCCAGTACCACCTTACCCGAGGAAGCGCCCTGGTAGAAGTAGCCGTAGACGGTGTTGCCGGTGAGGCCACACGTCCACTGCTGCGGCGTGCCGCTGTTGTATGTGGACTCGGCCACGGCGGCCTCAGAGCTCCAGGCGTTGGTCGGGGCGCCCGAGGCCGGCGTGCCCCAGGTGCCGGCCGCTATGGTGCGGGTGAGGGTCTTCGATGTGTAGTTGGTGAAGTCGCACTCGGTATACGAAGCAGAAGTGTCTGTTTCAGAAGGAGTTACATTCGTCTTGTACAGCTTGAGCAGCCAGTTCTCGCGGGCGGTAGCGCCGTCGAGGAGCTCAGTCAGCAGCCTCACTTCGCCTTCGTTCGGCACAATACCTGGCATGACGGCGCCCTCGCTACGGGAGGGCCGTCAGGCTAAGAGGGCGCCGGCGCTGGCGGCAAATCAGGCGCTTCATACTTCACGCAGCCGACACAACTGGCCACGCCGTCAGCGCGGTTGTACGGCAGGCACCGGCCAAAGACGGCGCAGGCGAACAGCTTGAGCCGCGTCTTCGTGCCGCCGCAGGCGTCGCACAGAGTCGTCTCGTGCGTGGCGGCACCGAGGTGACGGCAGGGCAGCGGGCCGAGGAGGCCCTTCTTGCGGGCGGTGCTTTCGCGCAGGCGGGCAAGGAGGTCGGCTCTCATGGTCCGGGCTGAATGAGGAGGTCGCCGGCGACGCCCAGGTGGACGTGGAACGGGCTACACGCCTGCGCGTCGGCGAGCAACTGGTTCATGTAAATGCACACGTCGTAGTTTATGCCCGCCGACGGGCTGGCACAGCTGTAGGAACCGTAGAAGTTCCACATCCAGCCGCTCGGGAAGTTGTTACACCCCGCCGGCAAAAAGCTGCAACGCAGGTAGCCGTGCAGGCTGTAGGCGAAGGCCGGCGCGTTGTAGTCGATGCAGTAGCCGGTCCCCGAGCCATAGCACGACCCGGTGCCGTACGGCGCCGTGAAGGTGACCGTCGTACCGCCGCCCGTGCAGCCGGCCGGGACGGTCCACTTGACGGTCAACGACGCCGGCGTACCGCCCGGGCAGCAGTTGGTAACGATCGGCGTCGGCGGCGCCGGCGGGGCGCACACGGCCTCGGCCGCTGCCTGCGTGGCGTACGGCCCCGAGCAGACGGACGCTTTGATGTCGAGGTAGTCCTGATCGCAGTACTGGTTGATGTCCACGAACACCGCCTCGCCCGGGCAGCCCGAGCCGGTGTTCATGCAGTACCAGCCGCTGTCCAGACAGCAGTGCCCGTACTGGAAGGCCACCGCCGGCGCCAGGCCGACGCCTGAGCCGACACCGATGCCGTCCAGGCGCCCGGCCCCGTCAGGGAACGGGTCGGGCAGGCCAGTGCCTGTGAAGGGGCGGGAGAGCTTCCAGCCCGACTGGCCGGTCTGGTCGGCCCAGGCGTCGTCGTTGCCGTTGACGGCCCAGCACTCCTTCAGGTCCACCGCCTTGATGGCCATGCCGCCGGGGGATGTCTGCGAGCAGTAGAAGGCGAACCACAACAGCGAACACTCCGGCAATGCCTTGCAGTACTCGACCAGGCGCAGCCCCTCGTTGCCGGCGACGGAGGCGGCAAGCTCCGGCGACTGGAACAAGAGGGCGCCGGGGTAAAGGAAGCCGTCCTCGCTGACGGCGCTTTTGTAGATGCCGATCCTCACCTTGCCGCTGTTGGCGCTGTTGGTCAGCCAGAAGGCCAGGTGGGTGATGTGGTAGCCGTTGATCTCGCGCCACGGCATGGCGTAGATCACGTCCTGATCGACTTGGTCCGCCGCCAGGCTCACGTTGGAGCCGCGATGCGGCATGCCGCCGAAGTACCAGCCGCCGACCTGGCTGACGATCGAGCCGAGCTCGCCGCACGGCGCGTCGCACGGGCACGGTGGCGTCGCCGCCTTGGCCACCGTGTCGGGGCCGACATCCGGGTCGTTCTCTGCTTCAGTAATGGCCCCATAGCCCCGGTCGCCCTGGCGGACCCAGCTGGCGCGGTGGCCCGGCTTGATGTCGGGCTGGATCAGGGTCCACACGCGGTCCAAGGGCTCGTAGGTGGCCAGGCGGTAATAGCTCGCCGCCAG